>ERZ1645187.1137-NODE-1137-length-24963-cov-19.954753_pt1 | contig 24963 bp, 24 predicted proteins | sample MGYA00575352_ERZ1645187 | MGnify/ENA primary metagenome ERZ1645187 (study PRJEB40837, sample SAMN11349314) | freshwater sediment metagenome | isolation source: river sediment | host: Sediment | place: India: Wazaribad , New Delhi | collected 2017-02-21 ...
ACTGCGCAAGCATGACCAACCCGAAAGCGACCATCAGCACCGCGGTGACCCGCCCGATGTCGGAATGTCGACGCGGCTGGGTGGCCTCCTCGCGCAGGCCCTGATGGCTGGCTGCCTGCAGCCCTGGCGGCTGGGAGACTGACTGGGCGTCCGGCATTGCCATCCACAGCACGCCGTAGACGGCGATGGTGAGCACATTGCTCAGAGTCAACCCGATGAAGCAGAGCCGGACGAGCCAGACCGGCCAGCCGAGGTGGCCGGCGATACCGCTGGCCACACCGCCGAGCCACGCCTCCCTTCGGTCACGAACCAGTGGTCTGCGGGGGCTGGGCGGGATCGGTGGTTGCTGGTTGGCCAACGAAACCTGCCTGTGCGGGGGCGGAGGTGGCGCGTAGGGCGAAGTGACGGGCGCCGTCATCGGGGCTATCCCTGGTTGAGAACCAGCGATGCCCCGTTGGTGCGGATTGCTCGTCACTCCACCAGCCTCACATACACCGTCGCCCCGTCACCACCAGTGACAGCCCGGAACCTTCCCTGAGAACCTCGGGGATCGGGGGGGGATCCGGGTCGAACCCCATACCCTGCCTCCAGAATACCGGCGACACTGGAACCGTGCCCACCAGCGTTCCGCCGCCGCAGCCCCAGTGGCCGCTGCGCCCGGACGCCCGGATGCCTCGCCGCGACCTGAGCGAGGAGTTCCTCGCCCTCGAACGCGTGCCCGCCAAGGGCAAGCTCACCGGCCTGAGCGTGGCGATTGCGGACTGGTTGTCGGTCGACGTCTTGGTGGTGCGCGCGCTCTTCCTGGTCACCGCGCTCAGTTCCGGCCTGGGGCTGATGCTGTATCTGGCTGGCGTCCTGCTCACCACTGACGTCCGCACCGGCACCGCACCCTTGGACCGGGTCGGAACGAACTGGCACCGCTTCCCCGGCCGGGTCGTGGTCGGATGGGCCTTGGGCCTCAGCGCTTTGATGGCGCTCACATTCGGCAGTGAGCTTGGCACCAACTGGGGTTCGGTGGGCGTCCTGGCCGTGACCGGCTGGCTCGGCTGGCGGATGGGCTCCCGGACACGGCCAACCGGCCGCAGTCGCCATCTCGGCTCTGCGTCGGCCAGACAGCCGCTGCCGCCAGGCGCGCACTCCGCAGCCCGACCGACTCGCAACACCGTTCCTCTGGCCATCCTCACGCTCTGTGTTGCCGCCTTGGCCTTCGGAGTCACCCTTGAGGAACGCCCGGACGACTTGTCGCTCGCCTTGGCGGTCGGACTGGCAGTGATCGGGGTCGGGCTGGGCGTCATCGCCTGGCAGGGCAAGTCATTGCTTCTGGTCTTCTCCGGGCTGCTGATGGCAGCCGCGCTGGGTGCCAGCATCTTCCTGCGGCCGATGGCCATGACAGAACCGCGCATGATCGTCGACCAGGCCGAGTTGCATGACCTGGCCATCACAGACTCCGGCTATTCGGCCGACCTGAGCGCGGTCCAGCCCACCACCGACATCGACTGGACGCTGAAACTGGATTCGTCCACCGCTGCTCTGGTGCTGCCGGACGGTCCGAACGTGGATGTCACGGTGAACTATGTCGACTCGTTGGTGGCGCTGCCCGGCGATCAGTTCGATGTCGGCACCGGGGTGGCCACCTACCGCCGGATAGATCAACCCGGCGAGCCGGTCCTCACCATCATCATCGAAGCGGATTCCTCCGGAGTCTGGGTCGTGCCATGAGGCACAGACCCAACTTCGTCACGCTCGTCTGGGGCCTGGCGTTCACCGGATTAGCCGTTCTCGTCATCCTTCGCACCGAAGGCTACGCAAGCAGTCTCCCGAGCAGCGGGATCGTGCTGAGCTTGATAGTGATCGCAATCGGTGCGGTTGGTCTCGTCCTGACCAAGAAGAACTGACAACCCAGCAACTGAACAAACCGTCACGACAAGGAGCAAAGACCATGGCACAACGTCAACTGGTTCGCAGCCGCGAACACCGCGTCATCGCAGGAGTCTGCGGTGGAATTGCCGACTACTTCGAGATTGATGCGAACATCGTCCGTCTGATCGCGATCGTCACCTCGTTCTTCAGCGCCGGCCTGGTTGTCGGCGCCTACTTGGTGGCCTGGCTGATCATCCCCGATGCTGGTTCCGGCGAGACCGGCGCCGACCAGATCTACGACCGCTACGGCGACTACAAGCGCCGTCGCGACGCACGCAAGCCGGACGCCGACCCAACCGATACCTTCCGCGCCGATCAGTGACCGCCCCGGCACAGCCCCTGCGCCCCGCGCGGGGGCTGTGCTATTCCCACTCGATGGTGGCCGGCGGCTTGCTGGTCACGTCAAGGACCACTCGGTTGATCTGACGGCACTGGTTGGTTATCCGAGTGCTGATCTGTTCGATCACGTCGTAGGGCAGCCTGGACCAATCGGCCGTCATCGCGTCCTCGCTGCTCACCGGCCGAAGCACCACCGGGTGGCCGTAGCTGCGTCCGTCGCCTTGCACCCCCACCGATTTGACGTCTGCCAGCAGCACCACCGGCATCTGCCAAACCTCACGATCCAGTCCGGCCGCGGTCAGCTCGGCCCTGGCGATGGCATCCGCCTCGCGTAGCAGGTCGAGGCGATCGGCGGTCACCTCACCGATGATCCGAATCGACAAACCGGGCCCCGGGAACGGCTGTCGCCAGACGATCTCCTCCGGTAGACCGAGTTCCAGGCCAGCGGAGCGGACCTCGTCCTTGAACAGGTCACGCAACGGCTCGATCAGGGTGAAGGAGAGGTCGTCGGGCAATCCCCCGACGTTGTGGTGACTCTTGATGTTGGCCGCGCCCTCGCCGCCGCCGGACTCCACCACGTCCGGGTAGAGGGTGCCCTGGACGAGGAAGTCGACACCTTGGTCCCCCGCCACCTGGCGCGCCGCCGCCTCGAAACTGCGGATGAATTCGCGCCCGACAATCTTGCGCTTGGTCTCCGGGTCGCTCACCCCCGCCAGCGCGCCAAGGAAACGCTGCTTCTCGTCGGCCACCACCAGCCGGACCCCGGTGGCCGCCACGAAGTCGGTCTCCACCTGCTCGGCCTCCCCCTTGCGTAGCAGGCCGTGGTCGACGAAGACGCAGGTCAACTGGTCGCCGATGGCCCGCTGGACAAGTGCGGCCGCCACCGCAGAATCGACACCGCCCGACAACCCGCACAAGACCTTCCGGTCCCCCACCAGTTCCCGGATCGCGCTGACCTGTGCGGAGACGAAGTTCGCACTCGTCCAGTCCGCCGTACAGCCAGCGACCTCGAACAGGAAGTTGGTCAGCAACTGCTGGCCCTGCTCGGTGTGCAGAACCTCCGGATGCCACTGCACGCCGGCCAGCCGCCGCACCGGATCCGCGAACGCCGCCACCGGCGCGCCGGTACTGCGGGCGAGGGCTACGAAACCCGCGGGTGCGGCCGTGACCGCGTCCCCGTGGCTCATCCACACGTTCAACACGCTGGGCAGCCCGTCGGTCAACCCGTAGCCCTGCACCACCTGCACGGTGGTTCGTCCGAACTCGGAGGTGGTGGTGCGCTCCACCGTGCCACCCAGACTCTGCGCCATAGCCTGGAAGCCGTAGCAGACGCCGAGCACCGGCACCCCACCGGCGAACAGGTCCGCGGCGACCTGCGGGGCTCCCGGTTCGTAGACCGATTGTGGACCGCCGGACAGGATGATCGCCTGGGGGTCACGCGCCAGCACGTCTGCGACGGACGCGGTGTGCGGCATGATCTCGGAGTAGACGTGTGCCTCCCGGACGCGACGGGCGATGAGTTGGGCGTATTGCGCACCGAAGTCGATGACGATGACTGGACGAGATGCCATGCGCGAAAGCATAGAACTGCCACTACCCCGGGGGGCATGGAATGAAACCGACTTACCGGACGCTTTGCCCCTCATGACAATCTTCAATGACGTCTCCGCCCTCGTCGGTCGGACCCCGTTGGTCAGGATCAACCGGCTGACCGAGGGGTCGGACGCCACTGTGGCGGCCAAGCTCGAGTTCTACAACCCCGCCAACTCGGTCAAGGACCGGATCGGCGTGTCCATGATCGATGCCGCCGAGGCCTCCGGTCAGCTCACCCCGGGCGGCACCATCGTCGAGGCGACCAGCGGGAACACAGGTATTTCGCTGGCCATGGTGGGCGCAGCCCGCGGCTATCGAGTGGTTCTGACGATGCCCGACACCATGAGCAAGGAACGCCGTGCGGTACTGCGTGCCTTCGGCGCCGAACTCGTGCTCACACCAGGCGCAGAGGGCATGAAGGGCGCGGTGGCCAAGGCCGAGGAGATCGGGGCCACCGAGGGTGCAGTCCTGGTCCGCCAGTTCGAGAACCAGGCCAACCCGCAGATCCACCACGACACCACCGGGCCGGAGATCTGGGACGACACCGAGGGCAAGGTGGACATCTTGGTGGCCGGCGTCGGCACAGGCGGCACCGTGAGCGGGGCCGGCAGGTATCTCAAGGAGAAGAACCCCGCGATCAAGGTGATCGCCGTCGAGCCGGCCGAATCGCCGATGCTCAGCCAGGGCACCGCCGGCCCGCACAAGATCCAGGGGTTGGGGGCCAACTTCGTCCCGAACACCCTTGACCGCGGCGTGCTGGACGAGATCGTGACGGTGCCATCGCAGGTGGCCATCGACACCGCGCGTGAGCTCGCGACCAAGGAAGGCATCCTGGCCGGCATCTCTGCCGGCGCCAACGTTGCGGCGGCGCTCGAGGTTGCCAGACGCCCGGAGAACGCCGGCAAGACCATCGTCACCGTGGTGCCGGATTTCGGCGAACGCTACCTGTCGTCGGTGCTGTGGGCCGATCTCGTCGACTGAACACACCTCCGGGTGCTTGGATTGCCTCGTGAGCATCTACTCGAGGATTCGGTTCGTCGCCTCTCGCGTGAACGAGGACCTGGCCGCCGCACAACGTGAAGACCCGGCGGCCCGGTCGAAATTGGAGATCGCCATCCTCTATTCGGGGCTGCACGCCATCTGGATGTACCGGATCGCGCACGCCATGTGGCGGCGTCCGGCGCTGCGATTCCCGTCCCGCTTCGTCAGCCAGTTCGCGCGGTTCGCGACCGGAATCGAGATCCACCCCGGCGCGACCATCGGCCGACGCTTCTTCATCGACCACGGCATGGGTGTGGTCATCGGCGAGACGGCCATCATCGGGGACGATGTGCTGATGTATCACCAAGTCACACTGGGTGGCCGGGCCCGTGGCCGCTTCAAGCGGCACCCAACCATCGGGAACCGGGTGCTGATCGGCGCCGGCGCCAAGGTGATCGGCGACATCACCGTCGGTGACGATGCGAAGATCGGTGCCAACGCCTTGGTCGTCAAGGACGTCGCGGCCGGTGCCGTGGTCGTCGGCATCCCGAGCAGCGTGCATCGGGGCGACGTCATCGCCTAATCGTCGCCTTCGCAGTTTGAGCCGCAATGGTCGTCGGCGATCTGGAGATGATGCCGGACCACCTCGCTGACGATGAAGTTCAGTAACTTCTCGGCAAACTCCGGGTCGAGGTCGGCGTCGTGCGCCAAGGCACGCAACCGGGCGATCTGCCGGCGTTCGCGATCCGGGTCGGCCGCCGGCAGGCCCTGCTCGGCCTTCAGTCGACCGACCCGCTTGGTGATCTTGAACCGCTCAGCCATGATGTGCACGATGGCAGCGTCCAAGTTGTCGATGCTGCTGCGCAGAATCAGCAGTTCTTCTGAGGCACCCGGTTCCGCCTTCGCCATGTCAGTGGATGATCAGGTCGATCCGCTGAAAGGCCTTCACCTCGGTGTAGCCGGTGGACGCCATGGCCCGCCGCAACGCACCCACCAGGTTCATGGTGCCGTCAGGGCGGTGGGAGGGCCCCAGCATGACCTCCGCCAAGGCGCCTACCTGGTCGACGCGGACCCGGCGCCCCCGCGGTAGAGACTCATGCCAGGCCTCCTGCCCCCAATGCCAGCCTCTGCCGGGCGCCTCGGTGGCCCTCGCCAGCGGAACGCCGAGCATGGCTGCGTCGGCCCCACACGCCAGTGCCTTGACGATGTCGCCAGAGTGACCCATCGCACCGTCTGCGATGACATGCACGTAGCGGCCCCCCGATTCGTCGAGGTAATCCCGGCGGGCCTCTGCGACGTCGGAGATGGCGGTGGCCATCGGCACCTCAATGCCGAGCACCTGGGCGTTCGTGCTGCTGGCAGCACCACCGAAACCGACCAACACACCGGCTGCGCCGGTACGCATCAGATGCAGGGCAGTCTGGTAGGTGGCGCAACCGCCGACGATCACCGGCACGTCCAGTTCATAGATGAACCTGGCCAGATCGAGTGGCTCGACCGAGTTCGAGACGTGCTGCGCGCTGACCGCGGTCCCGCGGATCACGAAGAAGTCCAATCCGGCGTGCTCGACCACCCCGGCGAACTCCTGGGCGTTCTGCGGACTCAGCGCTCCAGCAACGGGCACTCCCGCGTCCCTGATCTGGCGCAGTCGCTCGGTGATGAGTTCAGCCTTGATGGGTTCGGAATAGATCTCCTGCAGCCGGCCCGTCTTGGCCGCCTCACCGGCATCGCCCAGTTCTTCCAGCAGCGGTTCAGGGTCGGCATAACGGGTCCAGAGCCCTTCCAGGTTGAGCACACCCAAGCCGCCCAGTTCCCCGAAAGCTATCGCGGTGGCCGGGCTCATCACCGAATCCATCGGCGCCGCCAGCATCGGGAAATCGAAGGTGATGGCGTCGATGCGCCAGTCGATGTCAACAGTTTCGATGCCGCGGGTACGCCTGGTCGGCATGATCGCCACGTCATCCAGCGAGAATGAGCGGGCCGCCCGCTTACTGCGTCCGATGTCCTGCATGGGATCCTCCTTCGAGTCGGCCCAACCAATCTAGCGTCCCGATGCGGGACTGCTAGCGCCTGGTCGCGTAGTTGGGCGCCTCGACGGTCATCTGGATGTCGTGCGGGTGGGATTCGCGCAGGCCAGCCGAGGTGATCCGGACGAAACGACCCTTGGTCTGCAACTCCTCGAGCGTCCGGGCACCCGAATAGAACATCGATTGGTGAAGGCCCCCGGTGAGCTGGTACAGAACTTGGCCGAGTGGGCCCCGATACGGCACCTGGCCCTCGATGCCCTCCGGGATGATCTTGTCGTCACGGGCCACATCGGCCTGGAAGTAGCGGTCCTTCGAGTAGCTCATCCGGCGTCCGCGGGAGGCCATCGCGCCGAGCGAGCCCATGCCGCGATAGCTCTTGAACTGCTTGCCGTTGATGAAAACCAGATTTCCCGGGCTCTCGTCGCAGCCCGCCAGCAAAGAGCCAAGCATCACCGTGTCAGCGCCGGCCACTATCGCTTTGGCGGTGTCGCCCGAATACTGCAACCCCCCATCACCGATCACCGGCACGCCGGCAGGCTTGGCCGCCCGCGCAGCATCGTGGATTGCGGTGATCTGCGGGACGCCCACGCCGGCGACCACTCGAGTGGTGCAGATGGAGCCGGGCCCGACGCCGACCTTGATGCCGTCCGCGCCAGCGTCGATCAGTGCCTTCGTGGCCTCAAAGGTGGCGACATTGCCACCGATGACGTCCACCTCACGGGCCGCAGGTTCGCTCTTCAGCCGCTTGATGAACGCGATCTCCGCCTGCGAGTGACCATGCGCGGTGTCGACCACCAGGACGTCCACGCCCTCCTCGACTACCGCCATGGCGCGCTCCCAAGCGTCCCCGAAGACACCGACTGCAGCGCCGACCCGCAACCGGCCCTGCGCGTCCTTGGCGGCATGCGGATACTGGTCGGACTTCACGAAGTCCTTCAAGGTGATCAAGCCCCGCAGGCGTCCCTGCTCGTCAATCAGTGGCAGCTTCTCGATCTTGTTCCTGGCGAGCAGCGCGAGCGCATCGTCGCCCTTGGTGCCCACGGGGGCAGTGACCAGCGGCATCGGGGTCATCACCGCGCCGACCAACTTGTTCGGATCGGTCTCGAAACGCATGTCACGGTTGGTGATGATGCCGAGCAGCACCATGTCGTTGTCGACGACCGGCACCCCGCTGATCCGGTAGTTGGCGCACAGCTCCTCAACCTCGCCCAAGGTGGCGTCGGCGCTGATGGTGATCGGCTCATCAATCATGCCGGCCTCGGAGCGCTTCACCTGATCGACCATGTGCGCCTGCTCGCTGATGGACAGGTTCCGGTGCAGGACGCCCAGGCCACCCTCGCGGGCCATCGCGATGGCCATCCGCTGCTCGGTGACGGTGTCCATTGCCGCGGACAGGAACGGCACGTTCAACGTGATCCGCCGGCTGAGGCGCGCCCTTGTGGTGACCTCACTCGGAATGACATCGGATTCGCGCGGCTGCAACAGCACGTCGTCGAACGTCAAGCCGAGAGTCTCGAACATCGACGGCACACCGGAAGGAGTCAACAGGTCGGACACAGGTGTCCCTTCGGTCAAGTGGCTGAGGCGCCCAGTCTAGCCCGCTCTACCACGCGCAGCAGCGGCCAGGCGACCGCCACCGCGATGGTCTGCACGACGGGGATCGGCCAGCCCGCGTAGTCGAGCAGCACACTGGTGATCAACAGGCAACCGGTGAGTGTGACCACCCAGTCGGACGCCCGCGCGCTCAGCACCACCGCGCCCAGCAGCACTCCACCCCACAACGCGTACCAAGGTTGCAGGCTGGGGTAGGTGAACGCGAAGGCCACCAGCCCCCAGGCTGCGAAGGTGATCGGACGCGAGGCCGCGTACCGCCAGCCGAGCCAGGCGATGATCACCGCACCGATCGTCAAGAAGATGGGACCGACGAAGGCCACGCAGTCGGCCATCGGCCACCCGGTGACCATTTGCAGGGTGGCCGCCATGGTGTGCGCGACGGACTGGCTGCCGGCTGTTTGCGGGGCGCCGGAACCGGTGGCCCAACCGATCCCCCAGCCGCTCACCAGCGTTGGAACAGCGAACCCCGCCAACGTGGCGAGCAGACCGACCGGCAACCGCCACACCGCCTGACCGAGAGTGGCCCGCCACGCCTGGCGGGCCGGCACGTCGGGGCCGGCGGCTACCCCGTACAGTGCCACCGCGACCATCATCAGCCCGATGGGCTGCTTCACCGCCATCCCCAAGCCGACCAGGACGCAGCCCAGCGGCCAGGCGGCCCGCCAGCGGACGGCGCACCAGATGCCTGCGACGCCCAACGCGACCGCCCACGCATCGTTGTGGGCGCCACCGACGAAGTGCACCACCAGTAGTGGGTTCGCCAGCCCGAGCCACAGCGCCGCCGCTGCATCCTGGCCTGTCGCCTTGGCAATCCTTGGCAGGCACGCCCCGATTACCACGACCGCGAGCACGCCGGGCAACCGCATGGCCAGCAACGACCAGAAAGGGTGGGTACCGCTGATCGCGACCACGCCGGCCTGGATGAGCAGCGCCAGTGGCGGATAGACGGTGGTGGTCCCCTGCCAGTAGATGTCGACGCGCTCTGCGAACGGGCCGCCATTCAGGCTCAGGCCGGTCAGATAGGGGTCGAACCCCCGCAGGACGATCCAGCCCTGCTCGAGGTAGGCCCACGCGTCCTTGCTGAGCAGCGGCGGGCTGACCAGCAGCGGCGCGCACCAGATCACAAACGAGCGCCACAGTTGCCCGATGGCGGCGGTGCGCAAACCCAGCCAGCCCATGAACAGCAGTGCGATACCGGCGACCGCAGGCGCCGACTGCGCCCAGCGGATCGGCAAGGTGTTATTACGACCGGCGAACCCGAGGCCCCACGGCGACGCCAGCCAAGCAGAAACCGCCAGCAGGACGCTTCCGGCCAACCCGGTCAGCACAGCCCGCCTGGTTGATCGCACTCAGCGAATGCTACCGGTCGCCGACACCACAGGCGAAAAGACCACCGGCCAAGGTTGCCGGCCTGCCGATAGAGATCGACAGTGCCGGCCACCTTGGCCGGTTGGGTCTTCTTCAGTTGTCGAGGTCGTGCCTTAGTGAGCGTGACCGCTCTCGTCATCTTCCTCGGGCTTGTTGACAACCAAGGTCTCGGTGGTCAACAGCATGGAGGCGATTGACGCAGCATTGGCCAGCGCCGACCGGGTCACCTTGACCGGGTCGATGACACCGTCGGCGATCAGGTCGACGTACTTGCCGGTCTTGGCGTTGTAGCCCTCGTTGGGGCCCAACTCCGCGACCTTGGCCACGATGACGTAACCCGGCTCGCCGCCGTTCTCGGCGATCCAGCGCAGCGGTTCCACAGCCGCCTTACGAACGATCTGGACACCCATCTGCTCGTCGTGGTCGGCGCCCTTGACGCCATCGAGCACCTTGGCGGCGTGGACAAGCGCAGCGCCACCACCGGCGACGATGCCCTCCTCGATGGCGGCCCGGGTGGCCGAGACAGCGTCCTCGATGCGGTGCTTCTTCTCGTTCAGTTCCACCTCGGTGGCCGCACCGACCTTGATGACGCAGACCCCACCGGCGAGCTTGGCAACCCGCTCGGCGAGCTTCTCACGATCCCAGTCGGAGTCGGTGCGCTCGATCTCGGCGCGCAACTGCTCGACGCGACCCTTGACCTCTTCGGCCGATCCGGCGCCATCGACGATGGTGGTGTTGTCCTTGGCCACCACCACCCGACGAGCCCGACCCAACACGTCCAGATCCACCTGGTCGAGCTTGAGGCCGACCTCGGGTGCGACAACCTGGCCGCCGGTCAGGATCGCGATGTCTTGCAGCATCGCCTTGCGACGGTCGCCGAAGGCCGGAGCCTTGACTGCGACCGAGGTGAAGGTGCCGCGAATCTTGTTGACCACCAGGGTGGACAACGCCTCGCCGTCGACATCCTCGGCGATGATGACCAGCTGTCCGTGCGCTGCGATGACCTTCTCGAGCATCGGCAGCAACTCGTTCATGCTGGAGATCTTGCCTTGGTGGATCAAGATGTACGGGTCTTCGAGGACAGCCTCCATCCGATCCTGGTCGGTGACGAAGTAGGGCGAGATGTAGCCCTTGTCGAACTGCATGCCCTCGGTGAAGTCCAGTTCGGTACCGAAGGTGTTCGACTCCTCGACGGTGATGACACCATCCTTGCCAACCTTGTCGAAGGCTTGGGCGATGATCTCGCCGATCTCTTCGTCGCGCGAGCTGATGGTGGCAACGTTCGCCATGTCGGCAGTGCTGTCGACCTCGCTGGCCGCGGACCGTAGTTCATCGACGACAGCCTGGACGGCCTTGTCGATGCCGCGCTTGAGACCGATCGGGTTGGCACCGGAGGCGACGGCCCGCAGACCTTCGTGAACCAGAGCCTGAGCCAGCACGGTGGCGGTGGTCGTGCCGTCGCCGGCGACGTCGTTGGTCTTGGTGGCCACTTCCTTGGCGAGTTGGGCACCGAGATTCTCGTACGGATCAGTCAGCTCCACCTCCTTGGCGACGGTCACCCCGTCGTTGGTGATGGTGGGAGCACCGTACTTCTTGTCAAGCACGACGTAGCGGCCCTTGGGCCCCAGCGTCACCTTGACGGTATTGGCGAGGGCGTCCACGCCACGCTCGAGCGCGCGGCGAGCATCCTCGTCGAACAAGAGTTGCTTGGCCATGAACTAACGCCTCACTTCACCACGACGGCGAGAATGTCGCGCGCGTTAAGCAGCAGGTAGTCCTTGCCGTTGTAGCGCACCTCGGTGCCGCCGTACTTGCTGAAGATCACGACGTCATCGACCTGCACATCCATGGGGACGCGGACACCCTTGTCGTCCACGCGACCGGGGCCAGCGGCGACGACCTTGCCCTCTTGGGGCTTCTCTTTGGCGGTGTCGGGGATGACCAGGCCCGAAGCGGTGGTGGTCTCGGCCTCAAGAGGCTCAACGAGGACGCGGTCCTCGAGCGGCTTGATCGTGGTTGCCACGTTCAAACCCCTTTCTATTGTCTGGGTTCATTTGCAGCTACGAACGGGACGTCGTCGCGGGTGCCGTTCCGATCGTTGGCACCCGATCGGTTCGAGTGCCAAGACCACCTTAGACCGGCTTCTGGCACTCAGACAAGCCGAGTGCCAGCCAGCCCGTCGGTACCGCGTCCCCGGCCACCCCGCGGTCATGGCACCCGGCGCACCACGAAGGCACGGGCCCCGGCCACGGTGCGCGCCAGGATCAGGGTGGCCTGGTTCGGCCCGGACAGCTTGAGTCGGCGCCGCAGTGCGGCAGGATCGACGTCCAGCGCCCGCTTCTTGATCTCAAGCACCCCGACGCGGTTGTCCCGCACCCAGGCGCGTAGCGTCTTCTCCCCCGCATCGAGGGTCTGGAGCACCTCGAAGCAGCTGGCGAACGGGCTGGCCACTGGGTGGTCAGTGGACAGGTAGGCGACCTCGGGGTCGAGCAGCCAGGCCTGGGGGTCGATCCGGTTCAGCGCCCGGGCACGGATCACCGCGCCGTTCGGCTCCAGCAGGTAGCCCCCCGCCGCGCGCACCGGCAGCCGCCCTGCGTCCAGTTGTGCCTCCAGACGGTGTGGGCCGGGCAGCAGCACCGCGGCGCTCATCCCGCGGCTGGCCCGCGACTGCTGGACGTCGAGTCGCCAGAGCCCGGCCTCCACGACGTCGCCGTGGTGGGAGACCCAGCAGGCCTCAACCCCAGCCGGGATCAGTTCGCGCGGCAGCCCCGGCCCAAGTTTCACGCAAACCGGCAGGCGCCCGGCCAGCAGCTCCAGCACGAACGGCCAGGCCGGATTGAAATCTGCCACCCGCCAGCTGCGTCCCCGGTCAGTCCGTCGGGCCGGGTCGACAAAGACCGCGGTCGTCGCATCGGCCGCCGCGAGCAACCCGGGCGCCAACTGGGTGGCATCGCCGACCAGCACCTCGGCGCCGGGCAGGTTCGCGGCGGCCAGCGCCGCGGTTTGGGGGTCGAGTTCGACGGCCGTCACCGTCATGCCTGCAGCGAGGAAGGCGCGTGCGTCCGCCCCGATGCCGCAGCCGAAGTCGATCACCCGACGCACCCCGGCGGCCGCCAGTCGGGCCGCCCGCCAGGCGGCCACCTCCGGGCGCGAGGCCTGTTCCAGGCCATCGGTGGTGAACCAGATCTGCGCGGCCTCCGCGCCGAACTTGGCTTGAGCGCGTCGCCGCAACGACGTCTGGGCGAGGGCCGCAGCGGCCAACTCCGGACCGAACCGGCTGCGCAACCTTGAGGCGGCGCTCAGCGAATCGGGATCAGCCTCGGCGCTCGCCGCGCACATCGCTGCCGCGCCCTCGTCCCCCAGCAGGAGGTGCGGGCCAGGACGCGAATCGGCGCTCATCGCAGCACCCCCGAGCAGCCCTGCGGTCGGCCGTCCAAGTATGGGATGACCAGGTGGAACTGCTCCAATTGGTCGTCGAAGACGTGTGGCAGGAAGAACCGGTCGCCCTCCCACATCGGCAATTCGCCGAGCCGTGCCACCGGCTGCCAGGCCAACGGGCCTTCCGCATTGGACGCCGGCACCTCGCCGGTCCAAGCGTCCACCAGGAAGATGAAACCAAGCGCATCGGAGCCGTCCCGGTGGAATCCCGGCCAGCTGACCGTGCCGCGCAGCCGCATCGAGACCACCTCGATCCCGGCCTCCTCGCGCAGTTCCCTCGTCATGGCGGACCAGACGTCCTCATCACGTTCGAGCTTGCCGCCCAACCCGTTCCACTTGCCCAGCTGCTCGTCGTCGCTACGCCCGACGCGGTGCACCATGAGTACACGCGACCGGTCGGACGAGACGACGAACCCGAGCGTTGTCAGCACCGGCGTGTATGGCACACCGGCAGACTACGTCGCAACCACAGGCCGGCGGGGAACGAACACCCCGGGACGCTCAGGCGAGCACGCGCTCGACCGGCATCCCGGAGTCCGCCGAGATCGTCGGGCTGCTTGGCGGACGTCCGGCCTCCATCACCTGCGCGCCGAGCACAGCGATCATCGCGCCGTTGTCGGTGCACAATCCGGGACGCGGCCGGCGCAGCTCAATGCCGGCCGCCGCAGCCCGTTCGGCCATCAGGGTGCGCAGCCGCGAGTTGGCCGCGACTCCACCACCGAGCACCAGGTGATCAACCCCGAAGTGCCTGGCGGCGTCGACCGCCTTCGCGGTCAGCACGTCAGCCACCGCCTCCTGGAAGCTGGCCGACACGTCAGGCACGCTGATCGGCTCGCCGTCGCGTTCGCGCTGCTCCACGTAGCGGGCGACCGCGGTCTTCAGGCCTGAGAAGGAGTAGTCGAAACGGTGCCGCGCCAGGTCGTGCCGGGCCGTGAGACCGCGGGGGAAAGCGATGGCCTTCGGATTGCCCTGTTGGGCCAGGCGGTCGATCTCTGGGCCGCCCGGGTAAGCGAGCCCGAGCAGCCGGGCGACCTTGTCGTACGCCTCGCCGGCGGCATCGTCGATGGTGGTGCCGACCTCGGTGATGTCACCGGTGATGTCACGCACCAACAGCAGTTGGCTATGGCCACCCGAGACCAACAGGGCCAGCACCGGTTCCGGCAGCGGCCCGTGGTCGAGGATGTCGACAGCCACATGGCCGACGAGGTGGTTGAGCCCGTACAGCGGCTTGCCCAGCGCGGACGCCAAGGCCTTGGCCGCTGCCAGTCCGACCACCAACGAACCCATCAGGCCGGGTCCGGCGGTCACGGCGATCGCGTCCACCTCAGCCAACTCGATACCGGCGCTGGACAGTGCACGTTCCAGGGTCGGCGTCATGGCCTCCAGATGGGCACGCGAGGCGACTTCGGGCACCACGCCGCCGAAACGGGCGTGCGCGGCGACTGAACTGGCGACCTCGTTGGCCAGCAATTCGGCGCCCCGGACGATGCCGACGCTGGTCTCGTCGCAGCTCGATTCGATGCCGAGCACCAACGGTCCGCTCATGCAGGCCACCTGGACAGTCTGGACAGCCCCGGTGCTGGCCGGCGGTGGAACCGGCATTCCATCACGATGGCATGGCGTCCGAGACCGTAGTAGTCAGAACGCCGGGCGATCGCGGTGAAGCCGGCGGCCTTGTACAGCGAAAGGCCGCGGTCGTTGTCGTATCGCACCTCAAGCAGGATCCGGTCCGCACCAGCAGCGTCTGCCCAGTCCATGCCCAATCCGACCAGTCGGCGGGCGATGCCGCGCTCCCGCCGGTCGGGGCGCACTACCACACGCAAGACCTCGGCGGTGTCGTCCAGCACACCGAAACAGGCGACGGCTTCGACCTGATCGTCGTCCCTGCTGATCAGCACAAGCCGATCCGGGGAGCTGAGTTCGGACGCCCAGGAGCCGGTGCTCCAGCGTTCCGGGGCGTCGAACCCCGACTCCTCCAGCTCTAGCAGTGCGGGCAGGTCGTCCGGCTTGGCGGTCGCAACGATCATGGTGCCTCCTTGAGACTGGGCAGCCGCAAGCGGCCACCGACCAAAGCCGACTTGCGGGTCTTCGGAGCCTCTGCGTCCGGCTTGCGCAGGTAGGCCGGCTCCAAGCCGACATCTGACAGTTCTTCGATGCGCGCCGCCACCAGCGCCGCATCCATCCCCAGGGGAGCTCCATCGGGGACGCGTCCGGCGAAGACCTCAGGGTAGACCTCGACGCCCGGGCCGCCAGCCTGCAGGCGAGGGACCGCGGCGGGCGCGCCCACCGCGGGGCCGGCGACCCTGCTGCCGGACGCGTCATAGCTCGCCCAGTAGAGCTCCTTGCGGCGCGCGTCGGTGACCACCACCGCAGGTGTGCCGGGCGGGTTGGTGGTGAACCACGTCATGGCGATGGCGTCCAAGGTGCCGAAGCCGCGCACCCCAATCCCAGCCGCCATCGCGAGGGTGCGGGCGGTCACGATCCCGATCCGAAGTCCGGTGAAGGGTCCCGGACCGATGCCTACGGCGATCAGGGCGAGCTCGGTCAAGCCGATTCCGTGGGCGGCGAGCAACTCGTCGATCATCGGCTGCAGCGATTCCACGTGCCGCCGCGACGAGGTCTCGGTACGTCGGTCGACCGGCTGGCCGTCGGTGGCCAGACCGATGTTGACCCCTGCCGCGGTGTCAATGGCGAGTGTCCAGGCGCTCACTGTTCGGCCTGCCAATCGGTGAACTGGTCGACGAACTTCCACAGGTCGACCTCCGCCCAGCGCGGTCCAATGCCGGTCAACCGCACGGTCCGGGTCTCATCGTCCGGATCGCCGCTCCGGTCGATGTGGATCTCGAGCCGGTCCCCGGCAAGTTGGTCAGCCAGACCTGTCCCCCACTCGACCAAGGTCACCGAATCGGCCAGCGTGGCGTCCAGGTCGAGGTCGTCAAGTTCGGCCGCCGAGCCGAGCCGGTAGGCGTCCACGTGGACCAACTGCACCCCGCCGTCGACGCCAGGATGGATGCGACTGAGCACGAAGGTCGGCGAGGTGATCGGGCCGGCCACTCGCAGGCCGGCCCCCATGCCTTGGGCGAGGGTGGTCTTCCCCGAACCCAATTCACCGCTGGCGACGATCAGATCGCCGGGACGCAGCAGCTCGGCCAGCCGGGCGCCGAACGCACGCATCGCTGCCGCGGTGGGCACACGCAGACTCGCTGGCAGGTCGATGTCGATCAGTACCCGCGTGGCGTCCAACTCCTCGACGATCTCGAATCCGTGACCCTGCCACCAGCGGATCACACTCGGCAATTCGCGACGGGCGACCAGCTGCAGGCGACGCATCCCGGCCTGCTGGGCGAGCCCGGCGGCGGCCCGCACCATTTGGGTTGCGATGCCGTGTTGACGCTGGCCGGGCAGCACGCTGACCCGCAACAACATCCCGGTCGGTGGGCTCGCGTGGGCGTCCAACGCCAAGAAGAGGCAACCAATGTCACCGGCGTCGTCGCTGGCGATGATGCCGATCTGGTCGCTGAGGTAGCGCTCGACATCAGCCAAGGTGTCCCCCAAGGCGTCCGCCGGTGGGTCCAATGCGGGTCGCGCGCGAAAGGACTCGGTGATGATGTGCAGCATCCGCGGACCGTCCCCGGGGCCCGCGATGCGCAGCGTGGGCGCTGGAGCCACCTGATCGATCACGGCGTGCAAGTCTACGCGCGTGCCCGGCCGCAACCGAATCGTCTGTTGTCGGGCGAGGCACCGGTCCAGCGTCCAGTTCTGGGCGAAGGCTCGGCGGGACGCCAGAGCACGGGGGATACTGACAAGTTGGCACGCGCCCAGCTGTGGAGTCCCACCAGAATCCACCCGGCGGCGGCCTGGCGGGCTCCTTCGGCTGAGGGCCGACGAATCAGACGACGTAAAGTGGACGCGTGCGTGTTGCGTTTGTCGTCGAGTGTTTCCTACCAGCTGTCAATGGAGTGACCAACTCAGTGCTGCGGATGTTGGAGCACCTTCGGCGGCGCGGCCACGAAGCATTGGTGATCGCACCCAATGATCCGCGCGGGGTACCCGACAGCTACGCCGGCTTCCCGATCGTCACCACCGCATCGCTGACGCTACCTTGGTACCCGGACATGCGCTTGTCAGCGACCCTGACCGCACAGGTCGAGAAGCATCTAGCCGACTTCGCCCCCGATGTGGTGCACCTCGCAGCGCCAGTGGTGCTCGGCTACAAGGGTGTGCTGGCCGCCGCGCGGCTGGGAGTGCCCAGCGTCGCGCTCTACCAGACCGAAGTGCCCAAGTACGCGGTTCAGTACGGTTACCCCGCCGCTGAGCCCTTGCTGTGGCACCACCTGCGCAAGGTGCACAACATGGCGACCATCAACTTGGCGCCCTCCAGCTACACCCGTGACCAACTGATCGACCATGGCTTCGCCAGGGTGGACGTGTGGGGACGCGGGGTCGACACCGAGCGCTTCAATCCGCGCAAGCGTGACCAGGCGCTACACGATTCGTGGACACCCCACGGCGAAGTGGTTGTCGGCTACATGGGACGCTTGGCCGCCGAGAAGCAGGTCACCGATCTGAGCGTGCTGGCAGATCTGCCCGGCACCCGCATGGTGATCATCGGTGACGGCCCGATGCGTGAAGAACTCGAAGCGCGGTTGCCGAACGCAGTCTTCGTCGGCATGAAGACCGGCGACGACCTACCCCAGTACTTGGCAAGCTTGGACCTGTTCGTCCACCCCGGCGAATTGGAGACCTTCGGTCAGGCGATCCAAGAGGCGCAGGCGTCCGGGCTTGCGACGATCGCACCTCGCCGCGGTGGCCCGATCGACCTGATCGAGCCCTCCCACAATGGCTGGCTGTACAGCCCCGGCGACTTGGCAGACCTACGTCATCGAGTCGTCGACCTGGTGGGCGACGACTTCAAGCGGGCATCGTTCGGACGGACCGCCCGCGCAAGGGTGGAGAACCGTACCTGGCCGCAGATCAGCGACCAACTGCTCGACCACTACTGGGCCGCGATAGAGCTCGGGGTGAAGGCGCCGGTCCGGATCGCCTGAGCACCGACCACCTCGGCCAGATCGCTGAGTACCTCGGGGATCGCCGTGGCCACCTCATCGGGCGGGAACGGGCCGGACTTGCGTGTCGCGGCGAGCGCCTGAACTGAAGCGCCGATCGCGGCAGCTCGCCAAGCGGGCAGGCCGGCCGCCAGCAGCGTCCCGCAGATACCAGCCAGCACGTCGCCGGATCCGGCCTGCGCTGTCCAGGCCGGCCCAGGTACCGCCAAGGTGACGGTGCCGCCCGGTTCTGCCACATATTGGGTGGCACCCTTGAGCAGCACTGTGGTGTGCCAGCGTGCGGCGGCGACCCGCGCCGATCCGATCGGATCGTCCACCACCTGGGTGCGAGTGATGCCCAGCATGGCGGCGAGCTCACCGGCGTGCGGGGTGAGCAGCCATCCCTCGGGCAGCTCTTCAGGCAGGTCATCCAGAGCCTCGGCGTCGATGATCGCGGGTAGACCGGACTCCAGGATTGGCCGCAGGCGTTCGCGTCCGTTCCCGATTCCCCAGCCAGAACCAGCCAGCCAGGCATTCACCCGACCTCGGCCGAGGGTGACCGAAGGCTGTCTACCCAGTACGAAGTCAGCGGCCCGCTGCGGCCCGGTGTACCTGACCATGCCGACACCCGAGTAGAGCGCGCCGATGACCGAGAGGACCGCCGCACCCGGATAGCGGTCGGAACCGGTGTCGATACCCAGGACGCCCCTGGAGTACTTGTCGGCGTAAGGCGTCGGCCAGGGCCACCACCGAGCCACGTCGACTCGCTGCATCTGGCGCAGTTCGGCATCCGGCAGGTTCAAGCCGACGTCGGCTATCTCGACCGCTCCGCAGCAACTGGCGGCTGGCTGCGCCAGATGGCACAGCTTGGGTGCCGCGAAGGTGATCGTGACGTCGGCGTTCATGTGGTGCAGTGACCGCTCGTGGTGGTCTGCGGTCAGGCCCGACGGCAGGTCGACCGCCAACACCGGGATCGACAGCGTCTGGCAGGCCTCGGCGAACCAGTTGACCTTTTCGGGTAGGCCGGGACGAGCGCCGAGCCCGATGATCGCATCGATGACCAGCGCGATATCGGGAAGCATCCGCATCACCGTCACCGAGTCGATGAAGCGGATACCGGCCTGCCGGGCAGCCACCACACCTTGGGCGTGCGCTCTGCCGGTGACCAGCCAAACCACCACCTGACGTCCTGCGCGGGCCAGGTTGCGGGCGGCGAACAGTCCGTCGCCGCCGTTGTGCCCGGGACCCACCGCCACCAGGATGAAACCGGGCTCGTCGGTCATCTGCTCGGCACGAGTGGTGACCCACTGTGCCGCGATCTGCATCAGATCATCTTGCGGGTGGGCGGCCATGTATTCCTGCTCGGCAGCTCGAATCTGCTCGACACTGTGGATCCCGATCACGATTTCCCCTCACAGACGACGAAAGCAGTCGCCAGTCCTGCATCGTGGCTGAGCGACATTCTGATGTTACCCACACCGAGCGCCTCGGCCCGAGCCGCCACCGTACCCCGGATCACGAACTCAGGCTGACCCTGTTCCGAGGTGACCACCTCGGCGTCCAACCAGACCATGCCTCCCGGCGAGCCCAATGCCTTGGCAAGCGCCTCCTTGGCCGCGAACCGGGCCGCCAGCGAGGCCGGCTGACGCCGGGTGCCGTCAGGCAGTTGTACTTCAGTCGAATTGAACAACCGCTCCACCATTTTGGGCCGACGCGCCAGCATCGCGGCAAATCGGGCAACTCCGCAGATGTCGACCCCGACCCCGATGATCACTCGACGGTCACCGACTTGGCGAGGTTGCGTGGCTGATCGACGTCGTGACCCAGCGCGGTGGCCAGCTCACAGGCGAACAGCTGCAGCGGCACGCTGGCCAGCAACGGCTGCAGCAATGTGGACACACGCGGCAACCGGATCATCTCGTCGGCGAACGGCACCACCTGCTCGTCCCCCTCCTCGGCCAGGACGATAGTGCGCGCCCCACGGGCCCGGACCTCCTGGATGTTGCTGATCACCTTGTCGCGCAACTGGTCACGGCCCGCGGGCGGCACGATGACGAAGACCGGCATGCCGGGTTCGATGATGGCGATCGGGCCGTGCTTCAGCTCGCCGGCGGCGAAGCCCTCGGCATGCTGGTAGGCGATCTCCTTCAGCTTGAGTGCACCTTCCAGGGCCACCGGGAAGCCGACATGGCGTCCCAGGAAGATGAAGTCGTTCTGGTCGGCCAGTTCGCGGGCCAACTCGTAGACCCGGTCGGCGCCGTCCAGCATCTGCTGGATCAGCTCGGGGGTGCCAGCCAACTCGGTGGTGATCAGCCTGATCTCGTCGGAGTACTTCATCCCCCGCACCTGGGCCAGGTAGAGCCCGAGCAGGTAGCAGGCGGCCAGTTGGGTGAGGAAGCCCTTGGTGGACGCGACACCGATCTCGGGGCCGGCGTGGGTGTAGATCACCGCGTCCGATTCACGTGGAATGGTGGCGCCGTTGGTGTTGCAGATGGCGATCACCTTGGCGCCTTGGACGCGGGCATGCCGGATCGCCATCAAGGTGTCGGCGGTCTCGCCGGATTGGCTGATGGTCACGCACAGCGTCTGGGGGTCGATGATCGGGTCCCGATAGCGGAACTCGGAGGCGACCTCGACCTCGCAGGGCACCCGCGTCCAGTGCTCGATGGCGTATTTGGCGACCATGCCGGCGTAGTAGGCGGAGCCGCAGGCCACGATGACGATCTTGTTCACGCGGCGCAGATCCTCTTGGGAGATGCTGCGCATCTCGTCCAGCACAAGTTCACCGCGGTCGTTGTAGCGACCCAGCAAGGTGTCGGCGACCGCCTTCGGCTGCTCGAAGATCTCCTTGCGCATGAACCAGTCGAAGCCGCCCTTCTCAGCGGCCGAGGTGTCCCAATCGACCTGATAGCGCTGCACTTCAGCCGGCTGCCCGTCGAAGCCGACCACGGTGATCTCGGACGGGCTGATCAGTACGACCTGGTCCTGGCCGAGTTCGATGACATCGCGGGTGTGCTCGATGAAGGCCAGCACGTCGGAGGCCACGAAGTTCTCGCCCTCACCGACGCCAACCACCAAGGGCGAGTTGCGGCGCGCAGCCACCACTTGGCCAGGCTGCTCGGCGTCCACCGCGACGAGGGTGAACGCCCCCTGCAAGCGCCCGACTACCACCCGCATGGCGCCGAGCAGATCATGGTTGTGCTGCAGCTCCAGGGCCAACAAATGCGCGGCCACCTCGGTGTCGGTCTCGGAGGTGAACTGGGCGCCGGCTTCGCCCAACTCGGCGCGCAACTGACTGTAGTTCTCGATGATGCCGTTGTGCACCACTGCCACCCGGCCGTCGGACGAGACGTGCGGATGGGCATTGAGGTCGTTGGGGGCGCCGTGCGTGGCCCACCGAGTGTGACCGATGCCCTGATGGGATGCCGGTAGCTGGCGGGCATCCAACTCCGCCTCGAGATTGGCCAGTTTGCCGGCCTTCTTTGCGACAGCCAACTGCCCGTCCGCGACGACTGCGATGCCGGCCGAGTCGTATCCGCGGTATTCCATCCGGCGCAGGCCGGCCACGATGACCTCTTGCGCATCCCGGGGGCCGGTATATCCGATGATTCCACACATAGCGACGAGTCTAGAGAGCAGCCCGCTACGCTTGCACAATGCCCTGCGAAGAAGCAAGACCGTGACCGGCCCCTGGGTGACCCTGCCCAGGGCAGCGTGGGCACGATTGGCCCACGACAACCAGCAGAGGCTCGACAGCGAGACGGTCATTCGGCTGCGGGGTCTGCAGGATCCGACCGATGTCCGCGATGTCGCAGAGGTCTACCTGCCGCTGGCTCAGTTGCTCAACCTCTACCGAATCAACCACGACCAGTTGTACGCCGATTCGTACGGCTTTCTGGGCATCTACCCTAGTCGCACTCCGTTTGTGATTGGCGTTGCCGGGTCAGTTGCGGTCGGCAAGTCGACCACCGCGCGCCTGCTGCGCGAACTGCTGGCACGATCCCCGGGGCATCCACAGGTCGACCTGGTCACCACGGACGGCTTCCTCTACCCCAACGCCGTCCTCGAGGAGCGCGGCTTGCTGGACAGGAAAGGCTTCCCGGAGAGCTATGACCGTCGCGCGCTGCTCGATTTCGTCATCAGGGTGAAATCTGGCTCATCGGTAGTGACGGCGCCGATCTACTCGCACACCATCTACGACATCGTCCCTGATCGCCTGATCACGATCGAAAGTCCGGACGTCCTGATCCTGGAGGGGCTCAACGTCTTGCAGCCTGCCCCGGCGGGCAGCGCCCATCTGACGGTCAGCGACTTCTTCGACTTCTCGGTCTATGTGGACGCGGACGCGTCCGACATCAGGGCTTGGTACCTGGATCGCTTCATGGCCCTGCGCAAGGGGGCCTTCAAGAATCCGCACAGCTACTTCCGCGAGGTCGCCTTGCTTACCGAACAGGAGGCCATCCAGAAGGGCTTGGGCTTCTGGGACGAGATCAACGCCCCCAACCTGGTGGACAACATCGAGCCGACCCGGGAGCGTGCGACCGCGATCCTGCGCAAGGGGTCGGACCACGTGATCTCGGAAGTACAGATCCGCAAGATCTAGCCCAAGCCGGCCGTCCCCTGGGTTAAGGGGACGGCCGGCGATGACTACAGCACCAACGGCGTCACAGCGCCAGTCGGGCGGCTACCAGCTTCGCCAGCCGCTCAGCAACCTCCCGTGCGTGCTCGCTGGTGGTCGCTTCGACCATCACCCGGACCAACGGCTCGGTGCCCGAGGGACGCAAGACCACGCGTCCGCCATCGCCCAGTTCTCGGTTCGCCGAGGTGACCGCCTGCGTGATTTCGGGGTCGATTCCCGCCCGCATCTTGTCGACGTTAGGGACGTTGATCATCACCTGTGGCAGCGTCGTCATGACTGAGGCCAGGTCAGCGGCGGTGCGTCCCGAGGACGCCATACAGGCCGCCAGCTGCAAGCCGGTCAGCACGCCGTCGCCGGTGTTGGCGTACTCACTCATGATGATGTGGCCGGACTGCTCGCCGCCCAACGTGAAGCCGTCGGCGGCCATCGCCTCCAGCACATAGCGGTCGCCGACACGGGTCTGCTCAACCTGGATGCCGTGGTCGCGCATCGCGTTGAACAGGCCCAGGTTGCTCATGATGGTGGCCACCAAGGTGTTGTTGTGCAGCTTGTGCTGTGACTTGAGATGCAGGGCCAAGATCGCCATGATCTTGTCGCCGTCGACCAGGTTGCCGTCGGCGTCCACCGCGAGGCAGCGGTCGGCGTCACCGTCGAGGGCGATGCCCAGGTCGGCGCCGTGCTCGACCACCGCGGCCTGCAGGCCACCGATGTGGGTGGAACCGGCATTGTCGTTGATGTTGAGCCCGTCGGGGGTGTTGTTCATGGCGATGACAGTGGCACCGGACGCCTCGAATGCGGGCACTGCGGTCGACGACGCTGCACCGTTGGCGGCATCGATGACGATCTTCAGGCCGTCGAGCCGCACGTCACCAAGGCTGGCGACCAGCGAGTCGATGTAGCGATGCAATAGCGCGTCGCCGGCGTCGGAGTTGATGTGGCCGACCCCCCCGCCGGTCGGAGGCTGCCAATGCTGGCCGAGGCGTCCCTCGATCTGGTCCTCAAGGAAGTCGTCGAGCTTGACCCCGCCGCGCTGGAAGAACTTGATGCCGTTGTCGGGCATCGGGTTGTGGGAGGCCGAAAGCATGACGCCCAAGACGCTGCTCTGGTCGTTCACCAAGTACGCCAAGCCCGGGGTCGGTACCACGCCGACATCGATGACGTCCACACCGGCGCTGGCCAAGCCGGCGCTGACTGCGGCGGAGAGGAACTCGCCCGAGATTCGGGTGTCGCGTCCCACGAGCGCCGTCGGGCGAGCGCCGTGAAAGGCGCCCGTTTCGCTGAGTACCCGAGCGGCAGCGATGGCCAAGTCCATCGCGAGTTGGGCTGTCAGGTCTTTGTTCGCGACGCCACGGACGCCGTCGGTACCAAATAGTCGTGCCATGGTTGAACAGCGTAGCGGCAACGCCCCGAACAGCAGCAGCCGACCACCGCGAAACAGTGGTCGGCTGCTGCTGGAGGTCGTTCGGTCAGCGCTTGGAGTACTGCGGCGCCTTGCGGGCCTTCTTGAGGCCGGCCTTCTTGCGTTCCTTGACGCGGGCATCGCGGGTCAGCAGCCCGGCCTTCTTCAGGGCAGGACGGCTGGCCTCGGTGTCGATGGCGTTCAGCGCACGAGCGATGCCGAGGCTGACCGCGCCTGCCTGGCCGCTGGTGCCGCCACCGGAGATACGCACGATGACGTCATAGGAACCCACCACGCCGGCGGTCACGAAGGGCTCGTTCACCTCTTGTTGGTGCAGCTTGTTCGGGAAGTAATCCTGAAGGCTGCGGCCGTTGATCGACCATTGGCCGGTGCCGGGCGCCAGCCGGACACGGGCGACGGCCTCCTTGCGGCGGCCGGTGCCCTGCCCGGGCGCAACGATCGCCGGACGGCTGGTCGAAGCGGCCTGGGCCGACGAAGCAGAATCGGCGCGGTAAGCGATCTCTCGATTCTCCTCATCGATGAAAGGGGTGGTCTCGGTGGCTTCGAGGTCTTCGGTCTGGGTCTCGGACACGATTGAAT
>ERZ1645187.1138-NODE-1138-length-24901-cov-30.408718_pt1 | contig 24901 bp, 16 predicted proteins | sample MGYA00575352_ERZ1645187 | MGnify/ENA primary metagenome ERZ1645187 (study PRJEB40837, sample SAMN11349314) | freshwater sediment metagenome | isolation source: river sediment | host: Sediment | place: India: Wazaribad , New Delhi | collected 2017-02-21 ...
CACGGCTACATCCGCGAGCACGGCCAGGAGCAGTACGTCCGCGACGCCCGCATCGCCCAGATCTACGAGGGCACCAACGGCATCCAGGCGCTCGACCTCGTCGGCCGCAAGATGCCGGACGGCGCCGGCCGTCTGCTGCGTCGCTTCTTCCATCCGGTGAGCGAGTACATCGCCGCCAAGATCGAAGACGACGCGATGGGCGAGTTCGTCCAGCCGCTGGCCAAGGCCTTCGTGCGTCTGCAGCAGGCGACGGCGCAGATCGCGCGGGTCGGCATGGCGCGCCCCGACGAAGCCGGTGCGGCCTCGGTCGACTATCTCCGGCTCTTCGGTCTGACCGCGCTCGCCTATCTGTGGTGCCGCGAGGCCGAGGTGGCGCAGGCGAAGATCGCCGCCGGAGCGGGCGACGTCTTCTTCGAAGGCAAGATCGCCACGGCGCGCTTCTTCATGGAGCGCCTCCTGCCCGACACCGGTGCGCGCTTCTCGGCCATCATGGCCGGCGGCAAGTCGATGATGGCCTTCCCCGACGAGGCCTTCTGAGAGCGGCGGCCGGGGGGCTCCCCTCCCCGGCCGGGCTCGACACGCAATCCCCACGGTCGCTCGGCGGCCGCGGGGCCGATCGAGGCCTCCCCTCGGTCGATCTCCCGAGTGAACTCGACGGGCGGAGCACGACGGTGCCTCCGCCCGCTTCTTTTTCGGCGCATGCCCCGCCTCGCATCACTTGCCGCAGGCGATCGGCACCACACGGGGCGCGAGCGCCGAGACCACGGCGCCGCTCGACTGCGGCGCACCGGCCGGTTTCGCCTCGATCGACGCACCGGCGGCGGTCGCAGCCGAGGCGATGGCCTCGGGGCCGGCGACGGCGTAGGTCGCCTCGGGGATCAGGTCCATGATGCGGCGGCTCTCGTCGGGCTTGGCGGTGACCAGGGCGACGAGGCGGCCGCTCGCATCGAGGACGACGCCGCCGAGGCCGCCGCGCTGGAGCGGTGCGCGCACGCCGCGTTCGCCGAGGGTGCCGGCGGTGGCGCCGAGCGCCGGGGCGGCGGAGGCGACCGTGACGGTCGAACCGGGGGCGAGCGCGGCATCGGCGAGCACGAGCGATCCGCTCGGGGTGAGGCCGGGAGCGGCGAGCAGGGCGAGGCCACCGCCGGCATCGGCCTTTTCGACCGACGCGGGCTTGCCGGCGACGGTCGGGGCGGTGCAGCCGGGCAGGATCGCCGTCAGCACCTTGCCGGGCGCCACGACGAGGCCGGTGGCGGCGAGCGACGTCGGCACGGGCGGGGTGACGGGCGGTTTGGCGGGGCCGGGCGCCGGGGTCTCACCGGACGGGCCGGTGGGCTGGAGCGGCGAGCCGAGCGGGCTCGTCGGCGCGGGCGTGGGCGGGGTGGTGGTGGAGGCGGTCGGGGCGGTGCCGGCGACGGGCTCGAAGGTGCCGGCGGTGGCGATCACCACGCGGCCGAATTCGGGACCCATCGCCACCGGGTCGTGGACGATCACGAAACCGCGGATACCGGAAGCGGTGCGGACGAAGCGGGCGTAGGACTCCTTGCCGGCGCCGGTATCGGCGACGACGAACCAATCGGGGCGCAGCACCGAATAGGTCACCTTGCGGCCGGGGGCGACGGTCTTCAGCCGCTCGAACAGGCGGGGAAGATCGTCGTCGGCGATCGTGAAGGCCCGAATGTCGACGCGCCCATCCTTTGCGCTCCACTGGGTGCCGCCGTCGATCTTGCGGGCCGGGCCGACCAGTCGGGTCGGCAGGCCGATGCGCACGCCGGTCACCGGATCGGCGACCATCTGCCAGCCGACCGCTTCGCGCTTCTTTCTGGCGACCTCGTCGAGGGCGGTGCGCAGCGGCTGGCCGACCAGTCCGTCGGGGGCGAGCCTGTGCCGGGCCTGGAAGGCGGTGAGCGCCTCGAAGGTCATGCGGCCGAAGGTGCCGTCGAGCGATCCGGTGTAGTCGCCGGACCAGACGAGGCCACTCTGGACCTCGATGCGATCGGCGAGCGGCAGAGCCTCCCAGCCGACGCGAGCGGCGTCGAGGGCGGCCTGGGCGGAAGCGGCGGCGGGATCGCCGGCCTTGTCGACGGTCGTCGTCCGGGCGGGCGGACGCAGGCCGATCGAGCCTTGCGCGACGGCCGGTGCGGGGCCGAGAAGCCCGAGCAGAACGAGGCCGAGAGGGACGACACGGGGTGCGACGACGGCGGACATGGTCCCCTCCTCGGGCTGGCGAAGACGCGGCCTCGCGCGGATTCTCTCAGAGCGCGAAGACTACGTCGAGACCTTCGATGATCGGGTGTGATCCGTCACGACGCGCGCATCGGACGGTGCTATGATTCATGCGTCGCGCGGACCGGCTCACCCTCGGGGGGCGGAGCCGATTTCGACTGCGCGCCGGCGATCCGTTGCGGATCGATCGAGGAGGAGACGACATGCGAAACGTCCTGCGCAGCCTGATGCTCGGTGGTCTCCTCGCCTTCGCGGCCGTTCCCCTCGCACCGTCCGGACCGGCATTCGCGGCCGAAAAATCGTTCCAACGCGACGAGTTGGGGTCCAATGCGATCCGGCTCGAGGCGAAGTTCAAGACGCGCGCGACCAAGCCGGCCGATCCGGCGGTGCTGCGCCGGGACATCGACGCGGCGGTGGCGGCCAAGGACGCGGCCCGGCTCGAAGACCTGTTGGCGCGGCAGATCGTGCTGACGCCGAAGGACTGGCAGGCGTGGGCGCGCTACGCGGCGGCGGCCACCACGAGCTCCGCCTCGGCCGACTATTCCAAGCGCTGGCAGATGCGCAACGATGCCCATGCCGCGGCCTATCGCGCCTATCAGCTCGCCGCCAGCCCGAAGGACGAGGCCTCGGCGTTGGCGGCGCTGGCCGACACCTACGTCGCCAGCGACGACATGCGCGATGCGCTCGTCGTCCTGCGGGCGGCGCTGAAGATCTCCGAGGTGCCGCCGGCCCGCGCGCTCTACGATCGGCTGCGGCCGCAGTACGGCTTCAAGATCGACGAGTTCAAGGTCGACAGCGACGCGGCCAGCCCGCGCGCCTGCTTCACCTTCACCGAAGACCTGAAGAAGACCGACTACGCGCCCTATCTGGTGGTCTCCGGGCTGGCGACGCCGGCGATCACGGTGGAGACCCGACAGATCTGCGTCGATGGGCTCGAACACGGCAAGAAGTACGGCATCGTGCTGCGCCAGGGGCTGCCGTCGGCGGTGGGCGAGGATCTCATCAAGGCGGCGGACTACGACGTCTACGTGCGCGATCGCTCGCCGCAGGTGCGCTTCACCGGCCGCAACTACGTGCTGCCGTCGACCGGGCAGGAGGGCCTGCCGGTCGTCAGCGTCAACACGCCGTCGGTCGAACTGGCGATCCATCGCATCGGCGATCGGGCGCTGGTCAACACCACCCGCACCGAAACCTTCCTGCGCAGCCTCGAGGGCAATCAGGTCAAGGAACTGGCCGACACATCCGGTCAGCGGGTGTGGGCCGGCTCGATGGAGGTCAAGAGCGAGCTCAACCAGGACACCGTCACCGCCTTCCCGGTGATGGAGGCGGTGGGCCGGCTCCAGCCCGGCCTCTACGTGCTCACCGCCAAGCTGCCGGGGCCGAAGCAGCCGGAGGGCGAGGAGACCGACCTCTACGAGACCCAGGCGACCCAGTGGTTCATCGTCTCGGATCTCGGCCTGACCTCGTTCGAGGGCTCCGAGGGCATCGACGTGGTGGCGCGCTCGCTCGCCTCGGCGAAGGCGGCGGAAGGCATCGAGATCCGTCTCGTCGCCAAGAACAACGAGATCCTCGCCAGCGCCAAGACCGACGGGCTCGGCCGCGTCACCTTCGCGCCCGGACTGACGCGGGGGACCGGCGGCATGGCGCCGGGGCTCCTCGTCGCCGAGGACGGCAAGGGCGACTACGGCTTCCTGGATCTGACCGCGCAGGGGTTCGATCTGACCGATCGCGGCGTCAAGGGACGCACCGCGCCGGACGGGCTCGACGCCTTCGTGGTGACCGAGCGCGGCGTCTATCGCTCGGGCGAGACGGTCAACGTCACGACGCTCCTGCGCGACGCGCGCGGCAAGGCGGTCGGCGACCTGCCGGTGACGCTGGTGATCCAGCGGCCGGACGGCGTCGAATATCGCCGGCAGGCGGTCGCCGATCAGGGCGACGGCGGGCGGGCGTGGTCGGTGGCGCTGATTTCCGGGCTGCAGACCGGCACGTGGCGGGTCAAGGCCTATGGCGATCCGAAGCGGCCGCCGATCGGCGAGACCACCTTCCTGCTCGCCGACTACGTGCCCGAACGGATCGACGTGAAGCTCGAGGCGGCCAAGTCGCGGCTGGCGACCGGTGAACCGGCGATCATTGCGGTTCAGGCCGATCATCTCTACGGGGCGCCGGGGGCGGACCTCCAGGTGCGCGGCGACGTCACGGTCGAGCTCGCCGACGAGACCACCGTGCCCGGGCTCGCGGGTTACAGCGTCGGTCTCGACGACGAGACCTTCGAGGCGGTCACCAAGGAACTGGAAGACGTCGGCAACACCGACGAAGCCGGCAAGGCGACGCTCACCGTCGAGGTGCCGGCGGCGGCGGTGACGAGGCCGATCCGCGCCAAGATCGACGTGGCGGTGACAGAGGCCGGCGGCCGGGCGGTCGAACGGCTGGTGACCCTGCCGATCCTACCGGCCGGACCGGTGATCGGCGTCAAGCCGCGGTTCTCGGCCGGCGGTCTCGCCGCCGGATCGACCGCCGAATTCGACGTCGTGGCGGCGCAGCCGGACGGCACCCGCCGGGCGCTCAAGGCGATGAAGTGGGAGCTGATGGCGGTCGAACGGCGCTGGCAGTGGTTCTCCACCGACGGCAAGTGGGAGAGCCAGGTCATCAAGACCACCCGCCGGGTCGCCGACGGGCGAGCCGACGTGGGCACCGCCGATCCCACCCGCCTCTCCATGCCGGTCGACTGGGGCAGCTATCGCCTCGAGCTGACGGCGGAGGACGGCAGCCACACCTCCTACGGCTTCGCGGTCGGCTGGGCCGGCTCGGACAAGGCCGACAGCCCGGACGTGCTCGACGTCTCGCTCGACAAGAAGGCCCATGCGGCCGGCGAGACGGTGCAGGTGCGGGTCAAGCCGCGCTTCACCGGCACCGCCACCGTCGCCATCGTCTCCGACAAGGTGCAGGCAATGAAGATGGTCGAGGTGACGCCGGAGGGTGCCACCGTCGACTTCGTGGTCGATCCGGCCTGGGGGGCGGGGGCCTATGCGGTGGCGCTCGCGCACCGTCCGCTCGACGTCAAGGCGCGGCGGATGCCGGGTCGGGCGCTCGGCGTGGCGTGGTTCGGGGTGGCGCCGGAGACGCGCAGTCTCGGCCTCGCGCTCGCGCCGCAGGAGCTCATTCGCCCGCGCGGCAAGCTCGCGATCCCGGTGACGCTGACCGGGCTCTCGGCCGGGACAAAGGCGCGGGTGGTGGTGGCGGCGGTCGACGTCGGCATCCTCAACCTGACCCGCTACGAGACCCCGGACCCGGACGGCTGGTTCTTCGGACAGAAGCTGCTCGCGACCGAGGTCGCCGACATCTACGGCTATCTCATCGACGGCATGCAGGGCACGCGCGGCGCCATCCGCTCGGGTGGCGACGGTGGCGGCGACATGAGTGCGGCGCCGCCGCGCGAGGCGCCGTTCGCCCGCTATTCCGGCGTGGTCGAGGTCGGCCCCGACGGCAAGGCGGAGATCGAGTTCGACGTGCCGGCCTTCAACGGCACGGTGCGGGTGATGGCGATGGCGTGGACGGCCGATCGGGTCGGCCATGCGGCCAAGGACGTGATCGTGCGCGATGCGGTGGTGATCCAGCCGACGGCGCCGCGCTTCCTGGCGCTGGGCGACCGCTCGCGGCTGCACTTCGCGCTCGACAACGTCGAGGGGCAGGCGGGCGACTATCACGTCGACCTCGATCTCAAGGGACCGCTGGTGATCCCGGGCGAGGCGCTCTCGACCACCGTCAAGCTGGCGGCAAAGGGGCGCAGCGCCTTCACCGTGCCGGTGACGGCGGCCGGGCTCGGACCGGCGTCGATCGCCGCGCGGCTGACCGGGCCGGGGCTCGACGCGACGCAGACCGTCACCTTCGGGGTGCAGGCACCGACCAGCGAGGTCTATCGCCGCTCGGTCCAGCCGCTGGCGCCGGGGGCCTCGGCGACCGTCTCCGAGGATCTCCTCGCCGACTTCCTGCCGGGAACCGGTGCGGTGTCGGTGGCGGTGACGCCGTGGTCGGCCTTCGACGTGCCGGCGCTGCTCAAGGCGCTCGATCGCTATCCGCACGGCTGCACCGAGCAGGTGGTCAGCCGGGCGCTGCCGCTGCTCTACGTCAACCGCCTCGCGGCCGAGGAGCATCTCTCGCTCGACACGGCGGCGGACGAGCGCATCAAGGCGGCGATCGACCGGGTGCTGACGCGCCAGGATTCGACCGGCTCGTTCGGGCTGTGGTCGTCGTCGGGGGCGGGCGAAGACGTCTGGCTCGACGCCTATGTGGCCGACTTCCTGACCCGGGCGCGCGAGCGCGGGCTCACGGTGCCGCAGAAGCCGTTCGATCTGGCGCTCGATCGTCTGCGCAACTTCGTCGCCAACACCACCGACCCGTCGACCACCGACGCCCCCAACCTCGCCTATGCGACCTATGTTCTGGCGCGCAACGGGCGGCCGGTGATGGGCGATCTGCGCTATCTGTCGGATCAGAAGATCGACCTCTTCACCACGCCGATGTCGCGCGGCCAGCTCGCCGCCGGCCTCGCGCTGCTCGGCGATCGCAACCGCGCCGAACCGGTGTTCCGCGCGGCGGTCGATCGGCTGGCGGCGAACGCCTCGGAGCGCAGGTGGCGGGCCGACTACGGGTCGCCGCTGCGCGACGGCGCGGCCATCATGGCGTTGATGGCGGAAAGCGGCCGGCCGATCGCCGACTTCGCCAAGGCCGGGCAACTGGTGGAGGCGGCGCGCGACGCGCGGCCGTGGACCTCGACCCAGGAAGAGGCCTGGATGGTGGTCGCCGCGGCGGCTCTGTCCAAGCAGACCGAACAGCAGGCGCTCACCCTCACCTCCGGCTCGGCAGTGGAACAGGTCAAGGGCGCGCTCTATCGCACGCTCCGGGCCGATCGCCTCGAGGGGCGGCCGGTGACCATCGCCAACGCCGGTCAGGGCGAAGCGCGACTGGTCGTCACCACCTCGGGCAATCCGACCCAGCCGGAACCGGCGGCCTCCAACGGCTACACGGTGGAGCGCTCGTTCTTCAAACCCGACGGGACCAAGGCGGATCTCGCCAAGATCCGTCAGACCGACCGTCTGGTGGTGGTGCTCAAGATCACCGAGCCGAAGGCGGAGCATGCCCGCATCGTGCTGGTCGACCGTCTGCCGGCCGGCTTCGAGATCGCCGATCCGAAGCTGGTGGAGGGCGGCGACACCTCGGGCTTCTCGTGGCTGCAGAACGCGGTCACCCCGGCGGTGAGCGAGTTCAAGGACGATCGCTTCGTCGCCGCCTTCGACCGGGCGCCGGATCAGGCGGCGGTGTTCGAGGTGGCCTATGCCATCCGGGCGGTGACGCCGGGGCGCTACGTCCAGCCGCCGGCCGTGGTCGAGGACATGTATCGGCCCGAGCGCTACGGCCGCACGGCCTTCGGCACGATCGAGATCGCGCCGTCGCAGCCGGGCAAGTGAGCCGCGGGAGGTGAGGTTGAGCGAGCGGGCGAGCACCGCGCCCGCGCCTCGGGGTGGGTCCCGGGGACACGGGCGCTGGGCACTCCGGCTCTACTGGGCCGGGGTGATCGGGCTCGCGCTCGTCGCGTTCGGTCTCTCGGCGCTGAACGGGGCACTCGGGCGGCTGAAGCCGCTCGACCCGCGCCTCGCCGAGGTGCGCTCCACCCTGGTGCTCGACCGCGAGGGGCGGCTCCTGCGCCCCTTCCTCACCGACGACGGTCGCTGGCGGCTGCCGATCGAGATCGAGGACGTCGATCCGCGCTATTTCGATCTGCTGTTCGCCTTCGAGGACAAGCGCTTCTACGCGCATCACGGCATCGATCCGCGGGCCGTGGTGCGGGCGCTCGGCCAAGCGGTGAAGACGCGGCACGTCGTTTCGGGCGCCTCGACGCTGACCATGCAGGTGGCGCGGCTGATGGAGCCGCGCGAGACCCGCGATCTCTCCGCCAAGACGACCCAGGCGGTGCGGGCGCTCGACCTCGAACGGCGCTTCACCAAGCGGGAGATCCTCACCTTCTATCTCGCCCTCGCCCCCTACGGCGGCAATCTCGAGGGGGTGCGGGCGGCGGCGCTGTCGTGGTTCGGCAAGGAGCCGAAGCGGCTGTCGCTGGCGGAAGCCGCGCTCCTGGTGGCGCTGCCGCAATCGCCGGAGCTGCGGCGTCCGGACCGGGCGCCGGAGGCGGCACGACGGGCGCGCGATCGGGTGCTGGAGCGGGCCCGCGCCGCCGGGGTGGCGAGCGCGGCGGACGTGGAGCGGGCGCGCGGCGAGCCGATCCCGACGCTGCGCCACGCCTTCCCGGCGATCGCACCGCATCTCGCCGAGGCCCTGGTCGCGGAGCGGCCGGAGGTGCGCATCCATCGCACCACCATCGATCTGCGGCTCCAGGTGACGCTCGAACGGCTGTTGCGCGAACGCGCCGAGACCTGGGGGCCGCATCAATCGGCGGCCGCAGTGGTGCTCGATCCGGTGACGGGCGAGCTTCTCGCCTCGGTCGGTGGGCCGGACTACTTCTCGCCGACGCGGGCCGGCGCGCTCGACCTCACCCAGGCGGTGCGTTCGCCCGGCTCGGCGCTGAAGCCGTTCATCTACGCCATGGCCTTCGACGCCGGCCTCGCCCATCCCGAGACGGTGATGGAAGACCGGCCGGCACGGTGGGGCTCGTGGGCACCGGAAAACTTCGACGAGACCTTTCACGGCACCGTCACGGCGCGCCATGCGCTGCAACAGTCGCTCAACATGCCGGCGGTGACGCTGCTCGACATGATCGGGCCGCAGGCGCTCTTGTCGCGGCTGAAGTCGGCCGGGGTCGAGCCGGTGCTGGCGCCGGGCACGGCTACGGGGCTGGCGATCGGGCTCGGCGGTGTGGGCATCCGGCTCGAGGATCTCGCCCGGCTCTACGCGGGACTGGCGCGCGGCGGCGACACGGTGCCGATCGTGCGGCGACTCGGCGAACGCTCCGGACCGCACGAACGGCGCCGCCTCACCGATCCGGTGGCGGCCTGGTACGTGTTCGACGTGCTGCGCGGGGCGCCGCCGCCGGTCAATGCGCTGCAGGGGCGGCTCGCCTTCAAGACCGGCACCTCCTACGGCTATCGCGACGCCTGGGCGATCGGTTTCGATCGCCGGCGGGTGATCGCCGTGTGGGTCGGGCGGCCGGACGGGGCGCCGGCGCCGGGGCTGGTCGGCCGCGTGGTGGCCGCGCCGCTGCTGTTCGACGCCTGGGCACGCATGGGCGGCGAGCCGGAGGCGATCCCGGCGCCGATGGGGGTTCTGCGCGCCACCTCGGCGACGCTGCCGCCACCGCTGCGCCATCTGCGCCGCGACGTGCCCAAGACGCTGGCGGCGGCGACGACGCCGAAGCTCGAGATCACCTTTCCGCCGGACGGGGCGCGGCTCGACGTCGGGCTGGCGGCGCTGGCAGCGGGCAGCGAGGTGGAGCCGGTGGCGCTCAGGGCGCACGGCGGGGTGCCGCCGCTCACCTGGCTGGTCGACGGGCGGCCGGTCGGCCGGGTCGACGGGCGGCGCGACACGTTCTGGATCCCGAGCGGGCGCGGCTTCTCGCGGCTGTCGGTGATCGACGCCACGGGGGCGACGGCGTCGGTGCAGATCCGGTTGGAGTGATCGATCACTCGCCCGGAGTGGCGGCGTCGCCGCGGCGCTCGCTCCACACCACCACCACGCCGGAGGCGATGATGACGGCGGCGCCGAGGGCCACGGTGGCGGTCGGCACCTCGTCGAAGACCCATAGGCCGGAGACCACCGCCCACAGCATCGAGGCATATTCGAGCGGGGCGATCACCGAGGCGTCGGCGTGGCGCATGCCCTGGGTCAGGAAGATCTGGCCGAGGCCGCCGAAGAGGCCGCACAGCGCCAGCAGGAAGGCCTCCCACGGGGTCGGCATCACCCAGCCGAACGGCAGGGTCACCAGCGACACCAGGGCACTGCCGAGCGAGAAGTAGACGACGATGGCGCCGGTGCGTTCGGTGGCGGTGAGGTTGCGGATCTGGATCTGGGCCAGCGCCATGAAGAAGGCCGAACCGAAGCAGCACAGCGCACCGGTCGCCGCACCGCCTTCGCCGAGCCGACCGAGATCGCCGAGGTGGGGCGACAGCACCACCAGGACGCCGGCGAAGCCGACGCCCACGGCGATCCAGCGCGTCCCGGTGACGATCTCGCCGAGGAGCATCGTCGCCAGCGCCACGGTGAGGAGCGGCGCGGCATAGGTGATGGCGAGCGCATCGGCGAGCGGCAGGCGCTGGACGCCGAAGAACCACAGCGACATCGCGGTGACGCCGACCACCGAGCGGATGACGTGGCCGCCGGGGCGCGAGGTCTTCAGCCCGGAGGGCAGCTCACCCTGCGCCCACACCATCGCCAGCACCGGGAACACCGCCAGTGCCGAACGGAAGAACACCACCTCGCCGGCCGGGACATGGCCGCCGAGCAGCTTCACCGACACCAGCATGACGGCGAAGGCCAGAGTCGAGGCGATCTTGAAGGCGGGGCCGCGCAGCGGCGAGACGGTCGGCGTGGGCATCGGGCTCGCGGGGGCGCGGTTTCGGTCGGACGGCCGCCGCCGAATGGGCCGCGGAATACGAACGGGGCCGCCGGTGAGCGACCCCGGCCGGCACCTTATCGCCGAACGTCCGACGATGCAGCCCCACGGACGCGAACGTCGTCTGCATCGCGCGCCGAGGCGGATGAATTGCCGGCGGCGGAGCGGAGGGTGTGGGCGCGGCGTCGTGAGGGTGCGGGGGACGGCGCGGAGTGGACGCACGGCCGGCGCCCCGGCGGCGGGAGGAAGAGGCGCCCCCGCCCTTTCGACTTTCCACAGGGGAGGCGTCCGGCGAAGGAAATTTCACCGCGGCGACAGAGGAGGCTTGCCAGGGGGGGCGGAACCGAGTAGAGAACGCCACCGACGCGGCGGCGACGTCCACCGCGATCCAGGCAAGCGCCCGTAGCTCAGCTGGATAGAGCACCAGACTACGAATCTGGGGGTCAGAGGTTCGAATCCTTTCGGGCGCGCCATTCCTGAACAATCGAGAAAATCGCCGACGGGGCTTCGCCCGGCGGCTCGGCTCGCGCATCGCTCGATCGACGCCTTCGATCCGCCGATCCGGATTTCTCGCTCGCCGTCCCTTCGCCGATCGCCAGCCGCGCATGGCCCTGCCGCGGCTCGGCCGAGCCACGGCTCGTCGCCGAGCGCGACCCGGGACGCTCGCGCTTCTCCGGCCCTCCCGTCGACGACACCCCGAAAGCTGCGATCGCCCGCGAAATCGAAGGCGATCGCAGCGTTTCGACTTCGTCTCGGGCGTTCATCACGGCTTCGAGATGTCGAAGCGCTTCATCTTGGACCAGAGCGTGACCCGCGAGATGCCGAGGCTCCTGGCGGTTTCGACGATCCGGCCGCCATTTTCCGCCAGTGCCGCCTCGATGACCGAACGTTCGGCATCCCGACGGGCCGTCGAGAGCGACGGTTCCGATCCCGCTTCCACCGGGTCCCGATCCGGAAAGAGGTCGGCGGAGGAAATCCGGGGACCCGGCGAGGTGACGGACGCCCGGACGATGCGATTGTGCAGTTCGCGGAGGTTGCCGGGCCAGTCGTGGGCGAGGAGTGCAGCTTCCGCCTCATCGGAAAAGCCGCTCGCCGGGGATGAAAACGTCGCGATCTGCGCGGCGAGAAACGCTCGGGCCAGGGGCAGAACATCTTCGGAGCGGTCGACGAGGGCGGGAACGTCGATCTCGTGGACCGCGAGACGGCGTTCGAGATCACGCCCCAGTCTGCGATCCACCGGGAGGGCATCGGTCGAATCGAGGGCAGTCGCCACGAGGCGCCCGGCGAAGCGTCGCTCCCCGAGCGCTCCCACGGGGCGATAGACGTGCTCGCCGGCGAATCGCAGGAGGCGCATCTGGACCTCGGCCGGGATCGCGTCGACATCGGTGATCAGCAGAGTGCCGTCGCCGACCGATTCGATCAGGCCCGGTTCGACGATGCCCGATTCGGTGCGCAGGCCGAACAGGAGGCGATCGGCATCGGTGCCGCCGAGCGAGGCCCCATCCACGGTCACGAACGCAGAGGCGGCGCGCGCCGAGACGTCGTGGAGCCGGCGCGCCAGCGTCTGGCGACCGCTGTCGCGCGGCCCGCGCAGGAGCACGTTCTCCGGCCGATGGCGCAGGCGCTCGAGGTGATCGAGAAGGGCCCGCATCTTCGCGGAGCGGGCGACCAGGTCGCCTTCGTGGGGGCGCGGGTGGGAGGTGAGGCGCTTCAGTCGCTCGACCAGCGCGCCGAGATCGTAGGGCTTGAGCAGATAGTCGGTGGCGCCGAGCCTCACCAGACGCACGGCCTGCTCGACGTCGCCATAAGCCGTGGTGAAGAAGGTCGGAATGCGCGTGCCGCGCTCGGACTCGGCCCAGAAGACGTCTTCACCGGAACCGTCGGGGAGGCGAATGTCGCTGACGATGGCGTCGAAACCGCGCTCGGCCAGCAATTCGAGCGCCGCCGCGCAGGTCGCCGCGTGCACCGGCGCCAGCCCCTCCAACCGCAGGCGCGTCACGAGCGACTGGGCGAGGATCTCGTCGTCTTCGATGATCAGGATATCCGCGCCGGTCATCTCGCCTCCTCCGCAGTCCGGGAACCCCCGTCGTCGCGTCCCCTTCGCGGCAGACGCACGACGATCGCGGTGCCTCCCTCCGCACCGTCGCGCACCTCGATGCGGCCGCGCAGGGATACGACCGCGCGGATGACCACACCGAGGCCGATGCCGCCCTCGCTGGTGTCGATCCACTCCAGATCGAGACGGCGCAGACGATCGGCGAGGTCCGGGCCGAGACCGGGGCCGCCGTCGGACACGACGATCGCGACATGCTCGGGCGCCTCCTCGACGGCGAAACCCACACGACCGCCGGTTCCCGTCGCGCCGATGGCGTTCAGGGTGAGGTTCAGCACGATCTGCCGGACGATGGTCCCGTCGATCGGCCAGGACGCCGAGATGGTCGCGTTCCAGTCGAGGGTGACGTGCTGGCGGAGAGCGGCGGCGGCGAGAAGTCTGGCCAGATCGTCGAAATCGATCTGAGCGGTGTGTTCGCGGTCCTTCGGGGGGCGATGCATCGACAGAGAGGTGTCGACGACCCGTTCGATCGCCCTCAGGCCCCGATCCAAGAGGTCGATGGAGTCGGTCACGGCCTTCGGGTCGTCTCGGAACCGCCGGGCGGTGTCGACCGCGTTGAGCATGCCGGCGAGCGGGTTTCGAACCTCGTGGGCGATGGTGGCGGCGAGGCGGCCGAGATCGGCGGCGCGTAGACGTTCTGCGAGCGCGGTCTGCAACTGGCGCCGCTCCGCCAGGGCCGCGACCATCCGATCGTATTCATCCAGGAGCGTGCGAACATGCGCGTTCCACACCTGGTTGCCGCGTGCGACCGGTCGGGGCGAGCCCTCGGCCGCTTTCGCGAGGGCTTCGGTCAACAGTTTCAGCGGATGGAGAAGCCGGCCCATCACCACCCACCCGAAACCGGCGAGCACGATCGCGAGAAAGGCATTCGCGCCGAGCGACTCGAGGCTCGCCTTCAGGCGTGCCTCGCGGATGGGCTGGAGATCGAGTTGGGCCGACAGGATCGCCCGTATGCGACCGCCCTCACGCAGGGGACGCTGTACCCAGACGCGCGCACTGTCGTCGTCGGTGGCGAGCGATACGGCGGCGTCGATCGGCGGCGGCGCAACGGACGCCGAACGGGTGTCGCGCGCGAGGTTGCCGAGGATCTCGCCATCGGGCGCGCGAACGACGAGGCGAACCTCACGCACGCCGTCGTGATAGGTCGCGACGCGTTCGAGGGCGGCGTCGAGGGCCTTGCGATCCTCGCTTCCCAGATGCGGGGCCACCACCGCCGACAGGCCGTCGAGGTAGACGTCGCCCAGGCGCTGAATCAACCGCGTCTCGCGCTGCTGGTGGAAGTGGACGGAGATGCGCGAGGTCACCGCCGTCACCGTGAGAATCAACAACGCGCCGATCGCCGCCGCGAGAACGGTCGGTGAAAAGCGGTCCCCGCCCCTCGGTGCAGAGGTCGAGGATCTCGTGCTTCGACTTTCGAAACTGCGGCCCGACTCCATTGCCAACCTGCTCATCCGAGAGAACCATCGCCCCATCAGAAATACCCCTTCACGACCACCAATTCAACAAATCGTCGAATCGATATTTCGTGTGATGTCATTTCTACTTTTGTTTTGTTATCTTAACATCAATGTTAAGCACATTTAACGTTGACTATACTATTTTTCCGATGAATCATCATGACATACGAAGCGATCGCAACAGTCGTGATCGCGAATTCGCCACATGGGACCTTCCATGAACTGGAAAGCGAAGGTGTTGGGCTGCCTGATGGTGGCGCCGATCATGGTCGGAGCGTTCGGAACGACCGCTCGGGCCGGACAGCAGCAGATCGCCGCATCCGGGATGTGGCGCGCCGTGGTGGCGACGGAGGGGGCGCAGCGCACCTGCTTCGTCCTCGCCACGCCGACCACCCGGATGCCGAGCGAGTTGCGGCGTGACCCCGGGTATCTCTTCGTGTCGCTGGTGCGGGGAAAGGGGACCGAGTTCTCGTCCGAACTCGGCTATCCGCTCGCCGACGCCGGGCATGTTCTGACCGTCGAGGGCCATTCGTACGAACTGACCGCCCGCGACGCGACCGTCTGGCTGAGATCCCCGGTCGAAGAACCGGCGGTTCTGTCGGCGATGCGGGCGGGTCGCTCCCTGGAGGTCTCGGTTCGGTCCGGCCGGGGCAATGCCACGACCGACACCTATGATCTCGGCGGCTTCTCGGCGACGCTCGACGAACTGAAGAAGAGGTGTCGGCCATGAAGGCCCCCCACGGGTGGACGCGAGAGGCGACGGGCGAGACGCGCGCGCTCGTGTCGGCGCCGCTCGGAGGTGGCGTCGACCAATGACACGCGCCGCCCTTCCCCACGTCCCGGCCTCGAAACACCCGTTCACGAGGCCGTTCGCTCGGCTCGAGAGGGAAGACCCGGAGCAGGCGACGCATCGGTGCTCGCTCGAGCGCCCAGCGCGCCCCAAGCAGCTCGGAGCCGAGATCACTCACCTCCCCGGCGGTGAGTGACCACTCCCCCCGGAACCGATCCGCATCGCGGTTCCGGGGGGGTGGGCCATCGGGAGAGGCGGAGAAGCGGAGTGAGATCGATGGTCCGACCGGATTTCGACGACGGCGAATTCGACGATGACGACTATCGGACCGGCGGCATTCTCTTTCGTCCGCCCGTCTATTTCCTGCTGCTGTGTGCCGGCTGCTGCCTCCTGATCCTCGCAACCCTGTTCTGAGCGCGAGACGGAGAGTGGATGCCGGTCGACGTCGACGGGCTCGGCGCCTTCACCGAACCACCTCTTCCCGAGGGAGCCTCCCGAATGACCAAGACCTCCGAAGATGCTTCGTCGGGCAACGACGCAGCCAGGGTCGGCAATGCACTCTTCCTCGATTTCGACGGAACGCTGATCGACATCGCGTCGACGCCGGACGCGGTCACGGTGCCGGACGATCTCGGGGACCTGCTCGGACGCCTGGACCGGGCGCTCGACGGCGCGCTCGCCATCGTCACCGGACGACGCGTCGGCGACATCGACCGCCTCCTTTCACCGTTGCGCCTCGTGACGGCGGGCGGGCACGGTGCCGAATATCGAACGAGCCGCGAGGAGATCGTGCGGCCGGCGGCCCTGCCGATCGATGCGGCGCTCGTCGAGAAGATCGACGATCTGGCACGCCGATATCCGGGACTTCTGATCGAGCCCAAGGAAGCGACGATCGCCGTTCACTTTCGCCTGTTTCCGGAGGCGGCGCGGGCCGTCGAGGCGGATCTGCGCCGGATTCTCGCCGACGGCCCCGATCACCTCGAACTCTCGCTCGGTCGGAAGGTCTTCGAGATCTGCCCCAGGCACGTGTCGAAGGGCGCCGCGATCGAACTGCTGGCCGGGCTCTCGGCATTTCGCGGGCGCCGACCGATCATGATCGGCGACGACGTCTCCGATGCCAGTGCCTTCGAAGCGGTCGATCGGCTCGGCGGCCTGTCTCTGCGCGTCGCCGGCGAGACCTACCCGCGCGAGGTCGCCGATTTCGACGGCCCTCATGCGGTTCGCCGATGGCTGTGGGATCTCCTGGCGAGGATCGAGCGATGATCGCCGCCGCCTCGCTCGACCTGGCGGTGATCGGCAACTGCAACATCGCGGCGCTGATCGATGCGGGAGGCGCCATCGTCTGGGGCTGTTGGCCGCGGCTCGACGGAGATCCGCTGTTCTCGGCCCTGGTCGGAGGAAGCGCGCCGACCCACGGCTTCTTCTCCATCGGGTTCGACGAGACCGCGACGCGGCACCAGACCTACGAGCGCAACACGGCGATCGTCAGAACCGTCCTCACCGCGCCCGACGGCGCATCCTTCTCGATCACCGATTTCGTTCCGCGCTTTCGGCAGTTCGGGCGCGTCTATCGTCCCTTGATGATCGTGCGCATCGTCGAACCCCTGTCGGGCATGCCGAGCATTCGTGTCCGGATGCGCCCCAGCGACGACGAGGGGCGGGCGAGTACCGGCATGGTGGCCGGCAGCAATCACGTCCGCTACGTCGTCGACGGTCGTGCGGTTCGCTTGACCACGGACGCCTCGATCAATCACGTGGTCGGCGAGAACCTCTTCGTCCTCACCCGTCCCCTGACCTTCATCGTCCATCCGGACGAGACCCTGGCGGATTCGGCGGAGCGGATCGGACGGGACTTCCACGAACGCACCGCCGCCCATTGGCGCGACTGGGTGCGGGCTCTCAACGTGCCCTTCGAGTGGCAGGACGTGGTGATCCGCGCGGCGATCACCCTCCAGCTCTGCAGCTTCGAGGATACGGGTGCGATCGTCGCCGCGCTCACCACCTCCATTCCCGAGGCACCGGGAACCGAGCGGACCTGGGACTATCGCTTCTGCTGGATCCGCGACGCCTATTTCACCGTCCACGCGCTCAACCGGGTCGGGGCGACGCCGACGATGGAGAAGTTCATCGACTACGTGACCAACATCATCGCGCTCGAACGCGGGCCCTCGTTGAAACCACTCTACCGGATCGTGCCGGAGGATGCGCTCGACGAGATCACACTTCCGGCGCTGCCGGGCTATCGCGGTCAGGGGCCGGTGCGGATCGGCAATGCGGCGCGCGATCAGCTTCAGCACGACGTCTACGGCAGCGTGATCCTCGCCGCCCGGCAGATGTTCTTCGACGAGCGCCTGCCCAAGAAGGGCGACGAGGCGTTGTTCCGCCTGCTCGAGCCGCTCGGCATGTGCGCGCTGCGTCACGCTCTGACGCCGGATGCCGGCATCTGGGAGTATCGCGAGCGGACCGGGATCCACACCCATTCCGCGACCATGTGCTGGGTGGCCTGCGATCGCCTCGCCCGCATCGCCGAGAAGCTCGGCCTCGCCGCCGATGCCGCGAAGTGGCGAACCTCGGCCGACGATCTCCGGGCGATCATCCTGGCGCGCGCCTGGAACGCGAACGGCTTCTTCGCCGGAACGCTGGACGGTGCCGACCTCGATGCGAGCGTTCTGCTGCTGCACGAACTCGGCATCGTCGAGGCCGGCGACGAACGCTTCGTCGCGACGGTCGATCGGATCGGCGCCGATCTCGGTCACGGTGGCCACATCCGTCGCTACATCGCCCCCGACGACTTCGGTACGCCGACGGTCGCCTTCACCATCTGTAGCTTCTGGTACGTCGATGCACTGGCCGCCATCGGTCGGGTCGAAGAGGCCCGCACTCTGTTCGAGGATCTGATCGCCCACCGAAATCCCCTCGGCCTGCTCTCCGAGGACATCGACCCGGCGACGGGTGAGCTCTGGGGCAACTTCCCGCAGACCTATTCGATGTCGGGCCTGATCGTCGCGGCGATGCGTCTGTCGCGCAGTTGGGAGGCCGGGAAATGACGGAACACCGCGTGGAGGCCATCCGACGTGGCGATTTCGGCTTCGGCGCCCGGATCGGGCGGATCCTGAGACCCAAGGGGGTCCGAATCGGGCTCCTGCTGGTCGCCGCCTGCATCGCCCTGGTGATCGCGCTCTCGCCGCTGGTCACGGTCATGGTCGAGGGGTGGGCACGCCAGGACGTGGAACTGCGCTCGCGCCTGGTCAACCGCTCGGTTCGCGAACAGGTGGCCAACCTTCCCGCGATCGTGACGCGTGAGCTCACGCCGTTCTTCGAGCGCCTGTCCGACGACGAACGACTGCTCGCGCTCGGCTTCTGTGGCGAGGACGGGCAGCTGCACTTCGCCACACGGCAGATGCCGGCGGCACTCTCGTGTGCCGCCCTGCCGCTGCGATCCGGCGATGCCTACGCGGTTCGGCGCTGGAACGGGGTTCACGCGCACGTCGGCATCTATCCCATCACCATCGGTACGGCGAAGGGGCATCTCCTGGTCCTGCACGATCTGGCCTACGCCGACGAACGCGTCGCATCGGCTCGCCTCTACACGACGGCGGCGCTGGCCGCGGCCGTGCTCGGCTTCGGCGTGGTGGCGACCCTCGTCGGCTTCGTCGTGATTCGCCGGCTGGGACGGATGCTCTCGATCAACCCGGCCGGTCAGAGCGGCGGCGCGCTCTCCGATCGGTCCGGGTCGACCCTCTCGCGCGAGTTCCACGCCCTGGTGAAGGAACTCCGGTACGAGAAGAAGTTCACCGAAGGCATCTATGTCGAATGGTCACCCAAGACCCTGCGGCAGCTGCTCGTGGAGGAACTGCCGGGGGCGGAAGTCCTGGTGGTCTCCAACCGCGAGCCCTACATCCACAATCGGAGCGGCACCGGCTCCATCGAATTGCAGCTTCCGGCCAGCGGTCTGGTTTCCGCTCTCGAACCGATCATGCGCACCTGCGGCGGCACCTGGATCGCGCACGGCAGCGGCTCGGCCGACCGCGAGACGGTGGACGCCCGGGATCATCTGAGCGTGCCGCCCGGTCGCCCCGAATACACTCTGCGCCGGGTCTGGTTGAGCGACGAGGACGTGGAGGGGTATTATTTCGGCCTCGCCAACGAGGGCCTCTGGCCGCTCTGCCACACCGCCTTCGTGCGACCGACCTTCCGCGAGGACGACTGGGCGAAGTATCGCGCCGTCAACGAGCGTTTCGCGGACATCGTCGTGGAAGAGGCCGCACGACCCGATCCGATCGTCCTCGTCCAGGACTATCACTTCGCCCTGCTGCCACGGATGATCCGCGACCGCCTGCCGAAGGCGACGATCGTCACCTTCTGGCACATCCCGTGGCCCAACGGCGAGACCTTCGGCATCTGCCCCTGGCGCGAGGAGATCCTCGACGGGCTCCTGGGCTCGAGCATTCTCGGATTCCACACCCGCCAACACTGCAACAATTTCCTCGAGGCGGCCGATCGCTTCATGGAGAGCCGCATCGATCGCGAACACGATTCGATCACCTTCGGAGGGCGCGACACGCTCGTGCGACCCTATCCGATCTCGATCGAATGGCCGCCGGCGGCACTGGCGTCGCAGGGCCCGATCGAGGACTGCCGGTCGGCGGTACGCCGCCGGTTCGGGCTCGGCGACGACGTGCGTCTGGCGGTGGGAATCGAGCGCTTCGACTACACCAAGGGCATCCTCGATCGCATGCAGGCGGTCGACACGTTCCTGACGCTGCATCCGGAATGGCGCGAGCGTTTCGTGTTCCTGCAGGCGGCGGCGCCGACGCGGTCGACGCTCTCGAGTTACCATTCGCTCCAAGAAGATGCGCAGAGTCTCGCCGAGGCGATCAACGCCCGCCACGGGATCGGTTCCTGGCGACCGATCGAGCTGGTGGTGCGCCACCACGATCAGGCGGAGGTCTACGAGCTCTTCCGAGCCGCCGATCTGTGCATCGTCTCCAGCCTCCACGACGGGATGAACCTCGTCGCCAAGGAATTCGTGGCGGCTCGCGACGACGAGCGGGGCGTCCTGGTCCTGTCGACCTTCGCAGGCGCGTCGCGCGAGTTGTCGGAGGCGCTGATCGTGAACCCCTACGACGGCCGCTCGATGGCGGACGCCATCGCTGCGGCCCTGGACATGCCGGAGGTCGAACAGAAGAAGCGGATCGCCCTGATGCGCGAGGTCATCAAACAGCGCAACGTCCACCGCTGGGCGGCGCAGATGCTGCTCGACGCGGCCACGATCCGCAAGCGCGAGGAGATCCACGACCGGTCGGCTCGTCCGACCTGACGCGGCCGGAGGACCGCCCGAGGTCGTCGACGGGCGCAGACCGAACTCCGGCGGGCGCTGTCGACGGTCGGCACGCGCGGGAAGACGGTGACCGAGCGGCGCGGCGGTTTCGGCGACCGAGCGGGCGGGCCTTTCGCGGGCTCACGTCCCGCGCGGTTTGGCGCGGGTGGTCGGCGGGGCCTCGAGCGGGTCGTCGGGCCAGGGGTGGCGTGGATAGCGGCCCTTCATCTCCACCTTCACGTCGCGCCACGAGCCCTTCCAGAAGCCGGGCAGATCGCGCGTGAGCTGGATCGGCCGGTGGGCCGGCGACAACAGTTCGACCAGCAGGGCGACGCGGCCGTCGCAGATCGCGGGATGGCGCGCCAGCCCGAAAAGTTCCTGGACGCGAATCGAGATCGCCGGGCCGTTCTCCACCTCGTAGTCGATCGGAACATGAGAGCCGGTCGGGGCGGTGAAGTGGGTCGGCGCCTCGGCGTCGAGCTTCTGGCGCGCGCTCCAGTCGAGCAGGCCGTCGAGGCCGTCGAAGACATCGCCCTCGCGGATGTCGGCCGGCGCGGTGCGGCCGAGGACGCGGGGGGCGAGCCAATCCTCGAGCGTCGCGGTCAGGGTGTCGTCGGAGACATCGGGCAGGCCGGCGATGCCGGCGCGGCGGCAATATTCGACGCGATGACGCAGGCGCAGCGCCGCCCTGTTCCACGGCAGCGAGGCGAGGCCGGTCAAGCGCACCGCCCCCATCAGCGCGCGTGAGACCGCTTCCGCATCCGGCTTCTCGATCGGCTTCTCGGAGAGCACCAGAGCATGGAAGCGACGGGTGCGACGCGCCTTGACGCGGGCCGCGGCGGCATCGAAGCGCACCTCGTCGGCCTCGACCACATGGGCCGCGAAGTCGGCCTCCACGTCGGCGAGGGCGATCGGGGCGGCGAGCAGGATGCGGGCATCGCGGGCCGCACCCTGCATCTCGGCGACCGCCAGAAACGGCTCGCGGGCGAGGGCCTCGTGCGGCTCCAACTTGCCGCCGCGACCGTTGGCGAGACGAAAGGTGCCGGGGGCGCCGCGGGCCTGGGCAAGGCGATCGGGATAGGCGAGCGCGAGGATGCGGCCGCAGTCGGAGAGGCCGCGATCGAAGATCTCCCCGGCCCTGCCCTCGCCGGCGAGCGATGCCCAACGGGCGGCGAGGCGCTTGGCCTCCTCGGCACGCGGGGCGCGATCGGCCCGCAGGCGGCGGACGCGCTCCTCGAGATCGATCGACGAACCGCCGAGGCCGCGTTCGGAGACGATGGCGGCGATCTCGGCGGCGAGCCGTCCGGCGCCGCCGGCCGCCGCACGCACCACCATGTGGGCGAGGCGCGGATGCAGCGGCAGACGCCGCAGGGCGCGGCCGGCGGCGGTCAGGCGACCATCGGCGTCGAGGGCGTCGAGTTCCTTCAGGAGCTCCACCGCCTCGTCCCAGGCGGGTTTCGGCGGCGGGTCGAGGAAGGCGAGGCCATCGGGCGAGATCACGCCCCATTCGGCGAGGTCGAGCACGAGATTGGCCAGATCGGCCTCGAGGATCTCGGGCCGATCGAAGGCGGCGAGCGCGGCGGTCGCCGGTTCCGGCCACAGGCGCCAGCACACGCCGGGTTCGACACGGCCGGCGCGGCCGCGACGCTGGTCGGCACTCGCGCGGGAGACGCGGACGGTCTCGAGGCGGGTCAGGCCGGTGTCGGGCTCGTAGCGCGGCACCCGCGAGAGCCCCGCATCGACGACGATGCGCACGCCCTCGATGGTCAGCGAGGTCTCGGCGATGGAGGTCGCCAGCACTACCTTGCGGCGGCCGGGCGCGGCGGGGCGGATGGCGCGGTCCTGCTCGGCCGGGGTCAGGGCACCGTAGAGCGGCGCGAGGTCGACGTCGGCGGCGACGCGGCCCTGCAGTGCCTCCAGCGTGCGGCGGATCTCGGCCTGTCCGGGCAGGAACACCAGGGCCGAACCGGGATCGGCGGCGAGCGCCTGGGTCACGGCGCTCGCGACGTCGGCCTCGAGCCGGCCTTCGGGGCGGCGCGGGAGATGGCGGGTCTCGACGGGGAAGGCGCGACCCTCTGAGGTCACGAGCTCTGCCCGGCCGAGGAGATCGCGGACGCGGGCGCCGTCCAGGGTCGCCGACATGACGAGAATGCGCAGATCCGGCCGCAGCGCCGCCTGGGCGTCGAGGGCCAGCGCCAGACCGAGATCGCCGTCGAGGCTCCTCTCGTGGAACTCGTCGAAGAGCACGGCGGCGACGCCGGAGAGTTCCGGATCGTCGAGGATCATGCGGGTGAAGACGCCTTCGGTGACCACTTCGATGCGGGTCTTCTTCGTCACCTTCGCGTCCATGCGGACGCGGTAGCCGACGGTGGCGCCGACCTCCTCGCGGAGCGTCGCGGCCATGCGGGCGGCCGAGGCGCGGGCGGCGAGGCGGCGCGGTTCCAACATCAGGATGCGGCCGTCGCCGCGCCAGGGCGCATCGAGGAGGGCGAGCGGCACGCGCGTGGTCTTGCCGGCGCCGGGCGGGGCGACGAGCACGGCGGCAGGCTCGGCGGCGAGCGCGGCCAGGAGCGCGGGAAGGGCGGCCTCGATCGGCAGGTCGGACGGCGGGATCGGCATGGGGCCGTTCTAGCGGGCCGCGGCGGCGGCGTGAAGCGGCGTTCACCACGTCGCGCGATCGTCCGGGCGTCCTCGTTGTGCGGCAGGGCGCGGCGGCCTACTCTATTCCGCATCCGAAACGATGGATGGATCATGCCGGTCGATCTGCGACCCAGTCAGGCTCTGAAACTCTGGCACGACGTCACGCTCGATCAGGTGCGCGACGGCGAGACGGATCTCTCTGCCCGGCAGATGACCATCCTGCTCACGGTCTATCTCGAACCGCCGCCGCACACGGTGCGCGGGCTCGCCACCAAGCTCGGGGTGACCAAGCCGGCGATCACCCGGGCGCTCGACACGATGGGCGAGCGCGGTCTGGTCGACCGCCGCCGCGACGACCGCGACCGCCGCAACGTGCTGATCCAGCGCACGGTGGCCGGCGCACTTTGGGTGGAAAAGCTCGGCGACGACATCGTCAGGCGCGGGAAGGGGCTGCCGCGGTAGCACCACCGAACCGCGTCGTCGCGACCATCGATCGACATGATTGTATTCGAACTTCGGGGTTTCTATTTTTCTGCGACAGAGTCGAGATTCGCCACCCGTGGCTGTCCAGCCAATGGGGGACGATGGCATGGAGCGGAGACCACGGATGTTTCATGTTTTGGTCGCAGCGGACGAGGATGCCTGGAACCGGCGCGACTTCATCCTCCCGAAATTGCGCTTTCTCGAATTCACCAACGTGAGCATAGCCGCCGCATTCGGTCGCGGCGTCGAGAAATCCATAGAGAAGCTGTTGATGATTCCTGCCGTGTTCGTCGCGCTGGAGTCGAGCGGCGCCCGTCTGCGGGTCGGTTGGCTCACGTCGATCAAGGAACGCGGTGGCGAAATTCGCATCAAGTGGCGTTTCGACGGACGGGTCAGAGAGATCCCGCCGGGAGAATCTCAGCACCTGTACTGGGATTTCGAAATCGAGAAGGAGGAATTGTCACGGGAGCATTGGGCCATCAAGCCCGGTGAACTCTTCGACATTCTCAAAGAGAACAATTGCATCATCGATGACGTCGGCGAAGGCGCCTCGGCGGACAAGGCCTCACGGCCCATCGATCCGAACAGACCCGAGCATTCCGGAGCGGGCACGTTCCACGAGTCCGGTATCGGCCACACGGCAGCAGAACAGCCCTCACAACCAGCCAAAGTCGCCGCACCGGCGAGCCCGATCACAGCCACCTCCTGCAAGATCTTCATCGTTCACGGTCGCGATTCCGGCTTCAAGAACGAAGTCGCACTCTTCGTGAAAAACGCAGGCCTCGATTACATCATACTCCACGAGCGTCCGAACCTCGGACGACCGATCATCGGAAAACTCAAGGAAGAAGCGGCGGACATCGCCTTCGCGATCGTTCTGCTCACCCCCGACGACGTCGGCGGGTTGAAGGGAGCCACCCCGCAGCCTCGCGCCCGGCAGAATGTCGTCTTCGAGTTGGGCTTCTTCATCGCCGCTCTCGGATCGCACCGCGTTGCGGCGATCATGGATGGCGAGATCGAAAAGCCTTCCGACTACGACGGCGTGGCCTACATCACCCGTGACGACAGCGGAGCCTGGAAACAGCAGCTGGCGCGCGAATGGAACGCCGTGAACATCAGTTTCGACAGTAAGGCGCTTCTTCGCTGACCGAACCATCGCCAACCCGTGAACTTGGTTCGACGAACTGCATATCTCGACGTCAAAAGCAGACGATCCGGGCAACGGTTGTCGTCCGGATCGTTCTTCTCGCTCACGCCTCGCGGCCGGCATCGCGCATCTGGTAGGCGGCCATGTCCATCACCTTGGCGTAGC
>ERZ1645187.1139-NODE-1139-length-24893-cov-13.125856_pt1 | contig 24893 bp, 21 predicted proteins | sample MGYA00575352_ERZ1645187 | MGnify/ENA primary metagenome ERZ1645187 (study PRJEB40837, sample SAMN11349314) | freshwater sediment metagenome | isolation source: river sediment | host: Sediment | place: India: Wazaribad , New Delhi | collected 2017-02-21 ...
TGCGAGCCTGCGAATCAATCTCTCTTTTCTCTGTTTGCCAGCACGAGAAAGGCGAGATTGCCGCGCTACGCTCGCAATGACAAGAAACTCGAACCTGCTAAGCAATCTTGCTTTTTGTGTTGGCCCGCCCTCAAAAACCGAGATCGCCACGTCCCTCGCGATGACAGATTAACCTGCGAAGCAATCTCGCATTTTTCTGTTTGCCAGCCCCGTACAACCGAGATCGCTTCGTTCCTCGCGATGACATAAAGGCGATAGCGCGATAGCCGTTACACTTGGGTTTGCAATCCAGCAGGGGCTCGTTCTTATTGCATTCCCTGGGTGTAAAAATATAAAAAATGCCTCCCGAAGGAGGCATTTGGAAGTGTCAAGGCTAATTAGAAATGTCCTAATGCTGGCAATTTAGAAATGTCCTATTCAGTTGATAAAGTTGTCAGTATTGGTTTGCCATTGATCTTCTTTCCATAGGTCCTCCATGGGTGGTTGTAAGCAGGGACTACGGGTTTAGCTTCAGCGGATTTCGAAGAAACAACGGTCCCTTGTTTGGGTCTCTTTTCAATTTCTTCTAGACTGAGCAGATCTCCATGAAACCAAGCTGAGACTGCCCCAGAAGCGTCATAAGTAATCAAGACTTCCTGTTTGGCATAGTAAAATGCGGGATGCTTGGCCACGATTTGATAGACCTTTCCGGCAAAGTTGATCTGTAACGTCTTGGTGATGATGCGGAAGTCGTGGACGGAGAAAAGAAAGTCCAGGTCTAAGGTTTCATCCAAAGGGCAATGGCAGTCGAGGCTTGAACTGGGTACCACCGCAAACCTGCGGTTATAGTCCCGAATGAACTCGGGGAGATATTGGTTGGCTTGATCATAGTCACTGATGCCCAGCAATCGCATTTCTTTGATCAAGCGATCTTGCAAGGTCTCATTGGCTCTCTCCACCCGCCCCTTGGCTTGAGGTGAATTGGCACAGATCAGCTCAATGTCTAAGGTAGTCAGCACTCTTTGAAACTGAGTAACAGGCTCCTCGCTGACATTTTCCTTGTGATTGTCGCGGAATACACTGAAACGATCGCTATAGAAGGCAATGGGAAGACCGTGCTCCCTAAAGTAACGTTTACACAGGTCTCCATAACCAAAGAAGCTCTCTTCAGGCACAAATTCTGCCGCTAAGATCTCACTGGTGGCGTCATCCACAAACACCAGCAAAGTGGCTTTGGGTCCTCGCTCTTCCAGCCAGGCATGCTCAGAACCATCGATTTGCACCAACTCTCCGCGTCGCTCCCGCCGAGGACGGCTATAGTGTGGCTCTTTTTTCTTCTTGGTTTTTACTTTCCAGACACCGCTTGCAACCATCAGCCGACGGATGGTCTCTTTGCTCAAGCGAATACCCTTTTTTGTCTCGAGTTTCTCTGTCATCAAGGTTGGCCCAAATCCTTTCATCATGGGGTCACAAATAAATTCTCTCGCCAACTCTCGGGTTCTCTCGTCTATTTTTCGGTTGCTGGGTTTCCCGCGCTTCTGCGATACTAATCCACCATCTCCTTCCTGGAGATATCTTCGCAGGATGCGTCGAAATTGCCGTTCACTTATCCCTAACCTTTCCGCTGCCTCCTTTTGGGTGCTCCGGTGATCCAACGCCCGTTCTACTTCTGTCTTCCGGGCTAATTCCTTACTTGTCATTTCGATTGTCCATTTCATAGCTCCTAATCTTAATTAGGACATTTCTATTTTGCTACTTTAGGACATTATCACTTTGCTCTTACAGGTGTCTAGCCTTCTTACGGTTAAAAGACAATTTATGTTAAACTTAAAGTTTGCCTGAAAAGTGTTGGAGGAGCGATGACAGAGCAAAACACAAACGGACCATTCCTGATCGTCGGGCTGGGAAACCCCGGCGACCAATACCGTCATACCCGTCATAACTTCGGCTTTATGGTCATCGACCGCCTGGCAGAAAAGCTCGCTGTCTCCCTCAAAAAAGTAAAATTCAAAGCCCTCCTGGCAGAAACCAAACTGGATGGCCAGGCGCTCATCCTGGCCAAACCGATGACTTTCATGAACGACTCCGGCCGAGCTGTAGGGCCGCTCCTGCGCTTCTTCAAAGTGCCACCCGACCACCTGCTGATCGTCCATGATGACCTCGACCTGCCGCTGGGCAGCCTGCGCCTGCGCCCCACCGGCAGTTCCGGTGGTCAGCGCGGGGTGGCATCCATCATCGCCACGCTGGGCACCCAAGATTTTCCGCGCCTGCGCCTGGGCATTAGCCGCCCACCCGGCCAAATGGATCCAGTCGCATACGTGCTGCAGAATTTCACGCCTGCAGAAGCTGAGTTAAAAGAAATGGTTCTCAACCAGGCTGCTGACGCCGCTTTGACCTTTATCCGCGAAGGGATGCAGGCAGCCATGAATCAATACAATGGCGAAGTCGGCTGATCATCCCATCCTCAAACATCTCGCCCACCTTCCGGCTTATCAGGAACTGCTGACCGACCTGAAGGAAGGCGCCTTCCAATCCCCCGAGCGAAATGGACTGGGGCTGCCTCGCTCCGCCAGGCTGGCCTTGCTGGCAGCGCTTTACACCGATCTGCAACTGCCAATCCTGCTGCTGACCAACCGGGCCGACCGAGCCCTCTCGCTCTTTGATGAACTGAATTTTTGGCTGCCCGGCGGCGGAAATTTGTACTTTCCGGAGCCAAACCCGCTTTTCTACGAAAATTTGCCCTGGTCTGAAGGCACCCGCCGAGACAGGTTGCATGTATTCGCGGAAATGGTGCGCTTCCGCATCCCGGGCGCTATCCAGCCCGCTCACCCGCCAGTGGTCGTCGCGCCGGTGCGTGCCATCATGAGCCGCACTGTTCCGCTGCGTGACTTTCTAAAAGTCTCACAGCGTATCGCCCTGAATGACCAACGCAGCCTGATTGCTACGGCTGAATCCTGGGTGGGCATGGGCTATGACCCCCAGAATATCGTCGTTCAGCCTGGTCAGTTTTCGCGGCGGGGCGGCATTTTGGACATTTGGTCACCTGCAGAGCCTCTGCCAGTGCGCCTGGAATTCTTTGGGGATGAAATTGACACCCTTCGTCAATTTAATCCATCCACCCAATTAAGCGGAGACCCCGTCGATCAGCTTTTGATCGTGCCGGCTTCTGAAGCCCTGCCGGCAGCCGCCCTCAAAGCAGGCGTCGACCCGTTCAACCTGAGCGAATATCATATTCCGGAACTTTACCGCTACCCGGCCAGTCTGATGGACTACCTGCCCGACTCCGCGCTCATCCTGCTGGACGGTGAGGATTTTATCTCCGCTGCAGTCAACGACATCGAAGAAGATGCCCTCAAACGGCGGGAAAATTTGATTGCCGCTGCGGAGCTCTCCGAAGATGCTCCACTCCCCTATATCACCTGGTCGGAGATCGAAGATAGTTTTGCCGGACGTCAGGTGGTCGAGCTGGGCCACACCAACGCGGATGGCGGGTCGGCGCTGGCGGCCAGTTTTGATCCTGGTCCGCGCTTTGCCGGAAGATTAAAGGAATTTGAATACCACATCGATACGCTCAGCAAAGAAAATCAGCCTTGGGTGGTGGTCAGCCGCCAGTCAGCCCGTCTGCGCCAGCTTTGGCAAGATTCACACACCGACTGGCAGGAAGATCCAACCTCGCCGCTCTTTTTGGAAGGCTCCCTTTCCAGCGGTTGGGTGCTGCACGATCTTAACGGCAAACAGCATCATCTGCTAAGTGACAGCGAGGTCTTCGGTTGGAGTCGACCGCAGCCCCGCCGGCGGCCACAGCTTAGCCTTGAAGCTCCGGAAGCGCTTTTCGGCGATCTTAAACCCGGTGATTGGGTAGTGCATGTCGACCATGGCATTGGCCAATTCATTGGCTTGCACCGTCCGTTGGTGGATAATATCCAGCGGGAATACCTGGCCATTCAATACAAGGATAACGACATCCTGTATGTGCCGATACATCAGGCAGACCGAATCTCACGATATATTGGCCCCGATAGCTCTACCCCCAGCCCCAGCCGGCTGGGCGGCGTGGAATGGTCCCTGACGAAGTCGCGGGTGAAGCACGCGGTGGTCGAGGTGGCCGCCGACCTGTTGGATTTGTATGCCCGGCGCCAGACCGCCAAAGGGTTTGCCTTCTCTCCTGACAGCGATTGGCAGAAGGAACTGGAAGCCTCGTTTCCATACATCGAGACGCCCGATCAAGTCCGCGCCATTTCGCAGGTAAAAGCGGATATGGAATCGGAGCGGCCAATGGATCGCCTATTATGTGGGGATGTAGGCTATGGCAAAACTGAAGTCGCATTGCGGGCTGCTTTTAAAGCCGTCGCCGATGGCAAACAGGTCGCGGTGTTGGTCCCCACCACGGTTCTTGCCCAGCAGCATTATGATACCTTCAGAGAACGGCTCTCAGTATTTCCGGTGCAGGTGGAGATGCTCTCGCGCTTCCGCAGCGCGCGGGAACAAAATGAGATCATCCGGCGCCTGGCCAAAAAAGATGTGGATATTGTGATCGGAACCCACCGCCTGATCTCGCAGGATGTGGTTTTTAAAGATCTGGGCCTGGTCATCATCGATGAGGAACAGCGTTTCGGCGTGGCACATAAGGAACACTTGAAAAAATTGCGCGCGGAGGTCGATGTTTTGACGATGACCGCCACCCCCATCCCGCGCACGCTCTATATGGCACTCAGTGGGGTACGCGATATCTCCAACATCAACTCACCGCCGGAAGAACGTCTGCCCATCATCACGCACGTCGGCCCATATGACCCCAAACTGGTACGCGAGGCGGTGGTCCGCGAATTGGAACGGGGCGGCCAGGTGTTTTTTGTACACAACCGCGTGCAATCCATCGGCGCGGTTTACAACCATCTGCAAACGTTGGTGCCCGAGGCGCGCATCGGCATCGCCCACGGTCAACTGCCCGAAGAGCAGTTGGAAGACGTGATGCACGCTTTCACGACGCAGCAATACGATATTTTGTTGTGTACCTCCATCATTGAATCCGGGCTGGATATTCCCAACGCCAATACGTTGATCGTTGACCGGGCAGATACATTCGGCCTTTCCCAGCTTTATCAGCTGCGCGGACGGGTAGGCCGGGGTGCCCAGCGGGCTTTTGCTTACCTCTTCCGCGACCGGCGGCGTGCTCCCACCCCTGAAGGCGAAGAACGGCTGGAGGTGCTGGCCGATAATTCCCAATTGGGGGCCGGCTATGCCATCGCCATGCGCGACCTGGAAATGCGCGGCGCGGGCGACTTGTTGGGCACACGCCAATCAGGCTACATTGCTGCGGTCGGGTTCCAGCTGTACACACGCTTGCTCAGTCAAGCCGTGCGCGGCTTGCGCCAGGATGCCGGGCTTGAGGCAGGTGATGACAGCGACACGCTCATGATGCAGGCCCCCAGCCTCAACATCAACGTTGAATTGCCGCTTGCCAGCGAGATTCCGGTCAGCTATATTCCGGATGCGGATTTACGGCTGACGCTCTACCGGCGTATCTCGTCGCTGCGCAGCGAAGAAGACATCCTGCGCACGGAAATTGAGTTTGAGGATCGGTTTGGCAAACTGCCACAAAGTGTGAGTGACCTGCTCTTCCAGATGAGGGTCAAGCTGCTGGGGGAAGCGATCGGGCTGGAATCAATTGGTTTGACGGGCAACCAGCTCGTCCTCAGCTACCCGCCGCTCCCCAAAGGGGTCAGCGACCGCCACCTGCCGGAACTCGGACCGCTGGCACGGGCTGGAAAGAATGCTTATTGGGTCAAGGTTGACCCCGACTCGGCGGAATGGAAGTCGGTGTTACTAAAAGTGCTGCGCATCTTGCGCCAGACTCCCGAGAATCGCGCCATCATTCCAACGTAAAGTAGGGCAGCGCTGGTAGTCATCGTGCAGCGATGCGATTGCAATTCGAACGCTTTCCATATCTATGATAAATTAAAGACCTGATGAAACCTGTTCTTTCCAAGATACCCACTCGCTGGCTGTTGGTGCTGGCTGCGCTAATGGTGTTAATTGGCGCAGCATTGACAGTCCATTCCCTTCTCAGAGAGTATCAGCTCATTGTGGATGGTCAAAGCATGCAAGTCAAGGCGGTTGCCTTCACCCCATCACAGCTCCTTTCGAGGGTTGGGTATGAGCCAGCCGAACAAGACCGCATTTCGCCGGCAGCGGATCATTTCCAACTTTTTCTTAACGGCACCGTTCGGCTGGTGCGCGCCCGGCCGGTGGTCATCTCCACCCCTCAGGGTGAAATCAAATTGATGAGCACCGAGCGAATCCCAGCCAACTTGCTGGCTGAAGCCGGTCTCCGCCTTTTCCCTCAAGACCGGGTGCTTTGGAATGGCGAGCCGATTAACCCTGCCAAAGCGCTGCCGGCTGGGCAGGCGCTGGTATTGCAGTTTGTGCCGGCCCGCCAGCTGGCCTTGCAGCTCGATGGGCAGCCCCAGCTGATTTACACCCAGGCGCACACACTTGGCCAGGCCCTGGCTCAAGCCGGCATCGCACCTGCCGCCGAAGATGCGCTTTCGCTCGCACCAGATACCTGGCTTGAAGACGGCCAAACCGTCACCCTGGAGCGGGCGCGCCCGGTCACTGTTATCGCTTCGTCAGGGAATGTGCAGGGGTTAAGCTCAGGCCGGACGGTAGCGGAAGCGTTGGCAGACCTGGGACTGCTGCCCCAAAACCTTGATCGCACCATCCCCGCGGAGGACGAGCCCCTGCCAGAAGATGGGACGGTTCAATTGATCCGCAGCAGCGAAGACATCATCCTGACGGTGGAAGAAACCGCGTACAGCAACACCTATCAAGAAGACCCCAACGCCGAATTGGATACAATCTCCGTCCTGGTGCCTGGCCAGAAAGGTTATGTCGTCACCCGCAGCCGGGTACGCATCGAAAATGGCGCCGAAATCAGCCGCCAGACCGAAGGCCCGTGGAAAGCCAGCGACCCGGTTGATGGTGTGCTTGGCCGGGGGAGCAAGGTCGTCATCCGCACCGAAGTAGTAGATGGCGAAACGATAGAATATTGGCGTAAAGTCAGCGTCTATGCTACCTCGTATCATCCTTCTGAATTTACCAACGGTGCGATCACGCGTTCGGGTTTACCGCTCACGCGCGGAATCATCGCCGTCTCGGCGGCTTGGTACCCCGGGATGGAATTTCAGCCGGTTTTTGTCCCCGGATATGGCCGGGCAATCATCGCCGACTCGGGCGGCGGTTTCTCAGATCGCTATTGGATTGACCTTGGGTATGATGATGAAAATTATATTGGTTGGCATAGCTGGACCACCCTGTATTTTTTGACGCCAGTACCGGCATATATTCCGCTGGTGCTTCCGTGAATTACACCTTCCTAGACAGCAAAGCGCTGCTGCGGAAATACGGCCTGAGACCGCGTAAATCACTCGGTCAAAACTTTCTGGTTGATCCATCCGGCTTGCGCAAAGTCATGGAGGCGGCGCAGGTTGGGCCGACCGACGAAGTGCTCGAGATCGGCGCTGGCCTGGGCAGCCTGACCGTCCTCCTGGCGCAAACCGCCGCTGCAGTAAAGGCGGTGGAAGTAGACGGGAACCTGATCGCGCCGCTGCACGAGGCCCTCTCCCCCTACACCAACGTGAACGTGGTTGAGGGCGACATGCTCGCATTAAACCCGGATGATCTGATGCCCCACGCCGGCTACCTGGTCGTCGCCAACATCCCCTATTACATCACTTCCGCCCTAATCCGCCACTTGCTGGAAGCCTCACACAAGCCTGCACGCATTACGCTGACCGTCCAAAAAGAAGTGGCCGAACGCATTACAGCCCGTGATGGAAAAATGAGTCTGTTGGCGCTTTCAGTGCAGGTTTACGGTGAAGCCCGTCTGGCGGCTGTGATTCCGGCGGGGTGTTTCTACCCTGCTCCGGATGTGGACTCGGCGGTGATTACCATCGCGCTGCATCATCAGCCGCTCATCCCCACCGAGGCTCTGGATGACTTTTTCAGCCTGGCACGCGCTGGTTTTTCTCAAAAAAGGAAAACGCTGCGAAACGCACTTTCCGGTGGATTGGGTGTTGCAGCCAGCCAAACCGCCGACCTGCTTGTAAAAGCCGAAATCAACCCAGAACGCCGCGCTGAAACACTCACAATAGCCGAATGGCAGCGCCTGACCGAGGCCTGGCGTCAGATGAAAGGTTGAAAACCTAAAGCTACGCGCAGTAAACCAGCTGGCAGCGCTTACTTCTGCCCGTATTGCCGCTTGCGCCGGCGCACCTGGTGATGCCGGAGAAGAAGCCCGGCCAACAGCGCCAGGGCACCACCCGCGGCCACCAGTGGCCGCTGCACAGTCCACAGCAGCGCCTGCAGCCCAGCCCGCTGGGCCCTGACGGCACCTTTTTGCCGGACCGTATCGACCGGGCCATTCCAGTCGAAGGTGATCAGCCGGCCCAAAAAACCCTGTCTGACACAGCCTTCCAAACTGAAAACATGAATGGGTTTGCCGGTTTTCCATGCCAGTCGCAAATCGGTGCTGAATTCTTCCCAGCTGAGGTAAGGGGCTTCATCCCATCCGTCGATCTGCACACCTCCGCCAGTATTGCCAATTCCGACTGCGTCAGCCTCCTTGGCGTATTCCGCCAAAAGGGCTTGACCCCGCGGCCGTGAGAAGCTGGAATACAGCATCAGCACTTCGCGGTCCACCGGCACGTCTACCAGGCCAGCCACCCGCTGCAAGACGTTCGCACCAGCCCGCCGGTCATCGGTAATCTGGGGGATGTGATAGGCTTCCACATTGTAGCCATCGGCATGAATCTGGTTGACCAAGCCGGTATAAGCCAAAACGGCCTGATCAAAAGCCTGATGGTCCGCCAGGCGCCTGGCAGCCTCAACCAAAACCGAAGGTTTGTGCGCATAAAATGCTTCCATCTGGTTGAAGTCGGGTTCAATATCGAGCCCGATGCCTGCCCAACTCAGGTGATGTTGGAGGCTCCAGGCTTTAAAATCTTCATAGCGGGCAATTGCCTGCGGGTAATTTTCCAGGTTAAACCAATAGCCCTCTTCTTTAGGCAGCAACAGCCAGGCCACAGCCGGCACTTTCAGCAGGTTCATCTTGCGCACCACTTCTGCGCGCTCGTCCGAAAGATCAAGAATACCGAGGGCCACGCAAGCGTTCAGTGTTTTCAGGTCATCCAATACAAAACGATCCTGAAAAAGAGAAGCCACTTCAGCGGCGGGCAATTCGCAAAAAAACGTTAATACGGGCTTGGTTTCCAATTGGGTCTCCTTTTCAGGCGCACATTCAGCGCGACGCGAACAGGGGCAGCGTTCAGCGCCCGATTGGCGTTTTGGCGGGCAGCCCGGCGCGGCGGGGGAATTCAAGCGGCGTGGGCCGAACCTTATCCAAAACCACCAGCGAGCGCGTACCTTCGACTTCCGGCAGCGCCAGGTTGATGACCTCTCTTACACGGCCGCCGAGAAGGCGGATGGCATTGCTGCTGGCTGAAATTTCCTCGGCGGGGTCGTTGCCCTTTTGCATGATCACCCGCCCGCCTGGCGCGACCAGTGGCAGCAGGTATTCCACCAGTGTTGGCATGGGTGCCACTGCCCGGGCGACTGCCAATTGATATTGCTCACGGTGGCTCGGGTCTTGCCCCACATCTTCGGCACGTTCTGCCAAGACGCGCGCATCGCTCAAAGCCAGCCTATGCAATGCGTGCTGACAAAATTTGGCCTTTTTTTGAGTGGATTCCACCAAGGTCAGGCTCATTTCCGGAAAAATTATTTTTAAGGGAATCCCCGGTAAACCGGCGCCGCTGCCAACATCGATCAGGCTGTTTGGCGGCGCAAAATCAGCAAGTGCCAGTACGCAGCTGAGCGAGTCCAAAAAATGCTTGAATTGGATCGCGCGTGGCTCGCGAATGGCCGTCAGGTTAAAGCGGGAATTCCACTCAAGGAGTTCTTGCAGGTAGGTTTCAAATTGAGCCTGCTGCCCGGGGAGCAAGTCCAGCCCCAGCCAGCTGCGGGTATATTCCAACCAATCCGACATATCAGTTATTATAAGGCTACCGGAGGTCGGGTCAGGCTGCCTGGCTGGCCCGGCGCCGCCTTTTAATCAGCCAGTAAACTAAGAACAACAAGGCAACCGCCAGGATGACCAGGACGATGTTTTGATAAACATCCAGCCAGGTGATGATTTTTTCCCAGTTCTCCCCCAAAAGCAAGCCGCCATAGGTCAGCACGACATTCCAGACGACTGAGCCAACCAAGGTAAAGCCTAAAAACTTGGGCATGGGCATATGATCCAGCCCGGCTGGGATTGAAATCAAACTGCGAACAATCGGGATGAGCCGGCCAAAAAAGATTACCGGTTCACCATATCGTCCAAACCAGGCACTGGCCCGGTCAAGATCTGCTTCGCTGACCTGTATCCATTTGCCGTGCTTGCGCACCCAGCTGCGCAGCAAAGCTTCATCCGCCCAGGCACCCAGCGCATAGAGCAGCAGTGCCCCAATGATCGAGCCGGCAGTGCCCACCAGGATCACCACCCAAAAATTGAATTGGCCCTGGCTGACCAAAAAACCAGCCAGCGGCATGATCACTTCCGAAGGAATCGGAGGGAAAATACACTCCAAAAACATTATCAAGGTAATCCCAGGATAACCCAGCGCCAGCATCACACTTTGAGACCAGGCGCGCAATAATTCCAAAATATTCGCCATTTTCGTTCCTGTTATTTTATTTAAAACAGATTATTCTAACACGATCGCGCAGCGCGCTCACAGGCCGAATATGGCCAGCAGGCCAGCCCCCAGATAAGCAAATGCCAACATCTTCAAAATCTTGCCGATGGCGCAGTAAAAAAGGAATTTAAGCACTGGCATGTGGCTTGATCCGGCTACGAACCCGGCCATATCAAATAAAGGATTGGGGATCAGCGCCATCAGCGTGATAGTCCAACCTTCATGTTGCCGGACCCAATGGGCCACCTTTCTGAATTGCACAGAATCTTCGAGCACGACCTGGCCGCCAACACCAGCCAGATACCCGGAAAGCTCTCCCAGAGCTGCCCCGCTTCCGGCAGCCAATGCCACCCAAACCGGGTTGAAAACCGCCCCCATGGCCGAAGTGAAAACGACGCCCGGGAGTGGGATCAATACGGTGGCATTTGACAAAATCGAGAGCAAAAAGATGCCGGGGTAACCCAGCGATTCCAGGCCCTGCAACTGATCGCGGTAGACCAATAAGAGCACGGTCAGCGCAGCGACAATGACCAACATTACTACCCGGATGATCACCTGCCGGGTGGAAAACTTCGGCGGTTGCTCGCCGGTGCTCTGACTACTCATCCAGCATTCCCCGCAGCCGGGCGATCACCATCTGCAGGGCAACAGTATTCATGCCGCCTTCCGGGATGATCACATCCGCGAAGCGTTTGGAGGGTTCGACAAATTCGATGTAACTCGGGCGCACGGTGGCCATGTATTGATTGATCACGGATTCAACCGTCCGTCCGCGTTCGGTAATATCGCGCTCCAAACGGCGAATAAAGCAGATATCCGGGTCGGTATCCACGAAAAGTTTCATTGAAAAAATCCGGCGCAGCCCGGGCTCCGCAAAGATGAGGATGCCCTCCACCAGGATGATCGGCCTTGGTTCCACCCGCCGGGTCGTTTTTGAGCGGGTATGCGCTTTGAAGTCATAAACCGGCAAATCGACCGCATGGCCAGCGCTTAGCGCATGGATATGCGCAATCAGCAGCTCCGTTTCCAGAGAATCCGGATGGTCGTAGTTCACCTTGAGGCGCTCTTCAAATGGCAGGTGATCGAGATTGCGGTAATAGGCGTCATGCGGCAGAAAAGCGATTCGGTCGCTGCCGATTTCTTCGAGTATGGACTGCGCCAGCGTGGTCTTACCCGACCCTGATCCGCCAGCCACGCCGATGATAATGGGTTCCCTGTGCTGAGCCATACCGGAATTATAACCGTCTATTGGGTTATAATCCTGCCAAGGAGAGAGTCTAAATGAGCGCTAAGATCATTGACGGAACCGAAATTGCGCGCGCCGTGCGCCAGGAAGTCAAACAGGCCGTAAATGAACGCATCGACCGCGGGCTGCCGGTTCCCGGTCTGGCAACGGTTTTGGTTGGCGACAACCCCGCGTCTGCGGTCTACGTCCGCAACAAGCACAAAGCCTGTGCTGAAGTCGGCATCCGCTCGATTGCCAGAGCACTTCCTGCCGATGCCACCCAGGCGGAAGTTGAGGCCGTGGTGAATGAACTCAACCAAGACAATTCTGTGGATGGCATATTGGTACAGCTGCCACTTCCCCGCCACCTGGACGAAGAGAAAATTTTGGCTGCTATCAGCATCACTAAAGATGTAGACGGCTTTCACCCGGTCAATATTGGCCGGCTGGCTCAAAAAGGCCGTGATCCGCTGTTTGTGCCGTGCACCCCAGCCGGCGTGATGGTTCTGCTGGAGGCTGCCGGGGCTCAGCTGGCAGGGGCCAACGCCGTGGTGCTGGGGCGCTCCAACATCGTCGGCATGCCTGTAGCACTCCTGCTGGTCAAAGCTAACGCCACCGTAACCATCTGCCACTCACGCACACGCGACCTGGCCGCGGTTTGCCGCCAGGCCGACGTTTTGGTGGCCGCCATCGGGCAGCCCGAAATGGTTCGACAAGATTGGGTCAAACCCGGTGCGGTGGTGATAGACGTCGGCATCAACCGCGTGCCAGACCCAACCGCCAAAAAAGGCAGCCGTCTGGTGGGAGACGTCGCCTTTAGTGAGGTGGCACAGATCGCCGGGGCGATTACGCCGGTTCCGGGTGGGGTCGGCCCAATGACCATCGCCATGCTGCTCAAAAACACCTTGCGGGCACGCCAGCTGGCTGAGCAGCAGGCAATCCAAAACTGAGAAGGCACCATGACCACACTGCTGGTTAAAAACGCTGAACTCATCGTCACTATGGACGACGCCGGTCATGAACTTAAAAATGCCGCGCTGTTCTGTCGGGACGGGTTTATTGAGAAAATCGGAGCGCAGGCTGACCTGCCCGCCGAAGCGGATGAAGTATTGGACCTGGCTGGCCATATTGTCTTGCCCGGTCTTATTAACACCCACCACCACTTCTATCAGACCCTTACCCGGGCCCTGCCGGCCGCGCAGGATGCCAATCTCTTCAACTGGCTCAAGACGCTTTACCCCATTTGGGCTCGTCTGACCCCCGACGATATTTACGTGAGCACACAAACTGCCCTGGCTGAGCTGGCACTTTCTGGCTGCACCACCGCATCAGACCATCTGTATCTTTTCCCCAATGGTTCCCGGCTCGACGATGAGATTGAGGCCGCCCGCGTCATGGGCATGCGCCTGCATGCTTCCCGCGGCTCCATGAGCCTGGGGGAATCGCAAGGCGGCCTGCCGCCCGACAGCGTGGTCGACAGCGAAGAAAACATCCTCAAGGATAGCCAGGACCTGATCCAGCGCTACCATGACCCGGCTGCAGGGTCCAAACTGCAGATTGTTTTGGCGCCCTGTTCGCCATTCAGTGTCACTGGCGATCTGATGCGCCAGTCGGCTTTGTTGGCGCGCGAATATCATGTGCACCTGCATACCCACCTGGCTGAAACAGAAGATGAAGACGACTTTTGCCTGCAGAAATTCGGGCATAAGCCGGTGGCTTACATGCAGGAAGTGGATTGGATCGGCAGTGATGTCTGGTTTGCGCACTCCGTGTGGGTGAACGAAGACGAAATGGCGCTCTTTGCCAGGGAAGGCTGCGGTGTCGCCCACTGCCCGTCTTCCAACATGCGCCTGGCTTCGGGGATTGCCCCAGCGATGCGCATGCTCGCTCACGGCATCAAGCTTGGCTTGGGCGTTGACGGCTCTGCCAGCAACGATGGCTCCCATATGCTCAATGAAGCCCGCCAGGCTTTGCTGCTGGCCCGCCTCAACAGCGGCATCAAAGGTGCTTCCCGCTCCGCACCAGACGCCCCGCCTTTGATGACTGCCCGTCAGGCGCTTTCGATTGCCACACGCGGCGGAGCAGCCGTGCTTGGCCGGCAAGACATCGGTTCACTGCAGCCGGGCATGTGCGCTGACTTCTTTGCGGTCAACTTAAAGCGCCTGGAATATAGCGGAGCTTTGTCGGACCCGTTGGCCGCATTGGTTTTCTGCGCGCCAGTTCAAGCCGATTGGACCGTGGTCGCTGGGAAGGCCATTGTTCGCCAGGGTCAGCTCACCACCCTAAACTTGCCGCTTCAGATTGAGAAACACAACGCCGCTGCGCGGCGCTTAATTGCGGGGTAAACCGCAAATTAATCATCTTTATAAAAAAGGAGATCATTGTTTATGAGTAAAAAAGGTTTGGCAGTTGTCGCTGTGGGCGGCAACGCCCTGATTAAAGACAAAAATCATCAGACCGTTCAAGATCAATATCAGGCTGCGGTCGAGACCATGCACAACATCACGGACATGATTGTGGACGGTTGGGACGTGGTCGTTACGCACGGCAATGGCCCTCAGGTTGGGTTCATTCTGCGCCGTTCGGAGCTTTCCGCGCACGAACTGCATGAGGTTCCCCTGGATTACTGCGGTGCAGACTCTCAGGGTTCAATCGGCTATATGTTCCAGCAAGCACTGTACAATGAATTCCTGGATCGCGGCCTTGCCAAACATGCAGCAACCGTCATCACCCAAACGATTGTGGACCAGGCCGACCCTGCATTTCAAAACCCGAGCAAACCCATTGGCTCCTTTATGTCAGAGGATGAAGCCAAAATCAAAATGAGAGATTTGGGCTGGACGATGGTTGAAGACGCCGGGCGCGGCTGGCGCCGGGTAGTGCCTTCCCCCATCCCACAAGAAATTGTCGAGGCAGCTGCGATCCGCAGCCTGATCGATCAGGGGTTCGTGGTCATTGGGGTAGGCGGTGGCGGCATCCCGGTGATGAGGCAGGCTGACGGCCATTTGGTCGGCGTGGAAGCCGTCATCGACAAAGACTTCGGTTCTGCAATTTTAGCCAGCATGATTCAAGCGGATTTATTCCTGATTAGCACCGCGGTCGAGAAAGTGGCCATCAATTTCAATAAGCCGGATCAAAAATGGTTGGATCGGATCAGCGCCGCGCAAGCCCGCGAGTATATGGCTGAAGGTCATTTTGCGAAAGGCTCCATGCTGCCCAAAATCCAGGCCATTTTGAAATATCTGGACAAAGGCGGGAAAAGCGCTCTGATCACTGACCCCGATCACATCAAAGACGCTCTTGAAGGCAAAACCGGCACCTGGATATTACCGTAATCACCCAACCTCCCGCCAAGGCGGGAGGTGCAGCAGATTGGCGAAAAATGACCATTGATTATTTTGAGTGTTCTGCCTGCGGTACTGTTTTTTCAGCTGAAGCGCCGCTTTACGTCTGCCCGCGCTGCAACGGTAATTTGGACTGCCACCTCGACTTTGAGCGCCCAGAGCGGCACTTTGACCCGCACCAGATTCTGAACGATCCGCGCGGTTCAATTTGGCGCTACGAACGGCTGCTGCCGGTCGGTGCGCCGCCCTTTCAAGCTACCCCACTGCACCAGGTTGGCTGTACACCAGTTTATCAGCCGGAACGCCTGGCCAAAACTCTGGGCATGAGCCGCTTATGGGTTAAAGATGAAAGCCGCAACCCCAGCGCTTCCTTCAAAGACCGTGCCAGCGCGGTGGTGATTGCCCGCGCGCTTGAAACGGGCATTGGCACCATCGTTGCAGCCTCAACTGGCAACGCGGGTGCAGCCACCGCCTGCATGGCAGCCAGCGTGGGACTGCCGGCAATCATTTTGGCACCGCGCAGTGCCCCTCCAGCCAAGGTAGCCCAGCTGCTTGCCTTTGGAGCGCAAGTCTTTCTGGTGGAAGGCACTTATGACGAGGCCTTCGACCTGAGCATTCAGGCCAGTGATGCCTTTGGCTGGTATAACCGCAACACGGGTTACAATCCCTTCACGGTGGAAGGGAAAAAGACCGCTGCTTTCGAAATATGGGAGCAGCTGATCAGCACCGGCAAGGTCAACCCGGCCGAGATCACCATCTATATTCCAGTCGGAGACGGCAACATCATCTCGGGCATCGCCAAGGGTTTTAAAGACTTGCTGCGCTTGGGATGGATTGACCAGCTTCCACGCCTGGCTGGTGTGCAAGCCGAAGGTTCTGCAGCGATAGCCAGAGCATTTGCAGCCCGGACGGATCAAATTCTGCCGGTCCAGGCGCAAACCATTGCCGACAGCATAAGTGTCGACTTACCGCGAGACGGTTCACGGGCACTCAAATCGGTGCGCGAGAGCGGCGGGTTCTTTGTGACTGTTACCGATGAAGAAATTTTGCACGCCATTCCGGAACTTGGCAGCAGTGGACTGTTCGTCGAACCCGCTGCCGCAGCAGCCTGGGCGGGGTTGAGACGGGCCTTGCAGGACGGACTTCAGGACCCAGCCGCGCCCGTACTGGTGCTGTGCACTGGCAGCGGGCTGAAAGACGTCCGGGCCGTCAGCGCGGCGGTCGCACCTGCGCCGGTGATCGCGCCGACCATCTCAGCTTTGGAGGCAGCTATTCATGAATGATCCAGTATTTTCCATAATTGCCCCAATTTACAATGAACTAAACAATCTGCCGCTGCTCCATTCGCGCGTGCAGGCTGTAATGGCGCAGACCGGTGAGCCCTGGGAATTAATTTTGGTGGATGATGGCTCGCAGGATGGGTCAACCGAGGTTATTCGCCAGCTGGCCAGGGAAGATGAGTGCGTTCGTCCGATCATTTTTGCTCGCAATTTTGGTCACCAGATCGCGGTAACCGCCGGCATGGACTACTGCCGGGGGCAGGCGGCGGTCGTCATTGATGCCGACCTGCAGGACCCGCCGGAAGTCATCCTGCAGATGATCGAAAAATGGCGCCAAGGCTACCAGGTCGTCTATGCCGTCCGCACCGAGCGCGAAGGCGAAAGCTGGTTCAAAAAAACGACTGCATCCTGGTTCTACCGCATGATCGACAAGATCACCGACGTCCGCATCCCGCTGGATACGGGTGACTTTCGGCTGATTGACCGCAAAGTGCTGGATGTGCTCAACCAGATGCGCGAACGCAACCGTTTTTTGCGTGGGATGGGAGCCTGGGTAGGGTTTAAACAGATCGGCGTGGAATATAAACGCGCCGCACGGTATTCCGGCACATCGCACTACCCGCTCAAGAAGATGCTCAAATTGGCGCTGAACGCGATCACCAGCTTTTCGGTCTGGCCGCTGCAGATGCTCTTTACCGCCGGCTTGAGCCTGGTCGGGCTGAGCGTCTTGCTCCTGATCGTTTTTTTGATCCTTGCGCTGGCAGCCAATTTTGACCTGACCTGGGTGTTGGCCACCTGGCTGACGGTCATCTTCCTGGCCGGAATCTTGCTGGCCGGCATGGGCATCCTCGGAGAGTACATTGGCCGCATTTACGATGAAGCAAAAGGTCGGCCGCTCTATATCGTCGCAGAAGGGCCACAAGACGGGCCTGAAAATTTAACCCAATCCACAGATTCATCTCATTAATTGCCATTCCAAAGGAAAAAGCCGATGACTAAAATTGATTTGACCGTATATGAAGACCGCTTGGAGAGAACTTTGCAGCGCGTGCGCGAAAAGCACATCTTGATCCCTACCCTGGCGCAGCAGCGTAACCCGCAGCTCGTCCCGATGGAGATTAAGGAGAAATTGAGAGAGATCGGCTTGTGGGACCTGCATCCATTGAATCTGTTTCGCATCAACTGGCACAATGAACCTGTCAGCCATGGTGGTTTGTATGGTGGCCTCAATTTTATCGAGTTCCCTTCAAGTTTCACCGGCGTGAACGCACGCATCTTTGGCCTGGTGGGCAAATGGATGCCAACCGGCGCTCACAAAGTCGGTGCGGCTTTTGGCTGCCTGGTGCCGCGCCTGGTAACCGGTCAATTTGACCCTACCCGGCAAAAAGCCGTTTGGCCTTCCACGGGAAATTATTGCCGGGGTGGAGCGTACGATTCAGCCCTGTTGGCCTGCGAATCCATTGCCATCCTGCCCGAGGGCATGAGCCGCGAGCGCTTCGATTGGCTGAAAACCATCGCCAGCGAGGTTATCGCTACCCCGGGCAGCGAGTCGAATGTCAAGGAAATTTTTGACAAATGCTGGGAACTGCGCCGAAGCGGGCAAGACCTGATGATTTTTAATCAGTTTGAGGAATTTGGCAATTACCTCTGGCATTACGCCATCACGGGCAGCGCTATGGAAGAGTTGGTTCAGCAGGTCAGCGGGGCGCGCAGCCAGCTTGCTGGTTTTGTCTCTGCCACAGGCTCCGCTGGGACGATTGCTGCGGGCGACTACCTGAAGCAGCGCTTCCCAGGCAGCAAAATTGTAGCCAGCGAAGCCCTGCAGTGCCCGACACTGCTGAACAACGGGTTTGGCACACACCGCATCGAGGGCATCGGCGATAAGCACGTCCCCTGGATTCACAACTCGCGCAATACCGACTTCATTACCGCGATTGATGACAACGCTGTGGTAAACCTGGCCCGCTTGTTCAACGAAGCCCAGGGACGAGATTATCTGATCAGCCAGGGCCTGCCGGAAGCTTTGGTCAACCAACTGGATTTGCTGGGGTTCTCAGGGATATCCAACCTGCTTTCAGCCATTAAGTTTGCCAAATACAACGAACTTACCAGCAACGATATCGTGTTGACGGTGCTCACCGATTCCATGGAACTGTACCAAAGCCGCCTGCGCGAAATGCAGGATGAATTTGGCCCGTATTCTGCACAAAACGCTGCTGCTGATGACGCCCGCTGGCTGAAAGGTCAGGCCACTGACAATATGGAGGAACTGACATATACCAGCCGCAAGCGCATCCACAACCTGAAGTATTACACTTGGGTGGAGCAGCAAGGCAAAACGTACGCCGAAATTCAGGCGCAGTGGTACGACCCCGACTATTGGCTGGAAGTGCAGTCACAAATCCCAGCCATCGACGCGCTCATCGAAGAGTTCAACCGCCGGTCAGGGGTCACGGGTTAGGGGCAGGCGCTTGAACAACTTTCCGGACCCCTCAGACCTTGATCTGGTCTTGGTTGCGTATACCCCCGAGCCGCGTGATCTTGAAATTGCGCGGGTCCTCGGCTGGTACCGCATTCCACTCAAGAGCGCTCCAAAGGTGATTTCAGTCGATTTTCTGGCTTTTTATCAAGGTGGAGCCTTCCCAGCCGGGCAGCGGAACCAGATCCGCTTCATTGCGCCCATGCTTGGCCATGAACTGACCACCCGCGCTGCTTTGCTGCGCGACCAGCCAGAACACCCTCGAGCGGCTGAAGAATACTTTAAACTTTCGCTGGGAGCGCTGCAGGAGCTGCCGCAGCCCATCCCTGCCGGCGCCTGGAAGCGCGTCACTTTCTTTTACACCACCATTGCGCGGCTGCGTGCGGCGCATTCGCTGGGCGACCTGCCGGTGCACGATGAAGAACGGCAGGTACTCTGGCAGGCGCTGCGCGAAAGAGCATTGCGGACGAATGAGTACCAGGCCAGCCAGCTCCCTGAGGCCGCTTTAGACCCAGCTCTTTTGCAGCTGCTGGGGAACTTTTTGTCTTGACCGGGGAGCACTTCCCTCAACAGGCCGAACAAGGAGGCCTATGAACAAACTGATCAAGAACGGAACGATTATCACCGCTGAAACCACCACCCAGGCAGACGTTCTGATTTCCGGCGAAAAGATTGCGGCAATTAAGCCTCAGATCGAAGATTCCGAGGCAGAAGTCATTGACGCGACTGGATTGTTAATTCTACCCGGGGGGGTTGACCCCCATGTGCACCTTGACCTGCCGATGGGCGGCACCGTTTCCTCTGATGATCACTATACCGGCACTAAGGCTGCCGCTTTTGGCGGCACGACCACGGTGATTGATTTCATCTCGCATGAGGATGGCACTCTGGCAGCGAACGTTGCCCGCCATCGCGCCTTAGCTGACCCAAAAGTTTGCGTGGACTACGGCTTGCACATGAACGTGACCCGCTTCCATCAGGGTATCCCCCAGGAGATCGCTGACCTCCCAGCTACTGGCGTAACCAGCGTCAAGGTATTTACCGCTTACAATGGCCGCCTGCGCCTGGATGATGCCGCCATCTTCCAGGTGATGCGCGCCGCACGCAAAAGTGCGGTTTTGCCGATGGTCCATGCCGAAAATGGTGACATCATCGACCTGCTGGTGGGTGAGGCGCTGGCTGAGGGGCACACCGAACCCATCTGGCACGCCCGCACACGGCCTGCCTGGGGAGAAGTGGAATCGGCGCTGCGCGCCTTTGCCATCGGAGCCCAGGCTGGCTCGCCAGTCTACTTGGTGCACATGAATGTGGCAGAAGAAGTGGACCAGCTCGCGTATGCCAGGTCCAAGGGGCTGCCGGTGATGGGTGAAACCTGTCCGCAATACCTGTTCTTTACCGAAGCTGAACTGACCCGGCCAGACGCTGCCAAATGGATCTGTTCTCCGCCGCTTCGCCAGGAAAAAGATCAGCGCGGCTTGTGGCAAGGTCTGGAGGCAGGCACCATTCAAGTGCTCGCCACTGACCACTGCCCATTCTTCTTCGATGGAACCCAGCCAATCATGTACGAAGGCAAACCCATCGCCATCCCGGGGAAGGAACTGGGGCGAGCAAATTTTACTCAGATCCCCAACGGCCTTCCAGGCGTGGCTGACCGCCTGCCAGTCTTCTGGACGCATGCCGTCGGCAGCGGACGGATTACACCCAATCAGTTCGTCAGCCTGACCGCCACTAACCCGGCGCGCATCTTTGGACTTTATCCGCAAAAAGGGACCGTCGCAGTGGGGTCGGATGCCGACCTGGCGTTATGGGACCCGCAAAAAAAGGTCGCCTATGGGGTTCAGCAAGCTCAGCAGCGCACCGATTACAACCTTTATGAAGGTTGGCCGCTAACTGGCTTGCCCGTGGTGGTGTTGCTGCGCGGTGAAGTCATCGTGCGCGATGGCCGCTGGAGCGGGCAGGCCGGGCAGGGAAAGTTTATCCACCGAACCAGCGGAGAGATCCTCTGAAGCAAATTCTTCTTTCCTAATCATGGCGATTTTAGGTGTCATCGGGTTTCTTCTCCTGGCCGCTGGGCTGATTGTTGTCACGCACCTGGTCAAACCAAATGTCGGCCGATCGTGGTTCATCGCCCTGGGCAGCTCGGCTGGCGCCTGGCTGGTCATCTTCTTCCTGCGTTTATACCTGCCAACCGTGGTGCCCCTGATCGCCTGGAAACCAGAGAGCCTCTTTTTTGCCTCGCCGGAATTGGTTCTTGATTATGTCAATTGGCCATATGCGCTGGCCATCATCACGCTTTGCATGGGTGTCATTTTTACCGATTCTTCACGCACTTCGCTCGGGCGGTCGCCTTTGGTTTGGGCATCATCTCTGGCCATCACTGCAGTCAACCTCGTCGCAGTATTGGCAGGCGACCCGCTCACCATGGCAATGGCCTGGGCATTGGTAGACGCGCTCGAGTTGGGCTCTCTCCTGATGATGCGCGGCCGGTCCGCCCCCCCGCAGCGGATGGCAACTTACTTTGGTTTGCGGATCTTGAGTACTTTTACATTGATCGGGGCAACGGCAATCGGATGGCAAATTAAACCGCAATTTCTCATGTCTGAAATACCCGCTACTGCTGGAATTTTCTTTCTGGCGGCAGCTGGCTTGCGCCTGGGCGTCTTGCCTCCCACCCCAATTTCAACAGACGGCGAGCAGGGAAGTTCTGGCAGTAGTTTGCTATTGCGGCTTTTGCCTGTCGCCTCAGCCTTAGCACTGATTGGCTGGCTGCCGACGGATTTCCTCATTTTGCAGCAGGGCTGGCTGTCGCTTTTCAGGGCACTGACGGTGATTGCCGCGCTTTACGCCGCTGGCATGTGGCTGACCCGGAAGACGCTTGCTGAAGCCCGCCCCTACTGGCTGATGGCCCTGTCGGCGTTCGCCATCCAATGCGCGTTGAACAATCAGGCTGGTGCCAGCCGGGTTTGGGGGCTTGCGCTGCTGCTCTCCGGAGGATTGCTTTTCTTGTTTGACCCTCCCATTCGCCGCATCCGCTTTTTGATGGCCTTCGGCTTGATTGGATTAATCGCCTTGCCTTACACGCCCGCAGCTTCGGGCTGGGTTGGCCTTTTGGGCGGGAACTTATCGTTCAGCTCGGTACTGATGATTATTTCCCACGCAATGTTGACCCTGGGCTACTTACGCTATATTGCTGAAGGCAACAGTACCATTACCGGGCTTGAAAAACATGCTCGCATCACCTATCCGGCTGGGCTCATTCTGATCGGCCAAACCATTGTCATCATAGGGATTTTGGGCTGGCCCGGGGTCTTCACAGTCGGCGCCTGGTGGGGTGGCGCCGCCAGTCTGGCGTTGAGTGCGGTTTCGGTGCTGGTGTTCAAACGGTTTGGGCTGCGTCTTCCGTTGAACTTTAGTTTGGATCGCCTACCGGCTGAACGGTTGCTGCGCACCGGAATGGGATTTCTGGCAAAAGCACTCAGCCTGCAATGGCTCTACCAGCTGGGAAGTTGGATCTATCACGCCATTCAGGCAGTGGGCGCCTATGCCAGCCAGATCTTGGAAGGCCCTGGCGGTTTGCTTTGGTCGTTGGTGTTGCTGGCGGTCGCAATGATCATCTTCCTTTCACAAGTGAGCCTACCCTAATGGCCACACTGCAGATTGCCTCCGTCACTGTGGCGCTTGTAGCCGCGTTGGCAAACCTCGTCCGCCGGCAATGGCTGGTCAATATCATCGCTCTGGCGCTGCAATATCTGGCGGTCTTTGTGCTTTTGTTAGCGCTGCGGCCGCCGCTATTGGCCTTGATTAAACTTTTGGTCGGCTGGATGGTGGTCCTATTGCTGCTAATCACATTGGCTTCTCTTAAAAGCTTCCTGCCCGGGCAAGCCTTCTTTCACTTCACCCCCGGGGAGATTTTCCGCGCTGCAGCTGGAATTTTTATCATCTTTACGCTGATTTTGACCGCTCCAAACCTCAATCAAGGTCTGTTTGCCAGCACTCCTCAAACCATTTTGATCAGCAGCCTTGGCCTGATCTTTTTGGGCCTGCTGCAGCTGGGAATGATTTCGGAGCCGCTCTATATCATCATTGGGCTGCTGACTTTCCTTTCCGGTTTCGAGCTGCTCTATGCTTCGCTGGAATTTTCGAGCATTCTTGAAGCACTGTTTGCCGCGGTCAACCTGGGCCTGGCGCTGATCGGAGCGTACTTCTTGGTCAAGCAAGAGGAGTCACAAACGGTATGAATACGCCGATCATCTTTATTCTCATACCGATGGCGTTGTCGGCCATTTTGCTGCTCATCCCCCGCGCCACGAAAGTTTCAACAGCGGCCACCTGTATCACTTCTGTACTGCTTGCCATTCTTGCCACCCTCCTGCCAGAGGATCTGACCCTCACCTTCGCCGATTATCGCTTGGTGCTTGGAGATTCGCTTGCAGTGCTCGGCCGGACGCTCTCCATCACCAGCGCCGATCTGACCTTGGTGGCCTGGATTTTCACGCTGACCTTACTTTGGAATCTCCCGGCACGGCGGTTTCATATCAGCAACTATTTCAATGCGCTTTCGCTGGGAATTGCTGCTTTATGGATAGCGGTCTTGGCGGTCAGACCGTTCCTCTATGCCGCATTGATTGTTGAACTTATTGCTCTGCTGAGCGTGCCGCTGCTGTCGCCACGTGGCGGCCAGGCCGGCTCAGGTCTTTTGCGTTACCTCGTCTTTCAAACGGTCGGAATGGCAATGATTCTGCTCAGTGGATGGCTGCTTTCGGGCGTAGAAACCGCCCCCTCAGCCAGTCCGCTGACGCTCCAGGCCGCAGCGCTGGTTCTATTTGGCTGCGCACTTTGGCTGGCGGTATTTCCGGTGCATTCCTGGATGCCAATGATTGGTGAGGAGAGTCATCCCTGGGTGGTGACATTTTTGTTAGGCCTGTCGCAGACCGCCTTGATCATCTTTCTGCTTTATTTTCTCGACCGCTATGCCTGGCTGCGAAACCTGCCGGGGCTGTTTGATATTTTGAGCTGGGCAGGGGTTTTTACCATCGCGGTGGCCGGCCTTTTAGCAGCCTTTCAAAAGGACCTGCGCCGGATTTTTGGATATTTGTTCCTGGCAGAGACCGGTTATGCATTGCTGGCCGTCGGCCTGAGCCGCCAGGGAGGGCTGAATTATCTGGCGCTTCTGCTGGCGCCGCGCGCCTTGGGTTACTGGCTGTGGGGGTTTACCCTCTCGGAACTGCTTCGGTTGGAGCCAGGTGGCGATACGCGGTTCAGTGGATTGAAAGGGTTGTTTACTCGCCGGCCGTGGATCAGCTCACTGATCATTTTTGACATGTTGAGTTTGACCGGACTTCCACTTTTGGCGGCGTTCCCAGCGAAAAGGATGCTTTGGAATCTGCTGGCGGACCAGAACGCTGGGCTGCTGCCATGGCTTATACTGGGCATTTTGGGAATACTGGCGCTGACGCTGCGGTTGCTGCGGGATCTGTTTGAGCCCAGCCCACAACCAGCTGAGCCAGGGAACCAATCAGAGACGCTTAGTTTCAAAATAATTTCTGGGGCGGTGGTATTGCTGCAGGTTTTAATTGGCTTGCTGCCGTTTTTATTCCTGCCTGGATTCCTGAGGATATTGGAACCATTCACAATCCTTCTGCCCGCAGCCTGATCTGGCACGCTAATCAACCGAAGTCTTGGCCGAGCGGCCAGTGGGTGTCGCGAGGAACCATCTGTCATCGCGAGCGCAATTTCTGTCATCGCGAGCGTAATTTCTGTCATCGCGAGGAACGAAGCGATCTCGCCCCTTTGTCATCGCGAGGAACGACGCGATCTCGCTCCTTTGTCATCGCGAGGAACGAAGCG
>ERZ1645187.1140-NODE-1140-length-24875-cov-9.082031_pt1 | contig 24875 bp, 19 predicted proteins | sample MGYA00575352_ERZ1645187 | MGnify/ENA primary metagenome ERZ1645187 (study PRJEB40837, sample SAMN11349314) | freshwater sediment metagenome | isolation source: river sediment | host: Sediment | place: India: Wazaribad , New Delhi | collected 2017-02-21 ...
GTTCAGGTCCGTGTGTCCGAAAGGACGTGGGGGTTCAACTCCCCCCTCGCGCACGTGGGTAGCCCCGGGGATGACCTGGGGCTTTACTCATTTCCGGAGTTAGCCTGAACGCCCAAGGGCGCACGAAGGGTGCACCAGCCTCTACTCGGAGAGGTTTGGCATGGCATACATAGAGAAGCGACGCCGCACCGACGGCGGGATCTCGGCGCGCGTGAAGTGGCGTCTGGGAGGCTCCCGTGACGGCGCGATACAGCTCGAGGTCTTCAGTGCTGGCACCGACGCGCAGAACCTCGCGCGGGCCGACGGCTTCAAGAAGATGGTGGACGCTGCTGGCCAGAGGTGGCCGGCCGGCTGGGTAAAGGGAGAGGGCTTCGTCCGACCGGTCGGCGAGGCGGACCCCCTAACGGAGCCGCCGCGGTTCGTTGACATCGGCGAGGAGTACGTCCGCCAGATCGTCGATCTCTCGCCCGGTCAGCGGAAGCGCTACCTGGGCCACCTCCGTGTGCTGGAAGAGACCAGGATCCGAGGATCGCTGATCTTCACGAAGCCGGTGACCGCGATCACCGAGGCAGACCTCAAGGATTGGTTGATCGATTGGGACCGGTCACTCAAGACGAAGGCCAACTATCACGGCCTGATCTACGGAGTCTTCGGATACGCCGTCAAGCGCGGTTGGCTGTCTGCCAACCCTGCCGTCGGGACGGCACCACGGATGTCACGGGTGAAGCAGTCGAGACCGGAACTGCGCTTCCTTACCGAACGAGAACTGCAGCGTGCGGTCGAGCTGGCCGGACCGTATGCCGACCTACTGACCGTCGCCGTAGGCACCGGCATGCGGTTTGGGGAGCTCGGAGCTCTCTGGGTCTCCGACGTGGACCTGGAGCGTCGCACGATCCGAATCAACAAGGCGTGGAAACGCAACGGCGAAGATGATGCAACCGACGTTCCCGGGTGGCTCGCCAAGCTGTTGAAGCCCAAGCACACGATGCGCGATCACCACCTTGGTGTGCCAAAGACCACCAAATCGCGCCGAACGATCACCATCTCGCCTGCCCTCGTCGCCGTCTTGCGCAAGCGCATCGAGGGCAAGGCAGCCGACGACTTCGTCTTCGTGTCAAACGCTGGGTATCCGCTGCACAACGGGGACTTCAGCACGCACGTGTGGCGAAAGCTAACGACGGCGCTCGAGACCGAGGGCATTGGTCGATTCAGGTTTCACGACCTGAGGCATACCCACGTCGCATGGTTGATTGCTGGCGGCGCGCCATTGCCCCACATCCAGGCACGGTTGGGGCACGAGTCGATCACGACGACGATCGATACCTACGGCCATCTGCTACCAGCCGGTGACGAACTCATCTCCGGCATCATCGACACTGCGCTGACCGGAGGGACGATCCGCCCCGGCTCTGGGTCATCGATGGGAAAGGGAGAGAAGGGAAAGAAGTCCAAGAAGCGCACCAAGCCAGCTCCGGACCCGCACATGTCGCCTTCGGTGGAGCAGGGGGCTGCGATATGAGAGCGACCGTTGCCGTTCACCCAGGCCCGAGCGTGTCCCGCCACCAAGGTGGCCACGAGGCCCCGCCACGCTCAGAGCTTTGAGCGGCGATGGCTGGCTCTCGCCGGCTGGACAACGCTCAGCGTGTGGGGTGATGCGGAGACTGGCTGTTCGCCTGCGTCGATCAGTTCGTCGAGATGCTCCGGACGGAAACGGATGTGCTTGCCGATTCGCGTGCATCGGACCCTCCGCTCCCGAACAGCATCGGCGACCCACCTCGTCGGAACGTTGAGGTAGCTAGCTGCTTCATCGATGGTGAGTAGCGGACGCGAACTCGATGCCTCGCTCACGGTCGGTCACCGGATTCACCGTCCGGAACGTCCATCGCGACGACCGGTGGGGCGATCCATCGCCGTACCTCGTCGACCGTCGTATAGAGCCGGCCGGTGCCGTTGAATCTCCAGAATCGAGGGCCGGTCCCTAGGGATTGCCAGGCCCGCACCGTGCCTTGTGGCGTTCGAGCCAGAGAGCAGAACTCCTCGATTGTCAGGAGCGCGCTGCCGTTCCATTCGGCGGGGATGTCGATGGTCTGCAAGGGATTGCTCCTTTCCGTGTCCGTACGGTCTCCTATGTCCGGAGAGGCCCCTGCGGCGATCAATTCCGGCCAACCTGATGACGACGTTCGGCACGACGAGTTCGGTCGAGGGCGGTAGCCCCGTGGGATTGGTGTCGTCTGAGCTGCAGCCCGACGAGCAGGCGTGAGCCGACTTCACTGACCGGTAGGGTTCGTGCCTGATGGTCTCCGGCGTTGACCCCTCTGAACTGCGGGCTGCTCGCGAGAAGGCGGGTCTGACTCAGCACGAGCTGGCGCGTCTCGTCGGGGCGGCCGGGGGGGAACGCATATCCCGGTGGGAGCTGGGCACATCTGTGCCCCGTCCAGACTTCGTGGTCAAACTCGCGCGAGCCCTCAACATCCCGACGCGTCGACTGATCCACCTCGACGGCGAGGTTCCCGATCTAAGGGCGCTGCGTCTGCAGGCAGGGCTCACCGTTCCCGAAGTCGCCGCGTCCGCGAACGTGGCTGTGCCGACCTATTACGCCTGGGAACAAGGGCGCTGGACCCGGCTCCCCGCATCAGACTCGCTCGAAGCGCTCGCCCGCGCAATCGGGGAGTCCGTCGAAGCGGTTGGCGCAGCATTCCAAGAATCGCAACGGCAACGCCGCCGGCGTAGCGAAACAGCCTCGGCCTAAGCGGCCTCGTTGTTGCGGGCGGGTTTGGCCGTTATCCACAGGTGGGAATCTCATTCCCAGAGCTCCGGACTATTTGTGGTCCCATGGACTCCGGATCGTTCGGAGGCGTTGATGCTCGGTCCCATCGGGGGGATTGAGCCGCGTAACTCCGGTCAGGACTGGGCGATGGAATCTCGGAATCGATCACCTGTGGATAGCGGCTTGCTCGATAGGAATGCACTAGTGTGTCAGTATCGATTTGGGCTCGCGCTGACCGCTCCGGGCCCGTCTTGACACGTAGGTGATCGAGACACGAGAGGACTCGGGATCCATGTCGCAGAACACCGCTCAAGGCCTGTCAGGCGAGGCAACTGCCACCAGCCGGCCCATGCCCAATCTCAACAACAGTCCCCTACCGCGACCCAAGCGGCGCCGCAGACCTTGGGTGTTCGCACTCTGTGCGGCCCTTGTTGCCGCAGGAGCGCTCGGTACCGCCTTCGCGTTCACCTCGATCAACGACACCCAAGAGGTCCTCGTCGTCGCCAACGACATCAAGCGCGGCGAGACCATCGAGGCCGGTGACCTCTCCGTGGTGCGGGTCAGCGTCGACCCGGCGCTCACCCCGGTTGCCGGCAGCCAGAAGTCCGACCTCGTGGGCAGCCGCGCCGCGGCCGACCTGTGGGCCGGCACGCTGCTCACCGAGAGCGCCGTCACCGACAGCCCTGGTGCCGGGGGAGGGGGAGTCGCTGGTCGGTATCAGCCTCACGCCGGCACAGATGCCGTCCGAGTCGCTGTACTCCGGCGACGCCGTCCGCATCGTCACCACCCCGGGCGACCAGGGCGAGGTCACCGACAAGGAACCGGTCACGATCGAGGCGACCGTCGTTGGTGTTAGCCGGGTCGAGGAGACCGGGGAGACCGTCGTCGACGTCTCGGTCCCCGAAGACGAGGCCGCCGACCTGGCTGCCCGTGCCGCCACCGGCCGGGTCGCGCTCGTCCTGGACGCGCGGGAGCGCTGAGGCATGGCGCTGATCGTCCTTGCCTCCGCGAGCGGTTCGCCCGGCGTCTCCACCACGGCGCTGGGGCTCACCTTCAACTGGCACCGCCCCGTGCTCCTGGTCGACGCCGACCCGACCGGGTCCTCTTCGGTCTTCGCCGGCTACTTCCACGGAACCCAGGAGCCTACCGGCGGGCTGATCAACCTCGCGCTCTCCCTGCGCCAGGGAACGTTGGCCGACGTTCTGCCCCGCGAGACGCTGCTGCTGGACCCCGAGGCGCCCGCCGAGCGGTCGGCCTGAGATCAAGGACGAGCCCCTCGGTGCGCAGCCGCGCACCCGAACGGAGAAGGGACCGCGAGAATGACCCAGGAAGCGATGCAGATGAAGGAGCGGTCCAAGGCCATCGGCCGCGCACAGCGCGCGCTCAAGGCCCTCGGCGAGCACCCGCGCTCGAGCAAGAAGGAGCTCGGACACGCCCGCGAGCACCTCAACGCCTGCTACGCGCACGGCTCCAGCGAGCACGTGTGGAACGCGGTGGCGCAGGTGGAAGAGATGGCCGAGCGCCGCTACGGCGTCCCCAGCACCGAGGAGCACCGTCAGCTGGTCGACGCGGCCGGCGACCTCGAGGAGCCTGCGACAGCCGCCCGCGGCCGCGCAGCCGAGGACCGTGCCGTCCCGTCGTCGACGCCAGCGCACGACGACGTCGGGCTTGCTCCCACCGCCTCGCGATGACGCCAAAGCCCGTTGCCGGTGCACGAATCGGCCTCAGAACGCCGCTGAGCGCAGCGAAACCTGGCCCGATCGACCCCTGGCGGCCCCCGAGTTGTCTCAGAGCGATTTTGAGCGACCTGGCCGCCACACCCATCCGGGCATAGAGCGGCCATGCCCGAGCCAGTAGCCGCCGCGCTTCTGATCGCCTACATCGCCGGCGCGGTCCTACTGGTCGCGGCGCTGGCCAAGGTGCTCCTCAGCTGGTCGACCGGTCAGCGCACCCGACGTGCCGCCGCTCCCGTCGACGTCGCCCTGCAGCAGCGGGCCGCGACGGCGATGGCCTCCGTCGCGCAGCTCGCGAACGTCCCCGCGCCGGCCACCGACGTACTCGCGATCCTCGGGGCCCCCACCGGTGCACCGGAGCGCGAGGTGGGCGACGAGGGGCTGGCGGTGACCCGCTTCCGGGCCGGTCGCCCGACCGTGGTGTTCGCCCAGGTCGCTCTCACCGGACTCAGCCCGGCTGCGGTGCAGAGCCTCGCCGCCCACGAGCTCGCTCACGTTCTGCGGCGTGCGCACAGCTCAACCACGGCGCATTACGCCTGGCTGCTCGGCTACCTGGTGCTCGTGCTCGCCGGCCTGTCGCTCACCATCACCGCGCTGGTGGCCGCGCCTCAGCTGGCCGGCCCGGCGATGCTGGCCACCATGGCTGCCGCCGTCGCGTTCCTCGGCCTCCAAGTCGCCTTCGACCGGCGCGAGGAGATCGCCGCCGACCTGTTCGCCATCGACCTGACCCGCGACCTCGACGCGGCCAGCGAGCTGATGCTGTTCTACGAGAACAACCTGGCGCGACCCCTGCCCGCCCGCGGTCTCGGCCGCGCGTGGGCGCGCCTGGAGCGGCGCTGGTTCGCCACGCATCCTGAGCCGCAGGCTCGCCTTGCCGCCATGCGTCGGCACCTGGCCGACCGCCCGGCCACTTAGCCCGCGGCGGCGCCACCAGCGTCGGCCACGGTCAGCGACGCGGCTCGGAGCTGTACGACAGCGCACCCTCGCGGGTGAGCGATCGGATGATGCGCTCGCGTGGCGCCGGCGGCCACCCCATCGCGACACCGAGCTCGGCCCAGGTCGGGCGGGCGCCGGTGCGGTCCCACGCGCGCCGGAGACGCACTCCGGGGCACGCTGGGCGTCACGGCTGACGGCGTCGCGGGCGATGGCGGCACCTTGATCGGCCGGGCGAGTGGGCCGCCCAAGCTACTGACCGAGGTGCCGAAACGGGCGATCAGCGCCGCGGGGTACCGCGCCGCGACGGCCGCGGCCGGTTGGCGTCCTGCCGATCGCGCGCTGGACCCTGCGACTTGGTCGGTGCCGGCGTGCTCTCGCCGTCGATCGGGATCTCGAGGCGGGACACGATCCGGTAGCGCAGGTCGCGGGCCGGGCTGTCGCCCAGCGGCTTCTCAGCGACCAGGCCGCGCGTGGCGGCGTCGACGTCGTGACCCTGCTCGTGGGCCTGCTGCAGCATCGCGGCGGTGGCCGCCCAGTCGCCCTGCTCGAGCAGCCGCGGGTCGAGCTCGCGAGCCAAGGTGGCCCACCGTTCGGCCGGGGTCTTCTCGGCCGCGGCCGAGAGACGTGCGCGAACCTCGCTGCTCTTGTGGAGCTCGGCCAGTGCCGCCTTCCGCGGGTCGGCATCCCAGGTCTTGACCGCGTCGTGCAGGTCGCGTCGCGCCTGCAACTGGGAGAGCTGCAGCCGGGCCCGGACCTGGTTGACACCGGGCGCCCACGCGCGGCTGGGACGTGCCGAGATGATCCTCATGGCCGCGACGCGCGCCTGCTCCGGGGCGAGGTTGTCGAGCCGCTCGGTGAGCAGCTGGCCACCCAGGGAGCGGAAGGCCGGCTGGCCGCTGGCCACCGCGGCAGTGAGCGCGGCGGGCCCACGCTGAGCGAGCAGGTCGGCGGGGTCGAGGCCGTCGGGGAACCGCGCGAAGCCGGGGTCGAGGCCGTGCGGGGTGAGCATCCAGAAGTCCCGCTCGGCCGCGACCTGGCCGGCGAGGTCGGCGTCGGTGGCCACGATCGGGTCGCGGCCGACGGCAGCCAGCTGGGCGGCCTGCTCATCGGTCAGCGACGTGCCGAGCGGCGCCACGCCGAGGTAGAGGCCGGCGCTGGCCAGCGTGACCGCCACGGCGTCCGTCGGGCCCTCGACGATCACTGGGACCGCACCCCCGGCGAGCAGCTCGTCGACGACACCGAATAGCTGGGCGCCCTTGTGGAACAGCGGGGTGTCGGCCGTGTTGAGGTACTTCGGGCCGCCCTTGTCGGCGTCGGTGAGGTCGGGCCGGCGGCGGCCGACGAATCCGAGCACTTCGCCCTGGTGGATCACCGGGAACATCACCCGGTCGCGGAACCGGTCGATCAGCTGTCCTGTGCGTGGCCCGGTTCTGACTTGGCTGGCGACGCCGGTGGCCACCATCTCGGCGTCGCTGACACCGTGGCCGCGCAGGTGGTCGACCAGGTTGGTCCACCCGGCTGGCGCCTGACCGGGACGGAACCGCTCGTCGCCGGCGAGGTCGAAGCCGAACCGTCCGGTGAGGTAGTCGCGGCCCCACGAGTCGGTGAACCGGGCCTCGAAGAAGGCCTGTGCCATGTCGTTGATCTCGAGCATGCGCTCGCGCGAGACGGGGGAGGAGTGCCACTCTTCGGCCCGCTGGTACATGAGCCGGAGGTCGGCCTCGGTGGGCTCCAGTCGGCTGCCGCCGAGGTCGCGGATGTAGGCGGCCAGCGTCAGGTCGGGCTCGATGAACTGGTCCTCGTCGACGTCGACCAGGTCGCCAGCGACGGCGTCGGCCAGGTGCTCGTCGTACGGACCGGGGTCCTCCGCGAGCGGCCAGTCGGTCCAGCCGGGGTCGGTGGCGTGGTCGACGAGCGTCGCCGGGTCCGGCTCGATCCCGTCCCACAGGTCTGCGGGCGGCTCGTCGAAGTGGTACTCGTGCGCGTGCTCGTCGGGTGCGCTTTCCAGCGCGATCGAGGTCCGCCAGACCAGGGCCTGGCACTCGTCGACGCCCTCCCAGCCGTCGCTCGGCATCGCCCGCCCGGCGCCCAGCAGGGCCTCGACCTGCCAGCCGCGCTGCACGCCGTGGTCCACGTTCGCGACCAGCGCGGGCCACCAGGTGCTTGCCTGGATGCTCGCTGCGCGCTCGGGACCGAACAGGTCCGCGAGCCGCGGGGTCCACTCGGTGGTGACGCTCTCACCGTGGGAACCGTCGCCGATCTGGGAGGCAACGGCCGGGGTGAGCTGACGGGCCATGCGCCACCACACGGCCGCCGCGGCGTGCTCATCGGGCAGCGGCCCGGCCGGGTGATCGGCCGCGGTGGCGGTGCGCAGCAGTTCGTGGGCGGTGACGCCCGCGCGCGACATCGCGGCCAGCCGCTCGGCGAGCAGCGGGGTGAACTCGTCGTCGCGGACCTGCGGGGCCAGCGAGTAGAGCAGCTGGCGCCATTCCTTGAGCGCTGGGGTGTGGTCGCCGGTGACCGCACGGTTGAGCCGACGCTGCCAGGTCGCGGAGGTCTTCTGCAGCTGCGGTGCACCGGTCGGTCGCCGGTCGTCGACCGGGACCTGCATGGCGGCCCGCCAGACCTCGACGTCGGCGACCGTGGCGGCCTCGGGCCGGAGGCCGTTCTGCGCCCACGCCGGCAGTGCTGCCTGGTCGGTCGCCCGCGTTCGGACCTGCTCAGCGAGGTCGCTCACCAGGTGCGCGCGCTGCGCGAGGTAGGCACCCCAGTGCGGGTCCTCAGCCAGGCGGGCCGGGACCGCGGGCATCCACGGCAGCGGCCCTTCGCCGGCGTTGCGCAGACCGGAGGCGTCCAGGCGCCAGTCGAGGACCGCGGCGCGGTCGTGCGCGCTCTCCAGCTCCCGGTCGCCCGCGGCCGCCCGGAGCGCGTCGACCGGGTTCTCGCCGGCCGTGCCGAGCAGCAGCAGGTGGGCCCGCAGGGTCGGCCAGGCAGCCTCCTCGGCGAGCCCGGGAACGAGTATCTCGACCGCGTGGTCCAGGGCGTCCACCACGTTGACCGGGGTGCCGTCGGCGTCCTGGCCGACGTGCTCGTGGCGCAGCAGGTCTTCTGCGGCGACGTAGAGGCTGTCGAGGTAGCGCTGGGCGGCCTCGCCGAGCCGGGTAGCCGGGTCGGCCTGCTCGCGGATCAGGCTGGTCGCGGACCGCTGGGCGTCGTCGCGCGCCAGCATCGACTCGAGGATGTCGGTGGGGGTGAGCGGCCGGACCAGGGTCGGGTGGATCACCGAGTGCGGGTCGCCGTCACCGACGACCTCGAGGTAGACGTGGTTGGCGTGCGCTCCGCGGGTCATCATCGTGTAGAGCTGCTGGCGCGACTCGGTGCCGGTGGTCAGGCCGTGCATCGTGTCGGCGGTGACGCCCTGGGCGGTGTGCACGGTGCACGCGTAGCCGAGCTCGGTGGCCTTGGCGACGTAGTCGCTCGGCAGTCGCACGGTGCGGCCGTGCTGGGTGTGCTGGACGGTCAGGTCGCCGCCGTCGTGGATCTCCAGGACGGTCCAGCGGTCGCCGTTCTTGACCCAATCTGTGGCCGAGGTGCGCAGCCGGCGGTCGTTCTCGCGGGTGATGATCAGTTCCCCGATCGACGCCTCGTTGCCGTCGGCGAGCCGCCGCACCGGGCCACTGCTGGCGACGTCGGTCGGGTCGATCCCGTCGAGGCGGTGGGCGCGGGCCTGCTGGTTCAGCTCGCTGACCAGGTCGCGGGTCGGGGCGAGCATGATCGAGTCCGACCCTGCGGCGCGGTCGGCCTGCCAGGCGGCGAAGACCTCCTCGGTCATGGTGGCCAGGTCGCCGACGTGGACCCGGTCGCGGTCGAGGTAGAACCCCAGCGCCTCAGACTTGCCCTCGCGCAGCGCCAGCGAGGCGGCGCCCTCGGCCGGGTCCTTGAACCGGACGAGCTCGGTCAGCTGCAGCGCCCCGTGGGTGGATCGGATGTCGCGCAGCACCCCGCCGGCGCCGATCGCCGAGAGCTGCTGGTCGTCGCCGATCAGCCGGACGCTGCCGCCGCGCTCGAGGATGTAGAAGACCGCCGCGTCCAGGGAGAGGGTGTCGGCCATGCCGGCCTCGTCGATGACCACGAGGGTGGAGGAGTCGATGCCGGCGACCCACGCGGGCATCGCGGCGCCGGACTCGCGGGACTCCTGGAGCGAGTGGGTCAGCTTGGCCAGGGTGTCGGTCTGGGTGTCGATCTGGGAGCGCAGGGCATCCGCGGCCGCCGCTGAGGGAGCCAGACCGATGATGGTGCCGCCGCCGTCAGCCCAGGCGCTGGCCAGGGCTCGCATCGCGGTGGTCTTGCCCGATCCGGCGGGCGCGATCGCCAGTTGGAGTCGGGCGCCGGAGGTGGCCATCTCCCGCACCAAGGTGGCCTGTCCGGCGTTGAGGGTGATGCCGTTGGCGGTCGACTCCAGCAGCGCCAGGTCGACCGAGGATGCCTCGACGGTGTAGCCGTCGTGGCGGCCCGCGGCCGCGACCAGACGCTGCTCGGCAGCCAGCACCTTGCCCGAGGTGAACAGCTCGGCGCCGCTCTGGGTGTAGACCGAGGCCCCGTCCGCGCGCCGCAGCTCGACCGGTTCGCTGATGGCGTCCCAGGGTCGGGCCATGCTCACCGAGCGGCCGCCGAGGACCTCGCCGACCAGCAGGTCGACGACCTGGGAGACCTGGTTGGTGGGCACGGTGGCGCCCCGGACCTGCCGCTGGGCCTCGGCGTAGACGTGCCAGAACTGCCAGGTGCTCCGGGCTCCTTCCATCGTCGCCACGATCCGGTCGGTGGTCTTGGCGAACCAGGCCGAGTCGGCCAGCGACCGCGCTGCGCCCTTCGGGTTCAGCGCGCCGTGGACCACCTGCTTGACCCGCTGAGGGGCGCCCAGCACCTCGATGGCCTCACGGCTCCAGGTCTCGCGCTGCTCGGCCAGCGAGCGCGGCTCGTGCTTGGCCTCGCGGGTCTCCAGCGTCGCCTGCTGGGACAGCTGGATGGTCTCCACCGGCGTGGGCGGGCGACCGTGGGTCGCCTGGAACGCGGCCGCGAGGACCTTGCGGCGGTCCTCCACGCTGGCGCGGCGCTTGGAGAACCGGCGGTTCAGCTCGGGGTCGACGCCGACGATCTCGCGCACCGGCCGCTTGCGGGCGTCCCCGCCGTCGATGCCGTTCGGCCGCTCCTCGAAGCGCACGCCGAGGGCGTCGACCAGGTGACGCTCGAGCGCGGTGTTGTAGGTCTCCGAGGCCGAGACGACCGCCTTGTGCAGCGGCCGGCCGTCGATGGCCAACCACTTGCCGTCGAGGGTCTGGACCTTGTTCGCCACCGCGACGTGGGTGTGCAGGTCGGGGTCGCCGGCACGGGAGTCGCGGTGGGTGAACGCGGTGGCGACCAGGCCGCGGACGTCGACCTGGCGTACGCCGTTGGTGCCCCGGCGGGTGAACAGTGCCTTGGACTCGATGAAGCCCAGGGCGTCCTTGATGGCCGCCTGGTGGGCCCGCTCGATCACCGCGGCGGTCTTCGGGTCGGCGATCGCCCACAGCACCGAGACGCTCTTGACCGGGGAGAAGGTCAGGTCGTAGCCGGCCACGGCGTTGGTCTTGGGGCGGGAGTGCTTGGCGATCGCGGCGGCCAGCTCGCGTGCGTCGGTGGGCTCGCGGCCGTGCTCGGCACGGAAGAACTCGGCACCGACCTCGGTGCGGACCTTGGCCCGGTCGGCCGCGGGGACCGGCCAGTCACCCGGCAGGCCGGCGGCCTCGTTGATGGCCGCGATGCGCTTGGCGACCTCGATCCGGAACGGGCTGATGTCGTTCTCGTAGACCTTGTACGGGGTGCCGAGCTGGCGGGCCGTCTTGTAGTCAGCCTCGGTCGGCCGGTCAACGCCGCCATCGCTGGCGGGGCGGCCGATGCGCAAGTCCAGGTCCTTGGTCCGCTGGGTGGCCAGCGGGTGGTGGCCGGAGCCGAACAGGCTCTGCATGTGGTCGGCGGTGACGATGTCGCCGGCGTCGAGTCCTTCGAGTCCCTCCATCCCGGAGCCGACCCACACGCCGGGGGTCTCGCCCTTCTCGGTGTAGTAGCTCGCCAGCCCGGTGTGGCCCTTGTCCGTGGCGTCCATCGCTGCCACCTGGCGGGTCAGGTAGTCGTACCCCGACCCCGCCGTCAGCTTGTGGAGGCTCATCGTCACAGTCACCTACGTACGTGCGGGCGTGCGGTGCGATCACCTCCGGCCGAATTTCTGATGTGTTCTTTCTATTCGGCAAACCGAGAATGCAAGAGGTGTGTGGCACTTGGTCTGTCGCGAGAAGTCGGGGGGACGCTGAGGGGCGTCGGTGACGCCTCGGTCGTCGGTGCCGGACTGGCTGGGCTCGTCGGGTCTGGCTGGGGTGGACCGGGGGTCGAGGTCGTCGGGTTCGGGAGTTTCTTGGCCGGTGGTGATCGCACGGGGACGGGGATTTGCCGTAGGTGACTGTCAGAGTCCGTGTCGACATGGAGTGAGGACCGGATGAGTCAGCAGACGATCAAGCAGCAGGCGCGGCGTACGGCGCGGGAGATGGCCGAGAAGCGACGGCGCGAGCGCGAGGAGCGGGAGCGCCAGGTAATCGACCTGGCCGAGCGGGTCATGGTCGCGATCGGTGAGCGCGACGCTGCGGTGGCTGAGACCGAGAAGCGCGCTGGTGAGGCGCTGCGGGAGTTGACCGAGCGCGAGGGCCTGTCCCTGAGCGAGGCCGTCGAGTGGTGCGGCGACACGGTGAGCGTGCGTGAGGCGAGGCGGCTGCGGCGGCTCGCCAGTGACCAGGCCGACAGCGGCGACGGCGAGCAGGGCGGCGACGGTGCGGCAGCGCTGGCGGCTGCCGGGAGCGGGGGAGCGGGTGCCGGTCCGGCGGCTCGATGACGCCGGCATCGCGGCGGTCGCGGCAGCGATCGCCGATCCGGCGGTGCTCGTGCGGCATCGGGCGAAGGTCGCCACGGTGTCGGGCGTGAGTGCCTGTGGTGGACGGGGCCGTGGCCGGTCGCTCCGAGCGCGAGCGCACGGACGGCGGGGGCATGGCCGGTCCTGGTACGCGCCGGGGCGGGTGATCATCGCGCACCGGTTCGAGTTCTCGGTCATGCACCGTGTGAACGCGCTCGCGCAGGCGCGGCTGCTGGGGCACCGGTGTCACAACCCGTTGCGTCAGCGGATCGCGCCGGCCCATGTCGTGGTGTCGAGCGCGGCGCAGAATCGACGGGAGTGGTCGGTGCAGAGGCGGCTGCCCTACAGCCCGCTGGCGGACCCGCGCGGGGCGCGTCGGCGGGCTCGGGAACTGCGCGACCTGGCGCGTGAGGACCCGCAGCTCGTGGCCGACGACCTTGCGCGGCTCGTGGAGCTGCTGGGCGAGCAAGTCACGCTCTGGTGACGTCGCCGGGGCGTGCGCGGCACGCAGAAGGCCGCCCGCAGCGGACACAACCCAGCGGCCCGATCCGGTACCGGAGAGCCGGTCGGGGCGCTTCTTTGCGCCCTCCGTGAGCGCCCTCCTCCACGCGAGCTCGAAGAGGATCCGAAATAAGTCCGGGCTAGCTGATCGCTGCCGAGCCTCGATCGACCTAGGTGACTGCGGGACCGATTTCCGAACGTTCCGCAGTCACCTAGGAGGAAGTCATGTCGACCACCGTCACTTTCGCCGGCAACCTGGCTGAGGCGCCCGAGCTGCACCACACCCGCGAGAACAGGCCGTTCGTTAGCTGCCGGGTCTTGGTCAACCGGCGCGTGCAGAACGACGAGGGGGAGTGGGTCAACGACGAGCCCACGGCCCACAACGTGAAGGTCTTCGGATCGGCCGCGACCCACGTCTACGACAGCTGCGGATCCGGGGACCCGATCTTCGTCCACGGCCTAGAGCGCACCGAGAGCTGGCCGGACAAGGAGACCGGCGAGAAGCGCACCAAGGACGTCGTGGTCGTCGACAACCGCTTCGGCGAAGTGGGCCTCTCGCTCAAGTACCTCTCCGCGCGCATCGATCGCGCGCCCCGCCCGGCCCAGGCCAACTGAGCCGCAGGAGGTTCGCTCCGATGGATCTCATCGTTCAGTCCCCGGACGAGCTGCTCGCCGCGGTGCCTCACGTCCTCGGCTTCAAGCTTTTCTGGACTAGCGACTCTGGAGCACGCTGCGAGCGAGCGCTTCGCGCCCTCGGAGTCAGGTCGGCGTCGTCCTGCGTTCCGGTCACGTCGCCATGAGTCGCGGCGCGCGGAGCACCAGCCGCATCAAGCACGCTGGTCGCCGACGCGTCACAGAGGCGATCTACATCGTCGTCGCCAGATGGTACTGACCGTGCCGTGACACCGTATGGAAGAGAACACTTGGCGTCTCGACCCGTTGTCGAGGCGCCAAGCCAGGGGGTGTGCCGATTCACGTCAAGCTGTGGCCTGTCAGGAGAACCCTCCGACCCAGGAGCCGCAGCCGACGATCACGCCGCCGCTACGACGGCATGCCCGGATCTCGATCGCAGCGTCTTCAGTGATGCCGGAAAAGGTCTGCGAGTTGCTGGTTCCGGATCCCCCGGATGCGATCACGGTCTCGATCGTGCCGTTGGGTCGACGCAGCTGGGCAACGGCCGCGTCTCCGTCCGCGGCAGTGTCGGTAGCGGTGAGCCGGTCTGGGACATCGGTCCAATTGGCTCGGGCGCCGGTGGTCGTGGCCTGGAAGTCGTTGGCCCATGCCGGGTTGGCACTGAGGGCGAGGAACATGCTCACTCCGAGCACGACTGCTGCGCGAACTGCTTTCATGGTTGGTCCCTCCCGAGCGGGTGATGTGGCCGCGTTCCCGATGATCGCGGCTGTGGTCAGCATCACATTTGGCCCGTGGCTTGCCAATGCCGTCCGCCGAGCCTTCGCCGAAAAGCCACGGAAAGTTCGGCATCGATGCCAACGGATCCGCCACTGGCTACGTCTTAGGTTGTAGGAGCTTTCCGCGAGGCGGGCCGACGGCGGGACCACTCGAAAGGGGATCTGATGACAGAGGAACTCCCGTACCAGGAGTCGATCGATCCGGATCGGTTGCACGCCCTGCTTGAGGAAGAGATCGGTCAGCCACCTCCATGGCGGCCGGGCATGCTTGAGCAGATCGTCAGGGAAGGGCGCGCCTGGCGGCGGTTCCAGTTTGCGATCGACCTGCTCGTGGGTCTTTCGGTCGTGCTGGTCGTCGCCGGCGCCGGCGTCTGGCTTTGGTGGGGCTAACTGCTTCTTCTACGGCCAGGCTCGGGCCCGGGGGTCAGGCTTGCGGCGCGTTCGTCGGGGGTATGGCTGGATCTCCCAGGAACACGCTGCCCTTGCGAGGTGGTGCGGTGGCCAAGATCTTGTCTTGGGCGGCGCGCAGGCTGATCGTGAGTTGTTCGACCTCACCGGGCCAACCGCGTTCCTCGGCTTCTGTGATGCGTTGTAGGAGGCTGGCTGCGATGGCTTCGAGTCTGTCGAGCTGGGCGGGGTCGACACGCAGGACGGGGCAGCGGATGCAGGCGTGCTCGTGTTCGCAGCTCGACCCGTAGGGCCGGGCACAGGAGCCGAGCTCGACACGGCGCAGGGCGAAGTGTTCCTCGAACTCGTCCCACTCTTCGGGGGTGGGCTCGCGGTATTCCTCGGCCGGTCGCGCTGATCGGCGGCGATCGACGAAGGTTCGGAAGGTGCGGATTAGGTCGTCTTGGAAGACGGCGGTGTAGGGCTGGGTGCTGTCGAGGTGGCGGTGCCCGAGGATCCGCGAGGCGATGTGCAGCGGCAGTCCGTCTTGGACGGCAGTGGTGGTGAAGACCCGTCGGAAGTCGTGCGGGGTCAGGTGCATGGGGTTGCCTGCGGTGTCGGTCAGGCCCATCCGGTCGGCCACCTCCCGCAGGGTGACTCGGACCATGGTTGGGCTCATCGCCGTCGGACCGGAGCCGTAGTCACGCTGGAACAGGTGCGGCAGTGGTGGCCCGGTGGTGGCTTCGTAGTTGTCGTAGCGCGCGACCAGCGGTACGGCTCCGTTGTAGCGGTTGCGCAGTCTGCTGATGATCTCGGCCAGGACGCGGGCAAGGTCGGGGGTGACCAGGAGCAGTCGTTCCTCGTTCGTCTTCGACGGGACGATCTGCAGCAGCGGGACGAGCTCGCCGGTGGTGGACAGCCGGTGAGACACCAGCGCAAGGTGGGTGAGCTCGAGGAGTTCCTCCAGGCGCACACCGCTGTGTCGCAGCGTCTCCACGACCGCCCACAGCCAGAATGCGTCCTCCTCGGTCCGGCCGACGCTGAAGCGTTCGCCGGTCTCAACGCAGACCACGTCGTAGGCCAGGTCGGGAGGTAGGCCGCGGCCGCCACGGATCCGGGTGCTGATCCGCTGATAGGTGCGACCGTTGAAGTTGAATGAGGCATCGGCAGGTGTCTGCTTGGCCAGGGCCAGCATCGCCTCGGCGTCGCGGCGGTCCTGTTCCAGCCTGGCGAGCATCCGCGGGACCAGCGGCACTCGTTCGCGGATGCGCTGGTGGATGCGGGCTTGATGGGCCAGCTTCCGCTTCTTGTTGCCGGCCACGTCGGCGCGGGTGACTGGTGAGGCCACCACCCATGGTGCGAGCGTGGCGTCATCGAGCGCCCAGTCACGTAGGTCCAGGTAGAGGCAGCGCACGGTGAGCAGCACGTCGAGGAAGTCGGCTCGCGGCCTCCTCGACCCGTCGGGGGCGACGATGACGGCCAGGCGCTCCTTCCAGGCGGTCACCGTCGTCTTGGGCAGGGCCAGGGTGTCGCTCCCGGCGAGTTCGGGGTGGTGGCGCTCCAGGTCGGCCCAGAAGTTGCCGGCCAGCATCCGCGCGAGCGACTTCAAGGTGGTGTAGTCGACGTTGGTCTTCCGTTCGGCCAGGTAGCGCACCAGCAGGTCACGCACGGGCCCGGGAGCGAGCCCGTAGCGGTCGACCAGCTCGGCGGGGGTGCGTTGCCCCACGCGCAGCGCGGCACGCAGGGAGGAGTCCTTGGGCAAGATGCCGACCCCGGCCAGCAGGGTCCAGGTCTGTCCCAGTCCGGCGGCGGGGACTCCGTGCTTCTCCCGGTAGTGGGCCCGCAGCTCGAAGAGGTCCTCGGCGCTGACGTCCTGGAGGTCTTTGCCGGTGTGGAGCATGATCCTGGCCAGTACCGTCCAGACGTCGCGCTGTTGGCGACGGCTGATCTGATGCTGCTCGGCGAACGCCTCGATCCGGGCGATTAGGGCGGGATCTTGCTGCACCAGGACCTGTTGATAGCCCTTGGTCTTCCAGGTCGCGAAGAACTCGTGGCCGGGCAGGACCACCCGCGACACGATCAGGGTGCGCATCCCTGCGACTGCGATCTGGCGCACCGTCTTCGGGTCGCGGTGGTCCTCGCCGTGGCGCTCGGGCAGCCAGCCCAGCGGGTTCGTGTCGGCACCGGCCGCAACCCATCGGTCGCGCCAACCGGCCCCGGGGAAGATGAGCAGCCAGTCGAGCACCCAATCTGCCCCTTCCAGCAGCCGATTGCTCGCGTACTCGGTCACCGGCCAGTCCGGGAGTTTGGCCACCAGCCGCAAGACCTCGTCCTTCACCGCGGTGTCGTGTGGCCCGGCGAAGACCTGGTCCGCCAGCTCGGGATGCTCGCGGTAGTACGGCCCGGCGACCTTCAGCTGCTCGCTGGTCAACACGCTCCTCAAGGCAGTACCCCGTCACCGAACAGCACCGCCAGGTCGGCGGCCCGGTAGCCGCGGTCGACAGGCTCCGGGGCTGGCTTCGGCTTGGCCAGACGGGCCAGGTGTTCGGCGACCCGCTCCACGGTGTGGCGCTCGTCCTCGACGAGATAGATCTCCGCGGTCGTTTCCAGGTGGGCATGGCCCAGGATCGTCTGGACGTCGCGCAGCGAGACGTGCTCGTCGGCGGCCATCCGCAACGCGCAGGTGTGGCGCAGGTCGTGCATGCTCCAGTTGGTGCCCAGCTTCGCGTTTGCGCGGCGCAGCACCGCCCGAAGCGCCTCGTAGCTCAACGGGATCCGGGCCAACTTGCCGTCGGCGTCACGTCGTCTGCGCAGCGTCACCCACAGCGGGTCAGCCGGGCCGACGCCGCCGATCTCGGCCAGATAGAGCCGCAGCCACACGAACGCGTCGTTGCTGCCCGGCAGCCACTGCTCGGCACGGCTGCCCTTGCGGATCACCCGGACCTGCTGGTTGCCCCAGTCCACGTCGCAGCCGCGCAGGCCGAGGACCTCCGCCGCGCGGGCGCCGTTGCTGATTGCCAACGCCAGCAGCGCACGGTCCCGGTTCGAGCCCATCGCGTCGAACAGATTTGCCCAGGCTTGGTCCGGCAGCGCCCGCGGCTGACGCCGCGGGACCTTCGGGTTGTGCCGGACCCGACCCTCGGGACGGAACCGCTCCATCGGGTTGTGATGCGCGTTCGAACGTCCCTGGCCGCGATGGTCGCGCGCCACCGGGTTCACCACCGGACCCAACCCCTGCTCGCCCCAGAACTCGTAGAACGAGGAGACCACCGCGTTGCTGTGCCGGATCGTACGTGCCGCGTAGTGGTCGTCCAGGTAGCGCTTGCCGGTCACCTGGTTCACCGTCCCGGCTGTCGCTGCTGAGACGGTCCGCTGTGACCGGCGCGGCTTAGGATGCAACTGCAGCCACAATGTCAGGTCACGCACTTCTGCTTGGGTGGCTCGGTCCCACTCCACGCCGACCGCCGCGAGCCAGCGCCACCACCGAAGCAGCCCATAGGCATAGGACCGCACGCTGCCCCGACTATTGCCCCGCGCTGCGAAGTCCCGGAGGAACTCCGCGATCGGGCGAACCGCATCGCCCGCGTCGTCGCAGACCAGCCAGGCAACACCGGAGCCACCGGAGCGAACGCAACCCAAGCGCTCAATCTGCAGTTGTTCGAGATCACGCGACAAGCCAGGACTCCCGTACGACGACCATCATGGGCGCATACATCTATCAGCCGGCCCCCGCTGGTAGTCCGGTCAACATGGCCCGAGGAATCGATCGTCCTTGTGCCCTTCCGGCCCGGGCTGCCGATGACCCGCGTCGACCTGCCCAGGACCGCCGCCGAACGCGAGGAGGTCTGGGACGCACTCAGCGGCCCGTACGGCCGACACGCCCGGCCCGGTACCCGGCTCGCCATCATCTGCATCACCGAGGACCGCCGCAGCGCCGAGCTGGCCAGCCATCACCTTTCCAACCGCCTCGAGACCGTGGGCATCACCACCCACATCCGGCTGTGGTCCGCCGGCGACCGCTGGCGTGAGTTCAACACCGGCCAGACGGGCCTGCAGACCCAGTCGACCGCCGAGAAGATCGCGGCCGCGACCGTGCTCACCGGCGCCGCCCAGCCGGCCTCCAGTCGGGCCTCCCTGGCCGCCTCACTGATCGGTGCCCGTGACCCGATCACCCAGCTGATTCCGGGAGCTCGAGCGGCGGCCGCGGCCAGCACCCCCGCCGCGGAGCGGGACTGGGCCCTGGACCGTCTCGAGCAGTTCCACACCGACGGCAACCGGCTCTCCGAGATTGACGGCGCACGGATGCTCGTCGCGTTGGAGACGATCAGCACCCGCGACGCGGTGTGGGAGGACATGACCAAGGAGAACCACACCTCCCACATGGCGATCTGGAACGACCTCACCCGCCGCGCCCCCGACGAGGTCCGCGCAGCGCCGGCCTCCATGTTCGGCTTCGCCAGCTGGCTGCACGGCGACGGCGCCAAGGCCTGGTGCGCACTCGACCAGGTGCCCGCCGACCGGCCCTACTCCATGGCCGCCATCGTCGCCTCCGCCCTGCAGAACGGCATCCACCCCCGCGAGTGGGAGCGATACCAAACCCAGATGCGCGACCTCGCCGGCGAGCTCGACGAGTCCTTCGTGCCCGAGCCGCCTGCCCACCAGCGCGACCTGCCGCCCATGCAGCCCGCACCCGACCGCCCGGCCCCGGGCCGCTGAGGAGAACACCGGGATGAACCGCGACAACGCTGACACCCCGGCGCCCAGCCCAGCGCCACCGAGCGCCAGCTGCGCTGCCTGATGGTGCCCGAGCCCGCGGCCTACGCACCCGGCAAGCGCCTCGACGTCATCCACGAACCCGACCTCGAGTTCCTGGGGGGGAGGCCAGGAATGACCACGCACGATGTCGACGCCGCGGCGGTCGACCGGCTACCCCAGAGAAGAACACGTGTTCGAAGCTGCGCCGCGGGCGGTGTTCGTGCGCTGGAGGAGTGCCGACTCCCTGGGAGCCCATGCTGCCAGGCCGCGACGCTGCCGGTCGCCATGGCCATGCCTGGAGGCACCCGGTGGGAGCCGAAGTGGGACGGTTACCGCCGCGTCCACTTATGCACCAACGGGTCCTCAGCCCTGGCCGCGTACACGTGATCGTGTGCCTGGCCCGACTGATCGCGCGGAGGGTCGCCCCAACCACGAGCCGGCCGACGCCGATCCTTCCGACGGCTAGTGACGCAGGATCGTCAGACACCATCCGCGTGGGTCGCGGGGTCCCGATGGTTAACGAAGGGGTCCTCGGACACCTGTGCACAGCGCGGGTCGCCGGCGCCCACCGGCTGCATGGTCGGCCGGGCCGTAGCCTCTAGTCCCAATGGTCAGGCAGAAACGGGTCGCTGCCGTTGACGACGTCATCGAGGTTCGGCAGCTGCTGCGGTCGGCCCTGCGCTTCGCTGGCCAGGGGCGATTCTCGGTGGTCGGGGACGCCGGCACGGCAGCCGAGGCGATCGCGCTCAGCGAACGGCTCCAGCCCTCACCGTGATCCTCGATCTGGGCCTCCCCGACCTCAGCGGACGCCAGCTGGTGGCCCGCATCCGTGAGGCTGTCTCCGACGCCAAGATCGTGGTCTTCACGGGGGCTGATCATCACGACGAGGCGTGGTTCGCGCGGCGCACGTCCGGCTATGTGATCAAGGACCAGTTGGCAGCCCTGATCGACACGTTGATCGCGATCTCTGAGCCTGCAACCGGGGAGTCGACCTCGCTCTCCCTGCCTCACGACCCGACCAGCCTGGCCGTTGCTCGCGAGCACGTTCGGGTCAAGTTGCACGCGTGGGCCCTGCCGTTGCTGGTGGACGTCGCAGTCCTGGTCGTCAGCGAGCTCGCCGCGAATGCCGTCGAGCACGCTCAGACGGGCTTCGACCTTCGACTGGAGGTGCGTAACGCTGCGCTCCGCGTCGAGGTCGTCGACCGCGGCGCTGGCAGCCCGGCGCTGAGTGTCCCGGGGGAGTTGGCGACGCGCGGCCGCGGGCTGCTGTTGGTCTCCCAGCTGGCCGCCTCGTGGGGAGTGGAGGGGGTGCCAAGAAGGTCTGGGCTGAACTCGCGGTCGACTGAGAGCCCTCCGGTGTGCGTGGCCGCCCCCGGACGCCGAACTTGAGCGCGTAAACACCTACTGTGGTCGTCGGCTCCTTGACGTAGGTGCCGGTGGGCGCGAAGACACCGGCGCTGATGATGACGCCAACTCCGAAGACCACCAGGTCGACGGCGGTCAGCCGATCAACGGCTGCAACTCTCAACCTCACGGGTGATCCCGGCCCCGGGCGCCACCGGCGCTGCCTCATGATCCTTGTCGAGGCCTGCTCACGGCCCGCGACTTCTACAATGAGGGCTAAACCCTGACACCGGAAGATGTTGGGAGCTGTCTTCGCAGTTAGGGGCCGTTCTCAGGCACTCAGTCGGTGGGCGTCGCCCACGCGTGACTAGATCTCGTTCTGACCTCCGTGTCGCCTGACCTGGCAAACGCGAGAGTTTCGGGGCTAGGGCCGGGCTGCGGCCGCCCGTGCCTCGCGGGTCTCGCACCCACAGCCGCGCGGCCGGGTCAGCGGACGTCGAGTTCGCACGCTAGCGGGCCGGCGCACTGGCGCCACATTGCGCCTGCGGCGCCGCAGCCAAGCCATCTTCGGCACGGTCCACGGACCGTGCCGAACCGGGACGCGATCGCCCACAGGGTGAGAACTACTCAAATCAACTCAAGCGCGCGGCGGGCACACGCGGCGCCTTGATCTTCGAGTGATTGGCTCAGCGTGCTTAACCCCAGCGCGCCAGATGTGGTGCTGCCGTCCCATCCGGCGACTTCTACGTCATCAGCGATCGTGAGGTTGTGCGCTGAGACGTTGTCGGTTTCGATCGCCGGCGGACCCGCGCCGAGTGGCCTGTTATGCACGACCATGGGCCGGTGGGTCGACCGGACTACTCTGAGGGCGGCGTCGTCGTCGGAAGCTGGGAAGACGACGAATGCGTCAACGGCGGCTTGCTTGATCCGGTCGAGGTTCGCAGAGGAGCCGGCCGTGGGTAGGAGCATCATCGCGTAGCCGTGTTCGACGCAGACAGAAGCTATCCCGCTCAGCAGTGAGAGTCCTTCGGGGTCGTCGAACGCGTTCAGGAGATGTTCGCCGAGCACAACGCCCAGCGCGCCGGTTGAGCCCCGCCGCAGGGCGCGCGCACTCGGGTTAGGCCCGGCGTAGCCCAGCGCTTCTGCTGCTGCTAGGACTCTGCGGCGGGAGTTGTCGGAGACCCGGGCGGGCTGGTTGTACGAGTATGAGGCTGTCATCACCGATACGCCGGCTGCCTTGGCGACCTCGGCGAGCGTGACTCGCCTCGTCTTCCCCGGGGGTTCGGTCGAAGGACCGGGTGTCATGGCTACTCGCCCTCGTAGCCCCGGGGCCCAACGATGTGGCCGTGGGCGGCGAAGCCGCGCAACCACACTGGCCGGGAGGTCCGGTCGCGGTCGCGACTGGCCGGCACATGGCCGGCAACGGCAACCGAGGGCGTTGCTGAAGCCAGTTCCCACGACACTCGGAGAGCCGCTTCCGGGGCGCCCGTGCTCGACCGTGAGGTGACCATCGTGGTCTTTCAGGGGGGCTTCGGGGGCAACGGGTGCGATCCGGTCCGTGTGGCGCCGCCGGGTGCCGCGACGGATTGCCGTCGCACGATGGGGCAGTGCAGCCGGTGTGGCTCGAGTGAACGAGCCACTGGCTGTGCGTTGATGAGGCGCACGAGCGTCTCTACGCCCCAGGCGCCCATCTCGTAGTGCGGCAGGGCCATGGTCGTGAGGCCGGGGTATAGCCCGTCGGCGAGGATCTGCTGGTTGTCGACGCCAACGACTGAGAGATCGCGCGGGATGGCGATGCCGAGTTCGTACGCGGCGCGGTAGACGCCCATGGCCATGCGGTCGTTGTAGGCAAAGATCGCGGTAGGGCGCTCGCCTAGGGTTAGGAGTCGCAGGGCGGTGCGGTAGCCGCCAAGAGTCTCTGAGGCGTCGGCAGCGACCAGACGATCGTCGAATGCGATGCCGGCGTGCTCGAGTGCTTTCCGATAGCCGTTGAGCCGCCCGGTGGTGGCTGGAACGTCGTCGATGTTCGTGACGAACCCGATCCGCCGGTGGCCATGGTCGAGCAGCTCGCGGGTGGCCTCATAGCCTGCGTGGAACTCATCTGGAACAACCGCGGGAACAGCAGCCCCGGTGGTGAAGCAGTCAACGAGCACGAGTGGGAAGCGCTCCAGCTCAACTGGTAGTTCGACATGGTGGTGGTACATCGTGGCGTATAACACGCCGTCGACCCGGTGCTCTTGGAGGGCGAGGATCTCGCGCTGCTCCAGCTGTGCGTCGGCACCGGTGCTGTAGAGCATGAGAACCCACCCGAGGGCGGCTGCCGTCTCTTGGGCGCCGAGGATGATCTGGCCGGCGTATGGCGTAGTAGCGATCTGGTCGCTGAGCAGCCCGAGCGTCTGCGAACGTTGGCGGCGCAGGCCGCTGGCGAGCTTGTTGGGGGAGTACCCGAGCTCGGCCGCGGCCGCGTGAACGCGGTCGCGCGTCTCGGCCTTGCCGCGGGCGGTCTCCACTTCGGTCAGGGCATGCGGGACGGTGGTGACCGGCCCTCCGGCGACATGGGCGACGTCGCGGATTGTGGGCTTAGCGGCGCTCACTCGACGGCCTCTCCTGGGTGGAGATGCACCCACGGGATGCATCTGGATGACAAAACGCTTTGGCAGCGTATCCCGCTATGCAGACAGCGGCAACCCTGCCGCAACGAATCGGTAACGAGGTGTTGACAGTCACAGGCAGACAGGTGTTACCTGTCGGATGACAAAAGCATTCGGCATCTGCCATGCGGGTCCTTGGCCGTTCCGTACGGAACGGAGCACTTCACAAGCCCGCTCCGGTAGCGGCCTGATCAAGGGAGTGGACAGTGAAGAGGATTCACAGGTTGAGGGCCGGTGGAGCGGTAACGCTCGTGGCGGTCGCCTCTCTGCTTCTCGGGGCGTGTGGCGGGGACAGCGGCGGTACCGGCGACACGGGGACGAAGGGCACCTATAACGCCCCGGCCTCCGACATCAAGGCCGATCTGACGATCTCGAACTGGGGCAACCCGGGCGATGAGAAGGTCTACGACGCTGCGATCGCGCGATTCAACGAGAAGTACCCCAATGTCAAGGTTGAGAACAAGTTCAGCCAGGTCGTGAACTGGGGTGACTACATCAACAAGATTCAGGCCTCGATCGCCGCGGGCGACGCGCCCGACATCATCAACATCGCCACCGAAGGTGTGGAGTACGGTCTGGACCGCGAGCTGTTCCAGTCCTTGTCGAACTACATCGATCAGGACGACTCGGTGGAGGCGCTCATCGATGATGTCAGCCCAGCGCTGTTGGAGGGCTTCAGCAAGGGCGACGACACGTATCTGCTGCCCAACAACTGGAACACGATGCTGGTGTACTACAACCCCCAGCTGTTCGAGAAGGCCGGCATCGAACGGCCAAGCGACGACTGGACCTGGGACGACTTCCGCGAGATCGCTAACAAGCTGACCTCGGGCAGCGGCGACAGCAAGGTGTACGGCTTCAGCATCCCGACCTACACGTTCTCCTACCTGCCGTGGATCTACAGCAACGGTGGTTCGACAGCGTCGGATGATCTGAGTGAGCCGACCCTTGACAGCGATGCGACAGTCGCGGCTATGCAGTTCCTGGCCGACCTCGTGTTCAAGGACGGCGTGGCGCCGAACCCGACCGGAGGCGATCCGACATCGCTGTTCCAGGCTGGCAAGGTGGCCATGACCGCAGCCCCCGCCAACCTCTCCGCCACTCTCTCGGCTGACCCGAACTTCAAGTATGACGTGCTCCCGATGCCGTCGAACGTCTCGAACACCACGGTGTTCGGCGCCGCCGGGTTCGCCATGTACTCCGGTTCGAAGGACAAGGACCTCGCCTGGGAGCTGCTCAAGGAGCTCGCGAGCCAGAAGACGCAGGAAGCCTGGGCGGCCTCGGGAACCTCGGTGCCCACCACGGTGACCGCCCAGCAGTCCGAGGCGTTCACGAAGGGCAAGCCGCACCCCGAGCTCTTCTACAACCAGATCGAACACGCCAAGCCGGTCGCTGCACCGTCGTTCTTCGCCTCTCTGGACAGCGCGTTCCAGAACGCCCTCACCTCGATCTACG
>ERZ1645187.1141-NODE-1141-length-24868-cov-9.020110_pt1 | contig 24868 bp, 24 predicted proteins | sample MGYA00575352_ERZ1645187 | MGnify/ENA primary metagenome ERZ1645187 (study PRJEB40837, sample SAMN11349314) | freshwater sediment metagenome | isolation source: river sediment | host: Sediment | place: India: Wazaribad , New Delhi | collected 2017-02-21 ...
AGCACGCCCGCCTGTACCGAAACTTCGTTCCTGTTCTTAAGCTCGGCCGAGGCGGCCGCCGGGAACAGCCCGGCCGCCAGCGCTGCCAAGGCCACTGCGTAACTGGTCCTTGTAATGTTCATTTCCCTTCCCCCCTTTTTTTGTTCCCCGAGAATCATTTTATGTCCGAGGCGCAGTGCGCGCACTTCACGGCCTTTATAGGTATCACGGACAGGCAGAGCGGGCATTCCTTCGTCGTGGGAGCGGCGTCGGGATGCGGCTTCTCGAAGCGCTTCTTCAGCGCGTTCATCTGGCTGACCACCAGGAACATGGCGCCGGCCACTATCATGAAGTTGATGATGGTGTTCAGGAACACGCCGTAGTTTATGGTGGCGGCCCCGGCCTTCTGCGCCTCGGCGAGGCTGGTGTAGGCGGTGCCGGACAGGTTGATGTAGAGGCTCGAGAAGTCCACGCCGCCGGTAAGCCTGCCTATGGGCGGCATGATCACGTCGGTGACCAGCGAGCCCACTATCTTGCCGAAAGCGCTGCCGATTATCACGCCGACGGCCATATCCACGACGTTGCCGCGCATGATGAACTCTTTGAAGTCTTTGAACATATTCCCCTCCTTAATTCTGACCCTTCATCAGGCTACAAAATAAAGGCGGCAAAGGCCAGTCCGATTATCGCGTGCCGCGGTAGAGCGCGGCGCGTATGCCGTCGCGCTGCTTCAGCGCCGCGTCGGGCGCCGCCCCGGAGTTTACGGCCTCCGCCAGGGCCACGGCCACTTCGGCCTCGCCCGCGGCCACTACGGCGGCGCCGGCCTGGCGCAGCCTGGCGGCGTCGCGCAGGTGGTCGCAGCGGGCCAGTATGCGCAGCGCCGGGTTGACGGCGCGGGCGCGGCGCACTATCTCGGCGCCGTCCTCCACGTCCGCCGTAAGCACCAGGCTGCCGGCGGTCTCTATGCCCGCTTCCTCCAGCATGCCGGGGCGCAGCGCGTCGCCGTAAAAAGCGTCGTTGCCGGCCGCGCGCAGCCTGCGCACCGTGTCCAGGTTGAGTTCTATCACTGACACGCGCGTGCCGGCGGCCGAAAGTATGCCGTGCAGCGTGGCGCCCACCGGACCGTAGCCTATGAGTATGCAGTGGCCGGGATCTTTAAACCGGTCGGCCTGCGGCGCCTCCCCGGCCACGGCGGGCCTGAACCTGCGCGCTGCCGCGTACACGGCGGGATTCAGGGCAATGGAGATTATGGACGCCGCTATCAGCGCGTTCCAGCCCGGCTCGCCGAGTATGCCCAGGTTCAGCGCCAGCGTGCCCAGTATGAAACTGAACTCGCCCACCTGCGAGAAGGCCGCGCCCACCGGCACCGCCACGGACATCGGGCGGCCCAGCAGGCGTACCGTGAGCGCCGCGGCCAGCGGTTTTACCGCCACGACCGTGACCAGCACCGCGGCGGTAACCAGCGGCTCGCGCAGCAGGGTGCGCACGTCGAACAGCATGCCGACGGAAACGAAGAAGAGCACTGCGAAGGCGTCGCGCATGGGCAGCGCGTCGCCGGCGGCGCGGGCCGCGAACTCGGAGCGCCCCACGGCTACGCCGGCCAGGAAGGCGCCGAGCTCCATGGAAACGCCGAAGAGGCCCGACGCGCCGGAGGCTATGCCGAGGGCTATGGCCAGGACCGAAAGGGTGAAGAGTTCCGACGATCGCGTGGCCGCCACCTTCTCCAGCGCCCACGGTATGGCCCAGCGCCCGAGCAAGGCCACGGTGGCTGCCAGCGCGGCGAGCTTAACGCCTGCCAGCATGAAGGCCCGCGCGCCGGCGGGCGCGGCCGAAGGGGCGTAGATCATGGGCAGGGCCAGCAGCAGCGCCACCGTTATGAGGTCCTCCACCACCGTCCAGCCGATGGCTATGTGCCCGGTCTGGGTGTAAAGGTCCCTGTTGTCGCCGAGCACGCGGGCCATCACCACGGTGCTGGCCACCGATACGGCCAGGCCCAGCACTATGCCGGAGCCCCAGCTCCAGCCGAGCAGCCTCAGCATGGCGGCGGCGGCCAGCGTGGACAGGAAGCTCTGTATGAAGGCACCGGGCACGGCCACGCGCCATACGGCGGCGAGCTCCTTCAGGTGGAATTTCACGCCGGTGCCGAACAGCAGCAGGATAACGCCGATCTCGGCCAGCTGTTTGGCCACGGCGCGGTCAGCCACGAACCCCGGCGTGAAAGGGCCCACGGCTATGCCGGCGAGCAGATAGCCGACTATAGGAGAGATCTTCAGCCTGCGAGCCGCGTAGCCGAAGATAAGGGCGGCAATAAGGCCGCCGGAGAAAGTTGTCAGCAGGTTAAGTTCGTGCATTGTCAGCCCCTTTCCGGGGTTAAATTATACCACGGGAGCGCGAGAGCGCGGCAGGTCAATCCGCGGGGGCGATGTAGACGGGCTCGGCGGAAGGGGCCGCGGCGCGGCGGCAGTTGTTCCAGTATTCCGCCTCAAGGTGCTTGGCCGGGCGGCGCAGCACTCCGTGCAGCAGGGTCCATTTGAACCAGAAGCACATCAGCGGGAAATAGCCCCAGTTCCGGTGGCGCTCCATGTCTATGGCGTAGCCCGGGCTGGTGCGCACGTAGCGGAAAGCGTAGCCGCGCGCGCGGGCGCGGCGTATGAAGTCGTGGTGTTCGCCGACGGAGAGGCGCTCGTCGTAGCCTATGCCGTGCGCGCGGAACAGGCCCGCGTCGCAGAACAGCAGGTTGGATAGGCCCTTTATCAGTCCGCTCCAGCGCAGGAAGTTTATGGAGAGCGTGGTGAGAGCGGCCAGCGGCGAGCGTTCCTCGCTGTAGGCCGTGCAGCTGCCTATTACGCGGGGGCCGCAGGCGGCGGCTATGGCCTTCATTACGCCGTGGCCTGGCAGGGTGTCCGCGTCCAGGAATATCAGTATGTCGCCGGCGGCCGCGCGGGCGCCGCTGTTGCGGCCGGCGCTGGGCATGCCGCCGGGCACCACCAGGTCCGCCAGCTCGCGGGCCACGGCCTCGGTGCCGTCGTGCGAGGGGCGCACGCTCGCTATGACCTGCAGCTCCGGGTACTCCCGGGCCTTTATCTCGCGCAGGCGCAGCAGTGTCCGCTCAAGGCGGGCCGCGTCGTTGTAGGCCGGGATTATAATGGATATCTTTTTCATGATGCCGGGAGTTTTCTCCCCCCGGTTATTGAGTTATTGAGCAGCGTCCCTCAATTATCGAGTTATCGTGCAGCGTCCCCTTAATAATTGACGATGATGGCGACGGAGGTGGTGGTGTCGGTCTTTTTGTAGCCGTTCGAGGGGCTGTTGACGTATTTCCACAGGTACGAGGCTTTCAGCGAGAAGTGGGTGGAGATCGACGTGACCAGCGCGGTCTCGGCGTTCATGCGGTAGCCGTCGGAGTCCTTGAGGTTGCCGAGGTATTCCAGGTCCTGGCTGGCGTAGGCCGTGGCCGAAAGGGTGCGGGCGTACTTGGCGTAGCCGCGGTAGGTGCCGAAGCTCTGGTTCCCGGAGCGCAGGCGGTCCTCGAAGATATAACCGCCGCCGGCTTCCACGGAGAGCTTGTCGTCGGCCGTGTCCAGCAGGTTGCGGCCGAGGCCCAGCGAGAAGTCCCAGCGGTCCTTTATGCCGGCGAAGCGGTCCTTGTTCCAGGCCGTCTTCTCGAAGGCGTAGTTCTTGCCGGAGAGCTTCAGGCTCACCTTCTCCGAGGCGTTGTACTGCTCGGCCGTCACCACGTTGCGGCTTTCGGTGCCCAGCCCGCCGGCGGTCAGTTCCAGCGCGGCTTTTTCCCAGTCGTAGTTGTAGGTGTTCTTGGCCGACAGCGTGGAGGTCTTGGAGTTGCCGGAGGTCTGCACGTAGGAAAGCTCGGCGGCGTCCTTCCACTTCTTGGTCTCCTGCGCGGAGGCGGCCGCGGCGGCGGAGGCTATCAGTACGAAGCAAAGTATGGTCTTTTTCATTTTTTCCCCTTTAACCTGTCCGCTGTTATTATAGAAAATAGGCAGGTTTTTTCAAGGCTAACGGAAGGAATACTTGAAAGACAGCCCCGCGGAGGCTCCGCCGTTGAAACGCCGGCGTTCGCGGTACTCGTCGTAGCGGGAGCCCATGTAGTACATGCCCTTGAAGCGCCAGCCCAGTTCGGCGCCCAGTTCGGCCGCCGGCGACAGCCTGACGGCCGGCTTCAGCGCCACCGACGAGGTCTGCAGGTACAGGGCCTCGCTCTTGTCGGGGCGGCCGGCGGGCAGGAACTGGTCCAGGCCGGTGCCGCCTTCCAGGTCGGCGCGGAAGGTTTCGGAGGGCTTCCAGTTGAGCCCCAGCTTGTAGTACTTCACCGGCTGCCACGATGCCGAGAAGGCCAGCTTCTCCGCGAACTGCCAGCGCACCATGAAGGGCAGCATGAAGGAGAGCCCGTCGTAGGAGTAGCGATATCCCAGGTAAGGCATGGGCATGGAGCGCAGGAAGGCGCGCCGGGTGGCGTAGTTCACGCCCAGTGTCCAGACCCCGCGGGCGCCGGGTTCGGAGAGCTCGCGCGAAAGGTTTATCCCGAGGTCGGTCTCGGACGGGGAATGGAAAGGCTCGTCGGAGGCTGAGGTCAGGGTGACCGTCGCCGAGTCAGGACCGCGGCGGGCGGTGAGGCGCAGGTCGTCCTTGTAAAGCGTCCCCGGGAAATAGCCGTTGGCGCAGTAGTCCATGCGCGCGGCCGAGGCCGCGGCGCTCAGCGCTATGCCGGCGGGCCGGCCCAGCGGCGACTCGGCCGAGACCCGGCTTACCGACTGGCACAGTTCCCCCCCGGTATACGTGAACGCGGCGGCCGCGTAAGGACCGGGCGGCGGCCCGAACTGGGCGGCGGAGGGTCCGGCCAGCAGCATGGCGGCGGAAAAGGCGAGGAGCGTCCTGGAATTTATCGTCGGCACTTGGTTCCCTTGTTGTTCGATCTACAGGAACTATATCAATTTCCCCCCGCCCTTAGAAACGGAAGGTCGCTCCGGCGGAGGCGGCGTGGGCGAAGGAGCGGCTGCGCATGTCTCCCTTGTACGAGAGCCAGCCGCTGACGGCGCCGCTCTCCGAGCCGGCAGATATCACGGCGCCGAACTTCAGCGCGTCGCGCGCGGCCTGTCCTGTGTATACGGTGAAGGCCTGGCTTTCTGCCAGGGCCGAGGTCAGGCCGATATTCCCGTCGGCGTACTCGTGGTCCCAGGCCAGGTCCAGGGCGGTGCGCAGCATGGCGCCGCCGCCTGCGTCCACCGAGGCGCTGTAGCGCAGGCCGGCCGCGGACCTCAGCGAGCGGGCCGTGAAGGCGTCCACCGAGAGGTTGAGCGAGTCCGCGCCCCGCTCGGTGAAGGCGTCTACGGAGAGCCGGTCGTAATAGCCCTTTATGAAAGGCGCCAGGCTGCCCGAGCGCTGGTCCTCGAAAAGTTCCCAGGCCGCGCCGGCCTCCAGGTTGAGCTCGCGGCCTTCCGGGCTGGCCTTGGCCTTGCGCGAAACGCCGGAGAAGTTTATCGTGCGCGCGGTCTCGAAGCTGTCCTGCGAGCGGCCGGCGTAAAGGGTAAGGCGCAGGGCCCCGGCCTTGCCGGCGGCGTAGGCGCCGCAGCGCTTTATCACGCTATCCACCTCGGCCTTCGACGGGGAATACACGTCGGCGGTGCCCGAGTTGACGCCGGCAAGCAGGCCGGCCGAGAAATTCCCGCCTATGCTGTAATCGGCGCCGGCGTTGAAGTCCATGCTGGTCAGTTCGTAGGCGGGGCCGGTCTTGCCGGCGGTCTTGGCGTCGAGCCGCCTGCCGCTTATGCCGCCTGCAGCGGCGAAGAAACCCCACGGCGAGGAACTCCCTTTCGCCGAGCCGCCCTTCGCCGCCTCTTTTTTAACGGCGCGGCGGGCGCTGCTTATGTCGCCGTAATCCATGTAGTCCATGCCGCGCGAAGCGGAGCCGTAGGTGGAAAGGCCGGAGCCGCCGCCGGAGGCCAGTTCCAGCGCGCGGGCCTCCAGCGCCTGCGAGCGCAGGGCCGAGGCGCCGGCGGACAGGCCGCTCATAGAGGCCAGCGAGAGCGGGCCTATCTGGTCGAAGGCGGAGTTGAGCTGCGCCTTCTCGAGGGTGTAGAGGTACTGCATCACGTAAAGCAGGTCGCCCGACGCCGCGGTGCGCAGCGGCTCCAGCGCGGCGCCGACGGCGCGCTGGTCGGCAGTGTCGGCTATGTTCGCAAAAGGCACCAGCGAGGCCGTAAGCACCAGGCCGCCGGAGATATTGCTCTGCGTAAAGATCACGGCGGCCGGCGAGACCACCGAGTCGAAATAGCCGGTGAGGGTGCCGGCGGTTATGGGCGTGAAGGTCTGGCCTTCGGTTATGATCTGCGGGGCGTAGGTGACGTGCAGCGTACCGTCCAGGTTCGCGGCGCCGGTCACCGTCAGGTTGGTTACGCCGCTCTGCAGGGTAAGGCCCAGCGCGCCGGCGTTGGCGAAAGCCGCCACGGTCTCTATATAGGAACCCAGTTCCAGCGTGCCGTCGGCGGATACGCTTACCGCGCCGCTGCCCAGCGCGCCGGCCGCCGCGGCCAACACCGTGCCTGAGCTCACCACGGTGCCGCCGGCGTACGTGTTGGCGGCGCCCAGCACCAGGGTGCCCAGGCCTTTCTTCGTGAGCGCGCCGGTGCCGCTTATTGTGCCGTAGAGCCCCAGCGTGTAGCCGTTGGTGTTGAAGATGCCGCCGGCCGCGTTGAGGGTGACCGGGCGGTACGAGGAGAAACTGTCCAGCAGCTTCAGCGCGCCGCCGTCGAACGACAGCAGGCCTCCGGCGGCGCCCAGCGAGTCGTCGCCGTTGGTGGCCAGCGTGCCGCCGTTGAAACAGGTGCCGCCGGTATAGGTGTTGGTGCCGGAGAGCACCAGCGTGCCGTCGCCGGTCTTTATCAGCGAGCCCGAGCCGGTGATGTCCTCGTTTATCGTTATCGTGCTGACTATGCTGTCGTTGTATATGGTCAGCGCGGCGTTAACCGACATGGCGTTCGTCGAGGCTGCTATGGTGAAGTCGTAGACGGAGCTGGTGAGGTTCCAGGTGGTGTCGTAATTCACGCCGGGCAGGTCGCTCAGCAGCGTAAGCGTGCCGCCCAGGCCGGACACCCAGTTCACGGTATTTGAGGCGGCGCCGGCCGTGTTTATGGCGGTGAGCGCCTCGCGCAGCGAGCCCGAGCCGGAATCGGCCGTGCTGTATATGGTGACCGAGGCCGCGCGGGCGGCGCCGTTGGGCAGCAGGATGGCGGTGCAGAGCAGCAGTTTTGAGAGCATAAAAAAGGAGGGCTCCTGCGTATGAGGTTGGGGAGGGGACGCAGGAGCCCTGATCTGTGTTCTTCAGGCGCGCGCGGTTGGGGTCATCTCGCTTCATTCCCCCCTTCCGGGCCGTGAGGTCCGCCGGGACCATGGGGGCCGTGCTCGCCGCGCATCATGCCGGGAGGGCCGTTCTTCTCGAAGTCCTTCTCCAGCCCGGCGAGCTTCTTGGCCTGGTCCGGCGTGAGTATCGCGTCCATCTCGACCTTCATCTTTTCGCGCACCTTGTCGATCTGCGGCCTGTTGGCCTCCATGACCTTCCGCATCTCGGGCTGGTACTTCTCGAAGACGGCGACCAGCGCCTTATGCTGTTCCGCCGAGAGTCCGAGCTCGCGGCTGAACATCTCCATGGGCCCGTTCTCGCCGTGCATGGGCGGCGGGCCGGGCCGGCGGTGGCTGCGGTAGAAATCCGAGAAAAGGGCCCCGGCGAGGAAGCCGGCGGCGGCGGCTATGGCCACCTGGTTCCAGCGTATGTTCATTTGTTCCCCCTTTCAAGCACCATGGCCAGCAGTTCGCCTTTGCCGGCGCCGCCGCGGCCGAATACCATGGCGGAAACGTTCGAGGCCTCCCGCTCGGAGTTGATGGCCGCGGCCAGCGAGGCCGCCGTATCGGCGAAGAGACCGCCTTCCACGCAGAGGGCGTATACGGCGCAGGAAGCCAGCGCCAGGGCCGGCACCTTCCACCAGCCGGCGAAAGGCTTGCCGGCGTAGGCGGGCAGCGCCGTCACCCGCTCCATTACGCGGGCTGATATGTCGGCGCCTTTCATGGCCCGGGCAGGGGAGAGCGCGGCGTAAAGCCTCTCGTCCCAGTCCGTAGTATGGAAATCCGGTTTCATTCGTCCTCCGTGATTTTAGACGCCCCTTCCGGCAAAAAGTGTCGCAGCTTGTCGCGCAGTATAATTCGGGCCCTCCGGAGGCGGGCCTTCACCGAGTCCACCGATATCCCGAGCGAGTCGGCTATGGCCTTGTAGTCCTCGCCCTCGAGGCGCATGGCCATGGCGGCGCGGTAGGCCTCGGGCAGGGCCAGCATGGCGCTGGCCGCCATATCCTCGCAAGGCTGGGCGTCGGTGACCGCGCCGGGAGCGCTAAGCAGCTCCTCGCGGCGCTGGTCGGTCATGGCGTCGAAGCTTTCGGTGCTCCTGGCGGCGGCGCGCTTGCGCAGGCTGGAGCAGTGGTTGAAGGCTATGCGGTAGAGCCAGGTGGAGAAGGAAGAGTCCCCCCTGAAATCGGGCAGGCTGCGGTAGGCCTTTATGAAGATCTCCTGCGCCGCGTCCTCGGCCTCCGCGCGGCGGTAGAGCATGGAATAACAGAAGCCGAGCAGCCGGTCCTGGTAGCGCAGCACCAGTTCCGAGTAGGCTTCGTTGTCCCCGTCCAGGACGGAGTCTATTATCTCCCGGTCTTCACGCACGTTGACCTCATATGCTTCCCCGCTATTTGGACGGCGGGGCGGGCGCAAAAGTGTCGCTTCTATACAACGTGCGGGACGTATTGTTTAATGCCGGTTGATATAAGTCTAACCGGGGACGCGTGGACGGCAAAAAGCCGCCTTCAGCGGGGGCCCTCACAAGTCCCCATGAAGACGGCTTTTTGACTGCTTTTACTGCTTTTTAGGCTACTTTGCAGCGGCGGCGCTTGGAGATCAGGTACTCGCCGTTGCGCTTGTGCATGCGGGCAACCAGCTGGTGGGTGCCGGGCTGGAAATTGTTCCAGTCGAACCACCAGTAGCCTACCGCGTGCCTGCAGGGCTGCCAGGGCTGGTCGTTGACGGAGATGTCGACGCCGGTGCAGTCGCTCGAGCCTATGCGCACCGAATAATGCCTGGAGGTTATGGTCTCCAGGTTCTTCGGGTAGTCCACCACTACGTACTCGTCGGTCTTGACCAGCTTGGTGGTCTTAGCGGTCGTGGTGTTGGCGGTTTTATTGTTCTTTTTCACGGCTAACTTAAGCATTTCGCTTTCCTCCGGTTTGGCGGGCCCGTCATCGCTTCCGGTCCTGCCTACCCTGGCCATCCGCTCGCTTATATAGGCGAGAGACCTGTCCAGGGGGTGTTTCAAATGCAGCCTCAATACGCGTCTGCCGCGGGAACTGAGAACCTCATATTCTCCCGCCGCCTGCGCGGTTTCAAGCTGCCAGAAGGTGTATTTCTCCCCTGGTACCAGTATATCTTTTTTGACCTCCCCGGTCAATATAAGGAAGACGCCCCCGTCCGGGCCTTCGGCGTGCAGCCGGCAGGCCGAACGGGCCCCGCGCCGGCCCAGCGCCAGCGCGCAGGCCGACGAGGTGTAGGCCGTCAGCGTGGCCCGCAGGCCGGCCAGGGCTTCCTCCACCTTGGGATCGCCGGGCAGGTAGGCGCTTATGGCCAGGTACTCCTTCTCCTTCAGCGCCGAGAACACCGCCCAGAACAGGTCGTCGTAGCCAGCCAGCTGTCTGCCGGCCTTCAGCGCCGGCGAGGCGTAAACGTCCACGCGGTCGGCCGAGAAGTCCGGCTTATGCCTGTGCGGCTGCGTCTCCGGCGGCGGGCAACTCCCGTCGGGCTTGTCGAACGGGTCCACGCCCAGCATGGCGGCGGCCGCCGCGGCGGCTACCTGCCACAGGAAGAACTGGGCGCCCAGGTCGCAGGCGTCGGCGAGGTTCTCCGTATGAACGGGGTGGCCTGCCGCGGCTATGGCGGCCAGGGCCGTATCGGCGGTTTTTTCCCCCGCCCCGAGCCGCAGGTTCACGAAGAAGCGGTCCTCCTGGTACTTATCGGGCTCCATCAGCGGTTCGCCGGTGACCGGCAGCACGCCCCGGCCGGCCTTGCCGGTGCATACGGCAATGGTATGCTCCAGCCAGGGGCCGAAGGCGGCCAGCTGCCGGGGCAGGTTTATGGTCAGCTTGTCCCGGCCTTCCAGCGCCGCTTCGCCTATCAGCGCGCCCAGGAGGGCGCCCGGGTTGTCGGCGGCCCGTTTTTCCTTGCAGCGGGCGGCCATGTCCATGGCGCCCTCCAGCAGGCGGCGCGGGTCCGCGCCGCATACCGCGGCCGGCACCAGCCCGGCGAAGGAGAGGGCCGTGAAGCCGCCGCAGCCGGCCGGGTCGGTGAAGACCTTGCGGAACTTCTTGGCAGCGGCCAGCTTCTCCAGCGGCGAGCCCGGCGTGGTTATGGCCGCGAAGTTATGGCCCGGGTCCTTCAGGCCGGACTTCTTGACCAGGCTCCAGAAATGCTTGAACTGGGCCGAGGCCGCGGTCCCGGCGCCGTCGCCGGAGCAGATGAACAGCGTGCGCTTAAGGTCGGCGCGGGCCACCGCCTGCTCCGCCCACGACGGGTCCACCGTGTCCAGAACGGTAAGGCGCGGCCAGTCCTGCCGCTGCAGGGCGCCGCGCAAGGCCTCCGCCGCCAGCGCGCGGTCGCCTTCGGCCAGCAGCACGGCGTTGCCGAAGCCGGCTTCCTTCACGGCGGCGGCGAACTTCTCTATGTCCTTTATCTTCGAGGCGGTGCGAGCCGGCAGGTCCAGCCAGCTCAGCGCGCCGGCCAGCCGCTTGCGGGCCGCCGGGTCTGCGGTCCACGGCGAGCCGTCCCTGGCCCAGAGCCGGGCGCAGAAGTCCGCGGCGTCCAGTTTCGCGGCGGCCGCGGCGCCGGGGCGCGCCTGCGGCTCCGCTTCGGGCGCCATCGCGGCCTTTATGCGCGCCAGTAGCCCGTCGTAGGACTTCGAGAACTTCTGTATGCCGTCCTCCTCCAGCGCGCGCAGCACGGACTGGAAGTCCACGCCCAGCGCGTCGAGCGCGGCGAAGTGCTCGTCGGCCTCGGCGAAGCGGGCCACCAGCGGTTCGCGGTTCAGGCGGCCGTCGGAGAAATAGGCTTCCAGGGCTTCGGCCGGGGCGGTGTTGACCGAACCGGGCAGCGCCAGTTCCTCCATGTAGAGCGAGGGGCGCAGCGACGGGTCCTTCACGCTGGTGGAGGCCCACAGTATGCGCTGCGGCGCGAGTCCGGAGGCCTTGAAATCCTCGCCGTGGAAGGTCTCGAGGTAGAGCCGGTAGGCCGCCAGGGAATTGGCCACGCCGGTGCGGCCGCGCAGGGCGAGGGCGCCCGGCTTGCCGGCGGCGTCCAGCAGTTTGTCCACGGCTGTGTCTATGCGGCTGACGAAGAAGCTGGCCACCGAACTGATGCCTTCGGCAGGCAGGCCGTTCTTGAGGCGCCAGAGCATGGCCGAGATATAGGCGCGCGTGACCTCGCGGTAGCGCTCCACCGAGAAGATCAGCGTGAAATTGACGCTTATGCCGCCGCGCAGCAGGTCCTCGCCGGCTTTCAATCCCTCCGGCGTGGCCGGCACCTTTATCATCAGGTTGGGGCGGCCTATGCGGCCGGCCAGCCTTATGCCGTCGTGCAGCGTGGCCGCCGCGTCGCGTGCCAGCTTCGGGGATACCTCGAGGCTGACGAAGCCGTCCTGCCCGCCGGCCGCGTCGTAGACGGGCCGCAGCAGGTCGGCCGCGCGCTGTATGTCCTCGGCGGCCAGCGTCTCGAAGATCTCCTCGGGCGAGCCCTTTATCGAGGCGAGCTCCCTCATCGGGGCCTCGTAGTAAGGTCCCGAGAGGGCCTTCTCGAATATCGACGGGTTGGACGTGAGCCCGGTAACAGCGCGGTCGCGCATCAGCGCCGAAAGGCCGCCGGTCAGCAGCAGGCCGCGGTCGAGATTGTCCAGCCAGAGGCTCTGGCCGGTACTGCGAACGTCGTCCGCGGTAAGCATTATTCCCCCTTGCGTTCCAGCTCCTTGACCTTGTCGAGCCTGCGGCTGTGGCGCTCCTCGCCGGAGAACTTCGCGGCGGCGAAGGCCGCGGCTATCTCGAAGGCCGGCGCCGGGCCGATGATGCGCGCGCCGAGGCAGAGCACGTTCATGTCGTCGTGCTCCACGCCCTGGTGGGCGGAGTAGGTGTCGTGGCAGAGGCCGGCGCGTATGCCGTGTATCTTGTTGGCGGCCACGCAGGCGCCGACGCCGGAGCCGCATACTATTATCGCGCGCTCGGCGGCGCCCGAGGTGACGGCGCGGGCGGCCTTGGCCGCGAAATCCGGGTAGTCCACGGACCTGTCGGGCGAGTCGGTGCCGAGGTCCTGCACCTCGTGGCCGAGGGACTTCAGGTGCGGCACCAGGGCCGCCTTCAGAGGGTAACCCGCGTGGTCGCTTGCGATGGCTATCTTCATTTCGTTTCCCCTTTAAAGCCTGTCTATCTCGGTCTTCAGGGCCCAGCCCTTTATACCTTCCTTAGCCAGGCCTATCTCGTAATAATCGTCGTCGTCGGCGTCCAGTATCTTCACCAGCCTGCCCTCGGGCGCGGAGGCGTAGGTCTTGAAGTTCTCGCCCGGGCCGCTGAGCATCCTGGTCCCGCCCGCCCTGGTCACCACGCCGGCGGACGTGAACGGCGAGGTGCGGCGAGCGCCCAGCCAGGCGAGCGACAGCAGCAGCAGCGCCGCCGCGGCCAGCGCCGCGCGCCCCGCCAGTACGCCGGGCCGCGCCCCGTCCATCAGGAAACGGGCCGCCCCGGCCAGGCAGGCCGCCCAGAACAGCAGCGCCGCCAGGGCCTTCAGCTCGTCGAGCGACAGCAGGTAATAGAGGTAGTGCAGCGCGGCCGGCACGCCGTCGGGCACCAGCGCCTGGCCGGTCTGCTTCAGCGCGAAGTCCAGGTTGGCCCTGATGTCCGGGGAGCGGGGGTCCAGCGTGAAGGCGCGGGCGTAGTGGTATACCGCCTGGCCGTTGCGGTTCAGCCTGAACAGCGCGTTGCCGGCGTTGTACCAGGCCCACGGGTCGGAGGGATCGGCGGCTATGGCCTTGTTGTAGCCTTCGAGCGCCTCCTCGTACTTGCCGCCGCGGTACATGTCGTTAAGCTCGGCCAGCTCGCTGCGGTCCAGCGCGGCGGCGCAGGCGGGCAGGGCCAGCAGCAGGAAAGCCAGGAGTCTCTTGGTCATTTCAGCTCCTTTTCCAGCAGCTCTATCAGCAGCGAGTATTTCTTGGCCAGGTCCCCGGCGCCCTCGGAGCCGGCGGCCTCCGGGGAGAAGTGGCGCAGCTCCAGCGCGGACCAGAGTTCCTGCACCTCGTCGGCGGCGCGGTCCCCGGCGCGCGGGAAGCGGGCGCGCATCAGTTCCACCGCCTTCCTCATCGTCAGCGCGCTCACCTTGGCGCCGCACTTGTCGGACAGGTAGTCCATGAACGAATCGTAGAGCAGCGAGACGGCCTCGTTGGGCTTGCCGGCCTTTATCAGGGCCTCCGCCTCGTCGACGTCGCGGTCCGCCTCGCTCCGGGCGCGGCGGAACCTGAACAGCAGCGGGTTGTCGGCGCGGAAGCGGTTGAGCCTGGCCAGCCAGAAGGTCAGCGCCAGCAGCGCGGCCGGCAGGGCGTGGACCCACAGCGGCAGCCTGGCGGCTTTGGCCGCGAGGAAGGGCAGGTTCCCCCCGCCGGTCTCCTCGCTTACGTAGCGTATGTCCGAGCCAGAGGGCGTGACCTGCGAGGCCTCGGCGACGCCGGCGAAGTTGACGCTGCGGCCCTCCTGCTGCCCTTTCTCGACGTTCATCGTGACCGGCTCGGTCTGCAGCTCGCGGTAGCCGCCGGTCTTCGGGTCGAAGAAGGAGAACTTGACCGGCGGGATGGTCTTCCTGCCCTCGCTGCGGGGCACCAGTATGTAGGTGAAGGTCTTCCTGCCGCTGATCACGTCGTTGTCCTTGCGCACGTCCAGCGAGCTCATCGTGTCGAAGACCTTGAAGTCGGCCAGGTCGGGCAGCTTCGGCGCGGTCACGGCCTTCAGGTTGCCCGAGCCGTTCACCGTCACCGAGAAGTTCACTGCCTCGCCGGCCTTGGCGTCGGAGCGGTCCGAGGCCGCGCTTACCGTGTAGGAGCCCACGGCGCCGGCGAAAGAGGCCGGCGCGCCGCCGGGCAGCGGCTTTATCTCTATGTCGAGCTGGTCGGTGGAGAGCTGGCGGCTCTGGCCCTGCGCGCCGCTCATCGCCATCATCTTCTGGAAGAAGTTGGGGTCGAAGGGGTCCAGCTGGTCGTCGACGGAGACCTGGGCTATCACGCTGGCCGGCTTTATCTGGGCCGGGCCGGGCGTCAGCGCGAACAGCGCGGTCTTTATCTCGCTGTAGGAATAGCGCACGCCGTTTATAGTGGTCTCGCCGTTCCTGACCGGCGGCAGGTCCTCCGCTATCAGGTTCTTGAACGACGGGGGTATGTACTGCGGGTTGGAGCTCAGCGGCACCGCGGTGTAGAACCTGATGCTGAAGTTTATCTGTTCCCCGACGTAGGCGGCCTTGCGGTCCGTCTCGGCCTTGAGGAAGAGCTGGTCCCCCTTGGCGGCCCTGGCGCCGCCGGCGGCGCGCCGCGCCGGTTTCGCCTGCTGCGCCGCGCCCTGCGCGGCCTTGGAAACGGTTATGCGTATCTCGGGCGCCGCGGCCTTCTCCTTGCCGTTCGAGACGGTTATGGACGGTATCGTCTGGGCGCCGAGGAAGCGCGGCGTCAGTATGTAGGTGAAGGAGACCGACGTGGTTATCTTGCCGTTGATTATCGAGATGCTCTGGCTGCGGCCCGAGGAATAGACGTTGAAGTTCTGCATGTTGGGCAGCTTCGGTTCGGGCACGCTGGCGGAGTCGCCGGCCACGGTCACGGTGAGGTAGAGGTTCTCGTTGATCTCCACCGACGTGCGGTCGGTCTCCGCGGTGACGGTAAGGTAGGCCGCCGCGGGCCCGGCCCACAGCAGCGCGGCCGCCGCGGCGGCCATTAAATTCTTTAAAGCTTTTTTCACCAGTCTTCCATCCTGGAGGCGGACTGCGGCTTGCCCTTGTTCATAGCCGCGCGCTGCATCTGGCCTTCCTGGCCCCGCGACGCCGCCTTCTCCCTCTCTTTCATCATCTCCAGTATCTGGCGGCTGCGCTCCCTGGCCTCCGCCTGCTTCCTCTCCTGCTCGCGCTTCTGCTCCTCTTCCTTCTGCTTCTGTTTTTCCTTCTCGTCCTGCTGGTCCTGGCCGCCGCCGCCGTTCTTGTCCTTATCCTTGTCGTCCTGGCCGGACTTGCCGTTCTTGTCGTCGCCGCCGCCCCCGCCGCCGTTCTGCTTGTCCTGGTCCTTGTTCTGCTTGTTCTTGTCCTTGTTCTCGTCGCTGTTCTTGTCGCACTTGTTCTTGGACTGGTTCTTCTTGTCCTGCTCCTGCTTCTCAAGGGCCTTCTGCAGGTTGAAGCGGGCGTTGCGGTCGCCGGGCTTCAGCGTCAGCGCCCGGCGGTAGGCCTCGATGGCGCCCTTCGTGTCGCCGGCCTTGTACAGCGCGTTGCCGCGGTTGAACTCGGCCTTGGCGGCCAGGGCCGGGTCGGCGGCCGCCTGCTCGAAGAACTCGCGGGCCTTGGCGTAATCCTCCAGCCTGTAGAAGGCGTCGCCGGTATTGAAATTCAGCCGCTTGTCCGACGGGTCCTTCTCCATCGCGCGGGCGTAGTTCTCGTAGGCCTTGGACCAGTCCTGCCTGTCGTAGGCGGAATTGCCCTTGCGGGCCGCCGCCCGTGCCCCGGCCGCGTGGGCGGTCCCGGCGCCCAGCGCCAGGACCAGCAGCAGCGCGGCCGGACGCCGCCAGGGCCAGCGCGGCTTAAGGCGGAACGACGGAAGGCTGAACCCCTTCTCCATGAGCATAAATTCTATCAAAAGCAGGGCCAGCGCCGCCGCGAGCGGCCACTGGTAGCGGGCCTTGTAGCCGGAATGGCCCTTGCCCTTGGTCTTCTCCATGTCTATGCGGGCCACCGCCTGGCGCACCTCCTCGGCGGCGGAATCCGGGTTGGAATAGTGTATGTAGGCCGCGCCGGTGCGGCTGGCCACGCGCATCAGCGTGGCGTCGTCGAGGCGGCTGACCACGGTCTTGCCGTTGCGGTCCTTCTTGTACTCCATGGTGTTGCCGGAGGAATCGGCCACCGGCACCAGCTCGCCGTCGGGGCTGCCTATGCCTATGGTGAACACGCGCAGGTTCTGCGCCGCGGCCTGGTCCAGCACGGTGTCGAGGCCGGTGGAATGGTCCTCGCCGTCGGTGATCAGCACCATCACCTTCTGGCCGGTGTAGCGCGCCAGCATGCCCTGCACGGTGTCTATGGCGTTGGAGAAATCGGTGCCCTGCTCGGAGAGCATGCCCGGCGTCAGGGACGAGGCGAAATAGCTTATGGCGTCCTGGTCCGTGGTCAGCGGGCACTGCACGAAGGCCTCGCCGGCGAAGGCCACCACGCCTATGCGGTAGTCGGCGAACTTCTCGGCCAGCGCGCTCAGGAGCAGCCGGGCGTTTGAGAGGCGGTTGGGCTTCAGGTCGCGGGCGCCCATGGACAGCGAGGTGTCCACCGCTATCACCACGTTGCCCTTCAGGTCGGTGACCGGCTTAAGTTCCACCCCCCACTGCGGGCCGGCCGCGGCCAGCAGGCACAGCCCGACGGCGGTGATGAACAGCGCGCCGCGCAGGCGCCGGCGCGCGGCGGCGGGCCCCTCGTTGAGCCTGTCGAAGGAGGGCCCGAGTATGGCGCGGCCGGCGGCCAGGCGCGCCTCCTCCGCCTTGAAGCGGAAGAAGAGCAGCGCGGCCATTACGCCGGCGCCCCAGGCGAGTATCAGCGGGTACCTGAAAAGTTCCATGTCAGGGCACCGTCCTGAAATAAGTGCGCTCCAGCAGGTACAGGAGCGCCAGCAGCGCCAGCGCCGGCGCGAGGAAGCGCATGTAGAGGTCGGTGTAGTCCGTGTAGGTCTTCACCTCGAACTTCGTCTTTTCGAGAGAATCTATCTTCGCGTATATCCGCTCCAGCTCTACGTAGTTCTTCGCGCGGTAGAACTCGCCGTTCGTGATGGCCGCTATCTCGCGCAGCGAGGGCTCGTCGAGGTCCTCGTCGATCGTGATCACCGGCTGCGACGGGTCGCCGGTGGGGATCTGCGCCGGGCCCTTGCTGGCGGTGCCTATGGTGTAGACCTTTATGCCGTAGGCCGCCGCGGTTCTCGCCGCCATCGCCATGTCGGTCACTATGCCCACGTTGGAGCGGCCGTCGGTAAGCAGCACTATCACCTTGCTCCTGGCCTTGCTCTCCTTCAGGTGGTTCACCGCGGTGACTATGGCGTCGCCTACGGCCGTGCCCTCGGCCTTCGTCATGTTTATATAGGTGGAATCTATGAGTTCCAGCACCGACTGGTAGTCCAGCGTCAGCGGGCAGGTCAGCATGGCCACGCCGCCGAACACCGTCACGCCTATGCGGTCGTTCATGCGCTTCTTCACGAAGTCCGCCGCCGCGTTCTTGGCCGCGTCCAGGCGGTTGTAGGGGCTGAAGTCGGTGGCCATCATGCTGTAGGAAGTGTCTATCACCAGCATGATGTCTATGCCCTCGGCGGGCGGCACCTCGCCGCGGCTGGCGCGCTGCGGGCGGGCCAGCGCCAGTATCAGCAGGGCTATCGCGAGGACGCGGCCCCAGAAAGGCAGCACCGAGAAGAGCATGGAGCGCACGCTGCGCTGGTCCGGCAGGCCGGCCGGTACGCCGACGGAGTTGAGCCTGCGCCCGGCCTGGGTCCAGGCCAGCGCGGCCAGCACCGCCAGCACGGGCAGCAGCGCCAGAGCCCAGGGGTTCTTGAAGGCGCTCATTTAGCGGCCCCCTTGTCCGCCGCCCGGGCGGCCGCGGCCTCCGCGGCTCGCAGCGCCGCGGCCGAAGCGGCCAGCGACTGCAGCAGCGCGGCCAGCGCGGCGGCGTCGGCGGCGCGCTCGCCGGGGTCCAGCCTGGCGAACTTCACCAGGTCGGCCTTGTCCAGGAAAGCCCTGGCCGCCAGTATCGTCTTTATATCGGCGCCGGTGCGCTTCAGGTCGCGCGCCAGGTCGGCCGTGGTCATCTGCGCGGCCTCGATGCGGAACTCCTCGGCGAGGTAGAGGCGCAGTATCGACGTGAGGCCGGTGTAGAAATCCTTGGCCCTGGGCGAGGAGGCCAGCGGCGAGGCCGCCAGTTTCCGGAGGCGCTCGTCGGCGCGCTGGTACGGGCTGCGGGAGTCCTTCCAGTTGAGCCACGCCAGGGCGTCCCTCCGGGCGCGGTAGCGCAGGTATGCCCAGGCCGCGGCCGCGGCGGCCAGCAGCCCGGCCAGCACCCACAGCCAGGGCGTGTAGCGGAAAGGCGGGTAGATGTCGCGTATGTCCTGCTTCTGCGTATCCTTGAAGGCCGGCCTTATCTCCAGCGGCACCTCGGGGCTTTTGGCCTCCGCGCCGCCGCCGGCCCAGGACAGGGCGGGGAAGGTGCTGACGCCGAGGCCGAAGGCCTGCGCCTTTATGGTGTACTTCGCGCCGTCGCGCGACGAGGAGATGAAGCCGAAGTCGGAGCCCTCGAGCGCCGAGGTGTCGGGCCTGAGCTCGTAGTTCCCGGAGGACTGCAGCGCGAAGGAAAGTTCGAACGTCTCGCCGAGGGCCGGCTTGGGCGCGGGCTGGCCGGGCGCCAGCTGCGGCTGGGCGGCGGCCGGCGCGGCGAGCATCAGGGCGAGGAGGGCGCCTTTCATAGCAGTTTCAGGTTCCTCCTGCGCTGCCTGAAGAACTTCACCACAGGGCCGTGCACCGGCAGCTCCGGGTCTATGTCTATCCAGTCTGCGCCGGCCGAGCGCAGCACGCTCTCCATCGACGAGCGGCGCAGCGCGGCGGCGGCCTCGTAGGCCTGCCTGAACGACGGGCTCGAGAGGTCGGCGGTGAAGGCCTTCCCCCCTTCCAGCTGCTCGGTCACCAGCAGCGCGCCGGCCGCGGGGAGCGACTTCTCGAAGCGGTCGGTTATCACCACGGGTATCAGGTCGTGGCGGCGGGCGGTCAGCCGGGCCTCGCGCGCGTAGTCGGGCGAGTTGAGATCGGAGATGAGTATCACGATACCGCGCCGCTTCATCACGCTGTTGGCGGTGCGCAGCGCCATCGCCACGTCGGTGCCCGTGCCCTGCGGCTTGTAGGCCAGCAGCTCGCGTATGATGCGCAGGCTGTGGTTGCGGCCCTTCCTCGGCGGTATGTAGAGCTCGGGCTTGTCCGAGAACAGGAGCAGCCCGCTCTTGTCGGAGTTCTTAAGCGCCGAGAAGGCGAACATGGCCGCCAGCTCGGCCGCGGCCTCGCTCTTGGACTTGATGCCCGAGCCGAAGCTCTGCGACGCCGAGACGTCGCAGAGTATCATCAGCGTGAGCTCGCGCTCCTCGATGTACTGCTTTATGAAGGGCTTGTTGGCGCGCGCGGTGACGTTCCAGTCTATGGAACGCACGTCGTCGCCGGGGACGTACTCGCGCACCTCGGAGAACTCTATGCCGCGGCCCTTGAAGACGCTCTGGTACTGGCCGGCGAAGGTCTCGCTGACCAGGCGGCCGGTGCGTATCTCTATCTCCCGGACCTTCTTGAGGATGTCGGAGGTGTTCATGACCTGCCCGCGGCCGGCGGCCGCTTACGGGACCTCTACTGCCTCGAAGACGCTCTTGAGTATGTCCTCCGGGCCGATGCTCTCGGCCTCGGCCTCGTAGGTCAGCAGCACGCGGTGGCGCATCACGTCGAAGCCGACGGCCTTGATGTCCTCCGGCGTGACGTAGCCGCGCCCGTTGATGAACGCGTAGGCCTTGGCGGCCTGTATCATGAAGATCGTGGCGCGCGGGCTGGCGCCGTAGCTGATCCACGGCTTTATCTTCTCGAGCCCGTGCTTGGCCGGCTCGCGCGTGGCTATCACGAGGTCCAGCACGTAGTTCTTTATCTTGTCGTCGACGTAGATCAGGTCGGCGGTCTGGCGGGCCTTCAGCACCTGCTCCATCGTCACGGCCTTGCCGGCGGACGGCGTGGTCTGGCGGGCCATCAGCTCCAGCACCTTCGCTTCCTCCTGCTTGGTCGGGTAGGTGATGTTGACCTTCAGCATGAAGCGGTCCACCTGCGCCTCGGGAAGCGGGTACGTTCCCTCCTGCTCTATCGGGTTCTGCGTGGCCAGCACCATGAACAGGTCGGGCAGCTTGTAGGTGGAGTCGGCGATGGTGACCTGGCGCTCCTGCATGCCTTCCAGCAGCGCGGCCTGCACCTTGGCGGGCGCGCGGTTGATCTCGTCGGCGAGGATGATGTTCGCGAAGATCGGGCCTTTGCGCACCGAGAACGTGGCGTCCTTGGGGCTGTAGATCAGCGTGCCGGTGATGTCGGCCGGGAGCAGGTCGGGGGTGAACTGTATGCGCTGGAACGAGGCGGAGATCGCCGAGGCCAGCGTCTTGACGGTCAGCGTCTTCGCGAGGCCGGGCAGGCCCTCCACGAGGACGTGGCCGTTGGCTATCAGGCCCACGAGCAGGCTGTTGACCAGGTCCTCCTGGCCGACCACGACCTTCGCCATCTCCTTGCGCAGTTCCTGAATGAACAGCGCGTCCTGCTGTATCTTCTGGTTGAGTTTGGCTATCTCAGAGTCCATGGCGTCGCTCCTTGAAGTTCCCGCCGGCGCGGGTCATTCCACGCGGAACAGCGGCTTCTTGGTCGTCTCCAGTTCCTTGAGCTGCTGCTCCTTGTTGGCCTCTATGTCCTTGCGGATCCGGTTGACGGCCTCCAGCGCCTTGTAGCGCACTTCCTCGTCGTAATCCTCGAGGGCGCGGTTCAGGGCCGGGATGGCCTCCTTGTTGGAGAAGGAGCCGATGGCCTCCACGGCCTTCAGGCGGGTGTCCTTGTCGTAATCCTTCAGCGCCTCGGTGAGCAGCGCGAGGCTGAGCTTGCTCTTGTCCTTGGCGAGCATCTCCACCAGCTGTTTCTTTGTCTGGGGCTCGGTCTCGTTCTCGAACATGCTCTTGATGACCGCGGGTGCGTTCTCGTCCTGCAGCTGCCACAGCAGCTCGGCGGAGGCGAAGCGCACCTTCTCGTTCGAGTCCTGCGTAAGGCCGCGCAGCGTCTTGAGGGTCTGCATCGAGAACTTTATGACGTAGTTCTTCTCCGGCCTTATCGGCAGCGCGGGGTCCTGCAGGGCGGCTATCTTAGCCTCTTTGGAAAGATGCTGGACCTCTTTCTGCCTGGTCTCCTGCTTGTGCTGGTTGACCAGGTAGAATATACCGGCGACGAATATCAACAGCAACAGTATCCATTTCATGCGGCCACCTTCCTGAAGGTCAGTTTAACGCGGCCGCCGGCGAGGCGGGCGCGGGCTATCTCGGAAGCTTTCATGGCGTTCCAGGCGCCGGCGTCGGACGGGGCGCTGTCGAACACGGCCTTGGCCGGCGAGGCGGTCCAGGAAACGGCGCCTGGCGCGCCGCAGAGAACGGTGATGGAGTCGGGCGCGGCCAGGAACAGGCCGAGGTCCCGGTACGGGGCCTTGAGGCCGGGGTAGGCGCCTTTGCAGGAGAGCCAGACGGTGCGTATCTCGTCGAGCGCCATCGCCAGGGCGGTCTCCGGGGAGCCGTAGGCGTCCATCATCTTCATGACCTGCCAGAACAGCACCTCGGAATCGCCGGGGCGCTTCACCTCGGAGGCGTACGCGCCCAGCAGCGAGCGTATCTCGCGGTGTATGAACAGTTCGCCTGAACTGGCGAAGGAGAGGCGGCCGGGCGAGACCCGCGGAAGGCCGCAGAGCAGCGACGCCCCGGGGCGCGGCGGTTTTGCCGATATGGTGGCCGTGATCGTTCGCATATATTCACGTATATTAAACAATTTTTAAGGTCGCGTTCAAAGCGTGTTCAAAACGGCGCGCGAAGTTATATAATTGCTCTATCCGCGGCGAGCCGCGGTCAATCAAGAAGGGTGGGTCAAATGGAAAACAACGACTTCGAGTTCAAGCCTTTGCCCGGTATAGGCGAACTGGCGCCCGGCGGCGCCGCCGCCCCCGGGATCCCCGAGCTGGAAGGCCCCGTGCCGGCCGGCTTCAACGAGCGTTTCGTCGCCTACGTGGCGGATTCCCTGCCTTTCGTCCTGATAAGCAACTACACGCTGCGGCTGGCCTCCGACTCCGGCGTGGTGCTGCGCACCTCGGCCACCGAGTGGAAATGGCGCTTCATGTGGATAGCCGTGTACGTGCTCTACGAGGCGGTCTTCTCCGCCGGCGGGCGCGCCACGCTGGGCAAGTACCTGCTCGGCATACGCGTGCGCTCCAACGACGGCGGCGCTCTGCCCTTCCCCCGCTCCATGGTCCGCGCCGTGGCCTATTTCCTCAGCTCGGCCACGTTCAACCTGGGCTACCTGATGGCGCTGTTCACCCCCAACAAGCGCGCGCTGCACGACTACGTCGCGGGCAGCCGCGTGGTGAGCGTGAAGGAGCGCGGCGACTTCGGCAACGGCGTGGTGATAGCGCTGTCGTGGAGCCTGCTGGCGATACTGGCCGGCACCTGGCTGAACAATACCGTGCTGAAGATGACCCCTTACGAGAAGGGACAGATAATTTCGGCGCACCGCACCATCTCCAAGCTGGCCATACTGGAGGACCTGTACATGAAGCGCGAGGGCCATTACACCAACGACCTGCGCAGCCTCGCCGACATGACCGGCAACGTGAACGCCGTGCGCGCCGAGCTGTACAAGACGCTGGAGCCTAAGAGCCTGGTGATCTCGTCGAACGGCCGCAGGTTCAAGATAAACGCCAAGGCCCGCAACTGGCGCAAGACCGAGGTGGAGGTGGTCTCCAAGGTGGACGCGCCCGAGCCCGGGACGCTGACCCCGTAGTCCCCCGGCGGACGTAAAAAAGCCCCGCTTCCGCGGGGCTTTTTTTTGCGCTCGGCCGGCCGGTTCAGGCCTGGCGGCTCTTTTCGGAACCGCTCTGACAGGCCATGCAGTACCTGGCCGAGGGCAGCGCCTTTATGCGCTTCTTCTCTATCGGCTTCTTGCAGTGCTCGCAGAGGCCGTAGGTGCCCTTCTCCATCTTGCGCAGCGCGGCGTCGATGTCGCGCAGTATGCGGCGCTCGTTGTCGGACAGCTCGAAAAGTATCTCCTTGTCCAGGCTCTGCGTGGCCTGGTCGATGGAATCGCCGACCTCGGGCTCGAGCAGGTCGAGGTTCTTCTTGTCCTCGACGTTCTTGGAGATGTCAGCCTTCATCTCGTTGAGCGATTCCGCTATCTCGGCGATCTCCTGGCGGGTCAGAGTGTCCTTCTCCGCGGAGTGCGCCGCGTGCTTCGCGGGCTTGGCGTGTACGGTCTTCTTCGCGGCGGGCTTTGCCGCGGTCTTCTTGGGGGCGCTTTTGGTTTTTTTCATTTTATACTCCGTTACCTAGTGCTGGGAAGTGCTGAAGAACATCGGGCGCGCTTTCGTTATGACCGCGCGCGAGGCGGCTATCCTGTCCCTGTAATACTTCGGGAGCTGGAAGGCCCCGGTTATGGTTGCCCCGTCGGTGTAGACGAGACGGCGCTTCATCCTGGCCTTGATCGCCCGGTCCAGCGCGGCCGCTCTAAGCGCGGCGGGCGCCAGCCGGGGGCTGTCCGTGCAGTAGATGAAGGTCCACGGCATGTCGTAGGACGGTATGAAGGCCGCGTAGCTGCCGACGTGCCGGAACACGCGCTTCAGAGTGTTGTATATCGCCGGGTGCAGGTCGAACTGCAGCGGCGTGCCCGGGCCCGCCTGAACGGTGAAGACGCCGCCCGGGGCGAGCGTCCTCTTCATCCTGCGGTAGAACTCCAGCGTGTACAGCTCGTAGGCCGGGCCGCCCTCTATGGGGCTCGGCAGATCGGAATAGATCAGGTCGAACTTCAGCGCGGTGTTCTCCACGCAGGTGCGGGCGTCCTGCGTCAGCAGGCTCAGCCGCGGGTCGGCGAAGGCGCCGTCGTGCCACTGGCCCAGGTGCTTCATCGCGAAGCGCAGGATGTTGTAGTCGATGTCGGCCATCACGACGCGTTCGATGCCGCGGTCGTTGAGGATCTCGCGGGCGGTGGCGCCCTCCCCCCCGCCGAGGATCAGCGCCTTGCGGGGCGCAGGGTGGGCGGCCAGCGCCGGGTATACCAGCGATTCGTGGTAAAAGGCCTCGTCGTACTGGCTGGACTGGGTCTCGCCGTCTATCACGAGCACCTTGCCGAAAGTGTGGGTCTTGAGCAGGGCGGCCTGCTGGAAGGCTGTGTCCGAGGTCTCGATCACCTTCAGCGCGCGGTGCGCGTGCAGCTCGCCCGGAGTGAAATACTCGACGAACCACTCGCCCCCGGGGAGGCCGTGGTCCGCGGTCTTTATCCACTCGAAACGCGTTCCCTTCTTCATATCAGGCGGCGCAGCCCTGCGCCTTGGTTATCCGCTCTTTCCTGTAACGCTCTGCCGGCAGCAGGCCGCGCTCCAGGTTCATCACGCTGAAATGCTCCGCTTTGAAGGCCCGCTTTATGACCTTGAAAGCCTCCCACGGCCTGGTGCTCTCGCCGCAGGTGAACAGGTCCGCCGAAGCGTAGCGGTGCTCGGGCCAGGTGTGTATGGCGAAATGCGACTCCGCTATCACGACGACGCCGGAAACGCCGTGCGGCTTGAAATGGTGGAAGATCGAATCCACTATGGTCGCGCCCGCGGCCCCGGCGGCCTTCAGCATCGCGTCCTGCACCCCGGCGACCGAGGAGAGGTCCGCGCCGCAGTCGTAAAGTTCCAGGATGAGGTGTCGTCCGAGGGCTTTCATTCTTTTTCCGGTCTAACAATCTATATTAATTTGCGGGTGGTGTCAATGCGG
>ERZ1645187.1142-NODE-1142-length-24863-cov-5.537972_pt1 | contig 24863 bp, 27 predicted proteins | sample MGYA00575352_ERZ1645187 | MGnify/ENA primary metagenome ERZ1645187 (study PRJEB40837, sample SAMN11349314) | freshwater sediment metagenome | isolation source: river sediment | host: Sediment | place: India: Wazaribad , New Delhi | collected 2017-02-21 ...
CATCACGATGCACAATATTTGACCACTCCATGAAAGCGTAGTCTCCGACCGGCGCGCTGAATAGCAAAAAATTCAGCATGCACAGCACAATTGGGCATGGCCACGAGATTGGCACAGGCCGTGCTTGACCCGACACGCGCCGCGTGGTTGAGCAACCCTCGCATGCATTCCGCATTGGTTCTGGCTCATGGCTTGAGGTCCGCATCGAAATGAAAAAGATCGAAGCAATCATTAAACCGTTCAAGCTCGACGAGGTGAAGGAAGCTCTGCAGGAAGTCGGTGTCCAGGGCATCACGGTGATCGAGGCCAAGGGCTTCGGCCGCCAGAAGGGCCACACGGAGCTGTATCGTGGCGCCGAGTATGTGGTCGATTTCCTGCCCAAGGTGAAGCTGGAGATCGTGATCGCCGATCACATGGTTGAAAAGGCGGTCGAGGCCATCAAGACCGCTGCCCAGACGGGCCGCATCGGCGATGGCAAGATTTTTGTATCCCCCGTTGAAGAGGTGATCCGCATCCGCACCGGCGAGACCGGCGCGGACGCGGTCTGATCCGTCACCCGCCCCAACAGGTTGATGTCACGCGCGGCGGGCAACCGCCGCTTCCCGAGTGTCTAACACTATCACGTGTCTAACTTTAAAAGGACTCCCGGTCATGAAGACCAGCAAGGACGTGCTGAAATTCATCAAGGACAACGACGTCAAGTACGTCGACTTCCGCTTCACCGACCCGCGCGGCAAGTGGCAGCACCTGACCTATGATGTGACGATGGTCGACGAGGAACTGCTCGACGACGGCATCATGTTCGACGGTTCGTCCATCGCCGGCTGGAAGGCCATCAACGAGTCCGACATGCTGCTGAAGCCGGCGCTGTCCTCGGCGACGATGGACCCGTTCTTCGCGGCGCCGACGCTGAATATCAACTGCTCGATCCTCGAGCCGACCACCGAGCAGCCCTACAACCGTGACCCGCGCGGCATTGCCGAGCGCACGGAAGAGTTCGTCAAGTCCACCGGCATCGGCGACACCATCTATGTCGGCCCGGAAGCCGAGTTCTTCATCTTCGACGATGTGAAGTTCACCGCCGACACCTATGAGGTCGCCTTCAAGCTCGACCATTCGGAACTGCCGATCAACGGCATGACCGACTACGAGGGCGGCAACCAGGGCCACCGCATCCAGATCAAGGGCGGCTACTTCCCGGTTCCGCCGCTGGATTCGGCGCAGGACATGCGCGGCGAGATGCTGGCGGCCATGGCGGCCATGGGCGTCACCGTCGAGAAGCATCACCACGAGGTCGCTTCCGCCCAGCATGAGCTTGGCATGAAGTTCGCCCCGCTGACCGCGATGGCCGACCAGATGCAGATCTACAAGTACTGCATCCACAACGTCGCCCAGAGCTATGGCAAGACCGCCACGTTCATGCCGAAGCCGGTCTACGGCGACAACGGCTCGGGCATGCACTGCCACTTCTCGATCTGGAAGGGCGGCAAGCCGGTGTTCGCGGGCGACAAGTACGCCGGCCTCTCCGAGACCTGCCTGTACTTCATCGGCGGCGTCATCAAGCACGCCAAGGCCGTGAACGCCTTCACCAACCCGTCGACCAACTCCTACAAGCGTCTCGTCCCGGGCTACGAGGCTCCGGTGCTGCTGGCCTATTCGGCCCGCAACCGCTCGGCTTCCTGCCGCATTCCGTGGACGAACTCGCCGAAGGCCAAGCGCGTCGAGGTCCGCTTCCCCGATCCGACCGCCAACCCCTACCTCGCCTTCTCGGCGCTGGTCATGGCGGGCATGGACGGCATCCTCAACAAGATCCATCCGGGCGAGGCGATGGACAAGGATCTCTACGATCTGCCCCCGCGCGAACTGAAGAAGATCCCGACCGTTTGCGGCTCGCTGCGTGAAGCGCTCCAGAGCCTCGACAAGGATCGCGGCTTCCTCAAGGCCGGCGGCGTGTTCTCGGATGACTTCATCGACAGCTTTATCGAGCTGAAGATGAACGAGGTCATCAAGTTCGAGCACACCCCGCATCCGGTCGAGTACGTGATGTACTACTCGGTCTGATAGTGCTCTCCCTGGGCGCCTCCTGCGCCCCGGCGTGATGTACGACTCGGTCTGATATCGACTGAACGGGGCGCCCGCGCCCGATCAGCTGCGATAGTGATAGACGACATGGAAAAGGCCGCCTTCGGGCGGCCTTTTTCGTTGGACGCGTGGACACGAGGGCGTGAAGCGCACTCTGAAAATGGCTCTTTCCATCTTTTGAACGGCAAATACTATGGAGCAATTCCGTCGGCCTTGTTGATTGGCCGTGACCTCCTGGCAGAAGCCCGATGGCCAGAAGCGAACGGAGCATCAGGCAGGATCGACCGATCCGCAGACCAGGCATCGATGAAGGCGGCCAACCGGCCGCTTCCGGGTGCCGGTGACAGGAACTGAACCCGCGACTGCCATTGCCAGATCACCGCAGCCCGCCAGAAGCGACAGGACATCATAACCAGACAGGGACAGAGCGTCTCAGGAGAGAGGGGAAATTCCAATGGCCACTCATTACTATAATTCCTTCCTCACATCGAACACCGCAAATACACCCGTTCTGGCGATGGCAACGAACGATACCTTGTTCGTCACCAAAAATGGCGGGCTGGCTGCATTGGCCGGAGGCTCGAATGCAATCGAATTTACAGGAACTGTTTCAATCTTTATTGATGGAACAATCCATTCTGCTTATCTGAGAGGCATACAAGGAAGTTCATCGCTCCTTTCTACAATCAACATCGGCCTTAATGGATCGATATTTTCTGAATTAACAGGAATTCTTGTCGATGGAAGCTACACAAAAATATATAATTCTGGCGATATAAACGCAAATCTGTATGGCATATACAATACTGGAATTGGCGCCGTTATTACAAATTCTGGAAATATAAAATCAAAACTTACAGGCATTTCGATCGACGGATCAAGTAATTTTATCACCAATACGGGAGAGATAGACGCAGGCGATAACGGCGTCGTATTTTCCTACGGTCAAAATCGGCTGTTCAATACAGGTGTCATAAGTTCACGCGGATCAGCCGTTTTGGTACAGGGAATAGGAACAGATTCAAACGTCATTATCAATCACGGGCACATCATTTCTGCAATCTCCACAGGAGTGTATTTCGCCGATCCGAACAATGACATCGTGAATAATTCAGGCACAATATCCTCGGGCGAATACAGTGGAATTCTGGCTTACGGTGGCCTGACCGACACCATCAAGATCATCAACAGCGGCACGATCTCGCACGGCGTTTATACATCCAATGCCATCTTCAACGGCGATTCCAAGATGACGATCCTCAATACCGGGCGGATCGTCGGAAGCGTCGATTTTGGCGCCGGTGATGATTACTATGACGGAATGGGCCGCGGTCTTGTCACCAGCGAGGTGCTCGGCGGCGCCGGGCTCGACCGGCTGTTCGGCGGCAGCGACACCGATGTGTTCCGCGGCGGCGGCGACAACGACGATATCAGCGGCCGCGCCGGCGAGGACAAGCTCTATGGCGACAGCGGCAACGACACGATTTGGGGCGGCCTCGGCGACGATCTGATCTACGGCGGCTTCAACGATGACTCCCTGCGCGGCGGCGACAATAACGATACGCTGTACGGCGATGGACAGAACGACACCATCAACGGCGATGCCGGCGACGATTACATGCGCGGCAACGAGGGCAACGATTCCCTCCTCGGCGGCACGGGCGACGACGAGATGCTCGGCGACAACGAGAACGACACGATGCGCGGCGGCTCGGGCGATGACGACATGTTCGGCGGCTCGGGCAACGATTCCATGATGGGCGACAGCGGCGATGACATCCTGCGCGGCGGGGCGGGCAACGACACGATGTCCGGCAACACCGGCGCCGACCGGTTCGTGTTCGAAACCGCTTCGAACGGCGCCGATTCCATCCGCGATTTCACCGATGGCGTCGACAAGCTGGATGTTGCGGATGTGGCCTATGCCCTGTCGCACATCACCACCGTGGCCGGCAACGCGGTGATTGAGCTCAATGCGGCCGGCGATCAGGTGACGCTGCTCGGCATCAGCGCAGGAATGATCACCGCGCTTGATCTCGTCTGAACGCCTTCGGCGAACACGGCGATGCGCGCAGGCCTTCGCGCGCATTGCATCCTCCACCGTTCTTGTGGACAATGGCGGCATGCACCCCAACGGACCCCATGCCATGCGCCTTGCTGCCGCCGGCCTCGTTGCCGTCCTTGCCCTCCCCGCCATCGCCCAGTCGCTCCAGCAGAGCGGCACCATGCGCTGGGTCGTCGTCGCCAGCCGGCAGAACCTCGATGAGGCGATCGGCATCGCCAAGACCTATGAGGACGCGAAGGTCGTCCAGTCGGTCAACGGCTGGTATGGCGTCGTCACCGGGCCGCGCGCCGTCACCAATCAGGCCGCGCTGAAGAACCAGCTGGTGAAGGACGAGAACTTTCCGAAAGACCTCGTGTTTTCGAAAGGCGACAACTACACCGCGCTTGTCTGGCAATCCCGGCGGATCGAACCCTCCCGCTCCGTCGCGCTGGAGGGCGAGCCCGGCACGAAGACGATGACCGCCGGCGGGTTGACCGTGACGCTGACGACCCTCAAGGACAAGGAGGGCGAGCACACGCCGGTTGTGACCGGCATGATCGGCGGCAGGACCGTGTTCACCGCCCGGCTCGACGACGGCAAGTCCGAAGCGCCGCGCGCCGAGGCCAAACTCTACCGGCTCGATCCTGCCTCGCCCCAGCCTCAGGTGATGATCACCGCCTACACCGGCGGCGCGCATTGCTGCACAGTGACGCAGATCGCCACCGCTGACGCCGCCGGCAACTGGAAGGTGCTGGAGGGCGGCACGCTGGACGGCGGCGCCTATGCCGTCGAGGATGCGGACGGCGACGGCGTGCCGGAGCTGACCCACCGCGACAACAGCTTTCTCTATGCCTTTGCCTCCTATGCCGGCTCCGTGGCGCCCATGCGCATCAAGCGCGTCTTTGCCGGCACGCTGGCGGATGTAACGCGCGAGCCGCGTTACCAGCCCTACCTCAGGCAGGAAGTGGCCGGCATCGAGCATCTGACCGTCCGCTACGGCCCGGGCGAGGCCAACGGCTACTACGCCGGCTGGGTGGCGGCAAAGGCGCTGATCGGCGAGGTGGAGGCCGCCTGGCCGGTGATGCTCCAGCGGCAGGATCGCAACCCGCCCATGAAGCCGCAGAAATGCTCCGTCAACCGCAAGCTGGAGGAGTGCCCGCAGGACAAGCTGGTGGACATCCCCTTCCCCGAGGCGTTGCGCGCGCACCTGAGTGCGGGCGGCTATCCCGTTCCGCGCTGAGGGCCCGTCCGGGTCGATCGATGGCGCAGGCGCGGGTTTGCAATCTCCGCCCGCTCGGCTAGTCTCACCGCTTCAATGTTCGTGGAGGACTGAATGTCGATTTCCCGCCGATTGCTCATGACCGTGGCCGCCGTGGCCGTTGCCGCGCCCGCCCTTGCGCAGAGCTATCCCGCCAAGCCCGTCACCGTTGTCGTCCCCTTTGCGCCGGGCGGCACCACCGACATCGTGATGCGCCATGTCGCCGCCAAGGTGCAGGATGCCTTTGGCCAGCCGATGATTGTCGAGAACAAGGGCGGCGCGGGGGGCGCCATCGGCGCCAACTTCACCAAGAACGCCGCGACGGATGGCTATTCCCTCGGCGTCGGCACGGTCTCGACCACTGCCACCGTCCCGGCGATCGACCCCAAGGCCGGCTATAACCCGCTGACCGATTTCACTCCGATCATCAACATGGCGCTGACGCCGAACGTCATCGCCGTGAACCCGAACTTCCCCGCCAAGGATTACAAGGCCTTTATCGAGGAACTGAAGAAGAACCCCGACAAATACGCCTATGCCTCGTCCGGCACCGGCGGCATCGGCCATCTGCAGACGGAATTGTTCAAGATGGCGGCCGGCGTGTCGATGACGCATATCCCCTACAAGGGCGCGGGCCCGGCGCTGAACGATGTCGTCGCCGGTCAGGTGCTGATCATTTTCGACAACATGCCCTCGGCCATTCCGCACATCAAGGCGGGCAAGCTGATCCCCATGGCGGTCGCCGCACCCGAGCGGCTGAAGGATTTCCCCAACGTGCCGACCTTCAAGGAACTCGGCATGGAGCAGGTCAACCGCCCGGCCTACTACGGCGTGCTCGGCCCCAAGGGCCTGCCGAAAGAGGTGATCGACAAGGTGAACGCCGCCGTCAAGAAGACGCTGGCCGATCCGGAGGTGAAGAAGAAGATCGAGGACACCGGCTCGCTGGTGCTCGGCAACACGCCGGAGGAGTTCGCAAAGCAGATCGAGGCGGAGTTCGCCGTCTACAAGAAGGTCGTGACCGACAACAAGCTGAAGCTCGACTGAGCGGGCGCCTTTCGGAAAAGATCAAGGCAATGGCCGGGCTCCCCGGCCATTGTCGTTTTCGACGCCAACCGGAACCCGCCCATGTCCGCCGCCCTGCTGCCACTCGGCCTTGCCTTTCTGATGCTGGTGGTCGGCCTCCGGCTGACGCTGCGTGATCTTGCCTCCGCCTTCGCACAGCCCCGCGCACTGCTGGCGGGGCTGGCCGTGCAGGTGGTGCTGCTGCCGCTCACCGCGCTGGCGCTGGCCTGTCTGCTGGCCCTGCCGGCCGATCTGGCGGTCGGCCTCCTGATCATCGCCGCCGCGCCGGGCGGCATCACCTCCAACTACATCGCGCTGGCCGCCGGGGCCGATCTCGCGCTCTCCATCGCCATGACGCTGACGACCAACCTCGCCGCCTTCCTCACCGTGCCGGCGGTCATGGCGCTCTCCGGCGTCGCCGTGGCGGGGGAGGCGGCGCTGCCGCTGTTCCGGATCAGCCTGGCGATGTTCGCCGTCACCGCCGTGCCGCTGGCGCTTGGCCTTGCCCTGCGCCGCTGGGCGCCGGTGGCCATGCAGCGGGCTGCGCCCGGTTTCGAAACCGCGGCCAAAGGGGTATTCGCCGCCATCGTGCTGGCGACATTCATTGAGAATCGGGACGCCATCGTCAGCCACGCGCTCTCTGCCGGCCCGGCGGCGCTGGCGCTCAATCTCGCGGCGCTCGGCTACGGCTTGGCCGCGGGCCGCCTTCTCGCCCTGCCGACCGCGCAGGGCCGGGCCATCGCGATCGAGGCAGGCATGCAGAACATCGCGCTCGCCCTGTTCGTCAGCACCGTTCTGCTCGGGCGGGGCGATCTGGCGCTCGTCGGCCTCGTCTATGCGGTGGTCATGAACATCACCGCGCTGGCCGTCATCGCCGCCGCGCGAAAAGCCACGTCGGCGGCATGATCCGCCGGTTCCTCCGGCGGGGGGGAACCGCTATGCTCGCGCGATGAGCGAGTCCCTGCCCCATGCCGCACGGCTGACCATCGATGTCGGCGCGCTTGTCGCCAACTATCGCCTGCTGGCGGCCCGCGCCGCGCCGGCGGAGACGGCTGCCGTGGTCAAGGCCAATGCCTACGGCACCGGCATCGAGGCTGTCGTGCCGCCGCTGCTGAACGCCGGCTGCCGCACCTTCTTCACTGCCCACCTCGGCGAGGCCGCGCTGCTGCGCGCGCTGGCGCCGGCGGCGGCGATCTACGCCCTCAACGGCCTGCCTGTTGGCAGCAGTGCACAGTTTGCAGATTTGCAAATTCGTCCGGTTCTCGGGTCGCGGGACGAGTTTGCAGAATGGCAAGCAGCCGGCACGCCCCTGCCCGCTGCGCTGCATGTCGATACCGGCATGAACCGTCTCGGCCTCCGGCCGGAGGATCTGGCGGGGCTGGACCTGAAGGCCGCGAACATCGGGCTGCTGCTGACGCATTTCGCCTCGTCCGAGATGCCGGATGCGCCGATCAACGCGGCGCAGCGCGCATCGTTCGACTCCGTGCGTCGTCGGTTCCCGACGATTCCCTGTTCCATGGCCAATTCCAGCGCGTTCTTTCATGACGATCGCCTTGTCGTCGAGCAGTTCCGCGCCGGTTACGCGCTCTACGGCGGCAACCCGCTGCCCGGCCAGCCGAACCCGATGCGCCCCGTCGTGCGGCTCGAGGCGCCGATCGTCCAGCTGCGCACAGTGCCGAAGGGCGAGACGGTCGGCTACAACCAGCGCTGGACCGCCCGGCGCGACAGCCTCATCGCCACCATCTCCCTCGGCTATGCCGATGGATACCCGCGCAATGGCGCCAATACCGACGAAAAGCCGGGGGGAATGGCCCGGATCGGCGGGGTTTTGTGCCCCTTTGCCGGCAATGTCTCGATGGACCTGATCACCGTCGATGTCACCGATGCACCGCGCGAGGCGCTCCGCCGCGGGGCGCTGGTGGCGGTGATCGACGAGGTGCTGGATGTCGACCGTGTGGGCGCGGCCTGCGGCACCATCGGATACGAGATACTGACCGGTTTAGGTGAGCGATATCAACGTTTTACGGTGGGTGGCTAGGCCATGGCGCGCCCTGCAAAGACCTTTGCCTGTCAGGCCTGCGGCGCTGTCACCCAGCGCTGGCAGGGCAAGTGCGATGCCTGCAACGGCTGGAATACCATTGTCGAGGAAGTGGCCACCGCCGCCCAGGCCGCCCCGCTGGCCGGCGGCGCCAGGCTGAAAAAGGGCAAGGTTTTCAAGCTTGAAGGGCTGGATGGCCTCGCGTTGGACGCCCCCCGCCTGCCCACCGGCATCACGGAGCTGGACCGGGTGACCGGCGGCGGCTTCGTGCGCGGCTCGGTGATCCTGCTCGGCGGCGAGCCGGGCATCGGCAAATCGACCCTGCTCATCCAGGCCGCCGCGGCGCTGGCCAGCGCCGGACACCGCGTCATCTACATCTCCGGTGAGGAGGCTGCGGCGCAAATTCGCCTGCGCGCCCAAAGGCTTGACCTTACCCACACACCGGTGGAGCTGGCCTCCGAAACCTCGGTGGAGGATATTCTTGCCACCATCTCCACCGGCCCTGCCCCGCGCCTTGTCATCATCGATTCCATCCAGACGATGTGGACCGAGGTGATGGACGCCGCCCCCGGCACGGTGACCCAGGTCCGCGCCTCTGCCCAGTCGCTGATCCGCTATGCGAAAGCCTCCGGCGCGGCGGTCATCCTTGTCGGCCATGTCACCAAGGACGGGCAGATCGCCGGCCCCCGCGTGGTCGAGCACATGGTCGATGCGGTGATGTCGTTCGAGGGCGATTCCGGTCATCAATTCAGGCTCTTACGTGCGGTGAAGAACCGCTACGGCGCGACCGACGAAGTCGGCGTGTTCGAGATGACGAGCACCGGCCTCAGCGAGGTGGCCAACCCCTCCGCACTGTTCCTCGCGGGGCGTGACCCCAAGCAGCCGGGCACCGCCGTTTTTGCCGGCATGGAGGGAACCCGGCCGTTATTGTGCGAAATTCAGGCGCTGGTGACGCAGAGCCCGCTGCCGACTCCGCGCCGCGCCGTGGTGGGCTGGGATCAGAGCCGCCTCGCCATGGTGCTCGCGGTGCTGGAAGCGCACGGCGGCATCCGGCTGGGCGGACACGATGTCTATCTCAATGTCGCCGGCGGGCTGAAGATCATCGAGCCGGCGGCGGATCTGGCGGTCGCCGCCGCCCTGCTCTCTTCGCTCTCGGGCAACCCTTTGCCGGCAGATACGGTGTTTTTCGGCGAAATCAGCCTGTCCGGCGCCGTACGCCCGGTGGCGCACAGCCCTGCCCGGTTCAAGGAGGCGGCCAAGCTCGGCTTCCGCCGCGCCATGCTGGCGCTTGCCGGCAGCGAGCAGATCGAGACGCACGGCGCCGGCACAACGACGCTTGGCCGCATCGGCGATCTTGTCTCGGAGATGGCGGTCCGCGCACTTGAGAGTTCCGGGAATGACCGCCATGCATCACGCGCTGTTGAAAGATCGCACCGGGACAGGTGACTCGGCGCAAGCGAGGCTCTATAGAGCGCGTCTGATGCTGATTTGTCCGCGCGCCCGTGGCGGACCATCGCGAGGGAAGCATTCATGCCGATAGCTATTCTGGACATGGTCGTCATTGGCGTCCTGTTGATTTCGGGGATTCTGGCCATGGTCCGCGGGTTCACCCGCGAGGTGCTGGCAATTGCCTCCTGGGCGCTGGCGGCGCTGGCGGCCTTCCTGTTCTACAAGCAGCTGACCCCGGTTTTCGTGGTGAATGCCGGCATTCCGGAGAAATTCGCCATGCCGGCAGCGGCAGCGACGATTTTCCTCGGCGCGCTGATCGTCGCCTATTTCGTCACGGCCAAGCTGTCGGATGTCATTCTGGATTCGCGCATCGGCGCGCTGGACCGGACGCTGGGCTTCATCTTCGGCCTCGCCCGCGGCTTCCTGCTGATGGTGGTGGCGTTCGGCCTGTTCGAGGCGCTGGTGGGCGACAAGCAGCAGCCGACCTGGGTGGCGGACGCGAAAACCCGCCCGGCCCTGAAATCCTCGTTCGACAAGCTCAAGGGCATCCTGCCGGATGATCTGGAGCAGCAGATGATGACCAATCTCAAGAAGACCGGCGTCAACGTCGACCCCAAGGGCGTGCCGAGCGAGCCTGCGCCGCAGACCCCCGCCCGCTGAGGGAGGACCGGTCATGCTCAGTGCATCGGAAACCTTCGGCGCCGGATATGACGACGACAGTCTGTTCGGGCGCGAGGGCGACGACCTGAAGGAGAAATGCGGCGTTTTCGGCGTGCATGGCCACCCGGACGCCGCCGCCATCACCGCGCTGGGCCTGCATGCGCTCCAGCACCGCGGGCAGGAGGCGGCAGGCATCGTCAGCTTCGACGGCAAGCGCTATCACACCGAGCGTCGCATGGGGCTGGTGGGCGATCACTTTTCCAGCGCCGAGACGATCAACCGCCTGCCCGGCAATGCCGCGATCGGCCATGTCCGCTATTCCACCGCCGGCGGCACGATCCTGCGCAATGTCCAGCCGCTGTTTGCCGAACTGGACAGCGGCGGCTTCGCCATCGCCCACAACGGCAACCTGACCAACGCGCTGACGCTGAAGCGCGAATTGATCCAGTCCGGCGCGATCTACCAGTCCACCTCCGATACGGAAGTGATCCTGCATCTGGTTGCCCGCAGCCGCCGCAACCGGTTCATCGACAAGTTCATCGACGGCTTGAGCCAGATCGAGGGGGCCTATTCCTTCGTCGCACTGACCAACAAGAAGATGATCGGCGCGCGCGATCCGCTCGGTTTCCGCCCGCTGGTACTCGGCATGCTGGATGGGCACTACATCCTCGCCTCGGAGACCTGCGCGCTCGATATCATCGGCGCCCGCTTCATCCGCGATATCGAGGCCGGCGAGATCGTCATCATCACTGATGAAGGGATTGAATCGATCAAGCCCTTCCCGCCGCAGGCGACGCGGCCTTGCGTGTTCGAGTTCATCTATTTCGCCCGGCCCGATTCGATCGTCCACGGCCGCCCGGTTTATGACGCCCGCAAGGCGATGGGCGCGGAGCTGGCGCGTGCCGACAAGGTGGAGGGCGATGTGGTGATCCCGGTGCCGGATTCCGGTGTGCCGGCAGCAATCGGCTACGCACAGGCCTCCGGTATTCCGTATGAGCTGGGGATCATCCGCAATCACTATGTCGGGCGCACCTTCATCCAGCCGACGCAGGGCCAGCGCGAGGCCGGCGTGCGGATGAAGCATTCGGCCAACCGCTCGGTCGTCGCCGGCAAGCGGATCGTGCTGATCGACGATTCCATCGTGCGCGGCACCACCTCGGTGAAGATCGTGCAGATGATGCGCGAGGCCGGCGCGCGGGAAGTGCATTTCCGCATCGCCTCCCCGCCGATCACCCACCCCGATTTCTACGGCATCGACATGCCGGACCAGCAGAAACTGCTGGCCGCCAATCATACGCTGGAAGAGATGCGCCGCTTCATCGGCTGCGACAGTCTCGCCTTCCTCTCGGTGGACGGGCTCTACCGCGCGCTCGGCCAGCCGGGGCGCGACCCGGCCCGCCCGCTGTTTGCCGACCACTGCTTCACCGGCGATTATCCGACCCAGATTCGCGATCTCAGCAGCGACGGTCCGAGACAACTCTCGATGCTCGCCGAAGGACAGTGACATGACCCGACCGCTCGAAGGCAGGACCGCGCTGGTCACCGGCGCCTCGCGCGGCATCGGCTGGGCCATCGCCCGCGGGCTGGCCGGCGCCGGCGCGCATGTCATCGCCGCGGCGCGCACCGTCGGCGCATTGGAAGAGCTGGATGATCTGATCCGCAAGGACGGCGGCTCGGCCACGCTGGTGCCGATCGATTTCAAGGATCTCGACGCGGTGGATCGGTTTGCGCCCGCGCTGCATCAGCGTTGGGGCAAGCTCGATATTCTCGTCGGCAATGCCGGCGTTCTGGGGCCGATCTCCCCTGTGCCGCATATCGACTCCAAAGTGTTCGAGGATGTGTTCAAGGTCAACGTGACCGCGAACTTCCGGCTGCTGAAGTCGCTCGATCCGCTGCTGCGCGCCTCCGATGCCGGCCGCGTGATCATGCTGACATCCGGCGCCGCCCAGCGTGTGCGCGCCTATTGGGGGGCCTATGCGGCCTCAAAAGCTGCACTGGAAGCGCTGGTGCGCGCCTATGCCGCCGAAACGATGAACATCACCGCCGTGCGCGCGATGCTGGTCAACCCCGGGCCGATGCGCACCGCAATGCGCGCCTCCGCTGCGCCGGGCGAAGACCCGGAGAGCCTGCCGCCGCCGGATGCGCTGGTGCCGCATATTCTCGCCATGGCCAGCCCCGACTGGCAGGAGACCGGCAAGCTGTTCGATTTTCCGTCCCGCTCGGTCATCGCCTACGACCAGCCGAAATAAGCAGAACGCCCCTCCCGGACTCAAAAAGCGCGCCCTCCGGCGCGCTTATTCATGTCCGGCAAGCGGGGGGATTTACCACCAGCGCTGCGGCTTCACCGTCCCCGCCGCCTGCTCGATTACCCCGCCGAGGGCGAACAGCGTCTCCTCATCGAACGGGCGGCCGATCAGTTGCAGGCCCAGCGGCAGGCCCTTGGCATCCAGCGCGCCCGGCAGCGCAAGGCCCGGCAGGCCAGCCATGTTCACCGTCACGGTGAAAACGTCGTTGAGGTACATCTCGACCGGATCGGCCGAGCCCTTCTCGCCGATGCCGAAGGCGGAGGACGGCGTGGCCGGCGTCAGGATCGCATCGACACCGGCAGCATAGACGGTCTCGAAATCCTGCCGGATCAACGTGCGCATCTTCTGCGCCTTCAGGTAATAGGCGTCGTAGTAACCGGCGGAAAGCACATAGGTGCCGATCATGATGCGGCGACGCACCTCGGCCCCGAAGCCCTCGGCGCGGGTCTTCTCGTAGAGATCGACGATATCCTTGCCCGGCACGCGCAGGCCATAGCGAACACCGTCATACCGCGCGAGGTTGGACGACGCCTCCGCAGGGGCGACGATGTAATAGGCCGGCAGGGCGTACTTGGTGTGCGGCAGCGACACTTCGACAATTCTCGCGCCCGCCGCCTTCAGCCATTCAGCGCCCTGATGCCACAGCGCTTCAATCTCGGGCGACATGCCATCAACCCGGTACTCCTTCGGAATGCCGATCGTCATGCCCTTGACCGAGCGGCCAACGGCTTTCGCAAAATCCGGCACCGGCATGTCGATGCTGGTCGTATCCTTGGCATCGTGGCCGGACATCGAGGTCAGCAGCGCCGCGCAATCGGCCACTGTCTTGGCAATCGGCCCCGCCTGATCGAGCGAGGAGGCAAACGCCACGATGCCCCAGCGCGAGCACCGGCCATAGGTCGGCTTGATGCCCACCGTGCCGGTGAAGGCCGCCGGCTGGCGGATCGAACCGCCGGTGTCGGTCGCCGTGGCGCCGAGGCAGAGATCGGCCGCGACAGCGGCGGACGATCCCCCGGAGGAACCGCCCGGCACCAGCGGCGTGTTCGAATCCTTGGCCCGCCACGGCGAGACGACCGGCCCGAAGGCCGAGGTCTCGTTCGACGAGCCCATCGCGAATTCATCGTTGTTGAGCTTGCCCAGCATCACCGCGCCATCGCGCCAGAGCTGGCTGGTCACGGTCGATTCGTACTTGGGGATGAAATTGCGCAGGATGTTCGAGCAGGCCGTCGTCCGCACATCTTTGGTGCAGAACAGATCCTTGATGCCCAGCGGAATGCCCTCCAGCGGCCCGGCTGTGCCATCGGCCAGCCGGGCGTCGGAGGCCTTGGCCATCGCCCGCGCCTGCTCCGGCGTTTCCAGCACATAGGCATTGAGCCCGCGCGCCGCCTCCATCGCGGAGAGAAACGCCTCCGTCAGGTCAAGCGAGGAGACTTTGCGCGCCTTGAGAAGGTCGCGCGCTTCGGTCAGGGTCAGGCGGGTCAGGTCGGTCACGGGCGGCAACTTGCTTTTCAAAAAGGGCGGAACGGGCGGCGCGGCTTATTCGACAACCTTGGGAACGAGGAAATAGTTGTCCTCGCTCTGCGGCGCGTTGGCGACGATGGTCGCGGCGATTCCGCCGTCGGTCACCTGATCCACCCGCTTCTTCATCGCCATCGGCACCACGGAGGTCATCGGCTCGACGCCTTCGTCGGAGACGGTGTTCAGGTCCTCGACAAAGCCGAGGATGGCGTTGAGTTCGCCCTGAAGCTTGGGAACCTCGGTTTCGGCAACGGCGATGCGTGCAAGCCGGGCGATGCGCCGGACGGTAGCCTGATCAACGGACATGGAAACCCTTCGCTGCTGGTTCCCCCGGGCTATAGCACCGGCAAAAACCGTTCGGCAACCGCCACCGGCCTCACGCCCCTGCGAAAAAGGAAAAGCCCCGCGCCGGAAAATGGCGACAGGGCAGGAAGGTCGGCGGCAGGCACTATGCTTTCGGTCTCAAATCACTCCGCCCAATGCAACCCCGTTGGCCGGGGTATCGGTCAATCTCTCCATTTGATCGCGGCGCCGCTCTCCGGCGTCGATGCCTTGTAGAGGCCGAAGCCGACAGCCCCGACCCAGCCGAGAATCATCAAAAGGATCAGTGCATTCACGCTCGATCGGTCGAGCCCCTGATGGCGGTGCGCGCCCGATCGCTGTTGTATCGGCCGCCAGCCGATCGGCCGGTCCGCCGGCAGCGGCATCACCGGCACGGCCTCGCCCGCCAGCACCTCGTCAACGCCGGGCGAGGCATCGATCGGTTCGGCACCGGCCGCTTCTGCCGCGTCAGACGGCGCCAAGGCAACGGTCCGGTACAGCCGCGTCAACGGCCGGCGCTCGGCCCGCGGCGGGGCATCGAGCGGCTCGCTGTCATTGTGCGCGATGAGGGGAAACGGCGCCACGGCAGCCAGCGCGCCGTTGTCATTGCCGGCCGGCACCGCCACCTGCCCGAAGCGGGCGCGGACATCGCGCGTTCCGGCCAGCACGTGGCCCAGCGCGGCAAGATCAAGCGGCACCCAGCCGACCGTCCCGATGGCGGCGGAATCGATCTCGATCGCCAGCGGATCGGGAGCGTCTGCCGCATGCGGCAGGCGTTCCAGCCAGGGGAAGTCGGCAGGGTCCATGCGGGACATCGCTCGGCTCCGGTTCTCGCCATTCAACCGGAGTGGACACTACCTGAAGGTGCAGGCGCGCGCGACCAAAGCGTCAATTAAGGATTAACATCACCCTCGCGCGCCCGTCTCGTTCTGGATCACGCAATATCGCGCGCGACATGCGGCTCAAAATCCAGCACCAGCCCGGCCTGTGATCCGAGTTCGCGCTTCAGCGCCTCCGGTGTGCCGGTCAGCAGGCCGAAGGTGCCCCAATGGCAGGGGATGACCGCTCGCGCATGCGGCAGATACCGCCGGATGGCATGGGCGGCAGAGGCCGGCCCCATGGTGAACCGGTCGCCAATCGGCAGGATGACGATTTCCGGCTTCCAGATCTCGTCGATCATCTGCATGTCGGAGAACACATCCGTATCGCCCATGTGCCAGACGACGGGTGCGCCCGGCAGGCGGATGATCGCACCGTTCGGCAGGCCGAGCGCCTGCGAGACCCCCTCCTCCAGCGCACCGGAGGAATGATCCGCCCGCGTCAGCGTGACCGAGACGCCGTCGTTCTCCACCGTGCCGCCGGTGTTCATCAGCTCGAACGCCGTACCGGTCTCCTTGCCGCCGTTGGCCGCCGCGATCTTGCCCATCAGCCACACGCCGAGATCGTAGTTGCAGAACAGCTTGGGCGCGGTCCTGATAGCGATATCGGCGGCATCACCGACATGATCGGAATGGCCATGCGTGAGCACCACATGCGTCACCCTGGCAAGCGCGGCCTGATAGCGCGCGGCATTGCCCGCCGCATCCGCCCCGGCGTTGAAGGTGGGGTTGCCGGTCAGGAACGGATCGACCAGCACTTTCCTGCCGCCCGCTTCCAGCGCGAAAGCCGAATGTCCGAACCATGTGATGCGCATTGTCAAAACTCCCTTATGCGAAACTGCCGCCAAGGATTATCAGGGGTTTGGATCGAATGTCAGAGGGATTCTTGCCATGAGCGCCGCGCCGGTGAGCCTTGAAGACCTGAAGCCGCGGCTGACGCGCGGCGGCCGGCTGCTGGGGCTCGATCTCGGCACCAAGACGATCGGCCTCGCCCTGTCGGATGTCGAGTTCCGCATCGCAACCTCGCTGCGTACGCTCAAGCGGCTGAAATTCCGCGAGGATGCAGCCGAGCTTGTCAGGATCGCAGGGGAGTTCGGCGTGCAGGGGCTGGTCATCGGCCTGCCGCTGAACATGGATGGAACGGAAGGGCCGCGCGCCCAGGCGACGCGCGCCTTCGTGCGCAATCTTGCGCCGCTGCTGCCGCTGCCGGTGGTGTTGTGGGATGAGCGGCTGTCCACCGTTGCTGCCGAACGGGTGCTGATCGCAGCCGATCTGTCGCGCGCCAAGCGCGGAGCGGTGATCGATGCCACCGCCGCCGCCTTCATCCTGCAAGGCGCGCTCGATCGTCTGGCGCGCCTTGCCTGAACCCTGCCCGCGTCAGTAGGCTGGGCGCGGATTGCCGTAGCGGTCGTACACCGTATTGCCATAGCCCGGCGCATACCGTCGGTTGATCCGGTTCTGCACCCGCTGCTGCTGGATGGCATAGGGCGAGCCGCCGTCGATCTGCTGCTGGCTGCGCGCCCAGCGCGAGCGGCGCGGCGGCACATAGCCATAGGCCGGCGGCGCATAGGCATAGCCGGGGGTGGCATAGCTGTAATCGCGGTAGTAAACCGGCGGGGGCGGCGGCGGGGCATAGCCATAATCGTAATAGACCCGCTCGCGCGGCTGGCTGGCGGCAATCGCTGCCGCGCCGATGGCCAGCGCGCCGATGGCAGCCGCAGCGGCCGCAGCGCCGTTGTTGCCGCGGCGGACGACACGGACGGGGCCACGACGGCGATATTGCACGGTCTCCACCGTCTCGCGCACACCGACATCCTTGTTCATCGGGAACGGCATGGCCGAAACCGCCGGCGCCGCCGCAGCGAGCAGCGCACCGCTCAACACCACCGCCGCAATGCGACGAACACCTGAAACCTGCGCCATGACGCCGTCTCCCTTTTTTCTCGCACCGCCCGACCATGGGCAGTGGCACGTTTCTAGCGATGCGGCTATGAACCCCCACTGAATGCGGGGTTCAGCCCGCCCAAGGCCCGACCATGCCCCCGATCATCGACAGTGTCAGCACAATTCTTCTTGTTACCCTGCTCGGCTGGGCGATGAAACAGACCCGTTTCGTCTCCGAAGAGCAGTGGAACGGCTTCGAACACATCTGTTATCAGGTGTTTTTTCCCGCGCTGATCATTCACGCCCTTGTGAAGGCCGATCTCTCGTCCGTGCCGGCGGTGCGTTTTGCCGGCGCGATCATCGGCGCCGTGGTGCTCACCGGTGCATTGATGCTGCTTGCGGCCCCCACTGTCATCCGGCTGACAGGCATGAGCCGCCCGGCCTTTTCCTCGGTGTTTCAGGGGGCGATCCGCTGGAACACCTTCATGGCCTTCGGTCTGGTCGACCGGCTCTATGGACCGCGCGGCATGACGCTGATCGCCATCGCGCTGGCCGGCATCATCCCCATCATCAATGTCGCCTCGGTGATGGTGCTGCGCAGCTATTGCGGCACGCCGGGCGGCAGGTTCAATCCGCTCGGCCTGCTGAGAAACCCGTTCATCTGGTCAAGCGGCGTCGGCCTGCTTCTCAATCTCACCGGCCTCGGCCTGCCCGGCCCGGTGCTGGCCGCGGTGGATATCACCGGCCGCGCCTCGCTGGCCGGCGCGCTGCTGCTGGTCGGCTCGGGCCTCCGGCTGGCGGACCTTGGCAAGCCGGATGCCGCGCTCATCATCTCCTCGGTGGTCAAGCTGTTTGTCCTGCCGCTGCTGGCCGCCGGCCTTGGCCATGCCTTTGGCCTCAAGGGGGCCGATCTCGGCGTGCTGGTGCTGTGCGGCGCGGTGCCCACCGCTTCGGCCGCCTATATCCTGTCGCGTCAGATGGGTGGCGATGCGCCGCTGATGGCGGCGATCACCACGGCACAGACGCTGGCCAGCGCCCTCACCCTGCCGCTGATGCTGCTGGCGCTCGCCCCCGGTTGATCACGCCCCGGTCAGCGACACGCGGTTGCCGCCGTGCCGTTCGATCCGCCCGTCGAGATCAAGATCGATGAGCACGCCCTGCACCTCGGCCAGCGACGCGCCGGAGAGGCGCACGAGATCGTCAAGATCGAGCGGCGACGGGCCAAGAACGGCAAGGATACGCTCGCGCGGCGGCGCATCCGGCGTGGAGTCGCCGGGCTCACCCTCCCCTGCCTCTTCTGGCGAGGCCGCAAAACGCTGCTGCGCGACCGGCTCGGCAAAGCCCGGCTCCAGCAGTTCATCCCACAGCGGCTCATGCCGGTAGGTGGCGACCGATTGTTCTTCGCCGGCCAGCTGGGGGGCAAAAAGGTCCGGCGTATGAACGATGGGTTCGAGTTCGCGCACCACATCCTCCACCGAGGCGCAGAGATGCGCGCCTTCCCGGATGAGATCGTTTGCCCCCTCCGCGCGCGGATCGAGCGGCGATCCGGGCACGGCGAAAACCTCCCGGTTCTGCTCCAGCGCAAAGCGCGCGGTGATCAGCGATCCGGATTTCCGCGCCGCCTCGACGATGACCGTGGCATAGGCGATACCGGAAATGATGCGGTTGCGACGGGGAAAATCCCGCCCCCGCGCCTCCCATCCGAAGGGCATCTCGCTGACGACCGCGCCGGTTTCGGCGATCCTGCGCATCAGCGCGACATTTTCCGGCGGATAGGGGCGATCCAGCCCGCCGGCCAGCACCGCCACCGTGCCGAAGCCGAGCGAGGCGGAATGCGCCGCCGTATCAATGCCGCGCGCCAGGCCGGAGACGATGCCATAGCGATGCCGCGTCAGCCCCGCCGCCAGCTTCTCGGTGAAGCTGCGGCCGACGCCCGAGGCATTGCGCGAGCCGACAATCGCCACGAACGGATGGCGAAACACGGCCGGATCGCCAAGGACCGCCAGCAACGGCGGAGCGCCCGCCACGGTGCGCAGCAGCAGCGGATAGTCCGGCTCGCCAATCGCGACAAACCGCGCGCCCAACGCCTCGGCGGCCTCAAGTTCCTGCTCCGCCGCTTCGCGCGTGGTGATGCGGATATGCCCCTTGCCGCGCGCCTTCAACAGATCGGGCAGCGCGGCCAGCGCCGCCCCTGCCCCGCCGAAGCGGTTGATCAACTGGGTGAAGGTCAGCGGGCCGATGCTCTCCGTCCGCGTCAGCCGCAGCCAGTCCAGCCGCTGCGCATCGGTCAGCCGCAGGGTGGAACGCAGGGTCTCTGACGAGATCATTCACTTTTTCCCGATCTTGCCTTCCGTCCCGGCGAGCAGGCGGGCGATGTTCTCTGAATGCTTCCACCACAGCAGCGCCGCCAGCGCCGCCAGCAGCAGCACGCTGGCCAGCGAGCCGCCCAGCACCAGCGCGAACACCGGCGTCAGCGCGCTTGCCGCCAGCGCCGCGGCGGAGGAATAGCGGCTGGCCAGCGCCACGCCGAGCCAGATGATCGCAAAGGCGAGGAAAATCTGCCAGTTGAGGCCGAGCAGGATGCCGAGGTAGGTCGCCACCCCCTTGCCGCCCTTGAACCTCAGCCACACGGGAAAGAGATGGCCGAGAAAGGCGCCGAGGCCCGCCAGCAGCGCCGCCTCCCCGCCCCAGAAATGCCGCGCCAGCAGCACCGCCACCGTGCCCTTCAAGGCATCGCCCAGCAGGGTCGCCGCCGCCAGCCCCTTGCGCCCGGTGCGCAGCACGTTGGTGGCGCCGATGTTGCCCGAGCCGATGGTGCGGATATCCTCCGTCCCTGCCAGCGTGGTGATGACGATGCCGAACGGAATGGAGCCGAGAAGATAGCCGAGGACGAGAGCAAGGAATTGCGACATGGAAGAACCGCAAAGATGACCGGGCGTTCAGCCGCCCGTGAAGAGTGTGGACCCAACCGGCAGGCGCTTCAACGGCTTTCGTACACCACGCGCCCGGCAACGATGGTTGTCAGCACCTTGCCGCTCATCCGCGCCTCGTCGAACGGCGTGTTGCGGCAGCGCGAGTGCAGCTGTGCGGTATCGACCACCCACGGCAGATCGGGATCGAACACGATCACATCCGCCGGCGCGCCGCGCTCCAGCCGCCCGCCGGGCAGGCCCAGAAGTTCCGCCGGGCGGGTGGACATGGCATGGAGCAGCCGCGTCAGCGGCATATGGCCGGCATGGACCAGCCGCAGGCCGGCCGGCAGCATCGTCTCGACGCCGATCGCCCCGTTCGCGCATTCCACGAACGGCTGGCGTTTCATCTCCACATCCTGCGGGTTGTGATCGGACACGATGACATCGACCAGCCCTTCCGCCACCGCCGCGACAAGCGCGAGGCGCTCGTCCTCGGTCCGCAAGGGGGGCGAGAGCTTGAGGAAGGTGCGATAGGCGCCGATATCGTTCTCGTTCAGCGAGAGGTGGTTGATCGAGGTGCCGGCGGTCACGGTCAGCCCGGCCTTTTTCGCCGCCCGCAGCACATCGAGCGCATCCGGGCAGGTGACGACGGAGGCGTGATAACGCCCGCCCGCCATTTTCACGATCCGCATATCGCGTTCGAGCACGATGGTCTCCGCCTCGCGTGGCACACCGGGAAGCCCCATGCGGGAAGCGAACTCCCCCTCCGTCACCACGCCCTCGCCGGTCAGCGTCGGCTCCTCAAGGTGCTGCATGAACAGCGCGTTGAACATCCCGCCATAGGAAAGCGCGCGGCGCAGAACCTGCGCGTTCATCACCGATTTCGTGGCGTCGGTGAACATCACCGCGCCCGCCTCCATCAGCAGGCCGATCTCGGTCATCTCCTTGCCGGCAAGGCCCTTGGTCAGCGCGGCGGCGGGGTGAACACGCACGCTCGCCGTCGCCCGCGCCCGGCGCAGCACGAAATCGACAATCGCGGCTTCGTCCACCACCGGATCGGTATCAGGCATGGTGATGACGGTGGTGACCCCCCCGGCAGCGGCGGCGGCGCTGAGCGTCTTCAGCGTTTCGCGATATTCCGCACCCGGCTCGCCCATATGCACCCGCATATCCACCAGCCCCGGCGCAACGACGGCGCCATGACAATCGCGCACTTCCGTGCCCTCGCTGACCGCACTGGCCACAAGGCCGGGGCCGAGATCGCGGATCATCCCGCCCTCGATCAGCAGACCGCCCTTCCGCTCCGTGCCGGAGGCAGGATCGACAAGCAGCGCGTTGGTCAGCAGCAGCGGGCGGCGGTCAGTCTCGGGCATGGTCGTTGTTCCTGCCAAAATGCGAAAAGAAGCGCAGCCAGAACCAGACCAGCGCCACGAAAAAGAAAATCAGGATCGCGCCGAACAGCCCGATGATGAAGACCAGCCACAGGGGCTGGCCGGCATCCGTTGCGAACCACACGAAGGTGCCGACCGAGAGCGCCATGAACACTGCCACGACCCGCGCCTTGGCGCGGATGGCGCTGCTCACCATTGCGGCCAGCGCAGCATCGACCGGCCGTTCGGCCTCGTCCTCATCGCGCACGGCAGGCTCGCTCCTCACTCACGCGGGTCCACCAATTCGCAAAACCCGGCGAGAATACCGACAAACGCAAGACCCAGCCACAGCGTCGCCCCCGCCGGATCAGCGAACGCGATGAATGCCAGGGCCGACAGCGCGAGCAGCCCGCGCCGCAGCCGCGGATAGTCCATGCAGATTTCCATGATCAGCCTGGAGAGGGGACCGTACCCGAACATCATCCGACCTTCCGTCGTCCGATCCGCTCGAACAACTCGAAAACACCAAGAAGGACAACGCAGAACCCCAGCGTGCCCCATCCTCCGGCTGTCGCCAGCCCGCCACCGAGAATGACCCACAGCGCAAGGCCGCCTAGCACGATCCAGCGGGTGACGCGGAATTCAAGGATGATCTCGAAAATCAGGCCCAGAACCGTGCTCATTTCTCCCGCGGTTCCTTGAAACGGTAGGGCTTCACCACGTCGACATAGTGGCCGAGGACAAGGATCACGCCCAGAACAACCGCTACGATTGTCGCCAGCGGCCAGTCCCACACGCCGCGAAGGCTGGCGACCCCCACGAGAAACAGCAGGCCGAGCCCGACAATCCAGAACCGCAGCCGCCGGGCATGGACCGCGACCTCCAGCAACACCGTGAGAATGATCTCTCCCATCGCTCACCCGTTCGGCAGGCGTTGGGCCAGCGCTTCCAGCACCGCCATCCGCACCGCGACACCCATTTCCACCTGCTCGCGGATCAGCGATTGCGCCCCGTCCGCCACCTCGGAGGAAATCTCGACGCCCCGGTTCATCGGTCCGGGATGCATGACGAGACAATCGGGCTTGGCGAACGCCAGCTTGTCCTGATCGAGGCCGAAGAAATGGAAATACTCCTTCATCGAGGGGACGAACGAGCCGTTCATCCGCTCTTTCTGGAGCCGCAGCATCATCACGATATCCGCGTCCTTCAACCCCTTCTTCATGTCGGTGTAGACTTCGACTCCCATCCGCTCCAGCCCCTTGGGCAGCAGCGTGGTGGGGCCGACGCAGCGCACCCGCGCCCCCAGCGCCGACAGGCAGATGATGTTGGAGCGGGCCACGCGTGAATGGGCGATATCACCGCAGATGGCGACGATCAGCCCCTCGATCCGCCCCTTGTTGCGGCGGATGGTCAGCGCATCGAGCAGCGCCTGCGTCGGGTGCTCATGCGCGCCGTCGCCGGCGTTGATCACCGAGCAATCGACCTTGCGGGCGAGCAGCTGCACCGCGCCCGCCGCATGGTGCCGCACCACGATGAGATCGGGCCGCATGGCATTTAGCGTGATCGCGGTGTCGATCAGCGTCTCGCCCTTCTTCACGGACGAATTGGCCACCGACATGTTCATCACGTCGGCGCCGAGGCGCTTGCCCGCGAGTTCGAAACTCGCCTGCGTCCGCGTCGAGGCTTCGAAGAACAGGTTGATCTGCGTCCGGCCGCGCAGGGTCGTCTTTTTCTTCTCGACCTGGCGGGAAATGGCGACCTCCGCATCGGCAGCATCAAGCAGCGCCTCGATATCGAGGCGGTTCAACCCCTCGATGCCGAGAAGGTGCCGGTGGGGAAAGGTGAGGGTCTTCGACGGCTGCGTGCTCATGTCGAAGACCATGCAGTAAGCAAGCCGGCCTGCCCCCGCAAGCGGAGAATGCCGTTCTCAACCGGAAAGGCGCAGCGAGGTAAACAACTCGCCGCCAGACATCGTACAACCGTCTTGACAGCGGCGGAGGTTCCGGCAATGGTCGCGGCCAGTGGTCAGACCAATTGACCAGTCACGCGCCGGCGCCAGACCGGCCGTGAACGGAAACGCGCCGGACGGGAGCCCCCCTTGCCCATCGAAGCCATCGAGTCGCGCAGGCTCTACCGGCAGGTCGCGGACCAGCTTCGCAACCTGATGGATTGCGGTGAGTTTGCCGTGGGCATGCGCCTGCCCTCCGAGCGGGAGCTGGCGATCCAGTTCGGCATTTCCCGCGCCACGGTGCGCGAGGCGCTGATCGCGCTGGAGGTGGATGGCCGCGTGCGCATCCGTGTCGGCTCGGGCGTCTATGTCGAGCCGCCGCCGCAGGTGGCGGAGGAGGTTCTGGCCCCGCCGCTGGCCGGACCGTTCGACGTGCTGGGCGCCCGCGCGCTGTTCGAGGGTGCTGTGGCGGAAGAAGCCGCCCGCAGTGCCGGCCCGGCGGACCTTGCGGCGATTGACCAGACGCTGGCGGCGATGGCCGAGGCGACACAGGACAGCCACGAGATCATGGCGCTGGACCGCGCCTTTCATATCGCCATTGCGCAGGTTCTCGGCAATGACGCGGTGACACGCATTGTCGGCGACCTTTTCGACCAGCGGCTGCACCCCTATTTTGCCCAGCTTGCCCGGCATTTCGAAAATCCGGAAAGCTGGCGCCGCGCGCTGGCCGAGCACCGCGACATCCGCGAGGCGATTGCCTCCGGCGACGGCCCGGCCGCCCGCGCGGCAATGCAGAGCCACCTCGACAAGTCGCAGGCGCGCTTTTCCGAAAGTTTCGGCAACGGCCCGCCGACGGCGGCCAGACCCCATGCAACACCCGCCGCCCGGCGAATGGACGCTTCTGCTCCGCGCCGGGCGTCGGCCCCCTGACCACCCCGCCTTCATCAACGACCAAAACCCCGGAGGAAAGACAATGTTCAGGACCACCCTTTCGGTCGCCGCGATTGTGGCCGCCACCCTCGCCGCCGCCCCGGCGATGGCGCAGACCAAGCTGAAATGGGCGCATGTCTACGAGACGTCCGAGCCGTTCCACACCGAATCGGTCTGGGCCGCCGGCGAGATCGCCAAGCGCA
>ERZ1645187.1143-NODE-1143-length-24860-cov-20.692522_pt1 | contig 24860 bp, 23 predicted proteins | sample MGYA00575352_ERZ1645187 | MGnify/ENA primary metagenome ERZ1645187 (study PRJEB40837, sample SAMN11349314) | freshwater sediment metagenome | isolation source: river sediment | host: Sediment | place: India: Wazaribad , New Delhi | collected 2017-02-21 ...
GAGCCAGAACGATCCGCCAGCCTCTTCGGTCACAACGCCGAAGCCTACCCTCGGCCGTAGCCGGCCAGCCGACCACGAGTGCACCGGCTCGTCACCGTCTGGGACGGCCAGTAACCTCGAGCCATGGTGCAATCCAGTTCCTCAGCCCAGCAGTCCGTCGTCCAGTCACTAATCGACCACGAGCAGTATGAGGAGATCTGGCGGAGTCTGCCGACCGACACCTACTTCGCGGCCTGGCGGGCGGTGAACACGCGTGCGCTGGGCGTGCTGGCGGCCGTCACGCTGCAGCAGTTGGCCCAGGCGCAGGCCGCATCGGGCACCGCCGACGTGTTCCCGTGGGTTTCCCGGGCGATCGACGCAGCTCGGACGACCGAGCTGTCCGCCGACGTGTTGACCCAGGCGTGGCTGGCCGACCAGCACGACCGTGGCGCCCAGCTCACAGCCGCCCACCCAGATCCTGGCGACCCGATGCGGATCGGGGCGTTTCGGGCGATGTTGGGTGCCCGGCTGATGGCCGCTGAACTCGACGGCGACAGTGTTCGGGTGAGGCAGTTGACCAAGGACGCCGACAACCCCGTTGAAGTGCGGGATGCGTTGGTGCAACTGGCAGATGCGCTGGCACGTGACCTGGCCGAGGCCACCGGCGGCAGCCGCGAGCGGGTGCTGCGGGCCCTGGTGTCCGGCTAGGGCGCCGGTCTCGGCACCGTTTCGTGGTCTGTCCAACTCCTGCTACCGCCAGCAGACGGTACTGCGAAGGATTGGTCGAAACAGAACCCCCGGTCGCATCAGCGATCGGGGGCAGCGGCGGTGACGGAGGGATTTGAACCCTCGGTGGCTTGCACCACACCCGCTTTCGAGGCGGGCTCTTTCGGCCGCTCAGACACGTCACCGCCGGTCAGCTTACGTCATGGGCAACCGCGTCCGCCAATCGAGGACGACGAGACTCGACCAGCCGTCCTGCTCAGTCGCGCCGCTCGGCGAAGAAACCCTTCAGCTGAGCCGCCACGGCATCGGCCATGACACCGCTCACCACGCTGGGCCGATGCAGCAGCCGAGGATCACCCAGCAGATCCCACAAGGAGGTGACTGCGCCGGCCTTGGGGTCGAAGGCGCCGTAGACCACCCGCTCCAGCCTGGCCGCGACGATGGCGCCGGCGCACATCACACACGGCTCCAAGGTGACCACCAACGTGCAGCCGGGCAGCCGCCAACCCTGCCCGAGCGCTTCCGCGGCGCGCCGCATCGCCACGATCTCGGCGTGCGCGGCCACGTCACCGGTCATTTCGCGCTCGTTGCCGCCGCTGGCGAGCACCGCGCCGGAACGGTCCAGCACCACGGCCCCCACCGGAACTTCACCTCGGACGGCTGCGTCGGCGGCGACACTCAGCGCCAGCCGCATCGCGGCGTCCCAGCGGCTCAGTTGATGGCTCGCTCGAACGAGGACGTGAACTTCATCAGGTCGACCAGCCGGTGCACCAGTTGGTCGGAGTCCTCGTCCAGGTCACCGGCGATCTGCTCCAGGTCGAACTCGCTGACACCTTGATCGACCAGCATGTCGAAGTCGCCGAGGGGTTCGGAATCGCCATCCGGATCGGGCACCTCGACGCCGAGGTAATCGACGACATCGCGGGCGATGGGCCAGTCGTTCGCCGCGATCGAGTCGTTCAGCAGCACCTGGGTGTTGCGGCCACGTACTCGGCACAGCACGAAGAACTCGCCGGCGATGGAGACCACACCCAAGGCGCCCGCATCACCGGGCAGCCTGCGGAGTTGGTCGATCAGCTCGTCGAGGTCGTTGGCCATCTGGGGGGTCAGTTCGGTCGCGACCGCCACCCCGTCCTCCCGGTAAAGGGCCACCGCGAAGTCGATGTCGTCGGGAGTCGCGTCATCATAATCGTCGTCATCATCGTCGTCGAGATCATCGAGATCGTCGTAGTCGTCGGGGATGACCCCACCGTCGAGGTCGCTGTCGTCATCGAGATCGTCGACAGAGTCGGACGAATCATCGATCTCATCATCGACGAACAGCTTGTCATCGGCGTCCATGTCTTGGCTCCTCAACCTTGCACCTGGTCAACCTTGTACTTGGGCGTACCCGACTCAATCGTCGCAGATCGGGCGATCACCCAAAACCCCGGGTCCCAACTTTCGCCTCCACAACTCGCACGTACGGTGCCTGTGCCAAGGTGGAATCCGTGCACCTCAAAGTACTCGACCATCCCTTGGTGGCCCACAAGCTCACCCACCTGCGCAACGTAAAGACCGACAGCCCGACCTTCCGGGCCCTGGTGGACGAGTTGGTCACGTTGCTGGCCTACGAAGCGACCCGAGGTGTGCGGGTCACACCGGTGCACATCACCACGCCGGTCGCCGAGACCCAGGGCGTCGAACTCGCCGACCCCAAACCGTTGGTGGTGCCCATCCTGCGGGCTGGGCTGGGCATGCTGGGCGGCATGTCCCGGCTGATGCCGACCGCGGAAGTCGGCTTCGTCGGCATGATCCGCGACGAGGAGACGCTGCAGCCCTTCACCTACGCCGAACGGTTGCCGCAAGACCTGTCGGGACGGCAGTGCTTCGTCCTCGATCCCATGCTGGCCACCGGAGGGTCGTTGGGCGGCTGCGTGCAGTTCCTCGCCGACCGGAAAGCCGACGACGTGACCTGCGTCTGCCTGCTGGCCGCCCCGGAGGGCATCGAGCGCTTCCGCACGCTGGTCGACGAACTCCAGATCTCGACCACCTTGGTGGTGGCCGCGGTCGATGAGCGGCTCAACGAGTTCGGTTACATCGTGCCCGGTCTCGGCGATGCCGGTGACCGGCTCTACGGTGTGGTCGACTGAGTTTCGTCGACGATCCCCGCTTCGTCCCCGGGCTGCTCCGCGGCTGGCATTTCGACAGCCTCTTCATCCTGGGCGCCGACCGGCTGTGCGTCGTTCGGCCCGCCGTCGGTCTCGGACGTCCAGGCCTGTGCGCTGCGTGGGTTGAGAGGGTCGGCGAACGCCGTCTGCGGTCCGCCGAGGGTCGCCAGCATCTGCCGAACGTTCGCCAGCTGCGCGGTGATCGAGTCACGGCGCGCGGTCGCAGCTGCCAGTTCGCGTTCGGAGTTCTGCCTGATCCCCTCGGCTCGCCGCTTCGCCTCGGACAGCAGCGAGGACGCGTCCGTCTGCGCATCGCGCACGATCTGATCGGACTGCTCGCGGGCCGCAGTGGTCACCCGCTCCGCCTCGCTGCGGGCCGCATCCAATTCCTGGGTGGCCAACTCGACCTCATGGGTCTTCTTGGCCAGCGTCGCGTTCAACTCGTCCATCGCCTCGGTTCGGCGCTCGGCAAGCGTCCGTTCGAAGTCGGCCGCCGCTTGGGCGGCCTGGGCGCGCTGCCCCTCGTAGAGCGCCTCGGCCTCCTCGCGACGAGCGGTCGCCTCGGCGTCGGCCTCCTCACGTAGGTGATCGGCCTGCTGCTTGGCGGCCTCAATGCTGCGAGCCGCCTCGGCCCGGGCCCTGGAGATCGTCTCGGCCGCCTCGCGCTCGGAGTTCGACGCGCTGTCGGCGGCGAGCCGCTCGGCTTCGGTCGTCAGCCGTTCATGCTCTGAGCGGGCGTTCTCGCGCAGTTCGTCGGCCTCCTGCTGGGCGAGGGTGAGCATCTGAGCGATGCGTTCACCGAGGCTGGCGAAGGTGGGCGGCACGCCGTGGTCTTGCTCGGCCCGCACCTCAGCCAATGCCTGCTCGAGCATCTCGATCCTGCCGGCGAGGTCACCGGCCAACTGACGTTGCTTGGTGATCTCGACGGACTGCTTGGCGTTGTCGTCCCGGGCGCGGGTGAGGTCGGTCTGGAGTTGATCGACCGTTGACTGCAACCGGCGCATCCGCTGGTCGACCTCGCTGGGCTCGTAGCCCTTTCGTACCAGACGGAACGGGGTGTCGGTCATGCTTGCTCTCCTTGGCTATCGCTGTGGTTGTCTGCTGGTTGGGGGTCTGGTTCTGGAGCATTGACGACCGGGACCGGCACAGCGAGCGCCTCGATGACGCCTGACAGGTTCCCCAGTTCGGTCGCGATGTTATCGCGGCGGCTGGCCAGCCGGGCAACCTCGCCACGGGCTCGCTCCAGCATCGTTTGGGCCTCGACGCGGATTCGGTCGGCATCGCGGCGCGCGTCCTGAAGAAGCTGGACGGCTTCAGCGCGCGTGGCACTGGTCTGCTCGAAGGTGTCATGCCGCAGTCTGGTCAGGTCGGCGTTCAGCTTCTCCCGGATCCGCTGCGCACTCTGCTCCGCCTCTGTCAGCCGGGCTTCGGCACGAACGACCAGCGCTTCGGACTCCCGCCTGGCCGAGGCCAGTCGATCATCCGCGTCCTGCTGGGCGGCCGCCCGGGTGCGTTCGGCGTCCTGCTGCGCGACGCGCAGGGTGGCCTCGGCCTGCGCCCGAAGATCACGTGACAGCGCCTCGGCCTCGCTCAAGGTGACGCGAGCCGTATGCGCCTGCCGAGCGATCAACACCTGCAGGCGCTGATGGACCTGCTTGCGGTGGTCGGCCGCCTGGCCGCGGGCCTGCTCCCCGATCTGCTCGGCCTCGGTCTTGGCGCTGTCGAGGAGGTCGGTGACGGTGCGGTTGGTCCAGTCCAGCTGCTGCTGGGCCTCGCCGGTGATCCTTTCGTGGTCTGCCTCGGCCTCGGCGCGCCGCTGGGCGGCGTCCTGCTCGGCGCTGTCGACCAACCGTGCGACCTCGGCGCGGGCGGCCGCGAGCTCGGTCTGCGCCAGGGTGGCACTGTCGTCGGCGCGCTGCTGCGCCTGCCGCGCGATATCGGCCGCTTCGGTGCGCGCCTGCTCCAAGACCGCCTGGACCTGCTGGTCCACCTCGGCGCGCTGTTGGGCGCTGGCCTCTTCGGTGTCCCGAATCTCGTCGGCGATCTGTTGGCGGGCTTGGCTGAGCTCGTCCTGCGCCTGCTGCCGCCTGGCAGCCGCCTCGGCCTCAGTTCGGGCGATCAGTTGGGACGCCCGGGTCTGCGCCTCTTCGGTCAGCCGGTCCACCTCCGCCAAGGCCGCCGCGAGCGCGGTGTTCGCCTGCTGCTCGGCCGACGCGGTGATCTCGTTGGCCTGGCCGAGTGCCTCGTCGATCCGGGCCTCGGTTTCGACGCGGGCCCGGATCAGTTCGCGCTGCGCCTGCTCGGCGAAGTCAACCGCCTGCTGGTGCTGCCGGGCGATTTCGGCGTGCATCCGCTCAATGTCGACACTCGCGTCAGCGGCCTCCTGTCGGCGCTTGGCGGCGTACTGGTCGGCCTCCCGGCGCACCTGGTCGGCGAAGTCCTGCGCGACCTCAAGAATCTGCGAGGCACGCCGCCCGAGATCACCCTTGTGCAGGGTCATGTCGCTGGAGGCCATGGCCCAATCCTCCCACCAACTCGGCAAGCACCCCAGCCGGGGTTGAGGATCTCAGCAGTTGGAGGAACCCACGCCGCCACTGTCCCGGTGCATTCGGATCGGGTGAGCATGTCCAGCAGTTCAGGGTTGACCAGGCGTACCTCCCGGCCAGCCCAGAGGTCGCTGAGACCTCAGTAGTAGTAGGGGAAATCCGACCAGTCGGGATCCCGTTTGGCCAGGAAGGCATCCCGGCCCTCCGCCGCCTCGTCGGTCATGTAGGCCAGCCGGGTCGCCTCGCCGGCGAACAACTGCTGCCCGACCAAGCCGTCGTCCGGCAGGTTGAAGGCGTACTTCAGCATTCGGATCGCGGTCGGCGACTTGCCACAGATCTTGCGACCCCAAGCCAGCCCCTCGTCCTCGAGTTGCGCATGCGGGACGACCTTGTTGACCATGCCCATCCGCAGCGCGTCCTGTGCCGAGTAGGGGTCACCGAGGAAGAAGATCTCGCGGGCGAACTTCTGGCCGACCTGCCGGGCCAGGTAGGCCGACCCGTAGCCGCCGTCGAAGGACGCCACATCCGCGTCGGTCTGCTTGAACCGGGCATGCTCGGCCGAGGCGATCGACAGGTCGGCGACCACGTGCAGGCTGTGCCCGCCGCCTGCCGCCCAGCCGCTGACCAGGCAGATCACCACCTTGGGCATGAACCGGATCAACCGCTGCACCTCCAGAATGTGCAGGCGGCCGGCCCGTGCGCGGTCGACAGTGGACGCGTCCTCACCGGCGGCGTACTGGTAGCCCGACTTGCCTCGGACGCGCTGATCGCCGCCGCTGCAGAACGCCCAGCCGCCGTCGCGGGGGCTCGGACCGTTGCCGGTGAGCAGCACACAGCCGACGTCCGGTGACTGCCGGGCGTGCTCAAGCGCGAGCAGCAACTCGTCCACGGTGTGCGGCCGGAAGGCGTTGCGCACCTGGGGACGGTCGAAGGCGATCCGCACCACACCCGGGCTCCCGGCCTGCTGGCCGGCGCGGTGGTAGGTGATGTCGGTGAAGGCGAAGCCGGGCACCTCGTCCCACAGTGCGGGTTTGAAGGGGTTGGCGGATGCGTCGTGGCTCATGGGCTCCAAGGTAGCGGTCATCCGGCCACAGATCGCCGGGCCGGTGTCGCCAGAATCGCCAAATGCGAGCGCGGACAGCAGGTGGGCGGGGGGCGCGGACCCGTGCGCCTGCCGTCCCGCAAGCAGGTAGCCTGAGTCCTCAGCCACCGCCGATGGGAGGTTTGGATGCGCCGCTGTGCCGTGATCGGCAGCCCGATCGCCCATTCACTGTCACCTTTGCTGCACCGCACCGCCTACGCGCAGCTCGGCCTCGCCGACGAGTTCTGCTACGACGCCTTCGAGGTGACCCCCGAAACCTTGCCCGGGTTCCTGGCCGGGCTTGGGGACGAGTGGGTCGGCCTGAGCGTCACCGCACCCAACAAGCAGGCCCTGCTCGACCACGGCGAGCCCGACCCGGTCGCCGCGGCGCTGCGGGCGGGCAACACCTTGATCCTGGGCCGCGGGGGTGAACCCAACCGCGTCCACAACACCGACGTGACCGGCCTGCTGGCCGCCCTCCACCGCGTCGGGGTGGACAAGGCGTCCACTGCCATCCTGCTGGGCAACGGGGCCACCGCCCGTAGCGCGTTGTGGGCGGTCGGACGCCTGGGAGTGCGCGAGGTCGTGGTCTGCGCCCGGGACGCCGCTCGGGCGCGAGCCAGCCTGGCCGAGGTTGCCGCCCGGGCCGGCATCGAACTGTCGGTACAGCCTTTCGGACGCCCACCCGAGTTGCCCGCGGCCTGGAGCGGCCGGGCGGACCTGCTGATCTCGACAGTGCCGGTGGTGCTGCCGACAGACTTGGCGTCCGCGCTGGTCAAGTTGGCGTCCACGGTCTTCGACGTGGTCTACGACAACTACCCGTCACCACTCGATCGGGCCGCCCACGAAGCCGGAGTCACCCTGCTGGACGGCCTCGACCTGCTGGTCGGTCAAGCGATCGACCAGATTCGCCTGATGACCGGCCGCGACGCCGATCCGGCACCGTTGCTTGCGGCCTGCCGAGCCGAAGTGCTGCGGCGGATGTCCGGAAAGGAGTCCTGATCAGATGGCACGCAGGAAGGAACATCGGACGCGTCCGCCTCGCCCCGCACTGGCACTGAATCCGGCGATCGGGATGACGCTCGGTGCGATCGCGTTGGGCCTCGGGCTGTTGGGTCTGGCCTGGTTTGCCGCCGGCGACGACAGCTGGTTCGGCCTGGTCTGGGCCCTACCCGGCTTCTATGTCCTGCTGCAGCCGTTGCGCGGTATCGTCCGCGGCTCCGACCAGCAACTTCGGATCGCACTGCGCAAGATCGACCTGTCGAAGCTGACCAAGGTGGCCGTCTACGAGCGCACCCAGTGGGGCCTCACCTATGGGGTTGCGGTGCTGAGGTTCCCCGATCACGTGGAGGAGGTGCTGGGGTCGTTCCTGACGACCAGGTCGTTCACGCGGTTGGTGGAATGGTTCGGAGTACCGATTGAGGTGCTGCAGGGCGCCTGGACCCCACGTCAACTGGCTGCCGCGCGGCCGGATCTGATTCCCGCCCGGGGGGCGGCGTCGAAGAAGAAGTAGCCCCCGTTCGCCAACGTGTGAACCGCTGCAAGATCGGCGCGAGAACCCCCCTCCCCCGCGGCAGGGCATCTTCGGCCGGTTACGAGAACCCGACGAAGCCCATTCGAGGCCGATCACGGGTTCCGCCGGTCAACCCACAGATTCAGGCCCTTCGTTTGCCAACAAACTGCGGAATCTGGGATGCGGAACGACCACGCAGACCGGCCGGGGCCGGCCACCATCCGCGATCGCCAGCGTGATAGGACTAGTCACACATCATTGACGATGCAAATGCGAGCAACGCTACATCGACACCATGCCATTCTCGGAGGCCGGGCTGTTCGAACAGCTGACGTCGGAGTACGGCAGCAAGTTCCCCGAGGATGCCGCCCGCTACGCCGTCGAAAACGTCAAGGTTGACTGGAACCAACAGGCGCTCCTCGCAGCGATCAGCTACCGCGAAACGCTGGCGATGTCGAACGACGCGATCTGGGATCAGCTCGTCTCGGAGTACGGAAGCCAGTTCACTCCCGAGCAGGCTGATTACGCGATCGCGAACCTGCCCGCCTAGCACTCGACGGGCGTTGCAGGCCACCCAAGCCGAACAACTGGCTCGGATCAAGCCGCTGCGCGACGGGGTTTCGAGGTAACAAAAAACGCCCCTGAGAAGGGGCGTTCCTGGCGCACTCGGAGGGACTCGAACCCCCAACCTTCTGATCCGTAGTCAGATGCTCTATCCATTAAGCTACGAGTGCAGTGCCTCAGTGGGCAGTTGCCAACTTTAGCGCATCGCGCACGACTGACCAAAATCCCGACGAACCGGCCGTGGCGTCCCCCACCAAGGAACCGAACACAACCGAAATCGCGGTGGGCCGACCGAGGCGACACCGTCCCCGGACTGGCGAACCCGCTGAACGGCGCCCAGCAGGTGACGGCGGAGGTGGCGAGATTTGAACTCGCGATGGGGTTGAGCCCCAAACCCGCTTAGCAGGCGGGCGCCATAGACCTGACTAGGCGACACCTCCGTGACCACCGGAAGCGTTGCCGCACCCGGACGTCTGCTCAAGGTTAGCGACTTGGCCCGGCCACCGCAAAGCCTCCGCCGAGCTCGGCTGATGGCTTGGGGATTCATTGCGCAGGTGGATGCGCGGCCTGCGTGCGATCCATTATTGTATGTCGAGCGTCTATGCTCATGCCAACCGCGACTGCACCGGGGAGAGGAGCCGATCTTGTCGCACTCGGACGAGAACCAGCCCCCCGCTGCACGTCGCGGTTTTGAGGCCCCCGGCCACGAGACGGAGACCGAGTTCTCGCCCCCGCGGTATGCGGCCGGTGGCACCTACGGCGCACCTCGTTCGTCAGAACTTCGCGATCAGACCCCTCAAGAGGCCCTCACCGCGGCTCGCCCGGCGAGGGCGGCGTCGTCCGCCCGGCCCGACCGACGATTCCGGGGCGCTGTAGTGCGCACTTTCGCCAGCACGATCCTCCCGGGGCTGGGCCTCATCGGTACCCGCGCCCACAACGCGGGGGTCGTGATCCTGACCGTGCTGGGGGCCGGCACGGTGGCGCTCGTCCTGTTCATTCGGAGCAATCCGGCGATGGTGGTCGGCAGCGCCCTGCAGGCCGACTGGATGTTCGCGATCGGAGTGGCGCTGGCGTGCCTTGGGCTGCTTTGGGTCACCATCATCGTCGGCACCTTCCTGGTCAGTCGGCCACGATCGCTCACCCCACGGCAGCGGGTCATCGGATCTGCCGTCGTCGGGGTCCTGTCGCTGCTGGTCAGCGCGCCCATGGCGGTGGCGTCCGCCTATTCATTCCAGACCGCCGCACTGTCCGGCGGCGTCTTCGTGCCGCAAGACAACGCACAGTCGAAGACGCGGCCGACGCTCGACAGCCGTGACCCGTGGGCCAACAAGCCGCGGGTGAACGTCCTGCTGCTCGGCGGCGATTCGGGCGAGGGACGCGAAGCCGATCTCGGCGTCCGCACCGACACCATCATGCTGGCGTCGATCGACACCCAGAGCGGCGCGACGCTGATCGTTCAACTGCCCCGAAACTTGCAGTATCCGATCTTCCCGCCAGGCTCGGAGCTGGCTGGGCTCTTCCCCTACGGGTTCAATGACGGCGGCAACTCCTTCCTGAACGCGGTCTGGCACGACGTACCGACGATGTACCCCGACCTGTTCGCCGACACCGACTACCCGGGCGCCGATGCACTCAAGTCGGCGGTCGAAGGAGTCACCGGCTTGCCGGTCGACTACTTCGCCTTGGTGAACATCGACGGCTTGGTGGCCTTGGTGGACGCGATGGGTGGCGTCCGGCTGAACGTCAACTTCCCGATCGCCATGGGTGGCAGCGACGACGGTCTGGACTGCGGGAAGGAGGGCTGGATCCCTGAGGGGCCTGACCAGTTGCTCAGCGGCAACCAAGCCATGTGGTACGCACGCAGCCGCTGCAACTCCCCAGGCGGTGACTTCGGACGCATGCAGCGCCAGTCGTGCCTCGTCGACGCGGTGATCGCCCAAGCGGATCCGGCAGTGATGGTGACCCGCTACGAGGGCATCGCCAAGGCCGCCGGCGATATGGTCTCCACCGACATCCCGCAGGAGCACATTTCGGCGATGGTCGACCTGGCCCTGCGCGTCCAGACCGGCCAGCGCGTGAGTCGGCTGGCATTCGTCCACGGCGAGAACGGCTACTACTCCGACGGGCCCGACTTCGACCTCATGCACCGACAGGTCCAGGACGCCATCCAGGCTATGGCCGAGCCGACGACCGTTACGGCCTCTGCCGAGCCACAACAGACCCAGGCACCGGTGCCCGCCGACCCTGCCAGCGAGGCACCAGTCGAGCCGGGCGTCCAGCAGACCACCCAAGCTCCTGCCGAGAACATTGCGGATGCCTGCGCCTACCGCCACGAAGAACCCAACAGCAACGTGCCGATCCCCGAGACCGTGCCCGTCTATACCCCTCCGGCCACCGAACCAGGGCGCTGATACCGCGGTTCCAAGCCGGTGCTGCCGTGCCAGTGCTGTATCAGTGGTCCAACGCCTGCATCCGGCGCGAGATGTCATCGGTGATCGCCCGCATCTGGTCGTCCGGCTTCCCACCGGGGGCCTGGATGAACGTTCGGTCGACGCGTCCGCGAGCGATCACCAGCCGCGATCCATCCGGGGTGGCCGAGACGGCGTCCACATCGATCCAGGCGCCGCTCTTGTGATAGCCCGGCCCCGAGACCTCATAGCCGTCGGGCGACAACGTGATGTGCAGCGTGCGGGTCTGCAGAAAGACTGCCGCCGTGATCGCCAGAGCAAGACCGGCTACCCCCACCAGTGCCCCGATCACCACCAGCACTAACTTGCGCGGCTCGGGCCAGCCGGCGAGCAGGGCAGCCCCGCCTGCCACCAACGCGAGACCCGCGATCACCCATGCGCGCACCGGGGTCTGTGGACGCAGGGCGTAGTACGTGGGATCTCCAGATCCCAACTCGGCGGCAGCCATGGCGCGTCTCCTTCCAGTGCACGGCGGAGGGCGGCGAGAGTGGGATTCGAACCCACGGAGCTTTCGCTCGGCCGCTTTCAAGGCGGCTGCACTAGTCCACTATGCGATCTCGCCAGAGGCAGAACCATGCTAGCCCACCACGGCCCCCGCGTTCGGATGGCAGGCTGAGGGCATGTTCGCGATCACCCTTGAAGGATTCGGTGGAACCGAGAAAATGCGCTGGGCCGAGGTGCCGACCCCGGAGCCGGGCCCCGATGAGGTGCGTGTCCGGACGGTTGCGGTTGGGGTGAATCGCGCCGATCTGCTGCAGCGCCAGGGCTACTACCCACCGCCGGCGGGGGTGTCCGAGTTGCTCGGCCTGGAGTGCTCCGGCGTCATCGACGCGATCGGCGATGACGTGGACGACTGGCAGCCCGGCGACGAGGTGGTCGCGCTGCTGGCCGGTGGCGCCTACGCGGAGTACGTGGTGGTACCGGCGGGCCAGGTGACCAGTCCCCCCGCGGGTGTCGACCTGGTCAGCGCGGCCGGATTGGTCGAAGTGGCAGCCACCGTGCTGTCCAACCTCGACCGCGCCCAACTGCGCAGCGGCGAAACCTTCCTGGTCCACGGCGGCGCCGGTGGCATCGGCACCTTCGCGATCCAGTACGCCAAGGTGTTGGGGGCCAAGGTGGCCGCCACAGCGTCCGCAGGCAAACTCGACCACTGCCGGCGACTGGGTGCCGACATCGTGATCAACTACGCTCGCGACTGGCTCACCGAACTGCTGATGGCCACCGAGGACCGCGGCGTGGACGTCATCCTCGACATCATCGGGGCCAAGTACCTCGAACAGAACATCTCGGCGCTTCGTCCGGACGGCAGGCTGGTGATCATCGGTATGCAGAAGGGCACCAAGGCCGAACTGGACATCGCCAAACTGCTGAACAAGCGCGCCACCATCACCGCCACGAGCCTGCGCGGGCGCCCTGTCGAGCAGAAGTCGGAGATCGTCCGGCAGGTCGCCGAACGGGTCTGGCCGCTGATCACCGCGCGAGTGATCCAGTTGGCACCGGAGACAAGGTTCTCCCTACGGGACGCAGCCGCCGCACATGAGATTCTGGCCTCTGGAAGCAACGTTGGGAAGCTCATCCTGACGCTAGAGTGACTGGCGGACTGGCTTTTCGCAGTCAGACAGATACTGCCATCACAGCGGAGTGACAGGAAGTTACACGTATGACCACACAGCTCGCGTCAACTGAACAACACGCCCACTCGGTGCCCGACATCCCGGTGATCGGCGAAGTGCCGAAGCTACAGCGGGTTGTCGATTGGGTCAACAAGATCGCGGCGCTGACGAGGCCAAAAGAGATCCGGTACTGCAACGGCTCAACAGAGGAATGGCACGAGCTGATCGACATCCTCGTGAAGAAGGGGCGCGCGACGATCCTCAACCCCGAGAAGAAGCCGAATTCGATCTACGTCCGCACCGACCCCGATGACGTCGCGCGGGTCGAGGACCAAACTTTCATCTGCTCGCAGCGCGAGGACGACGCCGGCCCGCTGAACAACTGGATGCATCCGCGTGACATGAAGCGCATCATGAAGCCGCTGTACAAGGGCTCCATGGAAGGACGGCCGATGTTCGTGATCCCGTTCTGCATGGGTCCCCTCGATGCCCCCGATCCGAAGTTCGGGATCGAGATCAGCGACTCCGCATACGTGGTGCTGAACATGAAGATCATGACCCGGATGGGTCAAGAGGTGCTGGACGTCATGACCGAGCGCGACGCCCCCTTCGTCGAGTGCCTGCACTCCGTGGGGCTGCCGTTGCCGGAGGGTAAACGTGACGTCATGTGGCCCTGCGATGCCGAGCACGTCTACATTTCACACTTCCCCGAACGCCGTCGCGTCTGGTCGTACGGCTCGGGCTACGGCGGCAACTCGCTGCTGGGCAAGAAGTGCTACGCGCTGCGGATCGCCTCGGTGATGGCACGCGACGAGGGCTGGCTCGCCGAGCACATGCTGATCTTGCGACTGACCAGTCCGGAGGGCAAGCAGTACCACTTGTGTGCCGCGTTCCCGAGCGCGTGCGGCAAGACGAACTTGGCGATGCTCAAGCCGACCATCCCCGGTTGGAAAGTGGAGACCCTTGGCGATGACATCGCCTGGATGCGATTCGGTCCGGACGGCCGCTTGTACGCGGTCAACCCAGAGACCGGCTTCTTCGGCGTGGCCCCCGGCACCGCAGAGAAGACCAACCCGTACGCGATCGCTGCCATCGAGCAGGGCAATTCCGTCTTCACCAACGTCGCCCTGACCGACGACGGCGACATTTGGTGGGAGGGCATGACCAAGCAGCCGCCCGCGCACCTGACCGACTGGCGGGGTCGGTCGTGGACCCCGGAGCACGGCCCGGAAGGTGGCCGGCACACCGACAAGGCAGCCCATCCGAACAGCCGGTTCACCACACCGATCAGGCAGTGCCCCATCCTCGCCGACGATTTCGACAGCCCCCGCGGCGTGCCGGTGGACGTCATCATCTTCGGGGGGCGCCGTGAGAACACCATCCCGCTGGTCACCGAGTCGTTCAACTGGCAACACGGGGTCTTCATGGGCGCCACCTGCAGTTCGGAGACCACCGCGGCAGCTGTTGGCGCAGTCGGGGTGGTCCGTCGTGACCCGATGGCGATGCGTCCGTTCATCGGCTACCACGTGGGCGACTACCTGTCGCACTGGCTGAAGATCGGGCGGACGACCAGTGAGTCGAATCTGCCGCGCATCTTCTACGTCAACTGGTTCCGCAAGGGTTCCGAGGGCGAGTTCCTCTGGCCCGGCTTCGGCGACAACTCCCGCGTCCTGAAGTGGATGGTTGAGCGGCTGGAGGGCACGGTGGACGCCCAGCGGACGCCCATCGGTTACGTGCCGAACCCCGAGGACTTGGACGTCGAGGGCCTGGACATCAGCACAGAAACGCTGGAAGGCGTCACCGCCTTCATCCCGCACGAGTGGGCCGACGAGTTGCCGCGGATCGGGCAGTGGTTCGACTTCCTTGGCGACCAGATGCCCTCCGAACTGGCCGAGGAGTACGCGAGGATCCGCCGGGGCGTCCTTGACGCCTGCGAGCGGACGCCACGGCCGCGCGAAGATTGAGCGGCCTGCCCGGGCGATCCGGGTGGGCGGCGGTGCAGGGCGGGCGGTCACGGTACGACCGCCCGCATTGCGCAGGACGCAAGCAGGTTCCATCGAGATGGGCTGCCGCCGACCGCACCCCCGTGGGGCAGTAAGCTGACGCGCGTGTCCAAAGTCCTGACAACTCTGCCCGCCGGCGAACGCGTCGGCATCGCATTCTCCGGTGGCCTCGACACCTCCGTCGCGGTCGCGTGGATGCGAGAGAACGGTGCAGTGCCCTGCACCTACACCGCCGACATCGGCCAGTACGACGAACCGGACATCGATTCGGTGCCCGGACGCGCGCTGCAGTACGGCGCAGAGTTGTCGCGGCTGGTCGATTGCCGCGAATCACTGGTGGAGCAGGGCTTGGTCGCCCTGCAGTGCGGCGCCTTCCACATCAAGTCAGCGGGCAAGTCCTACTTCAACACCACCCCGATCGGACGCGCGGTCACCGGCACCATGCTGGTGCGCGCGATGGCCGACGACAACGTCTTCATCTGGGGTGACGGTTCGACCTACAAGGGCAACGACATTGAGCGGTTCTACCGCTATGGGCTGATGGCCAACCCGCAACTGCGCATCTACAAGCCCTGGCTCGACACCGCGTTCGTCACCGAACTGGGCGGTCGCGACGAGATGAGCCAGTGGCTCACCGAACGCAAACTGCCTTACCGCGATTCCAAAGAGAAGGCCTACTCCACCGACGCCAACATCTGGGGCGCCACCCACGAGGCCAAGACCCTGGAGAACCTGGACGTCTCGCTCGAAACCGTGGAGCCCATCATGGGCGTCAAGTTCTGGGATCCGGCGGTGACCATCGAGCCAGAGATCGTCACCCTCACTTTCGAGAACGGCTACCCGGTGGCGATCAACGGCGAGCACTTCGCCGACCGGGTCGAACTGGTCATGAAGGCCAACCAGATTGGTGGACGCCACGGCCTGGGCATGAGCGACCAGATCGAGAACCGCATCATCGAGGCCAAGAGCCGCGGCATCTACGAGGCGCCCGGCATGGCGCTGCTGCACATCGGCTATGAGCGACTGCTCAACGCGATCCACAACGAAGACACGCTGGCGAACTACCATGCAGAGGGCGTCCGCCTGGGTCGGCTGCTTTACGAGGGCCGCTGGTTCGACCCGCAATCGATGATGATCCGGGAGTCACTTCAGCGTTGGGTCGCCTCGGTGATCACCGGTCAGGTGACCCTCAAGCTGCGCCGCGGCGACGACTACACGATCCTGAACACCACCGGGCCGAACTTCAGCTATCAGCCCGAACGGCTCAGTATGGAGAGGGTGGACGACGCCGCGTTCGGCCCCACCGACCGCATCGGCCAGCTCACCATGCGCAATCTGGACATCGCCGATTCCCGGGCCAAGCTGGAGCAGTACGTCTCGCTCGGGCAGATCACCGGCGGCGACACCCAGCAACTGATCGGTCAACTCGAGCCGGGCGGCCACTTCGACATCCCCGACGCGCGGCCGTCCTCCGAGGAGGAGATCGCGCTCGACCGGGCAGCCATGGAGGCAGGCACCGACTAGGACGCCAAGGGTTAGTGTCGAGTTGTGACTTCCCGCGACATCGACACCTTGACCAGCTGGCTCGACGACGCCCGGGCCGCCGTCTTCTTCGGCGGCGCCGGTGTCTCCACTGCGTCCGGCATTCCCGACTTCCGGTCAGCTGCCGGGCTCTACGCGTCCCAAGGTCCGGGTGGTCGCGCCCCCGAGTACCTGCTCAGCCACGACTGCCTGATGGACCAGCCGGCGGAGTTCTTCGCGTTCCACCGCGCGAACCTCGTCCACCCGGACGCCCAGCCGAACCCCGCCCACACCGGGCTCGCCGAGTTGGAGGCCCGGGGGCGCTTGGTCGCCGTGGTCACGCAGAACATCGACGGCCTCCATCAAAAGGCCGGCTCACGGGTCGTCCACGAATTGCACGGCTCGGTGGAGCGCAACCACTGCCTGGGGCGCGGCCGGCACCGGTTCACCCTGGCCCAGATCCCGGAGGAGCCGGTCGTCCCCAGCTGCCCGCAATGTGGGGCGATGATTCGTCCCGACGTCGTCTTGTACGGCGAGGCCTTGGACGAAGGGGTCGTCGCCGCGTCAGTGGCTGCCGTGCAACACGCCGACGTCCTGCTGGTCGGTGGCACCTCGCTGAATGTCTACCCAGCCGCAGGTCTGCTGCACTACTACCGGGGTGGTCGGCTGGCCGTGGTGAACCTCTCCGAGACCCCGATGGACCACCAGGCCGATCTGGTGATTCACGCCCCGATCGATGAGGTGCTCGCCCAAGTCTGTAGACGGCTCTTCGGCTGACGCCCCCGCGGTGGCCGCGCGGTTTTCCCCATCTGTCAATCTGGTTGTTGCGCAGTCTTCACCGACAGATGGGAGCATCAACCGCATGACTTGGCGTCCGGAACTGGTAGCGCTCGATATCGACGGCACCTTGGTCGATCGTCAGGGCAACCTGCCCCTCGATGTCAAGGCGGCGGTGCAGCGTGTCGTAGCTAGTGCCACGCCCTTGGTGCTGGCGACCGGACGCGCCTGGTTGGACGCCCGTCCAGTCTTCGAGCAACTGGAACTGCCGCCGGGGCCGGTGGTCTGTTCGAACGGAGCGGTCGTGCTCGGTCACCCGCCGTTGAAGGAGCCTCGAATGGTGACCTTCAACCCGGGCGAGGTCATTGACACCGTGGTGGAGCATGCTCCGAACGCCCGCATCGCAGTCGAAGAGCTGGGCGTCGGTTTCCGGCTTAACAGGCTCTTCCCCGAAGGTGACCTGCGCGGGCGGCTGACCATCCAGTCGCTGGCGGAGCTGGCGGCTCGGCCCGTCCCCCGAGTCATCGTTTGCGACCCGGACGCCCGGCAGGAGGACTTCGTCGAGCTAGCGGCTTCGATCGGAATGCATGGGGTCAGTTACTCGGTCGGTTGGTCTGCCTGGCTCGACATCGCGCCGGCCGGGGTCAACAAGGCCACTGCGTTGGCCGGCATCTGCGGCGAACTCGGCATCGCCGCAGACAACGTGCTGGCCTTGGGCGATGGTCACAACGACCTCGAAATGCTGGCCTGGGCCGGTCGCGGAGTCGCGATGGGTGACTCCCCTTGGGAGGTCCGGGCCGCAGCCGCCGACGTCGCAGCCAACTTCGACGACGGCGGCACCGCCCTCGAATTGAACCGTTGGTTCGGGCTGCCAGATCGGCGTCAGAATCTGCTTCTGACCGCCTAGAACTCACCGAACGTCGCGGCAGGTCAAGCGGTTGTTGCGGCAACTACCGACCAAACGGCTAGCTGCGAATCCCTTTCGCGATTACTGTACAAGTGCAGAGGCAGCCCTCAGCAGCGCTGGTCGGACAACGACGTTTGGACACCAGCGCTGAGGTTTCGAACAGGAGAAGACCCATGACCAATGGCGTGGCCGAGTCTGTCGCGCAACAGCCCGACAGCGCGAAGCGTCCCTTCGGGATGCGCGACAAGATCGGGTACATGTTCGGTGACTTCGGCAACGATTTCACCTTCATCCTTCAAATGATGTTCTTCATGCTCTTCTACACCAACGTAGTGGGCATCCAACCCGGCCATGTCGGCCTGCTCTTCTTGGTTGCACGCCTCGTCGATGGCTTCACCGATGTCGGCATGGGCATCCTCGTCGACCGCCTGCCGGTCAAGCCCGGCGGCGACAAGTTCAAGCGCTGGATCAAGTACATCGCGATCCCGGTGGCAGTGGCGTCGGCATTGATGTACATGTCGTTCGTCGCAGACTGGGAAAGCTACACCCTGAAGGTGGTGTACATGGCCGCCACCTACTTCCTGTGGGGCTCGGTCACCTACACCGCAATCAACATCCCCTACGGGTCGATGGCCTCGGTCATCTCGGCCGATCCCGACCACCGCGCCCAACTGTCGGTCTTCCGCTCGACCGGGGCGAACCTGGCCATGCTGGTCATCTCGTCGGTGCTGCCGCTGTTCGTCTACACCACCAACGCCGAGGGCGTCTCGGTGCTGGACGGGCCACGGATGACGATCGCCGCATCGATCTGCGCCGTGCTGGCCGTCGTCTGCTACGCACTGTGCTACTTGAACGTCGAGGAGCGCATCGAGTCCAAGCCACAGCCCAAGGGCGAGGGCGCCGGCATCGGCAAGATGCTCGCCTCGATCACCACCAACAAGGCCCTACTCACCCTGATCCTGGCCGCGCTGGTCCTGCTGCTCGGCAACCTCTTCCTGTCCGGCATGCTCGGCTACACCTTCCTCACCTACTTCGGCAACGGCAAGCTGCAGTCCCTGGCCCAGATGGCCTCGCTGCTGCCAACCTTCGCCTTGATCCTCCTGGCTCCTTGGCTGGGCAAGCGGTTCGGCAAGGCCGAGACCGGTGCGGTCGCGATGGTCATCGGCGGGGCGATCCTGCTGAGCGCGTACTTCCTGCACCTGGATCAGAATCAGGCAATCGTGTGGATCGTGCTGTACTCGCTCGCCCAGTTCACCGTCGCGATCTTCAACTTCCTGGTCTGGGCGTTCATCACCGACGTCATCGACTACCAGGACGTACGCACCGGCCAGCGTGACGACGCCACCGTTTACGCGTTGTACTCGTGGGCCCGCAAGGTCGGCCAGGCACTCGCCGGAGGGCTCACCGGTGCCGCCTTGGGCTGGATCGGCTTCAGCGTCGAGGCGGCCAAGGCGGGTCAACAGCAGTCGGAGGAAGTCATCAGCGGGATCTACATGCTGGTGAACGTGGTTCCGGGTGTCTGCTTCATCCTGGTCGGCGTGGTGTTGTTCTTCCTCTACCCGTTGAAGAAGGCCGCCATTGCCAAGAACGTCGAGATTCTCGCCGCTCGCCGCGCTGGCACCAGCTTGGCGGACGACCCCCTGAAGTGATCCGTCACCCCTGAACTGACCAGGGACTTGAGCCAGCAGAAGGCGGCCCACCGGATACCGGCGGGCCGCCTTCTGCGTCCTTCACCGGCAGCTCAGAGCCGGACCACCTCGCCATGCGATGGGACCACCGCGACAATGCCGAGTTGCTTCCTGATTCGGCGGGCCAGAGCGTACGCCGAGTCGGGCTCACCGTGGACGCAGTAGACCGAACTGGGTCGCGGTGTCATTTCAGCGAGCCAGTCGATCAGGTCCGAGCCGTCGGCGTGGACGCTGAACTCGTTGTCCTGCAGCACCTCGGCCCGCACCGGCACGTACTTGCCGTACATCTTGAGTTCGCTCGCGCCGTCGACCAACGCACGACCACGGGTCCCGGTTGATTGGAATCCGGTGAAGACCACCGCGTTGTTCGGATCGGGCAGCATGTGCTCCAGGTGGTGGACGACGCGTCCGCCGGCTGCCATCCCGGAGGCCGAGATGATAATCGAGGGCTGCGCCGGCCTGTTCAGGGCGATCGAATCCTCCTTCGAACGAGCCTCGCGCAGCGTGGGCAGTTTGATGAAGGGGCGACCGCGGAACTCGGAGCCGATCTCGTAGGCCAGCGCCGGATCCCGATAGACATCGAGTGCCGCCAACCCCATCGGGGAGTTCACGAAGATCGGGATGTCAGCGCTGATCCGGCCGGATTCCATCATCTGCTGCAGCGTGAGCAGCACCACCTCGGTGCGATCGACGGCGAAGGCCGGGATCAGCACGTTGCCCCCCCGGGCGACCGTGCGATTGATCAGGTCGCCGAACTCCTCGTGCGCGACGTCCGGCTCCGGATGCTCACGATCACCGTAGGTCGACTCGATCACCACCGTCGACGCTCCCGCAGGGACCTCGCGATCGGCCAGCACCGGGTGATGATGGCGTCCCAGGTCGCCGGAGAAGACGATCGCGTTCTCCTCGGGGTCGGCTTCATCCAGCCACATCCGGATGCTCGCCGAACCCAGGATGTGGCCCGCCCGCCACAGCCGCATCCGCAGGCCGTCCAGAAGTTCGAAATCCCTGTGGTATTCCACGGACCGGAACAGCGGGAGCGTGTCCTCAACGTCCTGCTCGGTGTACAGCGGTTGCGGTTCGGCGTGCCGCGAGTAGCCGCCGCGGCGAGCGTCCTCCGCTTCGCTCTCCTGGAGGTGCCCGGCGTCGCGCAGCACGATCTCGGCCAGCCGCCGAGTGCCTTCGGTCGCATAGACCGGGCCCCGGAAGCCGTGCTTGACCAAGGCAGGCAGGTACCCGCAGTGATCCATGTGCGCATGGGTGAGGACGACCGCATCAATGTTCGCCGGGTCGGTTGGGAAGCGTTCCCAGTTCATCTCGCGCAGTTCTTTCTGACCCTGGAACAAGCCGCAGTCAACCAGGACGCGTCGCCTGCCGCCCACGGTGAGCAGAAACTTGGATCCGGTGACCGTCTGCGTGCCGCCGAGGAAGGTGAGTGACAAATGCTGATTGGCCATGCCCCAAGCTTGGTCGCTGGCATGGCGGGCCACCCGGTTTTCGCATCACTTCTCGTTGTGGTGTGGACACCAACGCTGGTTTCCGGTCAGCGTCGCCCGGTCGCAATCCCCTAGCGGCGCGCTTCGAAGACCTCTCGGCCACCCAGGTAGCCGCGCAGCACTTCCGGCACGGTCACCGAGCCGTCAGCGTTCTGGTAGTTCTCAAGGATCATCAGGATCGACCGGGCCATTGCACACAGCGTGCCGTTCAGCGTGGCCACCGGACGCGGCCCACCCTCGTCCCGGTAACGGATGCCCAACCTGCGGGCCTGGAACTCGGTGCAGTTGGACGTGGAGGTGATCTCGCGGTAGCGATCCTGGCTCGGCACCCAGCCGTAGCAGTCGTACTTGCGGGCCGCCGACAGTCCCAGGTCGCCGGACGCCACATCCAAGACCTGGAAGGGGATGCCGAGCGAGGTCAGGAACTGCTTCTCGTAGTCAAGTAGGCGTTCGTGCTCGGCTTCGGCGTCCTCAGGACGGCAGTAGACGAACATCTCGAACTTGTCGAACCAGTGGACGCGGAAGATGCCACGGGTGTCCTTCCCGTAGCTACCGGCCTCGCGGCGGTAGGCGGGGCTGAAACCGGCGTAGCGCAACGGCAGCGACCCAGCGTCCAAGATCTCATCGGAGTGGTACGCCGCCAGCGGCACCTCTGCGGTCCCGACGAGGTACATGTCGTCGCGCTCGAGGTGGTAAACGTCCTCGGCGGCCTGGCCCAGAAAACCGGTGCCCTCCATCGCGCTCGGTTTCACCAGCGCGGGCGGGATCATCGGCGTGAACCCCCACTCCAGCGCCTTCGCCAGCGCGTGCTGGATCAGCGCGAACTCGAGCAGGGCCCCGGGGCCGGTCAGGAAGTAAAAGCGGGAACCCGAGACCTTGGCGCCACGCTCCATATCGATGGCGCCGATCAACTCGCCGATCTCCAGGTGGTCGCGCACCGTGATGGCCTCGGCCACGAAGTCGCGCGGCGTCCCAACGGTCTCGATCACATACAGGTCGTCCTCACCGCCGGTCGGCACGCCATCGATGACGATGTTGCCGAACAGCTTCATTGCCTGGTCGAACCGCTCCTCAGCGGCGTCCACCGCACTGGCCAACTGCTTGACCTGAACCGCCAGCTCCTTGGTGCGGGAGAGCAACTGCGTCTTGTCGTCCCCCTTGGCGCGTGCCACCTGCGCGCCAAGCGATTTCTGCTCGGCACGAGTGGTCTCGAAGGCGCTGATCGCCGACCGACGGGCCTCGTCGGCAGCGATAGCCTCGTCGACCAACTCGACGGACTCGCCGCGAGCCTGCTGGGATCTGCGGAGACGGTCTGGGTCGGTACGCAACACCTTGGGGTCGATCATGGCGCACATCCTAGCGAAGGCCCCGACCGGCCATTTCGTCGTAGTCTGGTGGCAACGTCCAGCAGGTAGGTGCTCACGTGGAAACCAGTTCGCCCGAGGCCGCAGATGACGGCGTCGCCACGGTGCGTCGGCTTGCCGTGGTTTTCAATCCGACCAAGGTGGCTGATGTGACGTGGCTGACTGCGATCAGCAGGGCGGCCGCCCGGCACGGCGGCTGGGAGCCGCCGTTCTTCCTGCCGACCGCAGCTGACGATGCCGGCCGAGTGGCCACGCAGCAGGCATTGCGTTTGGGCGCCGACATGGTCATCGTGTCCGGTGGCGACGGCACGGTTCGCGCGGTCGGCACCACCCTCCAAGGCAGCGGAGTGCCCTGTGCGATCATCCCGTCGGGCACTGGCAACCTGTTGGCCCGCAACCTGGGAATCCCACTCGATCTAGATCGGGCACTCGAATTGGCCTTCGACGGAGAGCCACGGCGGATCGATCTGGCCAGGCTGGTGCTCGACCACGACGAGGAGAAGGCGATCACCTTCACCGGCATGGCCGGTATCGGCTTCGACGCGGCCATGATGCGCGACACCGACGAAGGCCTGAAGCGGGCCGTTGGCAACGTCGCCTATGTCGTCGCCTTCGCCCGACACATCGCTATGCGACCCCGCCCGGTCCGGATGCGATTGGACGACCAACCCGAAGTGCGCCGCCGGGCGGTGCTGATGATGGTTGGCAACACCGGTCAGTTGCAAGGTGGGGTGTGGCTCTTCCCGGGCGCCAAGCCGGACGACGGCCAACTCGACGTGCTCATCACCGCACCAACCCACCTCGGCAAGTGGGCGAAGCTGGCGCGCTCGTTGCTTCGCCGGTCCTCAGATCCGGTGGTCGAGTACTGGGCGGGTTCAAAGGTCGTCTTCGAGGTGGACAACCCGATCGCCTGCGAGGCGGACGGCGACATCGAGGGCATGGGCACCCACTTCGAGTTCAGCGTCGTGCCAGGCGCAATGCTCGTGATCGCGCCGCGCACCAAGTAGCGCTCAAGGCAACTCCGACGCCCACTACTGCGCCCGGTCGAGGGCCTCGACCCAGGTCTTGGCACGGCTGTAGTCGGCGTCCTCACCACCGAAGGGCACCTTGGGCCGCTTGCGATCGGCGCGCGGGTAGCTGCCCAGGAAGACCACGTCCTTGCAGATCCGGTGCAGGCCCATGAGCGCCTCCGCGAGGCGTGAGTCGCTGAGGTGGCCCTCCGCGTCCATGCTGAAGCAGTACTCACCCAAGGTGGTCTTGGTCGGACGCGATTCGATGCGGCACAGGTTGACCCCGCGGACCGCGAGCTGTTGAAGGATCTCGAGCAGTGCACCGGGGTGGTCCTCGTGCATATAGGCGACCAGGGTCGTCTTGTCGTGGCCGGTGCGCTGTGGGCAGGGACCGGGCGCAGTCACCAGGACGAAACGGGTGGCGGCACTGGGGTTGTCGCTGATGCCCGTGGCCACGCTGACCAGCCCATACATCTCGCCGGCCACCGGAGCGCAAACCGCGGCGTCGAACTCCGACTCCGGATGGCTGACCATCTGCGCCGCACCTGCGGTCGACCCACGCTCTACGATCATGGCGTCCGGCACGTTGGCGTCCAGCCAGCCACGCACCTGCGCGATCGCGTGCGGGTGGCTGATCACCCGTTGCACTTGCGCGAGCGTCGTGCCCGGGCGGACGCACAGGTCGAAGCTGACCGGGATCACGACCTCGGCGACGATCTGCAGCGGCGCGGTGGGCAGCGCCAGGTAGTCCAGCGTGGCGCTGACCCCACCCTCGATCGAGTTCTCGATCGGCACCAAGGACGCGTCCACGTCGCCGACGCGGACCGCGTCCAGGGCGCGTGTGACTGTTGGATAGGCGATCGCCGGCTCGTCGCCGAGGGTCAGCAACGCCTGATGGGTGAACGTGCCCTCTGGCCCGAAGAAACCGCGCATGACGCACAGACTAGTCGGTGATATACCCTATGGGGTATGCTGTTCGCATGTCACTCTCCCCGTGCACCCTGACGCTTCCGGTGCTGCTCGGCTTGGCCGTGGGCCTCAACTCGTCGGCCGGTTGGGGAATGCTGGCCGGCGTGGTCGCCTTCATCATCAACGTCGGCCTCGACAAGGTGCGCGGCAACCCCGGCTGCTCGCTGAACAACCGCGCCGCTCAGGCGTCCGCACATCCCAGCCTCGCCCAACCGGTGGCCGACCACGGCATCCGGGTGCCGTCGCCTCAGTCGGGCAGGCAACCCGTCGCCTGAGCCGGACGCCCCGGCGCTACTGTCGCTGCCGCCCGGCATCGTGACGGATTCACCCTCGAAGTCGCGGGCAGATCGGTCACGTCGAATGAACTGGTGGGCGTGATCCAGCGTCCAGCCTGGACGACCTTTCACCAGGACGCTTTCTGCATCGCGTAAAACTGGCGGCATGAGCATGCCTTATTCGAACCCGCCGTCCGACCAGTACAGTAC
>ERZ1645187.1144-NODE-1144-length-24854-cov-9.109279_pt1 | contig 24854 bp, 29 predicted proteins | sample MGYA00575352_ERZ1645187 | MGnify/ENA primary metagenome ERZ1645187 (study PRJEB40837, sample SAMN11349314) | freshwater sediment metagenome | isolation source: river sediment | host: Sediment | place: India: Wazaribad , New Delhi | collected 2017-02-21 ...
TTTTAAAATTAGAAAAGGAAAGATTGTACAAAGAGGAAATGATAGAAAAATATGGGGAGAATTTCGAATCTTTAACCGCCTATGAAAAAAGAAGCATTTCTATGAAGAAATATTATGAGTCATTGCTTTCAGAAAAACTAGAAAAAGAAAAACAAAAGATTCCCAAAATTCAAACGATCCGCAAGGAAAAAGAAGAAATAAATCAACAAAAATCTCTGAAGGTCCAGAAGATCCGAGAACAAAAGGCTCTTGAAAAGGCTAAATTATTAGAAGAATCTAGATATAATAAAGAGATTTTAAAATTAGAAAAGGAAAGATTGTACAAAGAGGAAATGATAGAAAAATATGGAGAGAATTTTGAATCTTTGTCTAGGATAGAAAAACAAAAGATGACGATAAAAAGACATTTTGATTCTTTGACCCCAGAAGAAAAACTGAAAAGATCCGAAATATATCGAAAAGCTTCGCTAGAATTTTATAATTCAGAAAGATATGATCCAATTCTAAAAAGTGAGCAAGTAAAAAATGGAATCAAAGCGAATAAAAAAAGTCGAGATAATTCATAAACCAGAAACTGTTTATAATCTTCATGTTAATAAAAATCACAATTATGTTGCAAACGGCGTGGTAGTTTCTAATTGTCACACGGCAGACGCGAAGTCTCTGACGAACATTCTCGAATCTGCCACAGAATCGAATCATCGATTCGGATTCACTGGAACTCTAAAAGAAAGCAAGATTTCTGAGCTCCAATTGAAAGGTTTGCTCGGAAATGTATACAGAGCAATTCATACTCATGAACTTCAACAGAGGAATGAACTCGCGGATCTTCAGATCGAATGTCATGTGCTGAAGTATCCTGCAGAGATGCGTCAAGCTTTCGCCAAGAGTAAGCCAGAATATCAGAAAGAGATCGACTTCATTCTTTCTTTCGATGAACGTAATAGATACATCTGTGAATTAGCTCTGAGTCTGAAAGGAAATACTCTGATTCTGTTCCAATATGTCGAGAGACACGGCAAAAAAATATTTCAAAAACTTAGAGACTTGTGTTATAATCAACCAGATCGGAAACTATTCTTTATCTCTGGAGCATCTCCGGTAGAAGACCGAGAAAGAATGCGAGAGATCGTCGAAAAAGAAAAGAATGCGATCGTGGTGGGAAGTTCTCAGGTACTCAGCACTGGTGTGAATATCGTCAACCTGGAAAACCTAGTCTTTGCCTCCAGCACCAAGAGTTCAATTCGGGTCATTCAGTCGATCGGACGAGCTCTTCGCGTCTCAGAGACAAAGCAGAAAGCTCGATTGTATGATATAGTAGATGATATCTCCTGGAAGTCCAGAAAGAACTATACTCTAAATCATGCCCTGAAACGAATCGAATTCTATGTCCACGAGAAATTCAAATATAAGATGATAGATGTTGAATTCGATCCAAACAAACTGGAACAAATGAATCATGACTGATGAATCAAAAGAAGTAGAAGATCTAGAACAAGAGGATGATTCTATTCTAGAGATTGAAATCGATCCCAATAATGTAAAATTCATCAAGACTACCAATGGTGAAGAAATCATTGCAACAGTTGTCGAGGAATCTGAGCATAAGCTCAATGTATTCATTCCTTGCAAAGTCATGTATTCGATTCAAGACGATGAATCAGGAGATGGATTCTATACAGAGACGATGTTGATCCCGTGGTTTCAGAATAGTGATCCTCAGTTCATCGTTCCAGTCTTTAAGTTTCATATCGTCTCGATGACGAATCCGACAGAATCATACAAACGATTCTATGCCAGAATTGCCAAAAAGATCTTTGAAGAGGCTCTTTCTGAAATGGAGAACGAAAATGAAGAACCAGAAGATGAGGCATTTGAAACCAAGATGCAACTTCTGACTGAAGACGTCGAAGCTCAGAAAGAAGAACTTTCAGAAAATGAGCAGACATACTATATGAATACTTATCGAGAAATCAATAAATTCACTCACTGACGGATAAGACACACAAACATCATGATAGATTTAGAAGATCCAATGTTAGAGAAGGAGGTTTATAAACCAGTAACTCGAATAACCTCGTATTATGTGGACAATCAGAAGTTCTCACAGGCGATTCATGAATATACTCTGAAATGCAAAGAAGCTGCAGAAGCTGGAAAACCACGACCTCCAGTCTCAACCTATATCGGTGAGTGTTTCATGAAGATCTCTGAGGGAGTTGCAAGACTCAATCAGTTTAATAGATACACATGGAAAGAAGACATGATCGCAGATGGAATCGAGAATTGCCTGAGATACGTCACGAATTATAATATTGACACGTTCACTCGAACTTCCAATCCCAATGCCTTCTATTATTTCTCCAAGATCGTCTATTATTCATTTATTCGACGAATCAAGAAAGAAAATCGTCAGACGGAAATCAAGCAGAGATATACAACGATGAATTACAATATCGATGACTTCATCTTTGCAGATCCTCAGAACAATGGAGAACAAACTTCGTCATCATTCGTTGAGAATGCCATCTGCGATCAGACTCACTTCTATTCAGATTGAATTCAATAATCGTGAAGCATGAAAGTTGCAATAATTAATGATGTACACTTCGGTGTCAGAAACAATTCTGACGTCTTTATCGAATATCAAAAACGCTTCTATTCAGAGATCCTCTTTCCCTACCTAGAAAAACACCGAATCAAGAACATCTGGATTCTTGGTGACTTCTATGACAATCGAAAGGTCATCAACTTCAAGTCACAGAACACTGTCAGAAAGATTTTTCTTGAACCAGTCGTCGAGAAAGGATTACATCTGACAGTCATTCCTGGAAATCATGATCTTTTCTACAACAACACGAGTCAGATCTGTTCGCTCAAAGAGCTTCTGGGTTATTTCACAGAAAATGTCTCGATTCTAATGAATCCGACTGAGATTCAGTATACTCCTGAGACTCGAGTCCTTTGGCTTCCCTGGATCAATTCGGAAAACAAACAAGAGTCATTCGAAGCGATTGAGAAGTCCAAGGCAGACGTCGTGTTGTCTCATCTGGAACTCGCGAACTTCGACGTCTACAAAGGAATTCCGGCTCATGCTGGAATGGAATCATCCATCTTCAGCAAATTCAAGATGGTCCTGACCGGTCATTATCACACAAAGTCTCATAGGGACAACATCTATTATCTGGGATCCCAGATGCAGTTTACCTGGGGAGACTGCGATGATCCAAAGTATTTTCATGTTCTGGATCTCAAGACACACAAACTCACTGCAGTCAAGAATCCGATCGAGATCTATAAGAAGATCAAGTATAACGCACACACAAAGTTTACTGAAAAGGAAGACTATAAGAATAAGTTCATCAAGATCATCATCGAAGAAAAGAAGAATGCCTACGAATTCGATCGATTCATAGAACAATTAGAACAGAGTGAATGTCTGGATATCGCGATCACAGATGCCACAATCTATGGAAACTTCGAGAATTCATCTGTCGAATTGCTGAACGAACAAGACGTCCAGACTGCGTCAGAGGATATATTATCTTTCATGAGCGAATACATCGACAACGTTGACGAGACTTCTCTGGATCGAAGTCGACTCAAGACGATCATGAATTCCATCTTTCGTGAAGCAGAATTGTTAGAAGTGAACTGAAACAATGATCATTTTCAAGAAGCTCAAGTTTCGTAATTTCTTGTCGTATGGAAATAATTTTACCGAGATAGATCTTAATACTCCTGGATTGATTCTGATTAATGGCTCAAACTTCCAAGGAAAGTCGAGTATTTCTTCTGCTCTCGCATTTGGTCTTTTTAACAAGTCTGAACGGGGAAACAAAGTTCAACTCATCAATACGATCAACAAGAAAGAACTCGAGATCATCGTTGAATTCCAGAAAGGAACTTCTGAATATACTATTCGACGTGGGATGAAACCCAACATCTTTGAGATCTATAAAGATGGAGTTCTAATCAATCAGGATTCGTCTTCTAGGGATTATCAGACTTATCTGGAAAATGAAATCCTGAATCTTAATTACAGGACATTCTATCAGACGATTATTTTGTCATCGACGTCTTTCGTTCCATTCATGCAACTTCCTGCTGGATCAAGACGAGAGGTCGTCGAAGACCTGTTGAACATTTCCATCTTTTCCAAGATGCGCCAGGTCTTGAAGACTCGACTCGACGACAATCGAAATCGACTGAGAGATCTTGGTTCTTCAATTGCTCTTCAAAAGGAAAAATTAAAGCAATACAAGGAATATCAGAACATCCTGAACAATGAAGCTTCCAAAAGACGAGAAGAGATTCTGGAAAAGCTGAATCAGAACAAGAATCGAATGAAAGATTCTGCTCAGAAAGTCTTGGAGATAAATCGAGAGTTCAAGCGTCTTTCAGATGATTTGTCTAAAAAAGAAGCAGAATATACCAGAAAGCATAAAGAATATGAGTCAAAGAAGACTCATGTCAAGATTACTTCTTCTGACATCAAGAAGCGTCTAGACTTTTTTGAAAATACCGATCTTTGTCCGACGTGTTGTCAGACGATCGACGAGAAGACAAAACAATCCGGAAAAGAAACTGAACAGAATCGGCTCAAAGAAATTCAAGACACGATTTCTGTCGTCGATGAATTGAAGTCCATTCTAGACAAAGAACAAAAAGACATTAAGCAATTCAATAAAGAATGTGACATACTGAACTCTCAGCTTCAGGAGAATGTCTTCATTATTTCTTCGTATGAATCTGAAAATGCGGATCTAGAAAGAAGTCTTAAGAAGTTGGAAGAATCTCCACCGAGCATGACGGAATCTGAAGAAAGTCTTTATTCTCGGCTCATTGAACTAGAAGAAGAAAAGACATATGAACAAGAAAACCAGACCTATTTAATTTCTTGTCAGGAAATGCTGAAAGATACCGGAATGAAGGGAGTAATGATTCGAAAATATCTTCCGATTATTAATACATTGATTAACAAATATCTTGCAGCGATGGATTTCTTTGTCTCATTTAATCTGGATGAAAATTTCAATGAGGTCGTAAAATCTAGACATAGAGATAATTTCTCATATGATGCATTCTCAGAAGGAGAAAAGGCGAGACTGAATCTGGCAATTCTTTTTACTTGGAGACAAATTGCTCGACTAAAGAATTCTACTTCCTGCAATCTTCTATTTCTTGACGAAGTGTTTTCAAGTGTACTCGATCAGGCAGGAGTTGAAAAACTGACAGAAATTCTGGTAAATGAAACAGAAACTTCTAAAAATACAATATTTGTAATAACTCATTCTGATGCTGTAAAATCCGGAATAGAATTCTCTAAAACTCTTCATGTTTCTAAAGTCAAGAATTTCTCGACGATCGCGGAGAGTCTGGTGGGTTGACGCGGACCATTGGTCTACATAATGGTATGGATTTAAGAATTTAATGGTAGAAACCGTGTACATCTTCGTCTGGTTAGGTTACGATACCACCATCGAAACCACAGACGGAGACGTCGATCATGTTCTACAGCTTCAACAAGGCTCCCTTCTGGCCCACTGGGAAGGAAGACGCACATCCCGAGATCTTCGCCAAGAACCACATCCTCTTCGAAGATCAGACGCTCGTCGTCAACGGAAAATCCCACGTGGTCAAGGCAGTCGTTCGCAAGATCGCAGACGACAATCTCTGGACCTGGACGATCGCCGGATCCACGCCTCCCGTCCACTACATCGTAGGCCCTAAGTTGTTCGCTTCCAAAGAACTTGCTCTGGAAAGCCTTCTGTCCTTCCTCAAGAACCCTTCTCATAAGTGGTCAAAAAGAAAGGGATTTTTCTGAAAGGGTTGGTCGTTACACTCTGTTACAAAATAGTTGTGTACTTCTCTTGGAGCCTGGATTACCATAGCACCATGACATGGAAACTAGACCGAGATCCCATAGATCATGAAAGAATTTGACGTCGAACTCGCCTCCGCGATGACCCGCCTGATGTCTCGAGAGAACATTGACGTTCGGTTCGCCAACGTCAGCACCGCTTTCTGCGACACTCTGAATCGACGCATCACCTTTCCCATTCGCTTCATTGGTCTGGATCGTGACATCATGTCGATCTTCAGTGCCCATGAAGTTTCTCATGCCCTCTATTCTCCGACAGATTTCACAGAAGCTGCCGAAGCTTATGGACCTCATGTCTTCATGGTGTTGGAAGACGTCCGAATCGAGAACAAGATCAAGAAAGACTTCGTGGGCATCGTTCCGATGTTCGCTCGTGGCTATACTCGACTCAATGAAGAGTTTGACTTCTTTGGGATCAAAGAGATCGACATCAGCAAGCTGTCTTTTCTGGATCGCATCAACCTGAAGGCAAAGATTCGCGACTCGATCGATGTTGAGTTTTCTGACAAAGAACAAGATTTCTTTGATCGTGCTGATCGGGCTGAGACATATGAAGACGTTCTTGCTCTCTGCAAAGAATATGTAGAGAACTTCTCTGTCAATAACAACAAAAATAAGCCGAATCAAAACCAAGATGAGAAAAACTCTACATCGGAAGACAAACAAGAAAATTTTGGTGAAGTAGAGGACAACAATATCAATACAGAAGATCATGAGCAGAGACTCGATGTCGAGAACCTGAATCAAGATCAGACCAGCGAACAAGCTCAAGAAACTAGAAGCGGCGGAACAGAAGAATCGACCGGTTCTGAATCTTCTGCGTCTGAAGGTGATACTGCGCAACGAGCTGATGACTCTTCTTCTCTTCAAGAAAGCATCGAGCAACAAGATGCTGGCTCTTCCTCTCTTCAAGAAGGCATCACCGATTTAGCTTCCATGAAGTGGGCAGAAGAATACGATGCCTTTACTGATGCAACTCAATCGGAACCCAATAAAGGTTTTTCTCGTTCTCGTTATTTCCGCGACGAACGGGGTATCTCCAGGATCTTGTCTTTCAAAGAAATTGAAGAGAATCTGATCATCTCTTGGAAAGAAATTTCCGAAGCTCGAATGAGTCTTCCATACAAAGAGACGAGACTCAAGGAATTCATCGGATCTTCAGTCGCCAAGAAAAAGAAGAAGATGATTCAAGACAATGCATCTGTCATGGCAGCAGAATTTGAAGCAAAGAAGGCTGCTCTGGGATATGCTCGAGCCAAGGAAACTCGAGTCGGTGAGTTGAATCCAAACAAACTCGTTCATTACAAGTACTCTGATGACATCTTTCTCTCCAATGTCCAATTGCCCAACGAAAAGAATCATGGAATGATCTTGATCGTGGACATCTCTGGGTCCATGGGTCGGGTCATGAAGCATGTCCTCTTCCAAGTCTTGGTCTTGGTTGAGTATTGCCGGCTTGTCAACATCCCCTATGAAGTCTATGCCTTCAATGACAACATTCATCATGACAAACATCGAGTGAATTTCGATGCAATCGAGGGACTCATTGGTCATTGCAGATATTATCTCAACTGGTTCTCTTCTCGAATGACCAAGCGTGAATATGATCAGGCTTTCAACGAAGTCTTGAGCATGCATCATAATGGATTTCAAGTCCATAATAATTATCTCGATTGCTATTGTGGAACTCCTCTTAATGAAGTTCGTGCTGACTCGATCGCCATGACAGATGAATTCGTTCGTCGGACTCGAGTTGAGAAGTTCTCCATCGTCTATCTGACAGATGGCGCTGGAAGCATGGTTCGAATGTCTGATGCAGTTTCTTGGAAGAACAAGATCTTTTATGACAAGTCTCATGAGGCTGAGGAATACCTATACAAGCTGTATAAGAAAATTTATCCAAACTTCAATGTGATCAATCTCTTTTTGACACAACAGGTTTGGGGTGGATCTGAGAATAACACTCGTCGATTCTTGACAGATGGTTTCTATTCGGTCAAATATCGTGAATACGATTCTTTTGCAACCAACGCCTTCGACGTCAACTATCGGATCAATGCGAAAATCATGCAGCAGATGAGTTCAAGCTTTAATGCAAAAACCTGTGACGTTAATTCAATCTGGGATGCTGAAGATTCTCTAAATACTCTGAAAGATTCTTTCCTTTCCATCTCTAGAAACAAGAAGAAGATGAACGTCATCTCTCGGTCCATCTCGGCCTGTCTGGCCTGACAGGAACCCAGTTACACTCTGTTACAAAATAGTTGTGTACATCCTGCCCGCTTTGAGTTACCATAGTCTCGTTGAATCAGGAAACGCTGCGGAGACCATCTAGATGATCATGAACGAATTGAACACCCTCATCGACCAGGTCGTCATCCGGCTCATGAACGACCATCCTGACCAGACGAGCTTTCGTCGAAAAGACATCATTGATACCATAGATCAGGTTGGTCTGGATCGGAGCGTGGGTTTTCGTCGCTTCTTAAAACCAGAAAATAAGTCTTCTCATGGAGTTTACTCGTTGAGTGCCGAAGTCATTCGTCTTCAGAACTATAAGGAATCTCATTCGATCGTTGAGTCCGAAGAGGAAGAAGAAATGCCGGTGATCCATACCAGCAACATCAAGAAAAATCTTTCGTCAGTGCAGACATCTTCAGACTTTGTCGATCATCGTCCATATGTTCCCAAGAAAGATCCGGCTTTCATTCCCTGGGGTGAATACAACACCATCAAGAAGATCATTTCTTCTGGTGAATTTTTCCCAGTCTTCATCTCAGGAATGTCTGGAAACGGCAAGACCCAGATGATCAAACACATCTGTGCTGTCATGAATCGTCCATTCATTCGAGTCCAGATCAATCCGGACACAGACGAGATGGATCTCCTTGGATCTCTTCGTCTTGAAGACGGCAGCACCACTTTCTCCGATGGACCTGTGATCGCGGCGATGAAGTCTGGAGCAGTCTTGCTTTTGGATGAAGTCGATCGAGGCTCACCCAAAACTTCGATGTCTTTGCAAGGAGTCCTTGAAGGCGAGCCGGTCCTCATTAAGAAAACTGGTGAACTCGTCCATCCGGCTCCTGGGTTTCAAGTCATCGCCACCGCGAACACCAAGGGTCGTGGTTCTTTGAATGGCCGTTACACTGCAGCAACCATTGTCGACGAAGCCTTTCTGGAACGCTTCGCAGTCGACATCGAACAAGAATTCCCCAAGAAAGATACCGTCCAGAAGATTCTGAATGCTTTTCTGGATAATCAACCCAGCTTCTCGAAGTTAGATCAAGACAAGAAGAACCAATGTCGAGTCTTTGCTGAAGAACTGGCTTCTTGGGGTGATATAATCAATACGTCCTTCAAGGAAGACGCGATTGACGAGACTCTCTCGATTCGTCGACTCGTTCAGATCTTGAAGTCGTATACAATTTTCTTCAACGAACTCAAAGTCATTCGGCTCGGAATTTCTCGATACGACGAAGTTTCTCGAGAGGCTTTCATCGACCTCTATAGGAAGATCTCCAAGATTGACTTTGGAATCCTTCAGCAGAAGTCTGAAGCCGAAGAGTCTGAGGACTAAAGCATAATCCACCACCGTCGGAGGTTGAGATCGACCTCCGATATCATTCATCAAAACCAGGAGAACAACATTGTTCGAACAAATCAAGCGAATCTTTAAGGTCCTATCTGACGACAAAGAATTGTTTACAACCACCTCCAAGATATATTACAATATGTACCAGAGTCTGATCGAAGTGGGCTTCACCGAAGATCAGGCGATCAAGATCGTCTGTTCACATTCTGTCTTGCCGACCAATGCTGGCAAGAACAAGAGCATGTCTGAGATCTGAAATAATCCTCTTCTATAACATGGGAGCCCTTTGAATATGAAACTTTCCGAAGCCACTCTTTCCGTCCTGAAGAATTTCTCGACCATCAACAACAACATCCTGATCCAGCCTGGAAATGTCTTGAGGACCGTCAATGACGCTCAGATCAAGACTATCTTTGCCAATGCGACAGTCCCTGATACATTTCCAGAAAAGATCGGGATTTTTGATCTTTCTGAGTTTCTGAATGTCGTAAATCTTCTTGGTGGTCCAGAGGAGACTGATTTTGCTTTTGAGACCAGGCGAGTCATTCTCTCTTCATCGAAGAATCGATCAAAGGTTCAATATTGGTATGCAGCAGACACTGCACTCTCCTATCCGGAAAAGGACATCAAGATGCCTGAGCCTCAGGTGACTTTTGAGATGACCGGTTCCGTCTTGTCTCAACTTCGACGGGCTGCTTCGACGTTTGGTCATTCAACGATGTCGTTCTTTAACACAGACGAGATGATCTGTGCCAAGGTCTTCGATCCAGAGGTGGCTTCTTCCAACACCTTCGAGATGGATGTCTCAACTCTCGATGAACCACTTCCAGTCGAATTCAACTTTCTTTTCAACATTCAGAACCTGAAGTCTTTGGCGTTTGGTCCCAATGAGACAATCGAGATCAATCTGGCTGCAATGGGCAAGGGCAAGATTTCTCAGTTCATCGGAGATCATGTGACCTATTATGTCTCTGTTGACTCTGACTCAACGATGAAGGAGAAGTCATGAGGGAATCTACAAAAAAGATTCTGGAGGAAATAGAAGATGAAGAAGCGCCTCCAGACATCGGTGACCTCGATGATGAAAATGAATCTCTGACTTCAGATGAACTCATGTTCTTATCGAACATGATCGATCAGATCGCCAAGCGAGGAGCTTTTCATCCGACAGAGTTCGTCGACGTCGGATTGGTCTATAACAAGATCAAATATCTTCAACAACAGAAACCCTGCAAAAATTGTTAAAACAAATCTCTGGGAGTTATGATATAATGAGCGAAGACACCGAAATGTATTCCGTCGTGGATCGTGATAGTGGAACCATCTATAGTTTCAATGCTGCAGATCGAAAGAAGCTCGAGGGTTTCATTCAGGAGATTTCCAACTCGATGCTTCGAATGGACGCTGAACGTGAATTGATCAAGGACATCTGCAATCGAGCAAAGGCTGAGCTGGAGCTCAAGCCCAAGATCGTTCGGAATCTTGGAAGGATCTATCACAAGCAATCTCTGATTGAAGAGAAGTCAGAAGCCGACTCGATCTTTGACCTCTATGAGACTCTGTTTGGCTGATCATTTGTTTCTTTGAAACGAGAAATTTATTATGCAAAAGATTGATTCTAATGAATGGGTCTGGTCTCAGAAGTATAGACCCCAGTCGATAAAGGATTGTATTCTTCCAAAGGAAACAAAGACGCTGTTTGAGAACATCTTGAAGGCGGGAGAATTTCAATCTCTGCTATTGAGCGGCACGCAGGGTGTTGGCAAAACTAGCGTTTCCATTGCCTTATGCAAAGATCTGAATCTCGACTATTTAATGATCAATGCATCTGAAGAGAATGGCATCGATGTATTAAGGCAAAAGATCAAGCAATTTGCGTCTACGGTCTCTGTTGGAGATGATTCGCGACATAAGGTTGTAATCCTCGATGAGTCAGAGTTCTTGTCACAATCTGCCCAACCTGCATTAAGGGGACTGATTGAGGCATTCTCCAAGAACTGTCGATTCATCCTGACCGCAAACTTCAAGAATCGAATCATCGCGCCTCTTCAGTCCAGATGCACCAATATAGACTTTAATGCTACAGACTTCAAGACGCCGGATATGCTCAAGCAGATTCTCGATCGAGTCCAGTTCATTCTGGACAACGAGGGAATCGAATATGAGAAGCCGGTGCTGGCAGAGATCGTCTTCAAGTGGGCACCAGACCTTCGTAGGACCATCAATGAACTTCAGAAGTATTGCACTCAGTCTGCTTCTGGAAAGATTGACTCAGGCATTCTGATTCATGCTGCGATTGATCTCGAGATTCGAGCTCTGGTGAAACACCTCAAGGAAAAGGATTTCCGTTCGATGCGCCAATGGTTGGTGGATCATGCAGACGTGGACGCTCACGTCATCTTTCGAAAGCTCTATGATTCTGCTCGGGACTTCGTCAAACCGGAATCGATTCCTCATCTGGTCTTGATTCTTGCAGAGGCTCAGTATCGAAGCGCTTTCGTCGTCGATCAGGAGATCAATTCCTGTGCGGCGATGACAGAGATCATGATGAAAGTTCATTTCCTCTGAGATCTATTCATCATGGCAAAACAGAATGGCTTTAGCGTCTTTGAGTTTGTCAATTCAATCAACGACAAGAAGAATCCGGAAATCATCGATGAACATGAAAATGACTATGTTCCTTTTATCATTAATCGGTCTTTTTCATTCTTTCAGGATTCTATCTTCTTTGCCAATGCAATGAATCAGTATTCAGGAGTATTGAATAACCAGCAACAATTCGACTTCTATTACAATGTACTATCCAAGCGCCGACGATTCTCGAAGTGGTTGAAGAAACAGTCAGAAGCCTCGACTGAAGAAGCAATTGCTTTGATTATAAATAAATATGATTGTTCGAGAAAAAAGGCAAAAGATATCCTTAGTATTTTTTGTGACGATGAAGATAAGAAAAAGAATTATATTGAAACATTGAAAAGTGAGGCTTACAAAGGTGGTACCAGTAGAAAATAATAGTGGAAATATTGCTGCGAATCGACAACAACAACAACAGCGATTCTCTCGACAGTATCTAGAGGAATTAGTTCTATGGACTCCCGCAGACATGCTGGAGATTGAACTTCAGGAGCCAGATGATTTCTTGAAAGTCGCTGAGACTCTGACTCGAATCGGTATAGAATCCAAAGTAGAGAGAAAACTAACTCAGTCTTGTCATATACTTCACAAGCGCGGACGATATCTGATCACGCACTTCAAGGAATTGTTCATTCTGGATGGGCGACCGGCGAACTTTACTCGTTCAGATATGTTTCGTCGAAATACGATCGCTCAGCTTCTGGAAGATTGGGAACTATTAAAGATCGTGAATCCGGCTAAAATTGAAGGCAAGACTCTTTCTCTACGACAGATTAAGATTCTGCCTTATGCCGAAAAGAAAAACTACGAACTAGTCGCGAAATATTCGATAGGAAATAACGCGAAGGACTATAAATAAGAATATCTGGAATGCGGAAGAATTCGTTTTCCGCAGAACTACTCATTCAAACTCGAAATGGCGGGATCGCTTCTGATACGTCAAAATGATCTGAATGGGAACTTTCTAAAAACAAAACTTTCTTGCTAAATTTTAGGAGAAATACATCATGAACACACTTCCTTCCTCTAAGGCTGCCGCTCGCTCTGTCAAGAACTTTGTTTCTTTTCCAGAGATCACCGACTTCCTGGATCGAGCTCAACAAACCATGTTAGGCTTCGGGCCAGATTGGGGAGATCGGCTTCTCTCTTCTGTCGCAAATTCAGACGTGACATACCCGCCATATGACCTGCTAAAGATCGACGATCAGCATTATCGAATCGTGATTGCGATTGCAGGATTCTCTCGTGACGAACTCGATGTGGTCGTGGAGAAACATCGTCTGACGATTTCCGGCAAGAAAACTGAGAAGACTGAAGAAGAAACGTCGGCCGCTTCTTGGAAAACCATTCACAAGGGTATCGCGACACGCGCATTCACTCGGACCTTCATGCTCGCAGACTACACTCGAGTCTCTGATGCGAAGTATGAAGATGGTCTTCTGACTATCGACGTGGTTCGTGAGATCCCTGAAGACTTGGCTCCGAAGAAGATTCAGATTCAATAATCGTTTCTGAAGATGCTGGAGAGAGCAATTCTCTCCAGCAAAATCTTTATTATACGGAAAATAAAATGAATGACATTTTGATTGATAATATATATCCAGCGTCTAGTAATATGATTTTGCTAAATGAAAACTCTTCTGAGACATACAATATAATCTATGATCTAGATCAACACATCTGTAATATTACCGAACAATATTCAAGATCAAAACTCAATTTTAATTTTTCTGGAATTGATGCAAATGTTCTAAGATTTCTTCATAGAAAGGTTAATTTTACTGGATTCATGGAGGCATCTATCGCGCTTTATAATGGCAAAAGTATAACTGCAAAAAGTTATCAATTCGATAACATTATGCATGCATTAGATCATTTTTTAAATCTTAGAAATGCTGACAATCTAATTTTTGTATATAGATTAATTTTTAATCCGCAATTTTATACAGAAATTTTTATCAATCCATCTACATTTGAAAATGTTCTATTAGATGAGCCTAGAATAACTCCAGATAAACCATATTGGAAGATTCAATTTGCTACAATTTCCCCAGAAGAATTGATGCAAGTTTGAGTAATTTGATCTAATTATAAATTTATCATGGTACATCATTATGACTACGAAGAATGAAATCCTCGATGAACTGATGCAATGTCCATCTGAATATCTCGTTGAATTGGATCATGATTATGAGTATGAACAAACTCATGAAAAAGATCTGCACAACGAGAAGTCTACCACACCCTCTAATGATTCGACTGTCTCGGATCCTCAAAACAACAAAAGGAATAAATCGTAATGCAAGACATTGAATTCTTTAAGCTCGTATCTGGAGAAGATCTGGTCGGAGAATTGATCTCTGAGACTGAAAATTCTCTCGTTTTCAAGAACATGCTTCTGATCAACTATGTTCCAAATGAACGTGGTCAAGTCGGGCTTCAAATGCTCCAATTTCCACTTTTGACAGATGACGGAGAAGAGATCGTCATCAACAAGAATGCCATCACTCTTCGCGCCAAGCCGAACGAAGACTTCCTCAACTCCTATCGCCAGAGGTTCGGTCACATCCAGGTCATTCAGAAGCCTGGGATCCTCACCATGTAACAGAAATCAAAAAAGTCCTGTACATTGCTGAGGAGGATTGATAGAATAGGCTTCATCAATCCTCCTTTCTTGTTTCTGCCAAAAAAGGGATCTTCATGACCGATTTCTACACCAATGTCTCTCGACTGGGCTCTCAGATCCTCTATGCTGGTTACGAAAACGGAGAGAAAGTCCTAAGGAAGGACAAGTTCTCTCCTTCTCTCTACATCAAGACTCCTAAGAAAGATTCTCCCTATCGTTCAATCTACGATGAACCTCTTCAGAAGCTGGAATTCGAATCGATCACCGAGGCTTCAGACTTCATCAAGGAAGCTGAGGGAACCAATCTCGATGTCTTCGGAAACACCAACTTCGTCTTTCAGTATATCGTAGACAAGTTCCCGAATGAGATCAAGTCTGTCGATTCTTCGTTCATGAATGTCTGCATCTTTGACTTGGAGATCTCATCTGAATTCGGATTTCCCAGTCCAGACAAAGCAGAATTTCCAGTCATTTCTGGAGCATTCTATTTCTCCAAGACAGATGAATACATCGTCTTCGGTCTGAAGTCCGAATATGTACCTCCAGAAAATCTCGGAAGTAAACCAGTACGATTCGTCCAGTGTACCGACGAGGTCAATCTTCTTTCTCGAATCATCGCTCTTCTCAATGTCCATTCTCCAGACATCTTAACAGGATGGAACATTCGACTTTTCGACATTCCCTATCTGATTCATCGAATCGATCGAGTTCTCGGCGAAGATCAATCAAGAAAGCTTTCACCCTGGGGAAGAATCAATCAGAAGTCGATCGTCATCAAGGGAAAAGAGAATCTCGCGTATGACATTCTGGGAATCTCTCAGCTCGATTATCTGGATATCTTCAAGAAGTTCTCGGTTCTTACTTATGGACAATTGGAGAACTATCGACTTGATACAGTCGCAGAAGCTGTAATCGGAGAAAACAAACTCGATTATTCAGAGTATTCCAATCTTCATGAGCTCTATGTAAATGACTATCAGAAATTTCTCGACTATAATCTTCGAGACGTCTCATTGGTCTACAACATAGATCAACAAGTCAGATACATCGATATCGCAGTCATGTTGGCATTCATGACCGGTGTAAATTTTATTGATACTCTTGGAACCGTGAATGCCTGGGATACATACATCTATCGAGAGCTTCTGAAACGAAATCAGATAATCTCTCCAAAGAAGATCACTAAACGAGAATCTTATGAAGGTGCATATGTAAAGGAACCGGTTCCAGGAATGTATGAATGGATTGTTTCGTTTGACTTAGCTTCACTCTATCCAAACATTCTGATTCAATGGAATATGAGTCCAGAAACATATGTGAGTAACGAACATCAGTTTATTCCAAACGGAATTCAAGACATTCTCGACAAGAAAGTTCGAAATGAAAAGCCTGAAGTTTATACGATGGCGGCAAATGGCGCATATTTCAAAAAAGATCGACAAGGAATTATCGCAGAATTGGCAGAAAAGGTCTACAATGAACGAGTAGAAGTTAAGAAATACATGCTCGAATGCGAAAAGAAACTTCAGAAAGAAAATGATCCCAAGCGCATCATCGAGCTAAAGAAACAAATAGACATATCAAAGAATCAACAGATCGCGATCAAGACGGCTTTGAACAGTCTTTATGGATGTCTTGGCACACCATTTTTCAGGTGGTTCAACGTCACAATCGCGGAGGCAATTACTCTGTCAGCACAGATCGCCGCGAAATGGTCTGAAAAACGAATCAATGAATATCTAAATCAACTTTGGAAAATGGATAAAGACTGGACGATAACGATGGACACAGATTCTGTGTTTGTCAATATGTCTAAATTCATAGAATCATTCAAACCTGCATCTCCAGTAGACTTTTTAGATCGCATCTGCAAAGATTCAATTGAACCCGTAATCAGATCCGGATACGATGAATTGTTCGATGTCGTCGGAGGATATAAACCACGTCTTCAGATGAAACGTGAAAAAATCGCGAATAAAGGATTCTTTTTAGGCAAAAAGCGATACTGTGTCTCTGTTCTCGACAACGAGGGTGTGAGATACAAGGAACCCAAGATTGCAATCACTGGAATCGAGGCCATCAAGTCCTCCACTCCAAAGATCATTCGAAAGAGTCTTCGAGACTCATTTCAAATCATCCTCGAGAAAAGTGAAGACGAAGTCAAGAAATTCATTGATGAGACCAAGATCATGTTCATGAATTCGTCTCCTGAGCAGATCGCCTTTCCTCGGTCAGTCTCAGATGTCGAGAAGTATTCGGATAAGAAGACTTTATATAAGAAGGGAGTTCCAATCAATTCTAGAGCAGCGATTCTCTTCAATCACTATGTAGACAAGCATGGTCTCGACAAGAAGTACATGAAGATCAATTCTGGAGACAAGATGCTCTGGATCTATCTGAAGATTCCTAATCCGATTCGAGAAAATGTCATCGGTTTCATCGATAAATTGCCCGAAGAATTCGGACTTCATGACTACGTGGATTATAATCTTCAATTCGAAAAGACCTTTCTCTCTGTCTTGAATCCGATTTTCGAGAAGATCGGATGGAGTGTTGGAAATGAAACAGACCTCAACGATTTCTTCTGTTAAAAACAAAAAGGAGACATTATGTCGCAGAATTGGGTAGAAGACATCAATAGAATGCATGCTCATTATGAGTTTCATGATCACTTCAATTCATTCGATCCAGAGACTCGACTCAAGTTTCTGGAGTTCAGAGCCAGATTCCTCGAAGAAGAACTCAATGAGCTCAAGCAGGCAATCGAAGATCGAAATCCAGAAGAGATCGTCGACGCGCTAATCGATCTCATTGTGATCTCAATTGGAACCCTGGATGCCAATGAAATCAATGCTCATGCTGCCTGGGATGAAGTCCTGAGAGCAAACATGAACAAACACGTCGGGATCAAAGAAAGTCGACCCAACGAACTCGGACTTCCAGATCTGATCAAGAAGCCAGACTGGATTCCGCCAGATCATTCTGACAATCATGGGTGGCTTCGGCAGATCAGACGCGATGTCGTTACACAATGATACAAAAAGGTCCTGTACAGCCAGTCTCTTCCGAGTTATAATGGCTCCTGTCAAATCTGAAAGAGGATGAATATCATCATGAATGACCCGACTCCAGAATCAATTCTAGTCTTGAACGAGTGTGCTGAACTTCAGCGTCGAAAGTCTCGAGACTATCAGAATCCAAAGTCTCGAATTCAACAAGCGAATCACTATCCTCGTGGAGTTGCTACGATCGTCGATATGGCATACCAGAAGGTTGTCCGAATGTACTCGGTTATGGAAGCCATGGAAGCTGGAGAGAATCCGAATTTCGAGTCTCTTGAAGACTCCATGAAGGATGCTATCAACTATCTCTCATTCGGAGTCTCATATCTTCGTGGGAAAATGGACGGACAAGATCCGAATCGAGATTTCCTGAATCGTCGAAAAATCGAGAAGAACTGATCATGAAGAAAGTCGCAGACATTCGTCGGCAGTTCATCCAGAAGTATCGAGATCAGGACTTCGTCATTGACAAGACTGGCGTCAAGATGATCGAGATCATCGGAGAAAGTTTTCTGGTCGATGAAGACTGGATCATTCGTAAACCCAACTATGAATATGCTCAACGAGAGATCGAGTGGTATAAGTCTCAATCTCTCTACGTCGACGACATGCCAGGTGAAGTTCCAAAGATCTGGAAACAGGTTTCAGACAAAGATGGAAAGATCAATTCGAATTACGGATATCTGATCTGGTCTGACGAAAATTTCAATCAATACAAGAACGTCCTACACGAACTTGAAAAGAATCCATATTCACGTCGTGCAATCATGATCTATAATAGACCCTCGATGCACTATGAATATGATCTTAATGGAATGAATGATTTCGTCTGCACTCTGGGTAATTCATTCTATATTCGTGATGACAAGTTGATTTCTCACTATACGATGAGATCAAATGATTGTTTGTATGGGTTTTGTAACGATGCACAGTGGGCTAAATATGTTCAAGCAATGCTGGCCAAAGATTTAGATGTAGAAGTCGGCGACTTGATCTGGACTGCGTCTTCTCTTCATGCATATGAGTATCATTTCGTTCACATCGAAAATTTAATCAAAGCCGATGAATAAGATCAGAGTTCTGGTCGTCGGAATGAATCCATCGAGTAGACCTACTCGTAAGAAAATCTTCAAGAATTCAACGTTTGATCGTCTTATCAGCTGGATGAATCTTTTGTCGATTGACTACTTCTCATTCATGAATGTCTGCGATCGTCCTGGAGCAGTCTCAATTCGAGATGTAGACATGAAGACTTTGACAGAAGCTTCTCGATCTTATTCGAAAATCATCGCACTCGGTGGAATTGCATCAGACACACTGAAGCGATGCAGAATCATTCATTTTCGACTTCCTCATCCATCTCCGAGGAATAGACTCCTCAACGATCCTGCTTATGAATTCTCGGTTTTACGAGACTGCAGAAATTACCTCTATGAATAATAAAATAACGATAATCGATAATCTGACAGAGACCTTTAATGGTCCCATAGTCAGAAGTGGTCTTCAGAAGAGTTCAAAACTCGATGCCAGAGCTTTTTCTAAACTCGGCTTTGATACGACATACATCTTCTGTGGAAACAATGAAGATTCATTCTATGACTACAAGAAGATTCGAGTGGATGAATTCGGTGCGAAAGATCGTGCAGTCAGAGAAGGCAAGAGCCCGCGTCAGTCTGCCGTCTATGTGAAGCAATACCTGAAGAGAGTTCAGAAAGAATTATCAGAGTCCGACTATATTATCGCGCACTGTCATTCGATCGGAATGATCACTGGACTCAACAATCTAGTTAAAGACAAGAACATCCTCTTCATCATTCATGACATCATAGACTACGTCTGGTGTCTTGGATTCTCTGGTGCATTGAACAATCTAAGAATTTCGAAAAGAAATAACGCAAAGGTCCTTACTAATTCCAGATATTCAATAGATCGACAGAACGCGATCTTTAATCGGATTGAAGATAAAGAAGGACTTCTTTCAGGAGATCTTGCGTTTGATGGATATATTGATCACTTTGTCTGGACAGACATGATTCCGACTTCAGAAGAAATCGTCTCTTGTGGCAAGACGTCGGCAGTCATCGGACGATATGAGTCTTCGAAGTATCATCATAAGCTATATAAGTATAGGAATCCAGAGAATGTAATAGTACACTATGGCATTCGAGATCCACGAAGAGATCCAGACTTGAAGTACTACAACAAACTGATTTCTTCTGCGAATGCATATCAAGAAAATCTGTCAGATGAAGATCTCTGGAGCGCACTGAAGTCGAGTCAATCGATTATTCTTCCATGTTTTCATGAGGGATTCGGATTCACTGCCTTCGAAGCAGGAATCTATGGCGTCATTCCGGTCATTCTTACTAAACCTCTGGAAAAATCAAAGCCCCATCAACATGCTACTGTGGAATATCTGACGAGATCCGAAGTCAAGCATTTCTCTGCAGACTTCGGAGATGAAGATGAGATCTTTCGTCAGATCAATGAATCTCTGAATGTGACAACTGAAGATCGAATCGAAGTCTCGAAGAATCTTCTCAAATACTTTACCGTCGAGAACTATGTCAATGACAGATTGGAATGGCTGAATTCAGACTCTCTTCATGCTCAACAAATGGATGAACAGATCCATTCTACTCTAGATGATTTCTTCGCATAACAATCATGATTTCACATGCAGCAATCGTTCCTCTGATCGGAGGACTTCCAATCGGATTGAGTCGAGCTTTCAATTCTAAACCCAGTTACATCTTGAGTTATGAACCTTTCGCGAGTAATGATTCGCATCTGGTCAATTACTGGTCAGATGTTCCCTATTATATGCTCGAAGGAACTAACGAAGATCCAAGACATCCGAAAGTAGACGTTGTTTCTGTTACCTGCCCCTGCGCAGGTCTTTCGTCTCTTTCTCCGTCTGCTTCGTCATTCAATCCCAAGAATGACTGGATGACGAAGACTTCTGAATATGTCTTGTCCAAGATCGAACCAAGAGTCGTGATCGGAGAAAATGCGCCAAGACTCGCGACTGCTTTGGGAGAACCGGTGGTCAAATCTCTGATCGAGATCGGAGATCGATATGGATATACATTCTCTCTGTACAAGACTAAGTCTATTCTGCATGGACAATCACAGGTTCGAGACAGATCATTCTATTTCTTCTGGAAAGAACAAGATCGAATTCCGATCTTTGAGTACTACAATCGTCCTCATGAAAAGATCGAAGACGTTATTCTGAACACACCCCGACTCTCGAATGATCCGATGAGTCAGATCTTGACGAACGAGAAAAAGCCGACGGATAATCCCTTCTATCGTTTCGTTCTAGAAGAGATCGAGGGTGGCATCAGTCATGCAGAATTCTCTCGAAAGATCAAGAAGACTGTCAATCCTCTGGACTATCTCGAACAACGTGGGTATACCTACGACGTGGTCCACGACTGGATGATCAAGAACAAGTATGAAAAAGAGGCACGGACTGCAAAAAGAGCCTTTACAAAGCTCGCGTCTGGTGGTAATATAATGCGAAAGACGACCGAGATCGTCAAGGATCACATCGGAGCCTTCGTTGGTCATTTTGTGAACAGTTGTTCTCATCCGACAGAAGATCGATACCTGACTGTCCGAGAAGCTTTGGAGATCATGAAGATGCCCAGAGACTTCGTCCTTCTTGGAGGAAGAAAGAATCTCAATCACATCTGTCAGAACGTGATCACAACCACCGCTGAAGACATGGGCAAAAACATCATGAAGTATCTAGAAGGAAAAGCAGAAATGATGACCAATGCAACCTTCATGATTCAAGACAACAAATCCAGATCTATTCAGAAGATCGTCTCTAATAGAGAACATACCACCTCTTCTAGTCTTTCTGAATTTTTCTAAAAACATCATGTGCAGTTCTTCATTTGAAATGACTGTCTTCGAGTCTCTCTATGACGTGAAGACAGAACGAAGGATTCGAAAAAATTCTTGGAATGAATTCGTCAAGTTTCTTCAAGATCTCTCTGGATTGTCATACACCAAGAAGACAGCTCCTCTAATCTCTCCGGCAGTCTACAACGATGGAACCACGCGTTCGAACAAAAACGTCTCAGCTTGGGCTGGTTGGGCTGCACTTGACATTGATGCTCATCCTTTTGATAATATAGGTGCTGTCAAGTGGTGGATGAATCAATTTCATTCAGAAAAGACTTATCTTTGTTATTCGACTGCGTCTTCTTCTCAAGTCAAACCCAAGTTCAGATTGGTATTCCCATTGACAGAATGGATCGATGACTCTCGAAAGATTCAGCGATTCTGGATGGCTCTGAACAAAGAATTTGCCGAGATCGCAGATCAGCAGACAAAAGATCAGTCTCGAATGTATTTCATTCCTGCACAATATGCAGAATCTGACAACAATTTCTTCTGGTCTGTCAAAAAGAATGCAATCAATCCAGACGATCTGATTCGAAAGCATAACATGGAAAGTCTTCAGATCAATTCTGGAACGTCTTTTCTAGACATGCTTCCAGAGAAGATGAAAGAAGAAATCATTTCATATCGTGAACAACAATTAAAATCGAGTGGAAAAAAATATACCTGGACTGACTATCGGGATTGTCCATTCGTAAAAGAAGAACCGCTGAGAAACTATCGAGAAATTGCTCTGACTGGACAGGAGGGAAGATATCGAAGTCTATATAATCTAATGGTCTCAATCGCTAGAGCAGCGATCATGAGAGAATATGCGATTACTGCTCATGAAATAAAAGATCTGGTCTTAGAGATAGATGCAGATGTCGACTTTTTCTATAAGAATCGAAAGATCTTGCCGGAATGTGAACGTGCGATTGCATTCGTCTACACAAATAAATGAGGAAATGAATATGAATATTTTTGCAAAACCGACCAATTCTGTCTTAATTGAAGTTGAGAAGCCGAATCACTATCAACTTCGGAATGGACTCGAAGTTCGAGATGTGATCAATGCTTTTCTGAACAAAGTCATCAATGAGACTCCAGAAACAGCCGATCCAGTCTTCGATCATCTCTATGAATATAGTAACGCAATCAAGTATATCCTGCGTTCTCCATTCAAGGAAGATCCTGTCAAAGACCTGAAGAAGGCGAAGTTCTGCATTCAGACGATCATCGATCGGCTCGAAGAGAAGATGTCTGAAACAAATTGATACAAAAAAGTCCTGTACATCACGTCTTCGTCAGGATAGAATAGCACCATGAACACCAAACCAGATATCCTGACAGAATACGAGTACGTGGTGACGTATACTGAAAATTCAGTCACACACAATCGTGTCTTTGACTCTTACATATCTGCCCAACAATTTATCATGCAAGAAATTGAAGACAACGAACAAATCGATTCATTTCGCATGAAACTCATCGATAAAAGCAAGAAAGAAATCTAAAAAATGACAGAAACAATCAACGCAGAAAACACAACGATTTCATATGAATATCTTGTAAACGTCTTCGATGCAAAAGGTATTCGAATCGAACAGAAGAGGTTTAAGACATTCGATGATGCAAATGCATTCATGATCATGGAACATGAGAAGGGTTATGATACTCATTTGTCTCGGCTTCAACTGATTACAGAATAAACAGGAGATTACGCAATAGTGTCTAATTCTTTATTGGATAAAATGAAGAAAGCTGGAACTATAAAGACATCCAGCGTCTTGAGCAAATCAGAATTTTTCAACGTCAAAGATTCTATTCCAACCGAAGTTCCAATTATCAATCTGGCATTATCCGGAGACTTGAATGGAGGTCTTTCATCTGGATTAACCTTTTTGGCAGGAAAATCGAAGCACTTTAAAAGTTTGCTGGGTCTCGTCTTGGTTAAGGCGTATCTGGATGCTTTTAAAGATTCTGTTTGTCTTTTCTTTGACTCAGAATTTGGTATTACTCCAGAATATATCTCTGCAAATGGCATAGATGCAGATCGTGTCATACACATTCCAATTGAACATTTAGAACAATTAAAATTTGACATTTCTGCTCGTTTAGAACAGATTGAGCGAGGAGATAAAGTCATCATCTTCATCGATTCTATCGGTAATCTGGCTTCAAAAAAGGAAGTTGAAGATGCTCTAAACGAAAAGTCTGTTGCTGATATGACTCGAGCTCGAGTCATGAAATCTTTGTGGAGAATCGTTACACCACATTTGACAATAAAGAATATTCCTTGTATTGCAGTCAATCATGTGTATGATTCAATGGAAATGTTTTCTCATCAAATCATGAGTGGCGGACAAGGACCAATGCTAAGTGCAAATCAGGTTTTCTTTATTGGAAAATCTCAAGAAAAAGAAGGAACTGATTTAGTCGGATATAATTTTACTATCAATATTGAGAAGTCACGATTCGTTAAAGAAAAGTCAAAATTTCCTTTTACTGTCAAATATGAAGGAGGAATTCAAAAATACTCTGGCTTGATGGATCTTGCAATCGAATCTGGTCTGGTCATTAAACCCAATCAGGGATACTATCAAAAAATTAATCGAGAAACTGGAGAACCAGAAGGCAAAAAGTATCGACTAAAAGAAACGAATAATGCAGAATTTTGGAATGAGTTGCTAGAATCTGCAGAGTTCAGTTCATTCTTAAATAAGCGCTTTAAGATCGGATATGGAAGCCTGATCCAATCAGATGAATCAGAAGATTCTTTCGATCAATCAGAGGAAATTTAATACTATGAAGATTAATGAAGACTACGTCATCGCGCCCAATGCAGAATCCACCGAAGCGTTTCGTATTCAGATTGTTGATCCGGATTCAGAGTTTCTCAATTGGGTCTTTCAAGTCAATTCGATGAAGTTTGCAGAAGACGAAGACGAAGATTCTGCTCGACTCGTGATTGATTATGACATCATCTACCCCTCTGAAGAGTCTGAATTCCTGAAGATCTATTCTGGACCAGATGACCAGAGGATCCTAAACACGCTAGGTCCATGCATCGAGAATATTCTCGAACTGGCTGTCGCAAAGGCGGCTCTGACTATTGAAGACGATACCGACGACGAAGAAGAAATCGAAGAAGAAGAA
>ERZ1645187.1145-NODE-1145-length-24842-cov-6.928188_pt1 | contig 24842 bp, 24 predicted proteins | sample MGYA00575352_ERZ1645187 | MGnify/ENA primary metagenome ERZ1645187 (study PRJEB40837, sample SAMN11349314) | freshwater sediment metagenome | isolation source: river sediment | host: Sediment | place: India: Wazaribad , New Delhi | collected 2017-02-21 ...
TGCTGCCGGCGACGCGGCCGAGGAACACCGGTGTGGCCGGCAGTTCGGCCCGAGCGCCCAGCGTCGCCCGCCCGCCGGCGCCGGACCCGCCGACGGTGCGCGCGGCGGACGACGAGGGCTGCGGCATCATCACGGCATAGACCGACCCCGAATCGGTGTTCGGCATCGTGATCGAGCCGCCGGTGTCCTCCTCCTCGCCGAGGAAGAGCTGGCGGCCCTTGCGGCAGATGTCCTCGCGCATGTTGGGCGCGGAGGAATGGCCGGAGCCGGGCAGCGAGGCGAGCGTGCCGTGCCCGCCGCCCCAGCTCGCAAAGCCGCGATCGAGCAACTGGGCCGAGCGGATCGTCCGGTCCGCGCCCGAGCCTGCGCCCATCACCACGGTCAGGATCGTCCGTCCGCCGCGGCTGGCGAGGCTGACGACATTGAAGCCCGAGGCGCAGACAAAGCCGGTTTTCATGCCTTCCGCGCCGGGATAGCGGCCGATCAGCCCGTTGGTGTTGCGCATCACCCGGTTGCCGAGGCGCACCGCGCCGATGCCCCAGTAGTCACGGAACTGCGGAAACTCGGTCAGCATCGCGCGGCCGAGAATGGCCAGATCGCGCGCGGAGGTGACCTGAGCCGGGGTGAACAGCCCGTGCGGATTGACAAAATGGCTCTCGCGCATGCCGAGGCGCGCGGCCTCCTGATTCATCAGGCGGGCAAAACCTTCCTGCGAGCCGCCGATGCCCTCGGCGATCACCAGCGCCAGATCGTTGGCGGACTTGACCATCAGGATCTTCAGCGCGTTGTCGAGCGTGATCTCCTGCCCCGGGCGGATGCCGATCTTGCTCGGCGGCTGGGAGGCGGCGCGGGCCGAGGCGATGAGCGGGGTATCGAGACTGACCTGACCGGCTTTCAGCGCGCGCAAGGCGACATAGGCCGTCATCATCTTGGTGGTCGAGGCCGGGAACCACGGGCGGGTCGCCTCCTCGGCATGGATGACCTGACCGGTCGACACATCCATCACCAGTTCGGGCGCGGCGCGCGCAGCACCGGTGACGGCGAGCACGGCCAGCGCCGCGCCGAGGAAAGTTGTCGGTTTCGTCATGCCATCCGTTTCCACCGCCGGAGACGGCGCGCGGATCGCCCGCCCGTCCCGGCTCCCGGTCTAGCTGCGTCGTGCGGCCGTGAAAAGCCCCGCTGCCGCCGCCAGAGTTCGAAAAGTTGCCGCCGGCGGCAAAATGGCACTGGCCATCGCCCCCGTCCGTTCCTAAAACTCGTTTCCGCGGCCAAATCATGGCAAGGCCCATTCAGAAAACGTCGAACCTCCGGAGCGCACGACAATGACCGCATGCATCGTTGGCTGGTCCCACACCCCGTTCGGCAAGCAGGATGCCGAGACGGTGGAGAGCCTGATCGTCAAGGCGGCCACCGAGGCGATGGCCCATGCCGGCATCGGCCCGCTGGATGTCGACGAGATCGTGCTGGGGCATTTCAACGCCGGGTTCAGCCAGCAGGATTTCACCGCCCCGCTGGTGTTGCAGGCGCATCCGGCGCTGCGGTTCAAGCCGGCGGTGCGGACCGAGAACGCCTGCGCCACCGGCTCGGCGGCGATCCATCAGGGTATCCGCGCCATCGAGGCGAAGGCCGCGCGGATCGTGCTGGTGGTCGGCGTCGAGCAGATGACGCGGACGCCGGGGCCGGAGATCGGCAAGAACCTGCTGAAAGCCTCCTACCTGCCGGAGGACAGCGAAACGCCGATGGGCTTTGCCGGGGTGTTCGGCAAGATCGCGCAGGCGTATTTTGACAAGTACGGCGACCAATCGGACGCGCTGGCGATGATCGCCGCCAAGAACCACCGGAACGGCGTCGCCAACCCCTATGCGCAGATGCGCAAGGACTTCGGCTATGATTTCTGCCGCAACGAGAGCGAGAAGAACCCGTTCGTCGCCGGCCCGCTGAAGCGGACCGACTGCTCGCTCGTCTCCGACGGCGCGGCGGCGGTGGTGCTGGCCGATGTGGAGACCGCGCTGGCGATGAAGCGGGCGATCGCCTTCCGCGCCACGGCGCAGGCCGAGGATTTCCTGCCGATGTCCAAGCGCGACGTGATCGCCTTCGAGGGCTGCACCTTTGCCTGGCAGAAGGCGCTGAAGGCGGCGCGGCTCGGCCTCAACGACCTCTCCTTTGTCGAGACGCACGACTGCTTCACCATCGCCGAACTGATCGAATACGAGGCGATGGGGCTGACCAAGGCCGGCGAGGGCGCGCGCGCCATCAAGGAAGGCTGGACCGAGAAGGACGGCAAGCTGCCGGTCAACGTCTCGGGCGGGCTGAAGGCCAAGGGCCACCCGATCGGCGCCACCGGTGTGTCGATGCATGCGATCACCGCGATGCAGCTGGCGGGCGAGGCGGGCGAGATGCAGCTGGCGAACCCGAGCATCGGCGGCGTGTTCAACATGGGCGGCGTGGCGGTGGCCAATTACGTCAGCCTGCTCGAACGCATTCGGTGATGACAAATCGGTCATTAGACGGGTAAGGATGGGCCATGCCCGTCCTTGTCGTCTTTCTGGTCGCCTATATCTTCTCGCAGTTCTACCGCTCGTGCTTTGCGGTGATCGCGGCGGATGTCGCGCGTGATCTCAGCCTTGGGTCTGCGGAGCAGGGCTATCTCACCGCCATCTGGTTCATCACCTTTTCGGCCTCGCAGTTCGGCGTCGGCTATCTGCTCGACCGGCACGGGCCGAAGCGCACCTGCGCCTTCATCATGCTGGTGGCGGTGGCGGGGGCGGCGCTGTTTGCGCAGGCGACAAGCTATCTCATGGCGCTGACCGGGATGGGGCTGGTCGGAATCGGCTGCTCGCCGATCCTGATGGCCGCGCTCTATTACTTCGGGCGGAAGGTGCCGCCGGAGAAGTTTCCGTTCTACATCTCCATTCTTGTCGGCATCGGCAACCTCGGCAATCTGATCGGCGCGCGGCCGCTGGCGCAGGCGGCGGAGATGGTGGGCTGGCGGATGAGCCTGCTGGCGATCGCGCTGCTGACGCTGGTTTCCGCGCTTTCCGTCTTCCTGGTGGTGGAGGATCCCGAGCGGGTGGAGCGCCCCGGTAGCGGCAATGCGCTGACCGAATTGTGGGAGATCGTCTCGCTGAAGGTGCTCTGGCCGCTGTTCCTGCTCAGCTTCGTCTCCTATGCGGTGATCGCGGCGGAGCGCGGGCTGTGGATCGGCCCGTTTCTTGAAAAGGTGCATGGGTATGACGCCATTGCCCGCGGCAATGCGGCCTTCGTCATGGCCTTCGGCATGGCGCTGGGGGCGCTGGTGGCCAGCCCGATGGTGCAGGTGCTCGGCACGATGAAGCGGGTGGCGATCTTCGGCACCACGGGGGTGGCGCTGTCGTTTGCGGCGCTTGGCGGGGTGTCATGGCTGAATGGCATGGCCACGGTGGCGCTGCTGTTCACCGCCGGGATGTTCGGCATGGGCTATGGCATCATCATGTCGCATGCGCGGCAGTTCTTCCCCGAGCATCTCCTGGGGCGCGGCGTCACCTTCGTCAATTTCCTGTCGATGGCCGGGGCAGGCACCGCACTGTCAGCCTCCGGGCTGTTCGTGCGCGGGGCGGAGGCGCGCAGCCTGCCGCCGGCGGAGATCTTCAGCCAGTTGCATCTGGCATTCGCCGGTGTGCTGGCGGTGGCGCTGGCGTGGTATCTGACCGTGCCGGCCGCGCCGAAGTCGCGGTAACCGCCGGCGTCACGCCGCCTTCGAGAACAGCAGCTTGTCGATCCGCCGGCCGTCCATGTCGATGATCTCGATCGTCCATTCATCGAGCCGGGCGATCTCGCCCTCGGCAGGGATTCGGCCGAACACCTCCAGCGCGAGGCCGGCGACGGTGTGGAAGCGGGCGCCCTCCGGCACGTCGATGCCGGTGGCATCCTCCAGTTCGCTCAGCTCCGCCCTGCCATCGACGAGATAGGAGCCGTCGGCCCGGGTGATCACCGGCTGGCGGGTGATCTCGTGCTCCTCGGGGATATCGCCGGTGATCGCTTCCAGCACGTCGGTCAGCGTGGCGACGCCTTCGAAGGCGCCGAACTCGTCGATGATGAAGGCGAAATGGTTGCGCTTCTCGCGGAACAGCTCGACCAGATCGAGCACGGAGGCGCTCTCCGGCACGAACAGCGGCTCACGCACGTTCTTCTCGATATCGAGGGCCTTGCCCTCCAGCAGCAGGTCGAGCAGGTCCTTCTTGTGGACGAAGCCGAGGGGGGTATCGATCGAGCCGTCCTTGGCGACGACGACGCGGCTGAACGGGCACTGGCGCAATTCGGCCCGCACCACCTTCGGGTCATCCTCGACATCGATCCAGAACACATCCGTCCGCCGCGTCATGATCGAACGGACGGGGCGCTCGGCAAGGCCGATCACCTCCTTGACCATCTCGCGCTCGGCGGGGTCGATCACGCCGGATTCCGTCCCCTCCTGCAGCATGGTCTCCACCTCTTCCTCCGTCACCGTCTGGTCGCGCACGGTGGGGATGCGCAACATCCGCAGGATGAAGGCGGAGGAGGCGCCGAGAAAAGCTACCATCGGCCGGGCGGAGACCGCGATGGCGTTGAGCGGGCGGGCGACACGGGCGGCGATCTGCTCGGGGTAGGCGAGCGCGATGCGCTTGGGCACCAGCTCGCCGAGGATCAGCGTGAGGATGGTGGTGATGACCACGACGATGCCGATGGCAATCAACTCGGCATGCGGCTTGAGCGAGGCGAAAGCGGAGAGCGGCTCGATCAGGTAGTTCGACAGCGTGGCTGTGCCGAAAGCGCCGGTGCCGACAGAAATCAGCGTCAGTCCGATCTGCACAGAGGACAGGAAACTCGTCGGCTCACGCGAAAGTTCGGACGCCTTGGCCGCGCCGGGGTCGCCCTGTTCGGCCATCGCATCCAGCCGCGCGCGACGGGCCGAGACAATCGCCATTTCGGACATCGCGAAGAAGCCGTTGAGCAGCGTCAGCGCGAAAAGAACAGAGATCTCCAGCCAGAGCATCGAATGTTTTCAATAACCTATGGTGCGGGCGCAGATGGGGCCCGCATGCCCCCTTATCGCACGGGGGGCGGGGGCCGGGCAATGAGGAAAACGGCGTGGGTCAGGCCTCGCCGGGGGCTTTCGCCTCGATGGCGAGCGCATGGACGCGCTCCTTCAGCTCATCGGCCAGCAGATCGTTGACGATGCGATGGCGCGCCAGCCGCGTGGCGCCGGCAAAGGCGGCGGCGACAATGCGGACGCGGAAGTGGGTTTCCCCGCCCTCGCGATAGCCGCCGTGGCCGCGGTGGTTCTCGCTCTCGTCGATCACCTCCAGGCTCTCGGGCGAGAGGGTGCGGAGCTTGGTTTCAATGCGCGTTCTGTAGCTCATGGCCGCTGCTATAGCCGAGATGCGGCGCCAGCGCGAGTGGGCAGGACTTTCCGCCGCGCCGGCATTTCGTGCCTTGCCCGACCCTGCCGGGATGCCATATCCTGAAGGGATGAGTTCGCATTCGCCGCTTTTCGACAAGATCCGCATCTCCCGGCCGCGCGAGGATGACAAGCCGGCGGAGAAGACATGCGAGCACCCGGGCTGTCACCGGCCGGGCGGTTTCCGCGCGCCGATGGGGCGGTTCAACGAGGGGCGATACTTCAATTTCTGCATCGACCACGTCCGCGCCTACAACCAGTCCTACAATTATTTCAACGGGATGAGCGACGACGCGGTGCAGGCCTTCCAGAAGGATGCGATGACCGGCCACCGGCCGACATGGACCATCGGGCTGAAAGGCGGGCGTGGCCCCGGCGCGCCGGAGACGCCGGATGATTCGGTCTCCGATGTGCTCGGCATGTTCAGGAACGGGAGGCGCAGCGCGCAGCCCCGGGCCGAGGAGGCCCGCCGCATCTCCCCCGGCGCGATCAAGGCGCTCGATGCCCTTGGCCTTGACGAAGGGGCCAGCCGGCAGGAGGTGCGCGCGAAATTCAAGGATCTCGCCAAGCGCTTCCACCCCGATCTCAACGGCGGCGACCGGAGCCGCGAAGAAAAATTGCGTAATATCATCGAGGCCTATAATTACCTGAAATCCGCCGGGCTCGCTTGACGACCACTCCCCCCACGCGCCGCCCTTAGTGAAGTGACTGCCCGGCACTGCCCGGGTTTTTAGGTGTGACATGTCAGAGGCTCAACTGCCGGGCAGCCCGATGCCCGATATCGAGGTTTCCGTCCGCAAGCTGTTCAATATCGACAGCGACCTCAAGGTTCCCGCCTACTCCCAGACCTCCGACCACGTGCCCGAGACGGACAAGGACTATCTGTTCGACCGGGATACGACGCTGGCGATTCTCGCCGGGTTCGCGCGCAACCGCCGCGTCATTGTCACCGGCTATCACGGCACCGGCAAATCCACCCACATCGAGCAGGTGGCCGCGCGGCTGAACTGGCCCTGCGTGCGCGTCAACCTCGACAGCCATGTCAGCCGGATCGATCTGGTCGGCAAGGACGCGATCGTCGTCAAGGAGGGCAAGCAGGTCACCGAATTCCGTGACGGCATCCTGCCCTGGGCCTACCAGCACAATGTCGCGCTGGTGTTCGACGAATATGACGCGGGCCGGCCGGATGTGATGTTCGTCATCCAGCGCGTGCTCGAATCCTCCGGCCGGCTGACCCTGCTCGACCAGAGCCGGGTGATCCGCCCGCATGGCGCCTTCCGGCTGTTCGCCACCGCCAACACGGTGGGCCTCGGCGATACCTCCGGCCTTTACCACGGCACGCAGCAGATCAACCAGGCGCAGATGGACCGGTGGAACATCGTCACCGTGCTCAACTACCTGCCGCATGATCAGGAGGTCGGCATCGTGCTGGCGAAGGCCAAGCACTACCAGACCAAGGACGGGAAAGAGATCGTCTCCAAGATGGTGCGGGTGGCGGACCTGACCCGCAACGCCTTCATGAACGGCGAGCTTTCCACCGTCATGTCGCCCCGCACGGTGATCACCTGGGCCGAGAACGCCGACATCTTCAAGGATGTGGCGTTTGCCTTCCGCGTCACCTTCCTCAACAAGTGCGACGAACTGGAACGCGGCATCGTGGCCGAGTTCTATCAGCGCTGCTTCGGGGTGGAGCTGAAGGAATCGACCGTCAATGTGGTGCTGACGTGACAGATAAAAAAATTGAAGGTTACAAACCTAAACGAAGTATTACGGCTGAGAAGGTCGGCGTCTGGACAGGGGCAAGTACCTTCGGGTCACTTGGTTTTTTTGCAGGCGCTAAGGTTGGCATTGCAGCGCTAGGAACCGCTGTATCCGGCGTGTTCGTGCTGCCTATTGTCGGCGTTATTGTTGGTGCACTTTCCGGCTACACCATCGTGAAGATGTTCAAAGATAGGAAAAGCAATGATAATTGATAATTATACAAAATTTGTGCTGACTTTCATTGCCTTAGGTCTGTTTTTAAATGCGATGAAACCCGATCCGATTTCCAAGGCGCTTGCGCAGACCGGTGGTCATTTCACTGTGAATTTGAGTTTAAGCAATCAACCTTCAGGATTAATTGTGCCTTCGCCTTTTGAGGTGAGGGTGCAGCAATCTAAGTAATATGTGCAGTATATATACTGCCATGCGTAAGTGACTCATGACCCCTCCTGTCGCCCTGTTCTTCGATATCTTCGGCACGGTTGTTGACTGGCGCGGCACCATCGCGCGCGAGGCGGAGGGGCTGTTCGGCCCCGGGTTTGACGGCAGCGCTTTCGCCGATGCGTGGCGGGCGGAATACCAGCCGGCGATGCAGGGCGTGCGCGCCGGCGGGCGCGGGTTCGTCAAGCTCGACGTGCTGCACCGGGAGAACCTCGACCGTATCCTGCCGCGCTTCGGCCTTGCGGAGCTGGGCGAGGACAGGCGCGCGGCGCTCAACCTCGTCTGGCACCGGCTGGACGGCTGGCCGGATTCCGCGCCGGGGCTGGCGCGGCTGCGGGCGCGGCATCGGCTGGCGCCGATGTCGAACGGTAACATCTCGCTGATGGTCGATCTTGCCCGGCACAACGGATTTGTCTGGGATGCGATCCTCGGGGCGGAAATTGCCCGCGATTACAAGCCCAAGCTGGAGGTCTACCGCGCCGGCTGCGCCGCGCTCGATCTCGACCCCCGCCGCTGCATGATGGTGGCGACGCATACGGACGATCTGATCGCCGCGAAGGAGGCGGGGCTGATGACCGCCCATATCGCCCGGCCCGACGAGCATGGCCCGGGCAAGGGCGAGGCGGGGCCGGCTGGGCCGGTGGATATCGCGGCGCGCGATCTCGATCATCTCGCCGCTCTTCTGGGCTGCTGAGGCCTGCAATGCGCTTTCCGCCGGTCCTCTTGCCCTGCACCTTGCCTTCCGCGCTGTTCCGGGGGAATGAATAGGCCATGTCCGCTTCGTCCAATCGCCGCCCCGGCCAGCCCGCCCCGCAACCGACCGAACCGATCAAGCGCGCCGTCTCGACCGCGCTGAGGGCGCTGGCCCGCTCGCCCAACTGCGAGGTGACGTTTGCCGCCGACAAGCCGGCGCTGATCGAAATTCCCGGTGCGCCGCGGGTGCGTCTCGGCGAGCCGCCGCGCAAGCCTTCGGCCAATGACATCGCGGTGATGCGCGGGCAGGCCGATTCCTACGCGCTCAAGCTTGCCTGCCATGATGTGCGGCTGCATCGCAAGCTCCAGCCCGAGCAGGCGCAGGCGCGTGCGGTGTTCGATGCGGTGGAGCAGGCGCGGGTCGATTCGCTCGGCGCGCGGCGGATGACCGGGGTGGGCACCAACATCACCGCGATGCTGGAAGACCGCTATCATCGCGGCAAGTTCGACGAGATCACCGATCGGGAATCCGCCCCGATCGAGGAGGCCGTGGCGCTGATGGTGCGCGAGCGGCTGACCGGTCTTGCCCCGCCGAAGGCCGCGGCCACGGTCGTCAACCTGTGGCGTGCGCATATCGAGGCCAAGGCCGGCAAGGCGCTCGATGCGCTGTCCGGCTCGATCGAGAGCCAGCAGGCCTTCGCCAAGGCGGTGCACACGCTGCTCCGCTCGCTCGACATGGCGGACGAGGCGAACCAAACGCCCGAGGACAGCCAGAACGACGACAACAGCGAGGAGTCCGATTCCGACAACCAGCAGGACGGCGCGGAGGGCGATCAGGAGCAATCGCCCGAAGGCTTCGAGATGCAGGAGACGGACAAGGCGCAGGACGATCTCGACGAGGGCGAGGCGACCGAGGCCGATGCGCCGCCCGGCGAGATGGATGACGAATCCGAAATGGGCGACGCCGATGATCCCTCCGAGGCGATCCGCCCGCCGCCCAAATCCCTGCCGGACCGGATCGTCGTCGATTACAAGGTGTTCACCCAGAAGTTCGACGAGACGGTGGGCGCCGAGGATCTGTGCGAGACCGAGGAACTCGACCGGCTGCGCTCCTATCTCGACAAGCAGCTGAGCCAGCTGCATTCGGTGGTCGGGCGGCTGGCCAACCGGTTGCAGCGGCGCCTGCTGGCGCAGCAGAACCGCAGCTGGGAATTCGACCTTGAGGAAGGCATGCTGGACCCGGCGCGGCTGACCCGCGTCGTCATCGACGACATGCGCGGCTCGTTCTCGCCGCTGTCGTTCAAATGGGAAAAGGATACCGACTTCCGCGATACGGTGGTGAGCCTGCTGATCGACAATTCCGGCTCGATGCGCGGCCGGCCGATCACCGTGGCGGCGACCTGTGCCGATATTCTGGCGCGCACGCTGGAGCGCTGCGGCGTCAAGGTCGAGATCCTCGGCTTCACCACGCGCGCGTGGAAGGGCGGGCAGGCGCGCGAGGCGTGGCTTGCCGCCGGCAAGCCGGCCAATCCGGGCCGTCTCAACGATCTGCGTCACATCATCTACAAATCCGCCGATGCGCCATGGCGGCGGGCCAAGCGCAACCTCGGGCTGATGATGCGCGAGGGGCTGCTCAAGGAAAACATCGACGGCGAAGCGCTCGACTGGGCGCACAAGCGCCTGCTCGCCCGGCCGGAGCAGCGGAAAATCCTGATGATGATCTCGGACGGCGCGCCGGTGGATGATTCCACCCTGTCGGTCAATCCGGGCAGCTACCTCGAAAAGCACCTGCGCGCGATCATCGAACAGATCGAGACGCGCTCGCCGGTGGAACTGATCGCCATCGGCATCGGCCATGATGTGACGCGGTATTATCGCCGGGCGGTGACGATCGTCGATGCCGAGGAACTGGGCGGCGCGATGACCGAGAAGCTGGCCGAACTGTTCGACGAGAAAACGGGCGCGACCTTCGCCCGCGGCATGGGCGGCGCGCGTTAATCGCGCGTCAGCAGCAGCGCGCGGGGAACCCCGCCAAGATCGGCGCGCAGCTCCGCCACGCGGAACCCCTCGGCCGCAAGCAGCGCGGCGACGGCATCGGCCTGGCCGGCGCCGAGTTCCAGCGCGATCAGCCCGCCGGGCGCAAGGTGCGCCGGGGCCTGCCGCGCCAGCAGCCGATAGGCCGCCAGCCCGTCCGCCCCGCCATCAAGCGCCAGTGCGGGGTCATGCCGCGCGACTTCCGGTTCCAGCGCCGCAATGTCACCCGTCTCGATATAGGGCGGGTTGGAGACGATGACATCGAACAGGCCGTTGACGGCGGCAAACCAATCGGAATGCAGGAAGGATGCGCGGCCGGGCGCAAGATGGCGGCCGGCATTGGCGGCTGCGGTTTCCAGCGCCCCGACCGACAGATCGACGCCTGTTCCCTGCGCCTGAGGCAGGTGGGCGAGCAGGGCGATGAGGAGGGCGCCGGTGCCGGTGCCGAGATCGACGAGGCGGAGCGGCGCCTCGGTGCGGCCCTGCCGGGCGATGTGATCGCGCACCGCATCGACGAGTGTCTCACTGTCCGGCCGGGGGATGAGCGTGGCGGGGGAGAGCGCGAATTCGAGGCCGTAGAACTCTCGGCTGCCGGTGATCCGGGCGAAGGGTTCACGGCTCGCGCGGCGGCGCAGTGCTTCGGCCAGACGGGCGGCGGCGACGCCCAGCGGCGCCTCGGGGGTGAGGATCAGATCGGCCGGGGCAAGGCCGAGGATGGCGCAGAGCAGGGCGCGCGCCTCGCGCTGCGGGTCCTCGATGCCGGCGCCGGCCAGCGCCGCCGTGATGCTCGCCAGCGCCGCGCGGCGGGGGGTGGTTTCCGCAAACGGCGGGGTCATCGGCTTTCGCCGGCCAGCAGCGCGGCCTGGTGCTCGGTGATCAGCGCGCTTGCCACCTCATCGAAGGCCGGCCCCTCGATGATCTGATCGAGCTTGTAGAGGGTGAGACCGATGCGGTGGTCGGTCAGCCGGCCTTGCGGGAAATTGTAGGTGCGGATGCGCTCGGAGCGGTCGCCGGAGCCGACCTGCGCCTTGCGGTCCGCCGCGCGCTCGTTCGCCAGCTTCTCGCGCTGCATGTCATAAAGCCGGGCCTTGAGGATCGACAGGGCTTTCGCCTTGTTCTTGTGCTGGGAGCGCTCATCCTGCACGACGATGGCGATGCCGCTGGGCAGATGGGTGATGCGCACGGCCGATTCGGTCTTGTTGACATGCTGGCCGCCGGCCCCGCCCGAGCGCATGGTGTCGATTTTCAGGTCCGCGTCGTTGATCTCGATATCGACATCGCCGGCTTCGGGCAGCACGGCGACCGTGGCCGCCGACGTGTGGATGCGCCCGCCCGCCTCGGTCGCCGGTACGCGCTGGACGCGGTGGACGCCCGATTCGAACTTGAGGCGGGCATAGACGCCGGTGCCCTCGATCCGGGCGATCACCTCCTTGAAGCCGCCGACCGTACCTTCCGAGAGCGACAGCACCTCGACCCGCCAGCCCTTCGATTCGGCATAGCGCTGGTACATGCGGAAGAGATCGCCGGCGAACAGCGAGGCCTCGTCCCCCCCCGTGCCGGCCCGCACCTCCAGAATGGCGTTGCCATCATCCGCCGCATCTTTCGGCAGCAGGGCGATCCTGAGGTCGTGCTCCAGCCGGGCGCGGGTCTCGCCCAGGGTTTTCAGCTCCTCGCCCGCCATCTCGCACATGTCGGGGTCGTCCAGCAGGGCTTTCAGTTCGGCTTCCTCGCCATCGAGCGCGCGCCAGGCGCGGATCTGGCCGGACAGCGCCTCGATATCCGCCAGTTCCTTCGACAGCCGGACAATCAGCTGCGGCTCCGCCGCCTCGTTGAGATGGGCGCTGATTTCCGCATGGCGGGCGAGAATGGCGTCGAGCTTGTCCTCAGGGAGCATGGTCAATCCGGGGCGCGAAGGCAGAAAAGGGCAGGGCGTGGGGCGGAGCGCCCGCCGCTACACCGGGATGCCCTTGGCCTCGGCATAGGCCAGCGCCTCGGCCTTCATCGCAGAGGCGCTGATGCCGCGCGCCAGCACGTCGTCGAGCCAGCGGCGCGCATCCTTGAGATCGAGCGCGCGGATCATCGCCTTCACCGGGCCGATGCGGGCCGGCGCCATCGACAGGCTGCGGAAGCCGGCGGCCAGCAGCACCATGGCCGAAAGTGCCCGCCCGCCCATCTCGCCGCAGAGCGTGACCGGCACCTTCGCCGTACCGGCCTTGTCGACGATCAGCTTCAGCGCCCGCACGAAGGCGGGGTTGATATCATCGAACCGGGCGGAGACGCGGGTGTTGTCCCGGTCCACCGCGAACATGAACTGCATCAGGTCGTTCGAGCCGATGGAGAGAAAGTCGACACGCGTCAGCAGGGCATCGAGATCGAACAGAAGGGAGGGCACCTCCAGCATGGTGCCGAGCCTGACCGAGCGGGGCTGGCCGGTGCCGAGCTTGCCGGCGCGGTCGCGCTCCTTCTCCAGCAGGATGCGGGCGGCATCAAACTCCTCGGGCGTGGCGATCATCGGCAGCATGATCTTGAGATCCCGATCCGCCGCGGCGGCGATCAGCGCGCGGAACTGGGTGCGCAGCAGGGCCGGCCGGTCCAGCCCGATGCGGATGGCGCGCCAGCCGAGCGCCGGGTTCTCCTCCTCCACCTTGCGCAGGTAGGGCAGCACCTTGTCGCCGCCGATATCGAGCGTGCGGAAGGTGACCGGACGCGAGCCGGCGATGGTGAGAATCGAGCGATAAAGCCCCTCCTGCGTCGAGGCGCGCGGCAGGGTGGGCGAGACCATGAACAGGATCTCGGTGCGGAACAGGCCGATGCCGGCGGCGTTGGTATCGGCCAGGTTGGGCAGATCGACCAGCAGACCGGCATTCATCATGAGGTCGATCTTCACCCCGTCGGTGGTGACGGCCGGCTGGTTCTTGTCGCGGCGATACTGCTCCTGCCGGCCGGCGCGCAGGCGGGCGCGCTCGCCATAGGCGGCCTCGAGATCGGCCTGCGGGCGGATGTGCACCTCGCCGGTGCCGCCGTCGAGGATGATCGCATCGCCGGGCTGGACGAGCGAGGTGATGCCTTCCACCTCGCCGACGCAAGGGATGGACAGCGCGCGGGCGACCACGGCGACATGGCTGGTGGCGCCGCCCTCTTCCAGCACGAGGCCGCGCAGCTTGGAGCGCTGGTATTCCAGCAGCGCCGCCGGCCCCATGGCGCGGGCGACGAGGATGGCGTTCTCCGGCAGCTCGGAGGCATGCAGCGTGAAGGCCGAGCCGGTGAGCTGGTGGAGCAGGCGGTTGGCGAGATCGTCCAGATCGTGCAGCCGCTCGCGCAGGTAGGGGTCCGTCTGGCGCAGCAGGCGGGCGCGCGCATCGGACTGGACGCGCTCCACTGCCGCTTCCGCCGTCAGCCCGCTCATCACCGCCTCGCGCAGGCGGCGCAGCCAGCCCCGGTCATAGGCGAACATGCGGAAGGTTTCGAGCACGTCGCGATGCTCGCCGGCGTGCGAAACGCTGCCCTGGTCGATCAGGTCGTCGATCGAGGCGCGCATGGTCTCGATCGCCTCGTCGAGCCGTCTGGCCTCGGCCTCCACATCATCGGCGACAAGGTTGGTGACGACGGCGCGCGGCTCATGCAGCACGACATGCCCCAGCCCGATGCCGTCGTTGATGGCGCGGCCCTCCATCGCCAGATAGCGGCGCAGCGCGATGCCGCCGGAGCCGGGGCGGGCGAGGGCTTCGAGTTCGCCGGTCGCCAGCATCTCCGCCATGACCATGGCGGCGGTTTCCAGCGCCTCGACTTCCTCTTCCGAATAGCTGCGGCTCGCCCGGTTCTGGACGACGAGGACGCCCATCGTATCGCCGGCGCGCAGGATCGGCACGCCGAGGAAGGAGGCGTAGATTTCCTCGCCCGTCTCGGGCTTGTAGGAGAAGGAGGGGTGATGCTGCGCATCCGACAGCGACAGGGCGCGCGCTTCCTTGGCGATGAGGCCGACGAGACCTTCGCCCGAGCGCATCGTGGTCTGGTGCACCGCCTCGCGCTTCAGGCCTTCGGTGGCGTAGAGTTCGAGCGCGCCGTCGGCCCGGAGCACATAGACCGAGCAGACCTCCGCCACCATGTTGGCGGCGATCAGCACCACGATCCTGTCGAGCCGCTCCTGCGGGCTGACAGGCTCCGCCATCACCTCGCGCAGGCGACGCAGGAGCACCCGTGGTCCGACACCTCCGCGCACGAGCGTAACAGCCTCCTGCCCCTCAGCCGGCCTCGGCCGGCGCTTCCACCTTATCGCCCTATAGCGAGCGCCGTGCCAGCCGCCAAGAGCAGGGCGGGTGAATTGCCGAAATTCTGCTCAGCTGTTGCGTGGTCTCGGCAGGGCATCGCCCCAGTCGCACTTGCGGATTGCCTTCGTTCCGGTCTCACGCAAGGCAAACGTACGATGTCTGATGGTGCCGTCACCCGTGCACAGCGTCAGGTCGAGCGCGGGCTTGCTGCGGCGCGGCGGGGCGATGATGCGGTCGGCGGCAGGCACGGCAGGAGCGGTGCGCGCGGCGATCAGGTAGCTGAATTTTTCATCCTCGAACGGTGCGTCGCCACCCTTGATCAGCCGGTGCTCGCGGCTGCGGGCGAGGCGGATGGAAAAATGGCACCAGTCGGGTTCCACCATCGGGCAGGGGGCGTGATGCGGGCAGGGAGCGAGGAGACGGGCGCCCTCCGCCAGCAGCGCGGCGCGCGCTGTCCGGATGCGGGAGAAGCCGGCACGCGAGCCCGGCTCGATCAGCACCAGAGCGCCACGGGTGAGCGCCCAGGCATGGCGGATTGCGGTGAGCGCCGCCGCTTCCGCCAGTTCCACCAGCGCGTAGGATGAGAGCACCAGATCGGCAGGGTCGGCCTGCCATGGCTTTGCAAGATCGCCGCCGGTGAGGGTGACTGTCCGGCCTGCGGCATGGCCGGTGGCGTCGATCATCCGCCGCGCGAAGGCGAGGAAGGGGGCGTTGTGGTCAACCCCGGTCACGGTCTCAAGCCCGGGAAAAGCCTCCAGCGCGGCGATCAGCGCGGTGCCGGGGCCGCAGCCGATGTCGAGCGCGCTCTTCGGGGCGAAATCGGGCGCGTGATCGCCCAGGCGGGCCAGCGCCGCCCCGGTGGCGGCAAAGGTCGCCGGCATGCGGGCCAGCGCATAGGAGAGGATCGCGGCGTCCGAATCGATCACGCCGGAGGAGGGGCCTCCGGCGCGGTAATGGGCGGAGACGCCGGTGTGCTCGTCCTTCAGCGCGGCGAGCCGCCGGCCCTTCACCTGATCGGCCAGCCAGAGGCGGACCGGGGCCGGCAGATCGTGCGCCACAGGCGGGTCAGGCGGCGTCGAGGCCGTAGAGCTGATGCAGGGTGCGCACCGCCAGTTCGGTGAACTCCTCGTCGATCAGGATCGAGAACTTGATCTCCGAGGTGGTGATGGCGCGGATGTTGATGCCGCGCTCGGCCAGCGCCTTGAAGGCCTTGGCCGCCACGCCCGAATGCGAGCGCATGCCGATGCCGATGGCGGAAATCTTGGCGACATCCTTGGCGCCCTGAATGGCGCGATAGCCGATCTCGCCCTTCTGTTTGGCGAGGATATCCATCGCGCGGTCATATTCGGACGCCGGGACGGTGAAGGTGATATCGGTGAACTTGCCGTCTTCCGACACGTTCTGGACGATCATGTCGACCACGATATGGCCGGCGGCGAGGGGGGCGAAGACCGCAGCGGCGATCCCCGGACGATCGGCCACGCCGCGCAGCGAAATCTGCGCCTCGTCCTTGGAATAGGCGATGCCGGTGATGACCTGCTGTTCCACGATTTCCTCCTCGCTACAGATCAGCGTGCCGGGGTGCGGGCTCGCCGGATCGTCAAAACTGGAGCGCACATAGGTGCGCACATTATGGACCATGGCGAGCTCGACCGAGCGCACCTGAAGAACCTTCGCGCCGAGGGAGGCCATTTCCAGCATTTCCTCGAACGCCACCTTGTCGAGCCGGCGGGCGTTTTTCACGATGCGCGGATCGGTGGTGTAGACGCCGTCGACGTCGGTATAGATGTCGCAGCGGTCGGCCTTCAGCCCCGCGGCGATCGCCACCGCCGAGGTGTCCGAGCCGCCGCGGCCGAGGGTGGCGATGCGCCCCGTCTCCTTGTGGATGCCCTGAAAGCCCGAGACGACCGCCACCTCGCCCTTGGCGAAACCGGCGAGAATGCCGGCGCCGTCAATGCCGGCGATGCGGGCGGAACCGTGCGCCGCGTCGGTATAGAGCGGGATCTGCCAGCCTTGCCACGAACGGGCCTTCAGCCCCAGCGCCTGAAGCGCGATGGCCAGAAGCCCGGACGTCACCTGCTCGCCCGAGGCGACAACCGTGTCGTACTCGCGCTGGTCGAACAGCGGGTCGGTCTCCTTGCACCAGCCGACGAGTTCGTTGGTCTTGCCCGACATGGCCGAGACGACAACCGCGACATCGTTGCCGGCGTCCACCTCGCGTTTGACGTGGCGCGCAACGTTCTTGATGCGCTCGACGGTGGCGACCGACGTGCCGCCGAATTTCATCACAAGGCGGGGCATGGCTCTCGATGGGGTTCAGGGGTTGAGGGGTCAGGGCAGGCGCGACAAAAAGACAGCCGTTGCGGGATGCCAGCGTCGCCGTGCCGCGCTATAAAGCCGAAATTCCGCTTTGAGAAGCCGGAAGAATTCAAAACGCGACGATATGTCAGGGAAGCCCATGTCCGCCACAGCCGCGCCTTCGTTCGATGCCGGGGAAATCGGACGGTTCGACCGTCTCGCCCGCGAGTGGTGGGACGAAAAAGGGCCGATGAAGCCGCTCCACCGGATCAACGCGGTGCGCGTCGGCTATCTCAAGCGGGAGATCTGCGCGTTTTTCGGGCGTGACGAGCGGGCGCTTGATGCGCTGAAGGGCCTGACGATCCTCGATATCGGCTGTGGCGGGGGCATCCTCTCCGAGCCGCTGGCGCGGATGGGGGCTGATGTGACCGGGGTCGATCCGGCCGGCAGCAACATCGCGGTGGCGCGCGCCCATGCGGCGGATGACGGGCTTGCCATCACCTATCACGAGGGGCTGGCCGAGGATCTGGTGGCTCAGGGGCGGACGTTCGACATCGTGCTGGCGATGGAAGTGGTCGAGCATGTGCCGGATGTGGCGGGGTTCGTCGCCACCGCCGCGCGGCTGGTGCGGCCGGGCGGGTTCTTCGCCGGTTCCACGCTCAACCGCACCAAGCGGGCGCTGGCGCTGGCGATCATCGGGGCGGAATATGTGCTGCGCTGGCTGCCGGTGGGCACGCACCGCTGGGAGAAGTTCGTCACTCCGGGCGAGTTTGCTGCCGCGCTGGAGGATGCGGGGCTGGCGCCGGCGGGCACGAGGGGCATGGTCTACACCCCGTTCGGCGACAGCTGGCGGCTCTCCGACGACACGGCGGTCAATTACTTCATTACCGCGGCAAAGCCGGACTAGACCGGTCAGTTCCGCTCGTCCGGCAACGGCGGCAGGGGCAGGAAGGGGATGCCCTCCTCGATCAGGGCCTTGGCATCCTCGCCGCTCGCCCGGCCGTGGATGGTCCGGGCCTCGCGTTCGCCATAGTGGATTTTCCGCGCCTCCTCGGCGAATCTTGCGCCGACATTCTCGGAGTTCGCATCAAGATGGGCGCGCAGTTCGGCGATCTTGCGGCGCATCTCCTGCGCCGCCTCGTCGATCAGCGCCACAGGGCCGGGCGCGGCGGGGGCCTCCTCCCGGTCGGTGCGCGCCACCTGCGGCGCCATGATCTGCTTTTCCACGCGCGGGGAATGGCACACCGGGCAGGCGATCAGCCCGCGCTTTGCCTGCGCGGCGTAATCGTCCGAGCTGCGGAACCAGCTGTCGAAATCATGGCCGTTGTCGCAGGCGAGTGCGTAACGGATCATCGGCGTGTCAGCCTTTCAGCATCGGGTCCAGCCCGCCGCGCGCATCCAGCGCATAGATATCGTCGCAACCGCCGACATGGGTGGCGCCGATGAAGATCTGCGGCACGGTGGTGCGCCCGCCGGCCCGCTGGACCATGGTGGCGAATTCCGCCCGGTCGGCCGCGACATCGATCTCGGTGAAGGTGGCGCCCTTCCGGTTCAGCAGGGCTTTCGCATCGGCGCAATAGGGGCAGTAGCCCTTGGTATAGATGGTGATATCCGGCTGGGCCATAGGAGGATCCTTGCGCGATTGGGGCTGGTTTTCCCTTTTCATATGGGGTTTGCCAGCCCGTCCGCAACCTTGGTGAAGGTGATCACATCCACCCCCGCCGCACCGGCGCGGCGGAGCGCACGGGCGCAGGCATTCAGCGTCGCGCCGGTGGTGTGCACGTCGTCGATCAGCACCAGGCGCTTGCCTTCCACCAGCGGGCGGGCCGCCGCCGGCACTGTGAAGGCGCCTTGCAGGTTGGCGATGCGCTGGGCGCGCGTCAGCCCGATCTGCTGCGGGGTGCGCTTTGTGCGGCGCAGCCAGCCATGGGCGACGGGACTGCCGGCGGCGCGGCCCACCTCCTCGGCCAGCGCGGCGGACTGGTTGAACCGCCGCCAGACAAACCGCGTCCAGTGCAGCGGCACGGGGATGAGCGCATCGGCGCCGGCCAGCACCTCGGCGCCCGCGCCGGCCATCATCCGCCCCATCGGACGGGCAAGATCGAGCCGGTCGGAGAATTTCAGCCGGTGGACGAAGGCGCGGGCATGGCCCTCATGCAGCGCGACGGCGCGGGCGCGATCGAACACCGGCGGTTCGGCAATGGCGGCAGGGGAGAGGAGCGGCCCGCCGATGTCGATGGCGAACGGCACGCCGAGGCGCTCGCAATAGGGCCGGGCAATGAAGGGGATGGTCTGCCAGCAGGGACCGCAGAGGACGCCCGGCTCCGCCGTGCCGCACCCGCAGGCCGGGCAATGGGCGGGATAGACGATATCGAGCGCCGCGCGGCCGAAGCGCGGCAGCCAGCGCCGCGCCCATGGGGCGGGGGCGGGCGGCGGGCCGGCAAGGGGTTCTGCGCTCATGAGGAAAGGTCCGCGCTCATCGGGCAAGCCTAGCAGGTTCTGCCACGCGCGGGGAAGAGTTGCGCGCGCCGCCGTTGCGCCGTAAGCGGGGGCATGAGTTCCGTCCCCGAGATTTTCGACCGGGCGCTGGCCCGCCGTCGCCTTGCCCGTGCGCTGGACGGCGATCCGCCGCGTTTTCTGCTGGCGCGGGCGGCGGAGGATCTCGCCGATCGCCTTGCCACCATCCGCCGGCGGTTTTCTGCCGCGCTCGATCTCGGCACGCCGGGGAGCGAGGCGGCAGACGCACTGGCGCCGCTGGTGGACGGCGGGGTGTGCCGCCTCGGCGATGTCGCGAGCCCGGGGCTCGACCGGCTGGTCGATGATCTCGAAGCGCCGGGGCTTCAGCCCGAATCGCACGATCTCGTCGTCTCGCTGCTGGCGCTTCAGACGATCAACGATCTGCCGGGCCTGTTCGTGCAGGTGCGGCGCGCGCTGAAGGCGGACGGGCTGTTCCTCGCCGCGATGATCGGCGGGGCGAGCCTGACCGAATTGCGCAGCTGCCTGCTGGAAGCGGAAGAGGAGACGACCGGCGGCGCGGCGCCGCGTGTCTCCCCGCTCGTCGATGTGCGCAGCCTCGGCCAGCTGCTCCAGCGCGCCGGGCTGGCCCTGCCGGTCGCCGACAGCGATGTGGTGACCGTGCGCTACCCCGATGCGCTGGCGCTGATGCGCGATCTGCGCGCCATGGGGGCGGGCAATGTGCTGGCCGCCAGCGCGCGGCGGCCGCTCAGACGCGCGACGCTGATGCGGGCGCTCGACCTCTACCAGCAGCGGTTCGCCGATGCGGACGGGCGGGTGCGCGCGACGTTCGAGATCGTCTGGCTGTCGGGCTGGGCGCCGCACGAGAGCCAGCAGAAGCCGCTCAAGCCCGGCTCGGCCCAGATGCGGCTGGCCGATGCCTTGAAGGTGAAAGATTACGAAGGACCACGGGAATGACGACACAGCCCCAGCATGTGCCGACCCGCAGGCATCGCTGGAGCCGCGCGCGGTTCGCCCGGTTCATCGACCTGCCGACGCGGTGGGATGACAACGACGCCTTCGGCCATGTCAACAACGTCAAGTACTACGCGTTTTTCGACACCGCGATCACCTTCTGCGAGATCGAGGGCGGGATTTTCGATCTCCAGACGAGCCCGGTGATCCCGTATGTGGTGGACTCGAACTGCACCTATTTCGAGGGTGTCGCCTTCCCCGAGGCGCTGGAGGTGGGCGTTGCCATCGAGCGGATCGGCAATTCCTCGCTGACCTATGCGCTGGCGGTCTTCCGCAAGGGCGAGGCCCAGCCGGCGGCGCAGGGGCATTTCATCCATGTCTATGTCGACCGGCAGACCGAGCGGCCGGTGCCGCTGCCGGCGGCCGTCAAGGCCTATGCAGAGGCGCTGAGCGTCAGATCAGATCCCTGAGCATCGGGATCAGCGGCTCGTCCGCCGGGGGCATGGGATAATTCCGCATCTCGTTGACGCGGACCCAGGCCAGCTTCTGGCCTTCCGCGCCATGGGGCACGCCCTCCCATCGCCGGCAGATGTAGAGCGGCATCAGCAGGTGAAAATCGTCGTAGGCGTGGCTGGCGAAGGTGAGCGGGGCGAGGCACGGCTCCTTCACGGTGATGCCAAGCTCTTCCTTCAGTTCGCGGATCAGCGACTGTTCGGGCCGCTCGCCGGGGTCGACCTTGCCGCCGGGAAACTCCCACAGGCCGGCGAGCTTCTTGCCCTCCGGCCGCCGGGCGAGGAGCACGCGGCCATCGGCATCGACAAGGGCGACCGCGACGACGAGAACGACCTTCATGGTTCTTTCCGCTTTGCGAGGGTGACAAGATAGACGCCTAAAAACGCCGTGATGCCGCCGGCCACCTGCCACAGGGTCAGGCGTTCGTTGAGGATGAGGACGCCGAGCAGGGTGGCGACCACCGGCACGGTGTAGCCGGTCAGCGCCGCGCGCGTCGGCCCGACGCGGACGATCATGCGGTAGAACACCGTCAGCGGCAGCGCGGTGCTGAGCGTGCCGAGCGCCAGCACCGGCCAGAGCACCGTGCCGATAGCCTCGAACTGGCCCGCCGAGCCGAAGAGCAGGGCGGCGACCACGGCAATGAGGGTGGAACACACCTGCTGGCCCAGCGACAGCCGCACCGGATCATGATGGCGGACGGTGCGGGTGTAGAGATTGCCGATGGCATAGCAGCAGGCGACCCCCAGCATCGCCGCCGCACCCAGCGCATTGGCGCTGCCTTCCATCGCCTTGGGGCCGATGAGCAGGATCACCCCGGCAAAGCCGACGAGGATGCCGAGGATGCTGCGGCGGTTCAGCCGCTCGTCGGCAAACAGCATATGGGCGGCAACGGCGGTGATCAGCGGGCCGGCCGACTGCATCAGCGCGGCGGGGCCGGAGTCCATCTGCGCCAGGGCGAAGGCCACCAGCATGTTGGGGAACGCGCCGTTGAAGGCGCCGATCATCATCCAGGGAAAGATTTCATCCCGTCGCGGCAGGGGCACCTGCCCCATCGCTGCCACCACGCCGACCAGCACAACCGCCGCGACGCCGCCCCGGCAGGCGGCCACCACCAGCGGGGTGAGCGCCCCGTTCATCAGCTTGATGAACAGGAAGCTCGATCCCCAGGCCAGCGAGCAGGCAGCCAGATGCGTCAGGAAAAACGCGGTCGATGCCGGCTTCGGCTCAGCCCTCACGAGCGATAGTCGCCGTTGATCTCGACATAGGCCTTGGTGAGATCGCAGGTGTAGACCGTATCCTTGCCGCGGCCCATGCCGAGGGAGGCGGTGATGTCGATCCGCTCGCCGGTCATGTAGGCGGAGACGGCTTCCTCCGAATAGCCCGGATCGCGCGCGCCGAGATGGGCGACGCGGTGAGGGCCGAAGGCGATGGAGAGCCTGTCGCGCTCGGCCGGTTCGCCCGCCTTGCCGACCGCCATGACGACGCGCCCCCAGTTGGCATCCTCGCCGGCGATGGCGGTCTTGACCAGCGGGGAATTGGCAATCGAGAAGGCGACCTTGCGGGCGGAACGGGCGGAGACCGCGCCTTCCACCGTCACGGCCACAAACTTGCGCGCGCCCTCACCGTCCTTGGCCACCTGGATGGCGAGATCGAGCAGCAGGGCGTTGAGCGCCCGCTTGAAGCCGGAGAGGCGCTTGTCGCCCGCCTCGGTGATCGCCGGGCAGCCTTTGGCGGTGCCGGTGGCAAACAGCATCAGCGTGTCGGAGGTGGAGGTGTCGCCATCCACGGTCACAGCGTTGAACGAGGGCTTGACGCCTTTGGCCAGCAGCGCCTGCAACGGGGCGGCGGCAATCGCCGCGTCGGTAAAGACGAAGGACAGCATCGTCGCCATGTCAGGCGCGATCATCCCCGCGCCCTTGGCCATGCCGTTGATCGTCACCTCAACGCCGTCAATCTTCGCCTTGCGGGTGGCGATCTTGGGGAAGGTGTCGGTGGTCATGATCGCCTTGGCTGCATCCAGCCACTGCGTGCCCTCGGCGCGGCGGGCGCAATCGCCGATCACGCCCCTGAACTTGGTGGCATCCAGCGGCTCGCCGATCACGCCGGTGGAGGCGAGGAAAATCTCGCCCGGCTTCACGCCGAGTTCCTTGGCTGCGATCTCTGCGGTCAGCGTCACCGCTTCCCGCCCCTTGAGGCCGGTGAAGGCGTTGGCATTGCCCGAATTGACGACCAGCGCGCGCGCCGTGCCGCCGGCTAGGTTGTCGCGGCACCATTCCACCGGGGCGGAAGGGCATTTCGATTTCGTGAACACCCCGGCAACGGCCGTGCCTGCGGGCATCGCAACCAGCAGCACGTCGGTGCGGCCCTTGTAGCGGATGCCGGCTTCCGCGGTGGCGAAGGTGATGCCGGCGAGCGGGGGGAGTTTGGGCTGCTTCTTCGGGGCAAGCGGCGAGACGGGAACGGATTTTCCGGCCATGGCTGAGGTCTTTCGCGGGGGGTGTCGGGACGCGCTGGGCTTACTTTTTCGGCTCGGCCGGGGCGGCCGGGGCGGCAGGGGCGGCAGGTGCCTCCATCCGGTCGATCTTCGCCTCGGACCTCAACTTGAGGATCATCTCCTGCTGTGCCTTCTGGACCATGTAGCGGGTCAGTTCGTCCTTCACCTCGGCGAGCGGCGGCACCGGACGGGTGCGCTTTTCTTCCGATTTGATGACGTGCCAGCCGAACTGGGTCTTGACCGGGGCGGAGGTCTCGCCCGGCTTCAGGGCAAAGGCCGCTTCGGCGAATTCCGGCACCATCCGGTCCTTGGTGAAGAAGCCGAGATCGCCGCCCTCCTTGCCCGAGCCGGGATCCTTCGACAATTCGCCGGCGATCCTGGCGAAGTCCTCGCCCGCCTTCAGCCGTTCGACCACTTTCTTCGCCTCCGCCTCCTCGGTGACGAGGATGTGGCGGGCGCGCACCTCCTCCTCGGCCGGCAGGCCCTTCAGCGCCTCGTCATAGAATTTCTGCAGCTTGTCGCCCGTGGTGGCGGCGGCGGCCTCCTTCGCCATCATCGCCTCCATCAGCGCGCGGTCGCGCAGGTAGGCAAGCTTGCGGGCAAACTCCGGCGTCTCCGCGATCTTCTGCTTTTCCGCCGCGCGGGCAAGCAGCTTGAGATCGAGCGTGTAGTCGATCAGGTACTTCTTCTTCTGGTCATCGGCGAGATTGGGCAGCGAGGTGCCGATATCCTCGCGCGCCATGGCGAGATCCTCCTCGGTGATCGGCGCGCCGTCGACAGTGGCGAGCGGCTTTGCGCCCTGCGCCAGCGCGGCGGAGGCAAGGCCGGCGGCAAGGAGGATGGCGAGGGGGCGGAGAGGGGCGGCGCGCATCTGACAAGGCTCCGAAGCGGATGGAACACGGGGGTTGCTGACGGGTTCGCATGAAGTTCGGTTCACTGCAAGGGTCCGCGTGCGCGCCCGGGCTCGGCGCGCCTTGCCGCTGGCCGGCAACGCCGCTAGCCTTGCGGCATGACGCTGATCACATCGCTTGAGGCGCTCGAAGCGCTCTATGGCCCGCCGGGCGAGGCTGCGACCGCCAAGGAGGCACGCCGGCTGACCCCGCACTATCGCGCGCTGCTGGAGGCTTCGCCGTTCTACGCGCTGGCGACGGCAGGGCCGGAGGGGCTCGATTGCTCGCCGCGCGGTGACCTGAAGGACGGCATCCGCATCGCCGACGAGACGACGCTGCTGCTGCCGGACCGGCGCGGCAACAACCGCGTCGATTCCCTGCGCAACATCGTGCGCGATCCGCGCGTGGCGCTGCTGTTCCTCATCCCCGGCTCGGGCACGACGCTGCGGATCAACGGGCGGGCCGACATTTCGGTGGAACCGGCACTGCTCGCCTCCTTCGCGGTGGAGGGCAAGCCGCCGCGCTCGGTGATCGTTGTTGCGATCGAGACGGTCTATTTCCAGTGCGCGCGGGCGATCCACCGGGCGGACCTGTGGAACCCGGAG
>ERZ1645187.1146-NODE-1146-length-24774-cov-36.702051_pt1 | contig 24774 bp, 20 predicted proteins | sample MGYA00575352_ERZ1645187 | MGnify/ENA primary metagenome ERZ1645187 (study PRJEB40837, sample SAMN11349314) | freshwater sediment metagenome | isolation source: river sediment | host: Sediment | place: India: Wazaribad , New Delhi | collected 2017-02-21 ...
GTGGCGTCGGCGAACTCGGGGTCGGTCATGATCGTGGCCGGGTTGGAGTTGACCAGCACCACCCGCAGGCCCTCGGCCTTGAGCACCCGGCAGGCCTGGGTGCCGGAGTAGTCGAACTCGCAAGCCTGGCCGATGATGATCGGCCCGGACCCGATGACCAGCACGGTCTTGATGTCCTCGCGCTTGGGCATCTCAGCGCCCCCCTTCGTCCGTGGCGGCGGCTTGTGGTGCGGTGGCCCGTGCCGTGTTGGCCGCCATCAGGTCTGCGCTCGATGGTCGCTTCAGTCGCTCCGCTCGTTCCTCGTTGCGCTCCATCAGCGACAGGAACCGGTCGAAGAGGTACGCCGCGTCGTGCGGCCCGGCCGCGGCCTCGGGGTGGTACTGCACCGAGAACGCCTTGAGCGAGCCGTCGGCGTCGCGCAGCTCCAGCCCCTCGACGACGTCGTCGTTGAGGCACACGTGGCTGACCGAGGCCGAGCCGTAGGGGGTGTCCACCGCCCCGGTCAGCGGGGCGTCGACCGCGAACCCGTGGTTGTGCGCGGTCACCTCGACCTTGCCGGTGGTGCGGTCCATGACCGGCTGGTTGATGCCGCGATGGCCGTACTTGAGCTTGTAGGTGCCGAAGCCCAGTGCGCGGCCGAAGAGCTGGTTGCCGAAGCAGATGCCGAAGTAGGGCAGCCCCTGGTCCAGGGCCGCGCGCAGCAGCTCGACCTGGCCGGTGGTGGCCGCCGGGTCGCCGGGGCCGTTGGAGAAGAAGAGCCCGTCGGGGCGCACCGCGTTGACCTGCTCCAGGGTGGCCGAGGCCGGCAGCACGTGCACCTCCAGGCCGCGCTCGCGCATCATCCGCGGGGTGTTCTCCTTCAACCCCAGGTCCAGTACGGCGACGGTGAACCGCTTCTCGCCGATCGCCTCCAGCACGTAGGGCTCGTCGGTGGAGACCTCGGCGGACAGGTTCGCCCCGCTCATCTGGCCCGACGCGAGCACCCGCTCCAGCAGGGCGGCAGGGTCGGACTCGGTCGAGGAGATGCCGACCCGCATGGCGCCGCGCTCGCGCAGGTGCCGGGTCAGCGCGCGGGTGTCGATGCCGCTGATGCCCACCACGCCGGAGTCGGCCAGGGCGTCGTCGAGCGTGCGCTTGGCACGCCAGTTCGAGGGGACCCGGGCGGGGTCGCGCACCACGTAGCCGGCCACCCAGATCCGGGTGGACTCCGGGTCCTCGTCGTTCATCCCGGTGTTGCCGACGTGCGGCGCGGTCATCACCACCACCTGACGGTGGTAGCTGGGGTCGGTCAGCGTCTCCTGATACCCGGTCATGCCGGTGGAGAAGACCGCCTCGCCGAAGGTCTCACCCGCGGCTCCGTAGGACTCGCCGTGGAAGACGCGCCCGTCCTCAAGGACCAGGATCGCGGGGGTGGCGTGCAGCGCCACGTCGTACCTCCTTCTCCGCCTCTCGGGACGGATCGTTAAAGGATGTCGAGCTCTCGCGGAGCCTAACAGCCGCGCCGGCGGTAGAACCTGGCAGGATCCGGTATGTGGCTGGGGACGATCTGGAACGCATCGACGACCTCCGCGGTCGGCGCGTCTGATCACCGCAGAATCTAGAGTCCGTCACTACACTTACCGTCATGACCGTCGCCGGCTGGCCCTTCCCCCGCCTCGACGATGGGCGGGTCGTCGTGCCCGCGCCGAATGCCGGACCGGGCAACTGGTCGGGAGCGGCCAGCGCCGCCCTCGTGGACGGCGTCCACTACCTGGCCTACCGCGTCCGTCAGCCGCTGATCGAGGGCCGGGGGGTGCGGACCACCCTGGCCCGGTCCGCCGACGGCCTCGTGTTCGAGACGATCTGCGAGGTCTCGCGCGACCTCGTGGGGGCAGAGTCGTTCGAGCGGCCGGTCGCGCTGCGCCGACCCGACGGCGGCTGGCGGCTCTACCTATCGTGCGCCACGCCCGCCTCCAAGCACTGGTGGATCGAGGCGCTGGACGCCGACACGCCGGAGTCCCTGCCGAACGGACGGCGCACGGTGGTCCTGCCGGGGTCGGACACCGTGGCGGTCAAGGACCCCGTGATCGTCGTCGGTCCCGAGGGCACGTGGCACGCGTGGATCTGCGAGCACCCGCTGACCGAGGCGGGCCAGGAGGACCGGATGTCGACGGCGTACTACTCCAGCCGCGACGGCCTTGCCTGGACCCGGCACGGCACCGTGCTTACCCCGCGGCCGGGCTCCTGGGACGCTCGCGGCGCCCGGGTGACCGCGGTGTTGTCGCTAGAGCCGCTGGTGGTGCTGTACGACGGACGGCCGACCGCCGAGGACAACTGGCACGAGCGCTGCGGGGTCGCCGTCGCGGAGCCGGGGGCCGGACCCGCCTCGGCCCTGACCAGCGTCACCGACGTCCCGCACCACTCCTCCGCCTCCGACGGAGCCTGGCGCTACGCCAGCGCCGTGACGCTGCCCGACGGGTCCACCCGGCTCTTCGCGGAGGTCGCGCGCCCCGACGGGGCCCACGACACCGTCACCTACCTGGTCCCCGCCTGAGGCGACCGGGGCACCAGGCCGTCACTGCCCCACGGCACGCCGCGAGGCGAAGGTGTCGCCCCGTATCCCAGCCACTCAGCTCTTGACGAGTCGGCCGTCCAGCACCGTGGGACGGCCCCGCAGGAAGGTGGCGACCACCTGGCCGGGCAGCTCCAGCCCGGCGTACGGGGTGTTGCTCGACAGCGAGGCCAGGCCGGTCGGGTCGACGGTACGCCGCACGGTCGGGTCGTAGAGCACCACGTTGGCCGGCTCGCCGGCCGCCAGCGGCCGACCGTGGTCGGCCAAGCGCCCGATCCGGGCCGGCGCGTACGACATCCGCTCGGCGACCCCGGCCCAGTCCAGCAGGCCGGTGTCGACCATGGTCTGCTGCACGATCGACAGCGCGGTCTCCAGACCGAGCATCCCGAACGCGGCCGCGGCCCACTCGCAGTCCTTGTCCTCGCGCGGGTGCGGGGCGTGGTCGGTGGCCACGATGTCGATGGTGCCGTCGGACAGTCCGGCCTTGAGCGCGGCGGCGTCGGAGGCCGAGCGCAGCGGCGGGTTGACCTTGTAGATCGGGTCGTAGGTGGCGGCCAGGTCCTCGGTCAGCAGCAGGTGGTGCGGGCAGGCCTCGGCCGTCACGTCCCAGCCCTGCGCCTTGGCCTGGCGCACGATCTCCACCGAGCCGGCGGTGGACACGTGGCACACGTGCAGCCGGGACCCGACGTGCGCGGCCAGCAGGCAGTCGCGGGCGATGATGGCCTCCTCGGCGACCGCCGGCCACCCGGCCAGGCCGAGCCTGCCGGAGAGCTCGCCCTCGTTCATCTGCGCGCCCTCGGTGAGCCGCGGCTCCTGGGCGTGCTGGGCGATCACGCCGTCGAACGCCTTGACGTACTCCAGCGCGCGGCGCATCAGCGCGGGGTCGGACACGCACTTGCCGTCGTCGGAGAAGACCCGGACCCGGGCCGCGGAGTCGGCCATCGCGCCGAGCTCGGCGAGCCGCTCGCCGGCCAGGCCGACGGTGACGGCACCGACCGGGAAGACGTCGCAGTAGCCGGCCTCGCGGCCGAGCCGCCACACCTGCTCCACCACACCCGCGGTGTCGGCCACCGGGTCGGTGTTGGCCATCGCGTGCACGGCGGTGAACCCGCCGATGGCCGCGGCCCGGGTGCCGGTCTCGACCGTCTCGGCGTCCTCGCGGCCGGGCTCGCGCAGGTGGGTGTGCAGGTCGACCAGGCCCGGCAGCGCGACCAGGCCGGCGGCGTCGATCTCCTGGGGGACCTCGGCGCCGTCGGGCGCGGACAGGTCGGCGCCGACCTCCTCGATCACCCCGTCGGCCAGCAGCAGGTCGGTCGCCTCGCCGCCGAGGATCGAAGCGTTGCGGATCAGGTACGTCGTCACGCGGACTCGCCTTCCATGCTGTCGCTGGTTGCGGGGTCAACCGAGGTGTCGGGGGCGTCGCTGCCGCTGAGCAGCAGGTAGAGCACGGCCATCCGGACCGCGACCCCGTTGGTGACCTGCTCGACGATCACCGAGCGGGCCGAGTCGGCGACGTCGGCGGTGATCTCCATGCCGCGCACCATCGGGCCGGGGTGCATCACCAGCGTGTGGTCGGCCAGGCGGGCCATCCGTCGGCCGTCGAGGCCGTAGCGCCGCGAGTACTCCCGCGAAGTCGGGAAGAACGAGGCGTTCATCCGCTCGGCTTGGACCCGCAGCATCATCACCGCGTCGGCCTTGGGCAGTACGGCGTCCAGGTCATAGGAGGTCTCCACCCCCCAGCCGTCCACGCCGACCGGCAGCAGCGTGGGCGGGGCCACCAGCGTGACCTCGGCGCCCAGGGTGCGCAGCAGCAGCGCGTTGGAGCGGGCCACCCGGCTGTGCAGCACGTCGCCGACGATGGCGATCCGGCGCCCGTCCAGCGCGCCGAGGTGGCGCCACATGGTGAAGGCGTCGAGCAGCGCCTGGGTCGGGTGCTCGTGGGTGCCGTCGCCGGCGTTGACCACGCTGGAGCGCACCCACCCGGAGTTGGCCAGCCGGTGCGGGGCGCCGGAGGCGGAGTGACGGATCACCACCGCGTCGGCCCCCATCGCCTCCAGGGTCAGCGCGGTGTCCTTGAGCGACTCGCCCTTGGACAGCGAGGACCCCTTGGCCGCGAAGTTGATGACGTCGGCACTGAGCCGCTTGGCCGCCGCCTCGAACGAGATCCGGGTCCGGGTGGAGTCCTCGAAGAACAGGTTGACGACGGTCCGCCCGCGCAGCGCCGGGAGCTTCTTGATCGGCCGGTCGGCCAGCGAGCGCATCTCCTCGGCGGTCGTCAGCACCAGCTCGGCGTCGGAGCGGGTCAGGTCGGCGGCGCTCAGCAGGTGGCGCTTCACGAGGCGCCGTCCTCGATCGTCACGGCATCCAGCTCCTCGGGGCCGCCCAGGCTGACCCGGACCCGCTCCACCAGCGAGGTGGGCAGGTTCTTGCCGACGAAGTCGGCCCGGATCGGCAGCTCACGGTGACCGCGGTCCACCAGCACCGCCAGCTGCACCGCACGGGGGCGGCCGATGTCGTTGAGCGCGTCCAGCGCTGCCCGGATGGTGCGCCCCGAGTAGAGCACGTCATCGATCAGGACCACGGTCTTGCCGTCCACTCCCCCCGGCGGGATCTCGGTGGGCAGCAGGGTCCGGGCCGGTTTCATCCGCAGGTCGTCGCGGTACATGGTGATGTCGAGCGACCCCACCGGCACCGGGTGGCCCTCGACCGCGGCGATCCGGGCGCCGATCCGCTCGGCGAGCGGGACACCGCGGCTGGGGATGCCGAGCAGCACCAGATCGTCGGCGCCCTTGTTGCGCTCCAGGATCTCGTGCGAGATGCGGGTCAGCGCCCGGGCGATGTCACGGGCATCCAGGACGGTGCGGCCGGTGCGTCCCTGGCCGGCACTGGTGCTGGAACTAGGGCTGGGGCTGGCGGGTTCGGGCATGGGTTCCCGGGCTCCTTCTCCGCCTCACGGGACGGCTCGTTAAAGGAAGACGAACGCCCGCGACCCTACCAGCGCATCAGCGCTCCAGGATCGCCACCACACCCTGGCCGCCGGCCGCGCAAATGGAGATCAGGCCGCGACCCGAGCCCTTCTGCGCCAGCAGCTTGGCCAGCACCGGGATGATCCGTCCGCCGGTGGCCGCGAACGGGTGCGCGGCGGCCAGCGAGGAGCCGTTGACGTTGAGCTTGGCGCGGTCGATCGCGCCCAGCGGCTCGTCCAGGCCCAGCCGCTCCTTGCAGAAGACCGGGTCCTCCCAGGCCTTCAGCGTCGCCAGCACCTGGGAGGCGAACGCCTCGTGGATCTCGTAGTAGTCGAAGTCCTGCAGGCTCAGACCCTCGCGCTGCAGCATCCGGGCCACGGCGTACGCCGGCGCCATCAGCAGGCCCTCGTGCCCGTACACGTAGTCGACCGCCGCGGTCTCGTAGGTGCGCAGGTAGGCCAGCACGGGCAGCCCGCGCTCCTCGGCCCACTCCTCGGAGGCCAGCAGCACCGCCGAGGCGCCGTCGGAGAGCGGGGTGGAGTTGCCGGCCGTCATGGTGGCGGCCTCGCCCTTGCCGAAGACCGGCTTGAGCTTGGCGAGCTTCTCCACCGAGGAGTCCGGCCGCAGGTTGTTGTCCCGCTCGACGCCGCGGAACGGGGTGATCAGGTCGGCCTGGAAGCCCTCGTCGTAGGAGCGGGCCAGGTTCTGGTGCGAGGCGGCGGCCAGGGCGTCCTGCTCCTCGCGGCCGATCCGCCACTCGACGGCCGTCAGCGCGGCGTGCTCGCCCATCGACTTGCCGGTGCGCGGCTCGCCGTTCTGCGGGATCTCCAGGCCGATGTCGCCCGGGCGCACCTGGCCCAGCGCGACCAGCCGGGACTTGGTGTCCTTGGCGGCGTTGACCTTCATCAGCTTCTTGCGCAGCCGGTCGCTGATCGCCACCGGCGCGTCCGAGGTGGTGTCGGAGCCGCCGGCGATGCCGACCTCGATCTGGCCCAGCGCGATCTTGTTGGCGACGACGATGGCCGCCTGGAGGCCGGTGCCGCAGGCCTGCTGGATGTCGGTGGCCGGGGTCTCGGCGCTCAGCTTGGAGCCGAGCACGCACTCCCGGGTCAGGTTGAAGTCGCGGGAGTGCTTGAGCACCGCCCCGGCGACCACCTCGCCGAGCCGCTCGCCCTCCAGGCCGAAGCGGGTCACCAGCCCGTCGATGGCCGCGGTCAGCATCTCCTGGTTGGAGACGTCGGCGTAGACGGTGTTGGACCGGGCGAACGGGATCCGGTTGCCGCCGATCACGGCTACCCGGCGGGTCTTGGCCTGCATCGAGGACTCCTCATTTCTCACATGCATCGGACGTGCCGCTGGACTTGACGAAGCGCCGACACACGCGAAGTGTGGGCACTGAATCGAAATACGGACACAGAGTTACACCTCACGTTACATCTGGTCCACTCTGTCCCCGTACCCCCGGACTTCACCGCGACTCCACGCCTGCACTCCACCCCTCGGAAGGGACACACTGCGATGAGCGACCGCTACCAGGGCTTCGTCTCCACCCCGTTCGGCCAGCTGCTGGTCAAGAACCTGGGGCTGCCCAACCCCACCGCGCTGCAGCGGTACGACGCGGGGTCGGCGTTGGTGCACGGCACGGTGCTGCTGGGCGGCACCGGCCGGGTGGTCGGCGCGCTGCCCGGCGTACTGGACTCGCTCGGCATCGCCTCGGTGCACCCTGACGCGAGCACTCCCGAGGACACCAAGAGCCGCTTCCAGGGCCTGGTCTTCGACGCCACCGACCTCGGCGACGCCGAGCAGCTCCTGGCGCTGCAGCGGTTCTTCACCCCAGTGCTGCGCCGGCTCGAGGTCTGCCCGCGGGTGCTGGTGCTCGGCACCCCGCCGGAGTCGCTCAGCGGCCCGGCCCGGGTCGCGCAGCGCGCCCTGGAGGGCTTCACCCGCTCCCTGGGCAAGGAGGTCGGGCACGGCGGCACCGTCCAGCTGGTCTACGTCGCCGAGGGCGCCGAGGGCGCGCTGGCCTCGACGCTGGCCTTCTTCCTCTCGCCCAAGTCCGCCTACGTCTCCGGGCAGGTGGTGCGGGTCGGCGCCCACGGCATCCCCAAGAAGATCGAGGCGCCGGCCTGGCAGCAGCCGCTGGCCGGCAAGGTGGCGCTGGTCACCGGCGCCAGCCGCGGCATCGGCGAGTCCATCGCCCGGGTGCTGCACCGCGACGGGGCCACCGTGGTCGGCGTCGACGTGCCCGGCGCCGCGAGCGAGCTGCAGGCCCTGATGGCCGAGCTCGACGGCGACCACCTGTGCCTGGACATCACCCACTCCGACGCCCCGCAGCGGATCGCCCACCACCTGGCCGAGCAGCACGGCGGGGTCGACGTGGTGGTGCACAACGCCGGCATCACCCGGGACAAGAAGCTGGCCAACATGGCCGAGGACCGGTGGTCCAGCGTCATGGCGGTCAACCTGGTGGCGCCGGAGCGGATCACCGCCGAGCTGCTCGAGCGCGGCGTGATCAACCACAACGGCCGGATCATCGGCGTGGCCTCGATCGCCGGGATCGCCGGCAACGTGGGGCAGACCAACTACGCCGCCTCCAAGGCCGGCGTGATCGGCTTCGTGGACAGCCTGGCCGACGAGCTCGGGGACGCGATCACGATCAACGCGGTGGCGCCGGGCTTCATCGTCACCCAGATGACCGCCGCCGTGCCGTTCGCGACCCGTGAGGTCGGCCAGCGGCTCAACGCGATGAGCCAGGGCGGGCTGCCGGTCGACGTGGCCGAGACCATCGCCTGGTTCGCCTCGCCGGGGTCGGCGGCGGTCAACGGCAACGTGGTCCGGGTCTGCGGCCAGATGATGCTGGGCGCCTGAGGACGAGGGGGTTTCGCGATGAGTCGCTTCATCACGATGGCCCGGACCGCACTGCCGGCGGTGCCGGTCGTCAACCAGCTGCCGGGGGTGCGCAAGGCCCCGGTCAGCGGCTTCCAGGGGCTGAGCCGCAGCGGCGAGCCCGCACCCGTGGACCCGCAGCACGTCGCGGCGTACGCCCGGGTCTGCGGGTTCACCCACGGCGACACGCTGCCGGTCAGCTACCCGCACCTGCTCTCCTTCGACCTGCAGATGTCGATCATGGCCGACCAGCAGTTCCCATGGCCGGCGATCGGCACGGTGCACCTGGAGAACGCGCTCACCTCCTACCGGCCGATCGGCATGGACGAGGTGCTGGCGGCCAGCGTCGAGGTCGGTGCGCCCCGCGGGCACGCCAAGGGCACCCTGCTGGACTTCGTCACCACCGTGCACTCCGGGTCCGAGCTGGTGTGGGAGTCGACCTCGACGTACCTCAGTCGCGGTCGCACCGACCTGCCCGTCGTACCAGGGCTGAACCTGCCGGCGCCGCCGGCGGGCACGGTGACCTGGGACCTGCCCGGCGACCTGGGACGCCGGTACGGCGGGGTCTCCGGCGACCTGAACCCGATCCACCTCTACCCGCTCACCGCCCGCGCCCTGGGCTTCAAGCGGCAGATCGTGCACGGCATGTGGACCAAGGCCCGGTGCCTGGCCGCCATCGAGAACCGGCTGCCGGACGCCGTACGGGTCGAGGTGGCGTTCAAGAAGCCGGTCTTCCTGCCCGGCTCGGTCCGCTTCGGACTGGAGGGCGACCGGGACGGCTGGGTGTTCGCGCTGACCAGGCCCACCGACGGCGCCCCGCACCTGGTGGGGGCCACCCACGCCCTCTAGCGCGGACGCCGAAACGGGCTCTATGCGGCCTTCTGAAGCCACCAGGTGGCTTCAGAAGGCCGCACAGATGGCTTTCGCGACTCGACCGGGCACCAGCAGGGCGGTCGGACTGGTCAGCCCAAATCAGCGGGGACGGCCGAACTGCACCTGGGCGACCGCCCGCGGCGCGCCGTTGGCGTCGGCCTGCCGCTGGTTGAAGACCGCGGTGCTCGGGGTCCAGGTGCCGAGCTCCATGGTGCCGTTGCCGTCCCAGTCGCCGGGCACCGGCAGGTCGCCGGCCAGGCCGAACTGGACGCTGGAGATCACGGCGGCCCCGGCGGCGTCGAGATGGCGCAGCGTGAACACCGCGCTCGCCCGGTCGAAGACGCCGATGTCGGTGCGCCCGTCCCCGTTCCAGTCGCCGGTCACCGGTACGTCGTTCGCGTCGCCGAGCTGCACGGTGGTCACCGCGCCGTTGGCCCCGCGCAGCTGGAACGTGGCGCCGACAGGGCGGAACACGCCCACCTCCCAGCCCCCGGTGCCGTCCCAGTTGCCGGCCACCGGCCGGTCCCCGCGTGCGCCGAACTTGAGGTTGATCAACCCGTTGGGGTCCGCGAGCTTGAACCGGCGCCCGCGTACCGAGTAGACCCCGGGCTCGGCCACGCCGTCGCCGTTCCAGTCGCCGAGCACCGGCTCGTCGGTCGCGGTGCCGAAGCCGACCACCCGCGGCTGGGCACCGCCCGGCTGCTGGATCAGGAACCCACCGGTCTGGGTACGCCGGAACACCGTCAGCTCGGCGGCCCGGTCACCCTGCATGTTGCCGGCCAGCGGTACATCGGAGCAGTTGGCCGACGCGAGCGTCCCCCCGGCGAACGGCAGGTGCGCGAAGTGCGGCGCGGCGACCGCCTTGCCGACCTTCTGTTCGTAGTGCAGGTGCGGCCCTGTGACGTTGCCGGTGCTGCCCACCACCCCGACGAGGGTGCCCTGGTCGACCGTGGAGCCCAGCGCCACCTGGACGCTCTTGAGGTGGGCGTACAGGCTGCTCTCGCCGTTGCCGTGGTCGACAACCACGTAGTGCCCGTAGCCGCTCTTGCTGGTCCCGTTGGCGGTGGTCACCACCCCGGCGGCGGTCGCCACGACGGGCTTGCCGACGTCGCCGATGCGGTTGAAGTCGATGGCCCACTTGCTCGGCGAGTGGTTGCCGCGCATCCCGCCGACCCACGCCTGGCTGCAGACGAACGGCAGCTGGTGCCCGGTGCTCGGCACCGGCGGCGGCACCTTGCGGGCCGCCTCGGCCGGCGCGAGGCCCGCGCCGAGCAGCAGCGCGGCGGGTACGGCGACCCCGAGGGCCCGGCGCAGACTGCTCGTGCCGATGACCACAGCCACGCCCACCTTCGTCGTCGAGGTGGTTCTGCCTCACCGGTCACGCTGTGCCACACGGGTCACACCAGCACCGGAACGATTCAGACACCACAGGAGTGCCCAACCGTAAACACGCCTCGGCGTGTCTGTCACGGCAATCCGGTGAATTACAACGGTGTAGTGGTATAAGCCCGCTCAGGTCAGGCGGCGGATCAGGCCCTCCTGGGCGATCACGGCGACCAGGGTGCCGTCCTGGCTGAACACCCGGGCCAGGGCCAGCCCGCGACCCCCCGAGGCCGAGGGTGAGGCCTGGTCGTAGAGCCACCACCGGTCCGCGCGCATCGGGCGCTGGAACCACACCGTGTGGTCCAGCGAGGCCGGCATCACGTCTGTGGAGCCCAGGTGCCGCTTGTGCGGGACCAGCGTGGCGCCCAGCAGCGTCAGGTCGGTGGCGAAGGTGAAGGCTGCCTGGTGCAGCACCGGGTCGTCTCCGAGGTCGCCGGCCACCCGCACCCACAGCCGGGCCTTCGCCGGGTGCTCGGGGTCCTCGGGCAGCCCGTGCGTGGAGGTCCCGAGGTGGCGGATCTCCAGCCCGCCCCACTCGCGGCGCCAGCCCTCGAGGTGCTCCTGACCGCGGATGGCGATCAGGTCCTCCATCGGCACCCCCTGCTCGGGCAACGGCACCTGCGGCATCACATCCTGGTGCTCGAACCCCTCCTCGGGGACCTGGAAGTTGCTGGCCTGGAAGTAGATCGGCCGGCCGTGCTGACGGGCCACCACCCGCCGGGACAGGAAGGACCGGCCGTCCCTCAGCCGCTCCACCTCGTAGATGATCGGCACCGAGGGGTCGCCCGGGCGCAGGAAGTAGGAGTGCAGCGAGTGCAGCACGAACTGCGGCTCGCAACTGCGGCTCGCGGCGACCAGCGCCTGGGCGGCCACCTGGCCGCCGAAGACCCGCTGCCGCGCGGTGTCGGCCTGCTGGCCGCGGTACAGGTCGATGTCCAGGTTCTCCAGGTCGAGCAGGGCGACCAGATCCTGGGCGGTGGCAGACATGAACTACTCCTCGTTGCTGGGGTGGGTCAGCGCTGGCGTGGGTCAGCGCTGGTCGTCGTCGTCATCGAGGCCGGCCAGGAACTGCTCGAACTGCCGGCCCAGGTCCTCACCGGTCGGCAGGTCCTCGTCGGCGGCGAGCAGGTTGGCGCCGGTCGACTCGGCGCGCTGGAACGCGTCGTACTGCTGCTCGAGCGCCCCCACGACCTCCACCACCTCCTGGTTGCCCTCCAGGTAGCCGGTGATCTCGTCCTCGCAGTCCACCGCCGCCTGCCGCAGGTCGGTCAGGTCGACACTGAGCCGCCCGCCGATCTCCAGGTGCTCCAGCAGCGACACCGACGCGACCGGGTAGGTCATCGAGGCCAGGTAGTGCGGCACGTGCGCGACGTACCCGAGCGCCGGGTGGCCCCACTCCCCCAACCGCACCTCCAGCAGCGCCTGAGCGCTGGAGGGCACCCGCAGCTCCCCGCGCCACGGGCTGTCGCCCGTGATCAGGCCGGGCTGGTTGGCGTGGAAGGTGACCGCGATCGGCCGCGTGTGCGGGACCGCCATCGGCACCGCCCCCAGGTTGACCACCCGGGTCACGTTGAGCCGCTCGACGACCTCGCGCACCGCGACCGCGAACGCCTCCCAGCGGATGTCGGGCTCGGGCCCGCGCATCAGCAGGTACGGCGTACCCGAGCCGTCGCGCAGCAGCCGCACGGCCAGCCTGGGCGCGTCGTAGCGCTCGTAGTGGTCCTGCACGAACGAGATCGGCGGCCGCCGGGCCCGGTAGTCGTGCAGCGCGTCGACGTCGAAGGTCGCCACCACCGGCCCGTCGGAGAGGTCCTGCAGGTGCTGGGCGGCGCGATCGGCGGCCTGCCCGGCGTCCAGGAACCCGGTCAGCACCAGGACCATGGTCAGCTCCTCGACGCCGGCCAGCTCGGGCACGTCGTCCACGATGTGCACCAGGCGCGCTGCGGGGTCAGCCATGGCGGACAGCCTAGTGGGGCTGGGGATCGCGCCGGCGCCGCGCTGGCATCACGCTGGTCTCGACCCGGCATCGCGGGGTGACCACCGGCACACGCCCGAACACCTGACGCGATTGTTACCAAAGGGTAACGTGAGTCTGTCCGGCGGGACCGCCGGTCAGTCCACCAACGCTTCAGGAGACTCCGTGCCCCGACAGTTGCGAGAGGTCGTCTTCGTAGACGGCGTACGCACGCCGTTCGGCAAGGCCAAGGGCCAGTACGCCGAGACCCGCGCCGATGACCTGGTCATCAAGTGCATTCGTGAACTCATGCGACGCAACCCGTCGCTGCCCCCCGAGCGGGTCGAGGAGGTCGCGATCGCGGCCACCACCCAGATCGGCGACCAGGGCCTGACCATCGGGCGCACCGCCGCACTCCTGGCCGGCCTGCCGATCAGCGTGCCCGGCTTCTCCATCGACCGGATGTGCGCCGGCGCGATGACCGCCGTGACCACCACCGCCTCCGGCATCGCCTTCGGCGCATACGACGTGGCCATCGCCGGCGGCGTCGAGCACATGGGCCGCCACCCGATGGGTGAGGGCGTGGACCCCAACCCGCGGATCCTCTCCGAGCGCCTCGTCGACACCGACGCCCTGGTGATGGGCAAGACGGCCGAGAACCTGCACGACCGCTACCCCACCATCACCAAGGAGCGCACCGACGCGTTCGCCGTCCGCTCCCAGGAGAAGGCCGCCGCGGCCTACGCCGCGGAGAAGATCCAGCCCGACCTGGTGCCGGTCGCCACCCGCTCCGCGGAGCTGGGCTGGGGCCTGGCCACCACGGACGAGCCGATGCGGCCCGGCACCACCATGGAGTCGCTGGCCGGGCTCAAGACCCCGTTCCGCTCCCACGGCAACGTGACCGCCGGCAACGCCGCGGGCATCAACGACGGCGCCACCGCGGCCCTGCTGGCCGACGAGGAGACCGCCCGTGAGCTCGGGCTGCCGATCAAGATGCGGCTGGTCTCGTACGCCTTCGTCGGCGTCGCGCCCGAGGTGATGGGCGCCGGCCCGATCCCGGCGACCGAGAGTGCCCTGGCCAAGGCCGGGCTGACCATCGACGACATCGGCGCCTTCGAGATCAACGAGGCGTTCGCCGTGCAGGTGCTGGCCCTGCTGGAGCACTACGGCATCGCCGACGACGACCCGCGGGTCAACCCGTACGGCGGCGCGATCGCCATGGGCCACCCGCTGGCCTCCTCCGGCATCCGCCTGATGACGCAGCTCGCGCGTCAGTTCGGCGAGCACCCCGAGGTCCGCTACGGCCTGACCAGCATGTGCATCGGTCTGGGCATGGGCGCCACGGTCATCTGGGAGAACCCGAACTGGAACGGAGAGGACGCCTGATGAGCGACCTGAGCACCCTGCTGGAGAAGGCCGCCGCCCTCGCCCCCGAGGCCGAGGTGGTGACCGGGGCCAAGCTGCGCAAGGTGACCCTGCCCGGCGGCGCCGGCGTCCTGGGCCTGATCACTCTGGACAACGGGCTGGACCACACCCGCCCCAACACCTTCGGGTTCGGCGGCCTGCAGGCCCTGAACGCGGCCATCGACGCGGCCCTGGCCGACGACGAGGTGACCGCCCTGGGCGTGACCGGCAAGCCGTTCATCCTGGCCGCGGGCGCGGACCTGTCCGGGATCGCCGCGGGCGGCGCGGACGGCGTACGCCTGATCGCCGAGCTGGGTCACGCGGTGTTCCGCAGGCTCGGTGAGGGCGGCAAGCCCTCCTTCGGGTTCATCAACGGGCTCGCGCTCGGTGGCGGCCTCGAGGTCGGGCTGCACTGCACCTACCGCACCGTGATGGACTCCGCCCCCGCCCTCGGACTGCCCGAGGTCATGCTTGGCCTGGTGCCCGGGTGGGGCGGCGCGTGGCTGCTGCCCAACCTGATCGGCGCGGACCGCGCGGTGACGGTGATGATCGAGAACCCGCTGAACAACGGCAAGGTGATCAACGGCGCCCAGGCCTACGAGCTCGGGATCGCCGACGCGGTCTTCTCCGGCGCGGACTACCTGGAGCAGTCGATGCTGTGGGCCGCCGACGTGCTCAACGGCACGGTCAAGGTGGACCGGCCCGAGGTCGACCGGGGCGAGGCCTGGGACGCCGCTGTGGCGCGAGCCCAGGGCATCGTCGCCGCCCGCACGGGTGGGGCCTCGCCGGCCGCCGCCCGCGCGGTGGAGCTGCTCGCCGCGGCGCGTACCGCGACCCGGGACGAGGGCTTCGCCGCCGAGGACGAGGCGCTGCAGGCGATGTCGCAGACCCCTGAGCTGATCGCCAGCCTGTACGCCTTCGACCTGGTGCAGAAGCGGGCCAAGCGGCCCGCCGGCGCCCCGGACCGGGCCCTGGCCCGCCCGGTGACCAAGGTGGGCATCGTCGGTGCCGGCCTGATGGCCAGCCAGATGGCGCTGCTGTTCCTGCGCCGCCTGCAGGTGCCGGTGGTGCTGACCGACCTGGACCAGGAGCGGGCCGACAAGGGCGTGGGCTACGTGCACGCCGAGATCGACAAGCTGCTGGCCAAGGGCCGGATCAACCAGGACAAGGCCAACCGCTTCAAGGCCCTGGTCTCCGGGGCGGTGGGTGAGGGCGACAAGGACACGCACCCCTTCGCCGACGCCGACTTCGTGATCGAGGCGGTCTTCGAGGAGATGTCGGTCAAGAAGAGCGTCTTCGCCGGTGTGGAGAAGGTGGTGTCGCCGACCTGCGTGCTCGCCACCAACACCTCCTCGCTCTCCATCACCGAGATGGCGGCCGACCTCGAGCACCCCGAGCGGGTCGTCGGCTTCCACTTCTTCAACCCTGTCGCTGTGATGCCGCTGCTCGAGATCGTCAAGGGCGAGCAGACCGACGACGCGACCCTGGCCACGGCGTTCGCCACCGGCAAGGGCCTGAAGAAGACCACCATCCTGTGCAAGGACAGCCCGTCCTTCATCGTGAACCGGCTGCTCGGGCGGTTCATGGGCGAGGTGGGCCGGATCGTCGACGCCGGCACCCCGATCCAGGTGGCCGACGCCTCGTTCGGCGGGGTCGCCCCGATGCCGCCGTTCATGCTGCTCTCGCTGGTCGGGCCGGCGATCGCGCTGCACAACAACGAGACGCTGCACCGCGCCTTCCCGGAGCGGTTCTACGTCTCCCCCGCCCTGGAGCGGGTGGTGGCGGCCAAGAAGGGCTCGTACTACGCCCCGGACCTGTCCATCGACCCCGAGGTCGAGGCGCTGCTGGAGAAGCCGGAGAACCCGGTGGTCCTCAGCAAGGAGGAGGTCCGCGAGCAGGTGCTCTCCGGCCTGGCCGAGGAGGCGCAGCTGATGCTCGACGAGGGCGTGGTCGCGGCTCCCGAGGACCTGGACCTGGCGATGATCACCGGCGCCGGCTTCTCGTTCTGGAACGGCGGCCTGACCATGCTGCTGGACGCCTCCGGCATCGCGGAGAAGGTCAACGGCAAGCGCTTCCACTGACCGCACTGAGTACCTGACGCATCACCAGGCGCCCGCACGGCGCGCGTGATCCGCTCCCGGTCCGATGACCGGGAGCGGGTCACGCCACCCGGCAGCCGTGCCCGCCTCGACGAAACCGACCACGGCAGGCTGATCGCCGCCGTACCGTGGACTCAGACCGGTCTCGTCAAGGACGAGGCGGAGAGAGCGAACGGAATGAGCCACACCACCATCGCCGATCTGCGGCGCCTGCTGGCCGCACCCACCGGTGGGCGCTCCTTCATCCTCGGCCCGACACTCCCGGAAGCCGCGGTGCACGACTTCGACGTTCGCTTCGCTCTGGCGCTTCCGCAGGAGTACCACCTCTTCCTGACACGCGTCGGCAACGGCGGCCGCCTGCCCGGCGAGTCCGGTGACTGGGTTCTGACGCCCCTGGCCGAGACACACGGCGGGCAGTCGGCGGCCTCACCCTTCCCGATCACTGCCGAGCGCATGCGGGAACGGCTCGCCACTCTGCAGAACGGACTGGTGCCTCCCGACGAAGAGCCCTTCCCGGAGCTGGAGCACCTCTGGGAGCACGGCGATCTGCCCCCCGGCTGCCTGGAGGTCGGGCGGTACCCGGGCGGCGACGCCATCCTGCTGATCACGTCCGGTGACCTGCGCGGGTCGGTCTGGTGCAGCGTCAATCTGGGCACGCCGGAGCTGACACCGGCCGGCGAGCCACTGGGCTTCCTGGACTGGTTCGCGGATGCGTTGCGGGAGCTGTCCGCCGACCCTGGCGCCTGACCGCCCAGCCCGGCCGGCTCAGGACTGGCGCTGCGCCAGCCGTGAGTGCCGGCGGCCGTAGCCGAAGTAGACGACCAGCCCCAGCGCCATCCACACCACGAAGCGCACCCAGGTGCCACCGGTGAGGTTGAGCATCAGGTACCCGCACAGCAGCACCGAGGCGGTCGCCACCGCGGTCACCGCCGGCGTACGGAACGAGCGCTCCAGGTCGGGCCGCTGCCGGCGCAGGAGCACCACCCCGATGCTGACCAGCACGAACGCGAACAGCGTGCCGATGCTGACCAGGTTGACCAGCGTGGCCAGGTCGACCAGGCCGCCGATGAGCGCCACGGCGATGCCGGTGATGATCGTGAAGATGTACGGCGTCCCGAACCGCGGGTGCACCTTGGCCAGGCCACGCGGCAACAGCCCGTCGCGGGCCATCGCGAACCCCACCCGGGTCTGGCCCAGCATCAGGATCATCACGACCACGATCAGGCCGATGCAGGCGCCGATCGCGATCAGCCGGCCCATCCACTCCATGCCCACCGCGTCGAAGGCGGTGGCGAGCGGGGCGGCGTCGCCCGGCTCGATGTCCTGGTAGTTGCGCATCCCGGTGATCACCAGGCTGACCGCGATGTAGAGCGCGGTGACGATGGCCAGGGAGCCCAGGATGCCGCGCGGGATGTCGCGCTGCGGGTTGCGGGTCTCCTCGGCGGTGGTGGCGACGATGTCGAAGCCGATGAAGGCGAAGAAGACGATCGCGGCGCCCGCGACCACCCCGGCGAGGCCGTAGACGGCCGGGTCGACGCCCAGCAGCCAGCTGATCAAGGTGGCGTCCAGGAAGGCGCGGGTGCCCTCCTCGGCGGGCTGCTGCTCGGGGATGAAGGGCCGGTAGTTGTCGGGGTCGATGTGGGAGACGCCGAACACGATCACCGCGGCGACCACCAGCAGCTTCACCGCGACCACGACCTGGTTGATCCGGCTGGAGAGCTTGATGCCGAACACCAGCACGGCGGTGACCAGCAGCGAGATCACCACGGCGGGCAGGTCGATGACGCCCTCGGCCGCGGAGCCCAGCGCGGTCGGCACCTCCAGGAAGGAGCCGTCGACGACCTCCTGGAAGTAGCCGGAGAAGCTGGTCGAGAGCGCCGCGGCGCCGATGGTGAACTCCAGCGCGAGGTCCCAGCCGATGATCCAGGCGATCAGCTCACCGAAGGTCGCGTAGCTGAAGGTGTAGGCACTGCCTGCGACCGGCACGGTGGAGGCGAACTCGGCGTAGCACAGCGCCGCCAGGGCGCAGGCCAGGCCGGCGATGGCGAACGAGATGGTGATCGCCGGGCCGGCGTTGGTCCGGGCCACTGTCCCGGTGATCACGAAGATCCCGGCCCCGATGATCACCCCGACCCCGAAGACGATGAGGTCCATGACGCCCAGGTCCTTGCTGAGCTTGTGCTCGGGCTCCTCGGTGTCGGCGATCGACTGCTCGACCGACTTGGTGCGCATGAAGTCCATGCCCGGTCACGCTAGGGCCGCTCAGGAGCGAAGGCGACTACCGCTGTGCCGCTTGCGCATCCGACAGCGGGCCGCCCTCGGCCGCGGCGGCGACGTCCTCCACGATGGCGCGGGCCAGCGACTGGCCGTCCAGGCCGATCCGGGACAGGATCACGCCGCGCTTGGCGTGCCCCAGGAACTCCTGCGGGATGCCGTGCAGCCGCACCGGGGTGGTGACCCCCTCGTCGTTGAGGGTCTGCAGCAGCACCGAGCCGCAGCCCCCGACGATCCCGTTGTCCTCGATGCTGACCACCAGGCGGTGGTCGCGGGCCAGCTCGACGATCGCCGGGTCCACCGGCTTGACCCAGCGGGGGTCGACGACGGTGACGCCGATGCCCTGGGCGACGAGCCGCTCGGCCACGTCGACCGCCGTCTCGACCATGGAGCCGACGGCGACCACGAGCACGTCGCGCTTGCCGTTGCGCACCATCACGTCCGCGCCCCCGGCTCGGCCCACCGCCTCCAGGTCGGCCGGCGGCGGACCCTTGGGGAACCGCAGCGCGGTCGGCCCGTCCGAGACCGCGACGGCCTCCTCGAGCAGCTCGCGCAGCCGGGCCGCGTCCCGGGGGGCGGCCAGCTTCAGGCCGGGCACCACCTGCAGGATCGACAGGTCCCACATGCCGTTGTGGCTGGCCCCGTCGTCGCCGGTGACGCCGCTGCGGTCGAGCACGAAGGTGACCGGGCAGCGGTGCAGCGCGACGTCCATCAGCACCTGGTCGAAGGCCCGGTTGAGGAAGGTGGCGTAGACCGCGAAGACCGGGTGCAGGCCGCCCATCGCCAGCCCGGCGGCGCACGTGACCGCGTGCTGCTCGGCGATGCCGACGTCGAAGGTGCGCTCGGGGAAGCGGCGCTGGAAGTCCTCCAGGCCGACCGGGTGCATCATCGCCGCGGTGATCGCGACCACGTCCTTGCGGCGCTCGCCGATGCGCACCATCTCCTCGGCGAACACATCCGTCCAGATCCGCCCGGTCGGGTGCTCCTCGCCGGTCTCGATGTCGAAGGGCCGGGGGGCGTGGAACTGGTCGGCCTCGTGCGCCATCGCCGCGTCGTACCCGAAGCCCTTGGTGGTCAGGGCGTGCACGATCACCGGGCCGTTGAACTTCTTGGCGTGGGTCAGCGCGTGCTCCAGGGCCGCGCGGTCGTGGCCGTCGACCGGGCCGACGTACTTCAGGCCGAGGTCCTCGAACAGGCCCTGGGGGGCCAGCGCGTCCTTCATGCCCTTCTTCATCGCGTGCAGGGCGTCGTACGCCGCGGGGCCGACGCCCGGCACCGCGTTGAGGCGGCGCTTGATCTGGTCGAGGAAGTGCTCGTAGCGGGGGCTGGTGCGCAGGTTGGTCAGCGCGGTCGCCAGGCCGCCGATCGTCGGGGTGTAGGAGCGCTCGTTGTCGTTGACCACGATCACCAGGCGGCTGCCCTGGGCGATCGCGATGTTGTTCAGCGCCTCCCAGGCCATGCCGCCGGTCAGCGCCCCGTCGCCGATGACCGCCACCACGTGCCGCTCCTCGCCGCGGATCGTGTAGGCCTTGGCCAGCCCGTCGGCGTAGCTCAGCGCGGTCGAGGCGTGGGAGTTCTCCACCAGGTCGTGCTCGGACTCGGCCCGGCTCGGGTAGCCGCTGACGCCGCCCTCCTGGCGCAGGTGCTCGAACCCGGCCATCCGGCCCGTCAGCAGCTTGTGCACGTACGACTGGTGGCCGGTGTCCAGCACGATCCGGTCCCGGGGGCTGTCGAAGACCCGGTGGATGGCCAGCGTCAGCTCGACCACCCCGAGGTTGGGGCCGAGGTGGCCGCCGGTGCGGGCGCAGGTGGCGACCAGGAAGTCGCGGATCTCGGTGGCTAGCTCGGCGAGCTGGTCGTCGTCGAGTCGACGCAGGTCACGCGGGTTGGAGATCGACTCCAGGTGGCCCATGTTCCTCCGCTTCCGCTCGCTGTGCCGGTCAGCCGTCGAGTCTAGGGGATGGCATCACGCGCCGCCCGGCCAGCCGAGGTGAGCCCCTCAGCCCTCGCGACCCGTGGGCGTGCACACGCAGACCTTGTTGCCCTCCGGATCGGCGAGCACGGTGAACGAGGGCTCGGCGTCGCTGACCAGCACACCGCCGGCGGCCAGGGCGGCCGCGATCCGCGGCTGCGCCTCCTCCGCGGGCACCATCACGTCCAGGTGGAAGCGCTGCCGCGGCTCCTGGTCCCCGCTCTGCTGGAACCACAGGCACTGGAACTGGCCCGCGTCGTTGCGCACCTCGTCCGGCAGCCCTGGGTCGTCACCGGCCAGCACGGCCAGCCAGAACGGGCGGATCGCGGACCAGTCGGGGCTGTCCAGCGCGACGTCCAGCACCTGTACGGCGCCGGGCTCGGCGACCACGCCCATCGCGGCGGCGATGTCGCTGATCCGGCGAGCGAGCGTCAGGTCCCGCTCGGTGACCCCGCCGGCGTCGTGGCTGGTGAGCTGGACGTTGAGGTGGCCGTAGCGCAGGTCCAGGTCGGGGTGGTGGTTGAGCTCCTCGGCGGCGGCGCCCACCTCGGCCACCAGCCGCAGCCCGGTGGCGAAGTCACCGGTGCGCAGCCGGGTGTGCAGCGACCGGTAGAGCATCCGCCAGTCGGCCAGACCGGCCTCGTCGACGTGGGCGGGGGTGAGGGTCTCGTTGCTGGTTCCCATGCCGCTCAGGAGACCACCGCCACCGCGGGCTCGTGAAGGCTGCCTAGCCACACCGCGCCATCGTGCTCCCGAACGCCGGTCACCATGTGGTAGCCGGGGTGGTCCAGGTCGATGTCGTGCACCAGCCGGCCGGTGTCGTCGTACGCCTGGACGCGGATGGTGCGCTTGGGCTTGGGCTGCAGCACCTCGGGGATCCGGGTGGCCATCTTCCGCAGCGGCATCGGGGCGCGCTGCAGCCCCTCGACCACCGGGTCGGTGGGGCTGGCGATGGTCACCCAGATCAGCCCGTCGCTACCCCGGGAGATGTTGTCGGGGTAGCCGGGCAGGTTGTCGCACAGCAGGTCGCGCTGGCCCGCCTTCGGGCCGCTCAGCCAGTGCCGTACGACGGTGCGGGCGCCGGTCTCGGCGACGGCGACGTACTCCTCGCCCGCGCTCAGCGCCACGCCGTTGGCGAACGCCAGGCCGTCGAGCACCACCCGGACCGAGCCGTCGGGGTCGCGCCGCAGCAGCCGGCCGGTGCGGGTGTCCTGGACCAGGTCGTCCTTCCACTGGTCGATCCCGTAGTGGCGGGAGGAGTCGCTGAACCAGATCGTCGCGTCGGCGGCCACGGCGGCGTTGTTGCAGAACCGCATCGGCACCCCGTCGACCGCCGACGCCAGCTCCTCGACCTCGCCGTTCGGGTGCACCAGCAGCAGCCCCCGCCGGGCGTCGCAGACCAGCAGGTCGTCGCCGTACAACTCCAGGCCGAGCGGGCGACCGCCCGTGTGCGCCAGCCGGTTCAGGCGCGCCCCGTCGGCGCTCAGCGCCCAGATCGCGCCGTCCTCGGTGCCGGTGAAGACCCGCCCGTCGGGGGCCACGAGGACGTCTTCGGCGCCGGGGCCGGGGACGGGGTGCACGGTCAGGGACGCGAAGGCGGGGCTCATGTGGTCATGGTGTCGTAGAGCGGTGAGTCGAGGAAGAGCGGAACCACCTGGCGAGCCGAGTCGGTGAGCGGCAGCCGCAGCGCCGTGGCCGGCGCCACGAACACGATCTGCCGCCCCTCGCGGCACTGCAGGTCGCCGTCGCTCAGGGAGACCCGGGCCGCGTAGACCTCGAGGGTGTCGACCGTGTCGTAGACCGGGTGGTAGACCCGGAAGCGCCGGACGTGGGTCAGGTCCTGCTCGGCGAGCCGGACCCCGGTCTCCTCCTCCAGCTCGCGGACCGCCGCGGCCATTGAGCTCTCCCCCGGCTCCACGTGCCCGCCGGCCAGGCCCCACCGCTCGGGGTCGATGCGGGCGTGCTCGTCGCGCTCCTGCAGCAGGATGTGGCCGCGGTCGTCGACGAGCAGGACGGAGGCGAACTCCCGCCCGGGGCCAGGTACGGCGAGCGGCTCGCCCTCGGTCTGGGCGTGCCAGTCCGCATCCAGCAGCACCGGCAGCGCGTCGGTGGTCGCGGTGGTCAGCGGCAGCCCATGCAGCTCGCGCGGGGCGCGGAACACGATCTGCCGCCCCTCGTGGCACTGCACGTCGGCGTCGCGCAGGTCGGTGTGCGCGGCGAACAGCGCGTACTCGTACCAGGCCCCGGCCTCGGCGAAGTAGAACCGGTGCCGCCCCAGGTCGACCAGGTCGAGGCCGGTGATCCCGGTCTCCTCGGCGAGCTCGCGGGCTGCGGCGTCGGCCGGCTGTTCCCCCGGCTCCAGCGCCCCGCCGGGCAGGCCCCACCGGTCGGGGGCCACCGGGGCGTGCTCGTCACGCTCCTGGAAGAGCAGCCGCCCCGCCCGGTCGGCCACCGCGAGCAGGACGAAGTCGGTCATGGCGCCCGACCCTACAGACGTGCGACCCCTAGAGGCGGGCCACGTAGCGCCGGCCGCGCAGCGCCTCCTCGACCAGCCCGACCTCGCGTCGTACTGCCACCAGGCGCGCCTCCTCGGCCTGCCACGTGCGTACGGCGGCCTCGACGGTGTCCACGTCGGCGACGTCCCGCAGATCGGCGCGGGTCTGACTCAACCCCCGGCGACAGCTGGCCTGCTGCGCCTCGACGTACAGCACCGCGAAGCGGGCGAGCACGACCACGTGCCGGCGCAGCGCCTGGTGGGCCCGGTACTCCGGCGGGCAGATGTCGAAGAGCCAGTTGACGGCCGTGCGCTCCCAGTCCGGCGCATCGGGTGGCCGGACCTGCGTGGGCCATCCTGGCGGCGCGACGTAGGTGGGCATCCGCCCATGCTAGTCGAACATCTGTTCGATGTCAGGTGTTCACTTCAGCTTCAGGGTGTAACCGCGGGACTGGGTGTTCGCGGTGCCGCCGGTCGGGGTGAACGTGACCTTCACCTTGACCTTCAGCGAGCCGGTCTTCTTGCCCTTCTTCTTCGCCGCCGCCAGCTTGCCCTTGAGTTTCGTCAACCCCTTCTTCGACGGGGCGATGGTGAGCTTCACCTTCCCCGCAGCCGTCACCTTCTTGGTCACGGTCTTGACCACCTTGCCGCCGGTCAGCTTGACCTGACCTGGACCAGGCAGGGCCACCGACAGCGTCAGCGTGCCCTTCTTGAGCTTGGCAACCCCCGACTTCGGCAGGGTGAACGCGTTGCTCGGCGGCACCGGGGTCACGGCCGTGTTCACCGTGAACGACCGGGTCGCCGGCGACGGGTCCACGTTGCCAGCGGCATCGACCGCCCGGAACGCCACCGTGCGCGCCCCGTCGGCCAACCCGGTGAACGTCTTGGGCGACACACAATCGGCGAACGCCGCACCATCCAGGCTGCACTGCAGCCTCGCGGTGTCCCCAGCGGTGCCCGCAAACCCGAACGTCACCGAACTGCTCGTCACCGTCGCACCCTGCGCGGGCCCGGACGTGATCACCGTGTCCGGCGGTGCTGTGTCGACCACCATCTTCCACAGCTCACGGCCGTGCACGCCGTCGTCGGCAGCGAAGTACAACGTCCCACCCAGCGCAGTGAGCCCAAACGGATAACCGTGAGAGGTGCCGGGGTTGATGTCCTTGACCAGAACCGTGCCCGCCTCGGTGCCATCGGTCCGCCAGAGCTCAGTTCCGTGAGTCGAGTTCTCCGCGGTGAAGAAGACCGTGTTACCCACCGCTGTCATGCCAAACGGGCTCCCGTCCCCGCTGCCGGGGTTAACGTCCTTGACCAGCACCGTGCCCGCCGCGGTGCCATCGGACTTCCACAACTCGTCCCCGTGCGCTAGGTCCAACGCACTGAAGAACACCGTGCCACCCACTGCGGTCAGCCAGGAAAGGTCGGCGCTGCTGGAACCGGGGTTGACGTCCTTGACCAGCACCGTCCCGGCGGCGCTGCCATCGGTCTTCCACAACTCCTGACCATGGGAGCCGTCGACAGCAGCGAAGAGCAGCGTGCCATCCACCGCGGTCAGCTGGTTCGGGGAGGCGTCGGCTGTACCGGGGTTGATGTCCTGGACCGGCACGGTGCCGACCTCGGTGCCATCGGACGTCCACAACTCCATGCCGTGGGTCCCCTCGTACGCGGCGAAGTAGAGACTGCCCCCAACGGCGGTCAACTGGTTCGGGTCGCCACTTGCGGCACCCGGGTTGATGTCTCGGACCCTGACCGTGCCCGCCTCCGTGCCATCGGACTTCCACAACTCCCGGCCGTGCGCCGTGTCGCGCGCGGTGAAGAACAGAGTGCCGCCCACGGCAGTGAGCCAGTAGGGGCCACTGCTGGCGGTACCTGCGTTGATGTCCTTGACCAGTGCCGTGCCCGCCTCGGTGCCATCGG
>ERZ1645187.1147-NODE-1147-length-24765-cov-11.783812_pt1 | contig 24765 bp, 25 predicted proteins | sample MGYA00575352_ERZ1645187 | MGnify/ENA primary metagenome ERZ1645187 (study PRJEB40837, sample SAMN11349314) | freshwater sediment metagenome | isolation source: river sediment | host: Sediment | place: India: Wazaribad , New Delhi | collected 2017-02-21 ...
CGACGACCCCCATCTGCTTCGTCACCAGCCCGTCGGCCGTCACGGGGCGCATCCCGACGCCCAGGCCGTGGGACTCGGCGAAGGCGATGACGTCCCCGGCCGGCCCCGAGATGGCCACGGCGTCACCCGGCGCGAGCACGTGGTCACTGCCGGCAACCGAACCGGACCTGGATTGGAGACCGAGCACGGTGAGGGACGGCGGTGAGACCGCCAGGGAACCGACGGTCGTTCCCACGACCGGCGAGTCGGCCCGGACTCGCAGCCGGTAGAAGCCGTCCTGGAGGGCGTAGTGTCCGGCGAGCGTCCTCGCGTGCCTGCTCAGGTCGGACAGCGCGGAACCCGGTGCCCGCCTCGGGAGCAGGCGAGGTCCGGCGAGGACGGCGAGCAGGATGGTGGCGGCGAGGAGCGGGACGCCGAGGATGGCGAACTCGAAGAAGCCGAAGGGTTCCCCGCCCGCCCCCGCCAGGGCGTCGCTCACGATCACGTTCACCGGGCTGCCCGAGAGCGCGAGCAGGGAGCCGGCGTGCGCGGCGAAGGCGAGCGGCATCAGCATCTGGGAGGGGTGGTGATCGTGGCGGAGCGCGACGATCACCACCATCGGGAGCAGGGCGGCCACGGAACCATTCGGGCTCACCACCGCGGTCAGGACCCCCGCGAGCACCATGAATGCGACGAGCAGGCGACGCCGCCCGGTGCCCGCACGGTCCGTGATCGCCTGGCCCGCCCAGGTGGTGACCCCGGTGGCGTCCAGGCCCTCGCTGACCACGAACAGAGAGGCCACGAAGATGACCACGGGGTCGCCGAACCCTGCGAGCGCCTGTTCCACCGGGAGCACTCCCGTGAGGTACAGCGTGAGCGCGGTGCCGACGGCCACGACCCCCACCGGGAGTCGGTTCCACACGAACAGGGCGACGGCTCCGGCCAGGATGAGCAGGCTTGTGACCGCGGGATCCATGCGGAGTCCTCAGATGCCCTGGAGGATTCGTGCCTTCTGAACCTCGAACTCGATCTCGGTGAGCACGCCGGCCGCCTTCAGTTCACCGAGCTGCTTGAGCTGCTCGATCATGGTGGCGGTGTCAGGCGGTACCGGGGCCGCCACCGGGGGCAGTGAGGCGGGCGCGGGTGTGGCGACAGGCACCGGAACGGGGGCCGGCGCCGGCGCCGCATGCTGGGCGGCCCACTTCCCCTGCTGCCTGGCGGCCGCCCTGCCGTGGGCGCGGGTGGCGGTGGACGTGATGACCGCGGTGCGCGCGGCCGTCCTCAGGAGGCTCATTCTTCTCTCTCTCCAAACTCGTCAGTCGTCGTCCCCGAGGACTGCGATGAGGTCCAGGGGGTCCACATGGGCCGAGGTGACGATCCGGGCGCCGCCGGCCTCGATCGCGTCGGCCAACGGCATGATCCACACGTGCTCGAACAGGAGCACTCCGGCGAGGCTCCCGGGCTCGACGACCTCGCCGACGAAGGCGACGTCGTCGGGATCCAGGAGTCCGGAGGACGCGCCCTCGAGGAACACGAGTTCCGATCCGGCCACCGCATCGGCGAGGTCGACGAGGGCGACGCCACCCTCGGCGTCGCGGCGCACGAACTCGAGGTCGAGGACATGGATGATGTCCCGCTCCACGAGGTCGAGGAGGGTGGCGAATCCCTCCGGCCGCAGTTCACCGCGGGGGAACTCGATGACGAGCACGTCCACGGGTCCGAGCCTGTCGGTCATGTCACTCCTCCTCTGTCAGGGTGAGGCCTGTCGCGTCACCGATGGTCAGGGTGGTGCCGTCGACCGAGAGGGTGGGGGAGGACGTGAGGAGGGCCGTGAGCCACTCGTCCTGTGCCATGAGGGCGTCGTCGCAGGCCATGAGCGTCGAGGCGAGCTGCTCGGCCTCGAGGGTGCCGCCGTCCCACTGCGCCTCGCCGAAGATCGTGTTGCAGCCCGCGTTCGCGGAGACCTGACCGTCCTCGAACGCGAGCGTGATGGCACTGCCCTCGACGAGGTCGTGTCCCCGCACCTCGGTCGCGGTGAAGGTGCGCCCCTCGAGGTCGGCCGACCCGCCCGCACATCCCGTCAGGGCGAGGGAGAGGACGGCGATGGCCGCGGGCGCCCGGAGGGAGCTCATGCCTCGGGGGAGGAGAGGTCGGCGGCGAGCTCCTGCTCGTCCGCCTCGGACAGCGAGGTCTGGAGGACCGTTCCACCGAACGGTGCGAGCGCGGCGGCGAACTTGTCCTCGGTGATCTTGCGGGCCATGACGACCACGGCCGCCTTCCCGGGCTCCAACATGGCCTGCACCCGGTCGCGGAAGGCACGGTCGATCCCCGACTTGGACAGCCGTCCGCTGACGGCACCCATGAGGCCGCCCATCGCGAACCCGAACACGGGAACGAGGAACAACAGGCCGAACAGCATGCCCCACAGCGCGCCGGAAGCAGCCGACGCGCCGACGATACGTCCGGGCGTGTCCACGTGCTGCTTGCCGTCGTCGCTCACCTTCACGACGGCGAGGCCGCTCAGGTCGACGACGAAGTCACGCTGGAGCTCCAGGACCCTCTCGTAGGCGCGGGTTGCGGAGTCGTGGTCCTCGTACCCCAGGATGATCAGTTCTGACATGTCGTGCTCCTTCGTCCCTGTGGGACCCCCCGGACGGGCGGTCGGCCGATGACTCACTGTGGCTCCTGCCGCCGTGCGGGTGGATCACCCGCAACGGGTGATCCACGCTCCGGATCGCTCAGTGACGATGACAGTCCCCGACGAACGGCCACACCATGGCACACCCCGCTCCACACGCGACCCTGGAGGTGCGGATCTGCGCACGGGGAACGCTGCCGGAATCCGCTCGCCGCGAGCTCGCCGGCTTCGACGAGTGGTGCGACAACAGCCACGTGGTGCTCCGCGGCGAGGTGGCGGACCTGCCCGCCATCGTCGGGGTGCTGGAGCTCCTCCGCCGGGCGGGTCTCCACATCCGGGACGTCGAACTGGTGCCACTCGGAGGATCACCGGCGTCCGGGACGTCCAGCGCAGTCGCGCGCATCGCATTCCTCGGGAACGTCTCCGAACTGCTCACCCTCGTCATCGACGGCGCCCGCATCGCGGAGACGCCTGCGACCACCACCGTGGAGGTGGCCCTCCCCGACGACACGGATGCGCTGTTCGAGCTTCTCGCACACGTCGAGCGCCTCGCCCTCGACATCGTGGAACTCCACGTCCGGCGTGAACGGAGGTCGAGGTACGGCCGGGGAGGGCCTACACTGGAGGAGGTGAGGGAGCACGTCAGTGAGGCTCCCTGCTCTCCCGGGTGAGGCTGCGTGGACAGGTCCAGCAGGGTCTCGTCGCTCTTCGACGCACGGCTCCGTGTCCCGCGACCCCCGGCCAGCCACGTTCAGCGGCGCCGGATCACCGACCTGATCGACCATCGGACCACCGCGGCGCAGGTGACACTCGTGACCGGCGGCGCCGGCTCCGGCAAGACCCTCGCCGTGGCCCAGTGGGCACTCGGCCATGAGGAGGCGGAGCGGATCGCCTGGCTCTCGCTCGACCGGAGCCTCACCAATCCGGCGCGGCTCTGGCGTGGCATCGTGCGCGCGGTCCGGGACGCGAGTGACATCGCAGAGCCACTGGTCGTGCCGGACGTGGTCGACGAGGAATTCGTGGAGTCGTTCGTCGACTGGGTCGCTCCCGCAGAGGTCGTGCTCATCCTCGACGACCTCCAGGACCTTGACGGATCCGAGGCGTGGGACTCCCTCGACCACCTCCTCAGGCTGATCCCACGCAGGCTGCGGCTCGTCCTCATCGCGCGGCACGACCCGCCGCTTCTGCTGCACCGGCTCCGCCTCGCCGGTCAGGTGGGCGAGATCCGCGCCTCCGACCTCGCCTTCACACACGAGGAGGTCGGCGAGCTCCTGAAGGACCGTGGTCTCGACCTCCCGGAGACCCAGGTGGGAGTCCTCCTCGAGATGACCGAGGGGTGGCCGGCGGGGCTCCGGCTCGCGATCATGAGCCTGGAGTCGGCCCCCGATCCCGTCTCAGCCGTCGCGGAGTTCAGCGGGCACCAGGCGCTCGTGGCCGGTTATCTCGTCGACGAGGTGATCCGCGGCCTCGGGGAGGTGCGCGCCACGTTCCTGCTCCGTACATGCGTCACGGACCAGGTCTGCGGCCCCCTGGCGCGCGCCCTGACCGCGGACAGGTCCTCGGCGAAGGTGCTGGAGGAGATGGCCCGGGACAACGCCCTCGTCACCGAGCTGCGCGACAGTGGCTGGTACCGCTACCACCCGCTCATGCGGCAGATGCTGCGGGCGCGCCTCCATGTGGAGAACCCCGAGCTGGAACGGGAACTCCACCGCACCGCATCCGCCTGGTACGAGAGCCGCGACGAGTGGAGGTCCGCACTGGAGCACGCGGTGGCCGCGGAGGAGTGGGACCTCGTCGGCCGGCTGACCCTCCGTTCCGCGGCCGTGCTGCTGTTCTCCGCGGACCGATCGGCCCTCGCCGCGCTCTCCGACCGCGTCCCGCTCTCGGTCGCACACCGCAACCCCGAACTGTTGCTGAGTCTCGCCCTCGCGGCCTTCAGCCGGCGGGAGCACGAGATCGAGACCGCCCTGGTGGCGAGCGCGAACACGCTCGTCGGCGAGCTGCCGGAGCCCCGGCGTTCCATCGCACAGCTCAACCTCCACGTCCTGGCGGCCATCTCGGCACGGCGGGCCGGCAACGCCAGCGAGATGGCCGACCACGCCGCCGCGGCTTCCCGGATCGTTGAGGAGCTGAGGCCGGAGGACGCTCCCGGGTGGGTGGCCTACCGCGGTGCCCCCCAGGCGCTCGCCGCCATCGGTGAGGTCTGGTCCGGGCGTCCCAGCCACGCCGAGGCCCTGCTCCTGGCGGCACTCTCCCAGTCCGACCGGTCCCGCTTCGAGGGATACGCAGCCGTCTACCACCAGGGACAGTACGCCCTGGCCGAGGTGGTGCTCGGCAGGATCGCCTCTGCGCGCGCGATCGCGCTGCGCGCCCTCGAGACGGCGGAGCAGATGGGCGCTCGGTTCCGCGTCGAGGCGGGCGCCGCCTGGCTCGCCCTGGCGGCTGCGGAGGTGCAGCGGGGCGATGTCGCAGCGACCGGCCGCGCCCTGGACTTCTGTGCGCTCGCAACCGACAGCGCCCGAGACCCGTTCGTGGCCGTGGGCCTTGACGTCGTGGCTGTGCGGCGCGCGCTCCTGCTCGCGGACGTTCCGGCCGCCCGACGCCACCTCGGCGCCATCCAGCGGCGCCTGGTGAGCCATCCCGGGATGCGCCACGTGGCGCGCCTGCACCTTGCGTTGTCCGCCGAGACGGACCTCGCCGCCGGTCTCACCCAACGCGCCCGGGCCCTCCTCGCAGCGGTGGATGCCGATGAGCCCCGGGACAGCGAGCCCGACGACGGCGAGCCCGACGTCCTCGCGGTCCCACGGGCTCGGGTCCTCCTCGCGACCGGTCACCCGGAGGATGTTCGTCCGACCGTCGAACAGATGCTCGGGGCCGGGGGGACGGTGGGCGGCGAGGCCTGGCTGGTACTCGCGCTGGCCGAGGACCGCCTCCGCCGAGATGCCGCCGCCGGCGAGGCCTTCACGCACGCACTCGACCTGGCCGCGGCGGAGGACGCCGTCCTGCCGTTCCTCCGGCCGCGGGACAGGTTGGGCGGGCTGCTGCGCCGGCACCTCGACGTGGTCGGCACCCACCGTGGGTTAGTGGACCGGATCCTCGCAGTGGGCAGCGACCCGGATCCCGGCGGGGATGTCGCACTCGAGCCCCTCACCGACCGTGAGGTGTCGGTTCTCGTCCACCTGCCGACCATGAGCTCCAACGTCGAGATCGCCGATGCGCTCGGAATCTCGGTGAACACGGTGAAGCAGCACCTGAAGGCCATCAACAGGAAGCTGGGCGTCTCCAGCCGGCGGGACGCCGTACGGGTGGCCCGGCGGTTCGGCCTGATGCCCGCCGCCGCACCGCCCAACTGACCGCTGCTCGTCCCATACGAGGAGGATGCTGGTGCCATGAGAGATCGCCCCGCCCTCGTCCTCGGGCTCGTCGCGGCCCTGGTCGCCGTCCTGGCGATCGTGGCCGCCGTGGTGGCCGGGACCCGGGAACACCCGGCGCTGGACGCCGGCACCCCTGACGGGGTCGTCCAGCTCTACGTGGTAGCCCTCTACGACGGCGACGACGCCACGGCCGTGCAGTACCTCGACCCGGCGCTCGGTTGCACCGACCCCCTCCCGGAGCGCTACCTGGCCGGGACCGCCCGGATCGGCGTCGCGGCCACGACCGTGACCGGGGACCGTGCGACCGTCGACCTCCGTATCGAGGAGGGCGCCGGACTCGACACCTGGTCCCACCGGGAGACCTTCACCCTGCGGCGCGACGGCGAGACCTGGCTGATCACCGGGCACCCCTGGCCCATCTACGAGTGCGAGAGGTGGGTCGACTGACCATGGGACTGTCCATCGTGTTCACGCTCCTCGGCCTCGCCGTCCCCGTCGGCCTCGTCGCCGTCCTCGTGCTCGCCATCCGGCGCCGCGGCCAGGACGGCAGCCCCGGCACCGGCGCACGGGGGGTCAGGCGCTTCTTCCAGTACCTGCTGCTCCTGGCCCTGATGATCGTGGCGGCCATCGGCGTCGCAGACCTGCTCGGACGGCTGCTGGGCGCCGACGCCCCGGGCGGCGAGACGCTGGCCCGCACGCTCGCCTTCACCCTCGTCGGCCTGCCCCTCGCCCTCCTCATCGCGTGGTGGACCAGGCGGTCGATGGCGCGCGATCCGGAGGAGGCACACGCCGTCGGCTACGCGATCCACCTGACGGTGGCAGCCCTCATCGCGCTGGTCGTCGCGATGTTCTCCCTGCAGACCGTGCTGGCCGGCCTCCTGCGCGGCTCGTTCGACGGCGGCGCCCTCGCGGCCGTCCTCGTCTGGGGCGCCCTCTGGGCCCTGCACTGGTGGCTGGCCGCCCGCGCGCTCGACCACGGCCGTGCCTGGCCCCACCTCCTGTTCGGCTCGCTCATCGGACTCGGCACCACCATCGTCGCCCTCGGGCTCCTCCTGGGATCCAGCCTGGAGGTCCTCCTGCTCGATGGCGGCGGCCAGCTCGTCGTCGGATCCGCCCGACAGCTCGCCGGACACGGCGCGACCCTCGCCGTCGGCATCCTGGTCTGGGTCCGCTACTGGCTGTGGGGTGGTCTGCGACTGCCACGCACCGTTCCCTGGCTCGTGACCGTCCTGCCCGTGGGGGTTGGCGGCGGGCTCATCCTCGCCGTCTCGGCGGCCTCGGTGCTCCTGTGGCAGGTCCTGGTGTGGGTGGCCGGTGATCCGAACGGAACGGCCCGCCAGCACTTCGCAGACGCCCCGGGCGCCCTCGCGTTCGCCGTGGCCGGGCTCGTCGCCTGGTGGTACCACCGCGCCCTGCTCGCCGAGTCGCACGAGACGCGCACGGAGGTGGATCGGGTGCACGAGTACCTCGTCGCCGCCATCGGCCTGCTCGCCGCGGCGGCTGGCGTCGGGATGGTGGTGGTGGCGGTCATCGAGTCGTTCACCCCGGGCCTCGACCTCGGCGTCTCCGTCCTCAACACCCTGCTCGGCGCACTGACGCTCCTGCTGGTGGGCGTGCCCCTCTGGTGGCTCTTCTGGGCCAGGATCCGCCGTGCGCAGGCCGGCGATCCGGAGGGGGAGGTCAGCTCACCGACCCGCCGCACCTACCTCGTCCTCCTCTTCGGCATCGCCGGAGTGGCCGCCGTCATCGCCCTGATCGTGACGGTGTTCGTCCTCCTGCAGGATGTGCTGGCCGGCACGGCCTCCGGGGAGACGATCCGGTCCATGCGCTACGCGCTCGGCGTGCTGCTCGCAACCGCAGCGGTCTCCGCCTACCACGGTGCCGTGTACCGCGAGGACCGCGCGGTGACGCTCCCGGCCGCACCGCTCGGGCCGCGGACCGTGCTCCTGATCGGAGCTCCGGCGCCCGATCTCGAGCAGTCGATCCGGCGCGCCACCGGAGCGCGGACCGAGCTCCTCGTCCGCACGGATGGCACTGCCCCACCGTGGTCTGAGGAGGCAGTGCTCGCGGCCATCGCCACGCAGCCCGGTGAGCACCTCGTGGTCCTGACGGACGGCGAGGGACTTCGCGTCATCCCCGTCCACCGCCGGCCCTGACCGGGTTTCGCCACCTCCCGGGGGGATACTCCTGGGGGTATCGTGGTGTGTCCCACATCACTGACGAGGTGACGATGGCGCTCCTCTCGGCACCGGCCGCGAGCATGGCGGGGATCTGGTAGCGCATCCCGTAGAGAACAACGCCGGCATCGGCGGCCGAAGGTCTCGACGGCGAAGTCGACGGACGCCGCTCAGGTTGATGTCGATGACCTTCTGCCAGGCGTCGAGGTCGGTCTCCCCGGCAGTGGCCTCCATCCACGGCAGCGTGGCCGCCATCGGGAACGGCGCGTACACGGCGGCCAAGCACGGCGTCGTCGGCATCACCCGGAACGCCGCCGCGGAGTACGGACCGCAGGGGCTGCGGATCAACTCGGTGGGCCCCGGGTACATCATGACGCCGCTGCTGACCAACAACCTCACCCCGGACATCATGGAGATGCTCAAGGGCAAGCACCCGCTCGGGCGCCTCGGCAGGCCCGAGGAGGTCGCGCACCTGGTGTGCTTCCTGCTCTCGGAGGACGCGTCCTTCATGACCGGCGGCTACTACCTCGTCGACGGCGGCTACACGATCGTCTGATCAGGATGCGGGGCGCCATCTCGGGAGGCGAGGTGGTGCCCCGCACGCTATCAAGGTGTCATGGCCTCTTTCGGATTCCACTGCTCCCACGAACAGATCGCCCCCAGCCGGCTCCTGCGCGACGTGCAGGCCGCCGAACGCGCCGGCTTCGACATGGCGATGTCCTCCGACCACTTCTTCCCGTGGAGCGAGCGCCAGGGACACTCGGGGTTCACCCTCTCGTGGCTCGGTGCCGCCCTCGCCACCACCTCGTTGCGCATCGGCTCGGTCAACGCCCCCGGCCAGCGCTACCACCCGGCCATCGTCGCGCAGGCCACCGCCACGCTCGGTGAGATGTTCCCCGGCCGCTACTGGGTGGCGCTCGGGACCGGGCAGAACATGAACGAGCACGTCACGGGCGAGCCGTGGCCCCTGAAGGAGGAGCGCCAGCGCCGCCTCGAGGAAGCCGTGGACGTCATCCGTCGCCTGCACCGCGGTGAGGAGGTCACCCACCACGGGCTGGTCACGGTCGAGCAGGCGAGGCTCTACGATCGTCCCGCCACCCCCGTGCCCCTCCTTGCCACCGCGATCACCCCACCGACGGCGGCGCGTGCTGCTGCGTGGGGCGCCGACGGCGTCATCACCATCAACCAGCCCCACGAGAAGCTCCGCGCCGTCGTCGACGCCTACCGCTCCGCCGGCGGCACCGGGAAGCTTGCCATCCAGGTGCACCTGTCCTGGGCGCCCACGCGCGACGAGGCCGAGGCCATCGCCCTCGACCAGTGGCGCACCAACGTGTTCGACGCGCCGCTCAGCCTCGACCTCGCCACCCCCGAGCACTTCGACATCGCGAGCCGGGACGTGACACTCGCGACCGTGGAGGGCGCCGTGCGCGTCTCCGCCGAGCCCGCCCAGCACGTCGAGTGGATCCGGGAGTACGTGGAACTCGGGTTCGAGGAGGTCTACCTGCACTTCGTCGGGCAGGATCAGGACGCCTGGCTGGACGTCGCGGCCACCGAGGTCCTCCCGGCCCTGAAGGGAGCCTGAGCATGCGTATCACCGACACCTCCGACCTCTGGTACAAGAACGCCGTCGTCTACTGCCTCGACGTCGAGACGTTCTTCGACTCCGACGGCGACGGCGTGGGGGACTTCCACGGCCTCGCCGAACGCATCGACCACCTCGCCGAACTGGGGGTGACCACCCTCTGGCTGATGCCGTTCTACCCGACCCCCGGGAAGGACGACGGCTACGACGTGGCCGACTTCTACGGGGTGGACCCGCGCCTCGGCACCCACGGCGACGTCGTCGAGGTCATCCGGACGGCCAAGGACCGGGGGATGCGCGTGATCGCCGACCTGATCGTCAACCACACCTCGGACCAGCACCCCTGGTTCGTGGAGTCTCGTAAGTCCCTCGACAACCCGTACCGCGACTTCTACGTCTGGCGCTCCGACCCGCCCCCCGACACCTCGGACGAGGTCGTCTTCCCCGACGAGGAGGACTCGATCTGGGAGAAGGACCCCGCGACGGGGGAGTGGTACCTGCACCACTTCTACTCCCACCAGCCCGACCTCAACATCGCCAATCCCAGGGTGCAGGACGAGATCGCCAAGGTCATGGGCTTCTGGTTGCAGGTGGGCGTGGACGGCTTCCGCGTGGACGCCGTCCCCTTCTTCCTCAACGACCTCGGGATGTCGGTCAGGGAGAAGGAGGACTTCTCCGAGCCGCACGAGTACCTGCGCTCCCTGCGGCGGTTCCTGCACCGGCGCAGCGGCGACGGCATTCTCCTGGGCGAGGTCAACGTGCCCTACTCCGACCAGGTCGACTTCTTCGGCGGCAGGGACGGGGACGAGCTCACGATGATGTTCGACTTCGTCGGGATGCAGGCGATGTACCTCTCCCTGGCGCGGCAGGACGCACGGCCGCTGGCGAAGGCGCTGAGGTCCCGGCCCATGAGCAGGCTCTCCCCGGACTCGCAGTTCGCGAACTTCGTCCGCAACCACGACGAGCTCACCCTCGACAAGCTCAGCGAGTCCGAACGGCAGGAGGTCTTCGAGGCGTTCGGCCCCGAGCCCGAGATGCAGTTGTTCGACCGGGGGCTGCGCCGCCGGCTCCCCCCGATGCTCGAGGGGGACCCGCGGCGGATCCGCATGGTCTACTCCCTCCTGTTCGCGCTCCCCGGCACCCCGGTGCTGTTCTACGGGGAGGAGATCGGAATGGGGGAGAACCTCTCGATCCCGGGCCGCATGGCCGTCCGGACCCCCATGCAGTGGGCGAACGACCCCACCGGAGGCTTCTCGGAGGCCGACCCGAAGCAGCTCGTCCAGCCCCTCCCGGACGGGTCCTACGGCCCGCAGCACGTCAACGTCGCCGACTCCCGCCGGGATCCGGACTCCCTCCTCAACCACGTCTCACGGCTCGCACGCCGCTACCGGGAGTGCCCGGAGCTCGGCTGGGGGGACTTCGCCGTACTGCGCCAGCCGCACCGCGCGGTCCTCGCCCACCGGGCCACGTGGGAGAGCGCCTCGATGGTGCTGCTGCACAACTTCGGACCCGACGCGGTCACGGTGCCGCTGGCGCTGGACGAGGAGGAGGGGACGCTGCTGGTGGACCTCCTCCAGGCGGGGGAGTGCACGGTCGGTCCCGACGGTGAGGTGGAACTGGAACTCGACGGGTACGGCTTCCGCTGGCTGCGCGTCCAGCACCTGGGGGAGCGGCGCCTGGTGTGATCGCAGGGGTCTGATCGGAGCGGTCTGACCGCAGGGCGATCAGCGCTCGTCGAGGATCTCGCAGCCGGTGGTCCCCGTGACCGCCGTCGTCGTGTCCTCGGCGAGCGCGACGAGCGCTCCGTCGCCCGTGGAGCAGGTGAGGCCGGCCACCTGTCCCGCGCTGCGACCGTTGGCCAGCAGGGCGCCGGCCGTGGCGGTCTCCACCGTGACGCCCTCGAGCGTGGGGGAGGCGTCGTCGCTGAGCTGCACGGCGAGCCGCGGGCCCGACACGAGGAGTCCGGTGGCGGAGCCCGCCGCCGACTCGGCCCAGATGAGACCGACCTCGCCCTCCGTCCGGACGCCCACGCCGCTGATGGACGGCCGGGACTCTCCCACGAGGGCGATGCCGACCGGGCTGGGCCCAGTCACCGTGACGCCGGTGAGGACGACGCGTGCGGCGTCGGACACGCGCACGCCCACCTCGGAGGCGTCGGCGACGGTGGTGTCCTCGACGCTCCCCGCGCCGTCGCCCGTGACCTGGATCCCGGTGGCACCCCCGATGACGGCCGCACCGGTGATCCGGGGCGCCCCACGCCCGGTGAACGCGATCCCCACCTGGGAGCCGGAGATGCCGGCGCCGCGGACGAGGGGCGCCGCGTCGTCGTCCACGCGCACTCCCACCTGCGCACCGGTGATCGTCACGTCCTCGGCGCGGCCGGCGCCGGACTCGATCCAGCAGAGCCCGCAACCAGCGGTGTCCTCGACGGTGATGCCTCGCAGGGTCGGCGTCTCCGAACCGGCGACGACGACGCCGCCCCCCGGCGTGCCCCTCACCTCCACGTCCGTCAGTTCCCGCCGTGTCCCGGAGGCGAGCAGGGGCCCGGAGGACGGCCTGAGGACGATCCCGTAGCCACCACCCGGCGCGCCCTCGATGCCCACGCGGTCGAGAACGTACCCGCCGCCGGCGACGAGCACGACGGACGCGCCGCTGCCGCCGGCGACGGTCAGGTCCCGCAGCACCGCGTCGCCGTCCGTCGAGAGGACGAGCGCGCCCTCCGCCGCGGTGGAGGTGATCACGGTCCGGCCCCGGCCGGCGCCGACGAGGGTCACGGGGCGGAGCATCACCAACGGTTCCACGACGCGGAACTCGCCCGCGGCCAGTCGGATGACCGAGCCGGACCCGGCGACGGCGAGCGCCGCCACCAGCTCCTCGGACGTGGCCACGGTCAACTGGACGGCGCCCAGATCCGAGGGATCGGCGGTCCCGAGCGGTCCGGCGCGGAAGGCCGCCGCGATCGCGTCCTGCACGGGACTCCCGCCGGAGAGCCGGTCGAGTTCCTCCCGGATGTCGGCCGCGAGGGCGCCGGGGTCACAGCCCAGCTCCTCGGCCTCGGCGCGGAGCTCGGCGGTGACGGCGGCGAAGTCGCCCTGCCGGGCGGTGACGCCGGCGGGGATGCCCTCGGCGGTGGCCCCCGCGAAGCTGTCCACGTACTCCTGGACGGCGTCCACGATCCCGACGGCCAGCAGCGTGCACGGCTCGCCGTGCTGCGTGGTGGTGGGGCCGGGCGTGGGGGGCGAGCCCGGGCTGCAGGCGGAGAGGGACAGCGCCAGCACCGTCACCGTGGTCGCGATTCCCGTGCGCATGGACTGACAGTAGCCGCCGAGTGCGACACAATGTCCGTTGAACAGCTGAAGGAGCACACGGTGGCAGCAATCGACGTGACCGGCCTGCGCAAGGCGTACGGACCGCTCACCGCGGTGGACGGACTCGACCTGACGGTCGAGGCGGGTGAGGTCGTCGCCCTCCTGGGGCCGAACGGCGCCGGCAAGACCACCACGGTGGAGATCCTCGAGGGCTACCGGAGGCGGGACGCGGGGGACGTGAGGGTGCTCGGCACCGATCCGGAGAAGGGCGGCCGGGCGCTGCGCGAGCGCATCGGGGTGGTGCTCCAGGAGGCGGGCTTCGAGGAGAGCTTCACCCCGCGCGAGCTCATCCGGCTCCACGCCGGCTACTACCCGCACCCGCGGCCGGTGGACGAGGTGATCGCCCTGACCGGACTGGGGGAGAAGGCCGACGCGCGCGTCCGCACCCTGTCCGGCGGCCAGCGGCGCCGTCTCGACCTCGCACTCGGGATCGTGGGTGGGCCGGAGCTGATCTTCCTCGACGAGCCGACCACCGGCTTCGACCCCTCCGCCCGGCGTCATGCGTGGGAGCTGGTCGACGGGTTGCGCGACCTCGGTGCGACCATCCTCCTCACCACCCACTACCTCGACGAGGCCGAGCACCTCGCCGACCGGGTGGTCATCATCGACCACGGACGCGTCGTCGCCGCCGGCACGCCGGCCTCGCTGTCCGCGGGTTCCGGGACGGTCATCTCCTTCCGCCTTCCCCCCGGTGTGGCGACGGCGGACCTCCCCGTCGTCGGGAGGGACCGTCGGGTGGCGGGGAGCGTGGTGGAGGTCCACACCGGCTCGGCCACCGCCGATGTGGCCGCGTTGTCCACCTGGGCGGTCGCACGGGGAATCGAACTCGAGGAGCTCACCCTCGCCCGCCCGAGCCTCGAGGACGTGTACCTCGGGATCGTGGGCGAGGCCGAGGTGGTCGCGTGACGGCGATGCTCGGACGGCAGACCGTCCACGAGCTGGTCTCGTTGCTGCGGACGCCGCTGACGATGATCCTGTCCGTGGCGTTCCCGCTCGTGTTCTTCCTCCTCCTGGCGGCGTTGATGGGCAACGCCGTGGTCGACGAGCGGACCGGTGTGCGCATGGTGCAGTTCCTCGCACCGGCACTGGCGTCGTTCGGCGTTCTCATGGCGAGCTTCTCGTTCCTGGCCTCCGGTCTCGCCGAGGCGCGGGCGAACGGGGTTCTGAAGCGCCAGCTCGGCACGCCCATCCCACGGTGGGTGCTGATCGGTGGGCGTGTCCTCGCGGCCATGATTCTCGGACTCATCGCCGTCGGCCTGGTCCTCGGGGTGGGGGTGGCGTTCTTCGACCTCCAGCTCCTCGGGCGCTCGATCGCCGCGGTGGTGGTGACGCTCCTGCTGTCCTCCCTCACGTTCGCCGCCCTCGGCCTCGCGCTCGCTCTCCTGCTCCCCACCACGCCGATGGTCGTGGCGGTGACCAACGGGCTGGCCATCGTGCTCTCGTTCATCTCGGGCGTGTTCATGATGGGGGGCGACACCCCCCGGTGGATGGAGACCCTGGCGTGGATGTTCCCGCTCAAGCACATGGTCACGCTGTTCTCGGACGGACTGAACCCCTACCTCGAGGGCTCCGGCTTCCACTGGGACAACCTCGCCGCCATCGCCGCCTGGGGCGTCGCGGGCTCGCTGCTGGCTCTGTGGACCCTCCGGTCCGGTCGGGAGGCCAGGCCCGCGTCGGCACGGGCGGGCAGGGTGCGGGCGGTTCCGGCCGACGCCGCCCCCCGCCGCTCGGGTCGGCCATCCCACTGGACACTGCTGACCGAGCAGGTGTCCCACGCGCAGGCGATCCTGTGGCGCGACGCCTCCTCCGTGTTCTTCGCGGTGGTCTTCCCCCTGCTCCTGACCGCCATCATCCCCACGGTGAACGGGGGAGGGGACCTCGAGATCGCGGACGGGCTGCTGCTCGGGTCCTTCTACGCCGCCACGATGGCGATCTACGGCACCGCCGTGACCTCGTTCGTCAACATGCCGCAGGGTCTCGCCGAGGAACGAGAACGCGGCGTGCTGAAGCGCACGCGCGCGACGCCACTGCCCACGGGGACCCTGCTGGCCGGGCGGGTGGCCGCAGCCCTGGTGGTCTCGCTGCTCACGCTGGCGGCGATCGTCGTGCTGACGGTCCTCCTGTTCCGCCCACCCGTCCCTCCCGGCTGGCCCGTGGGGCTACTCGTGTTCGTGGTCTCCGCCGTGACCTTCTCGGTGACCGGGCTTGCCGTGGCGTCCCTGGTGCACTCCGGGCAGGCGGTCCTGGGCGCGACCCTCGGCACGCTGCTCCCGCTGTGCTTCATCTCGGACATCTTCGTGGTCGGCGCGGATCTCCCGGACGTCCTCGACGCGATCGGCTGGTTCTTCCCGCTCCGGCACGCCGCCCGTGCGATGACGGACGCGGTCTCCACCCTGGGCACCCCGTTCCCGTGGACGCACCTCGCCGTGATCCTCGCCTGGCTCGGGGTCTCCCTCGTGGTCATCGCCACCCGTTTCCGGTCGGAGGCCGTGAAGGACCCCCGGCCGGCACTCAGCGCAGTGCGGGGATGACCTCACTGGCGAACAGGTCGATGCCGGAGCGGTCGTACGCCGCCTCGGGGAAGTAGAAGATCCCGTACTCCATGCCGAGCTCGCCGACGGCGCGCAGCTTCTCCACGATCTGCTCCGGTGTACCCACCCCGGGAAGCCCGTCGATGGTGCGGAGCTGGCCCGCCAACTGCTCCTCGGAGAGGTGGGGCCGGAGTCGTTCCACGTACTGCGCCCGCCGTTCGGCCACCTCGGCCTCGTCACGCCCGATGAACACGTTGTAGTTCGCCGACCGGGTGATCTCGGCGAAGTCCCGGCCCACCTCCTCGCAGTGGCCCCGCAGGATCTCGCTCTTGCGGGCAAACCCCTCGGGTGAGCCGTCGAAGTTGGTGTACTGGGCGTACCTCGCCGCAATCCGGAGGGTGACCTTCTCGCCGCCGCCGGCGATCCACAGGGGGATGCCACCCTCCTGGAGGGGGAGCGGCCGGCAGATGGCGCCGTCGACGTCGTAGTGCTCGCCGTGGAACGTGGCGAGGCCCTCCGTCCACGCCTGCCGCATGATCTGGACGCCCTCGTCGAGCATCTTCAACCGCGCACCCGCGCGGGGGAAACCGTAGCCGTAGGCGCGCCACTCGTGTTCGTACCAGCCGCCGCCGATGCCCATCTCGAGCCGGCCGGCGGAGATGTGGTCCACCGTGGCCGCGAACTTGGCGAGGTACATGGGCGGGCGGTAGCCCATGCAGGTGCACATCTGTCCGAGGCGCACACGGGACGTGGCAGCCCCGAGGCCCGCCATGAGCGCCCAGGCCTCGTGGGTCGCCTCCTCCGACGGCTCCGGCGTGGTGTGGAAGTGGTCGTACACCCAGATCGAGTCCCACGGGCCGTCGTCCGCGTGCCGGGCGAGGTCCCGCATCACCGCCCACTGGTCGGCGGGCGCGATGCCCACCAGGTCGAAGCGCCAGCCCTGCGGAATGAACAGTCCGAATCTCATCCGACCAGCCTAGAGGGCCGCTCGCGGGGAGGTGCTCAGTACGCCGACGACGATGTCGGGCGCCGGCCGTGCTCCCGCCACTTGGAGACGAGCCAGATCACCGCGACCACGAGCACCACGAGGAGCACGGCGACGAGGAGCGGCAGGAACACCGACACCCCCACGAGCGCGACGGCGGAGACGTCCTCGGCGGTCGAGACGACGGGCCCGCCCGCTCCCGCCGTCGAGACGTTCACGATGGGTCGTCCGATCGCCTTCGCGGTGTGGGTGGTGAACGCGAGGAAGATGCCGAGCGCGATGGGGATCCACGCCCCCGACTGGAAGATCTCCGCCGGATCGCTCACGGCGATCGTCTCCGAACCGGAACCGGCCGCGAACACCATGCCGCCCGCAGCAGGCCGGACCACGGTCTGCAGGACGTCGTTCACACTGTCCACGGCGGGCACCTTGTCCGCCACCACCTCCACCACGAGGAGGATGCCGAGGATCACCAGTGCGGCCGGCGACTCGAGCCACGCCCAGCCCGCAGGCAGCATCAGCAGGTCGGTGTACCGGGACAGCAGGCCCAGTGCCAGGAGGGGGATGTACGCGTTCAGGCCGGCCGCCATCGCGAGCCCCGAGCCTGTCAGCACTTCCAACACGTCACAAGAATGGCATGATTTCGTGAAGGGAGCATGGGTGGGAACATCACAAATCGGGAAAGGGCCGCGATGGCGAGCACGGGCGACGCGCAGGCGTTGAGTTCCCGCGTCTGGACCGTGCCCAACGTGATCTCGATGCTCCGCCTCGCGCTGGTCCCCGTCTTCGCCTGGCTCATCCTCACCGAGCAGGACGTCGCCGCCGTCGTCGTGCTCATCGTGGCAGGCGCCTCGGACTGGTTCGACGGCGTGATCGCCCGGCGCTTCGACCAGATGAGCCGTCTCGGCCAACTCCTCGACCCCGCCGCGGACAGGTTGTACATCCTCGTCACCCTCATCGGCCTCGGCTTGCGCGGCTTCGTCCCGTGGTGGCTCGTCGCCGTCATCGTCGGCCGGGACGTGCTGCTGACCGCGCTCCTGCCGGCGCTGCGCCGCCGCGGTCTGGCGCCGCTGCAGGTGCACGTGGCCGGTAAGGCCGGCACGTTCGCGCTCATGTACTCCTTCCCCCTCCTGCTCCTCGCCCACCTCGGTGGCACCCTCGGGTACCTCTCGCTGGTGGTGGGGTGGGCCGCCGCCCTCTGGGGAATCGCGCTCTACTGGCTCTCTGCCGGCATCTACATCCGCCAGGGCCTGGAGGCGGGCCGATGAGCGCGCCCGCGACGCGGGCCGGCTCCGTGTCCGCCGGCGCACTGCGCCGGCTCCTCGAGGACCCGATCGGGCACGGGTACACGAAGGCCGCCCACGATGCGCCCCGGTCGCCGTGGCAACGCGCGGTGGCGGGCCTCGCTGTCGTCGCGATGGTCGCGGTACCCCTGTGGGCGGCGAAGGACCTGCGGAGCGCACGGTCCGGTGAGGGTGCGAACGCGGCGCTGCGGGAGCAGGTGCAGGGCGACCTCGCCGTCCAGGGAGCGCTCGAGGAGCAGATCGCCGAACTGAACGCCGAGATCCTCGCCAGCCAGTCCGTCCTCCTTCCAGAGGACGGCGCCGCCGGTGCGGGGGCGACCACCCTGGGGATCCATGTCGGCACCGTCCCGGTCACCGGGCCCGGCATCGTCGTGACACTGGACGACTCGAGTGCCGGCACGGCCTCGGAACGGCTGCAGGACTTCGACCTCCAGGTGCTCGTCAACGCACTGTGGGCGTCGGGGGCCGAGGCCGTCGCCGTCGACGGGCAGCGGCTCGCCCCCTCCACCGCGATACGGAATGCCGGCGAGGCCGTGCTCGTGAACCTCACGCCCCTGTCCCCGCCGTACGTCGTGGAGGCGATCGGCGATCCCACGGACCTGCAGGTCCGCCTGGCCAGGACGCGGGCCGCGGGACACCTCGCGGTCCTGCGGGACACCTACGGGATCACGGTCGCCATCGACACCGCGGATTCGCTGGTCCTCGGCGCGGCGCCGTCGCGAGGCGTCCAGTTCGCGGAAATCCTAGGGGAGGAGCCCGATGAGACGATCTCGTGACGGTGGGGAGGAGGGACTGTGCTCGTAGCAGTGGGGCTCGTGATCGGTGTGATCCTGGGGCTCGTCGTGCAACCGACGATCCCGGCCGGGCTGCAGCCGTACCTCCCGATCGCCATTGTGGCCGCCCTGGACGCCATGTTCGGCGCCCTCCGCGCCTACCTCGACGAGGTGTTCTCCGACCGGGTGTTCATCACCTCCTTCATCTTCAACGTCCTCATCGCGGCCTTCATCGTGTTCCTCGGTGACCAGCTCGGCGTCGGGTCACAGATGACCACCGCGGTCGTCGTGGTCCTCGGCATCCGGATCTTCGCCAACGCGGCCGCCATCCGCCGGCACATCTTCAAGGCGTGACCGTGGAGCGGAGCGTGTGGGACCGGGTCCGCGTCCTGCTGCGGCCGCGGCTCAGCCGCACGCAGGTGGTGGTCGCGTTCCTGGTCGCCCTCGTGGGCTTCAGCGCGGCCACGCAGATCCAGCAGGACGAGGCGGACTCCCTCTCCAGCCTGTCGCAGACCGAACTCGTCCGCCTCCTCGACGAGATCGGCACCCGCATCGACGACCTGTCGGCGGAGCGCGACTCCCTGCGTGCCGACCTGGCCCAGCTCCGCAACGACGTCACGTCCCAGGAGGCCGCCCGCGCCGCGGCGGAGGAGCAGCTCATGGTCCGCTCGGTGCAGGCCGGGGTCGTTCCCGTGCACGGCCCCGGGATCGTGGTGACCGTAGAGGACCCCCGCGGAGCCGTGCGCGCCCAATCCCTGGTGACGCTCATCGAGGAACTCCGCAACGCCGGCGCCGAGGCCATCCAGCTGAACTCCGTGCGCATCTCGACGACCTCGTGGGTGTCCCAGACGGATGACGGGATCGAGGTCGACGGCCTGTCGACCTCGCCGCCCTACCGGGTCAGCGCGATCGGCTCGCCGGACGCCCTCTCCGTGGCGCTCGAGATGCCCGGCGGGGTACTCTCGGCCATCCGTGCGACCGGCGCGACGACCACCCTCCAGGAGCTCGACGACGTCCGCATCGAGGCGGTCCGCGTGCTGCCGGACCTCGTCCACGCGCGGGTCGTCGAACCCGACGAGGAAGGGTGATGCCGCACGCCACATGCGGGTAAAGTTGAGGAACAAGCGAAGGAGGCGATCGTGAGCGAAGCCAGCCGTGAGGGCAACACCACCCAGTTCGGCGCCATTGGCGCCGTCGGGGCCGAGCCGGATGAGTTCTCCCGTGCGTCCCTCACCCCCAGCGACCAGGAGGCCGTCGAGGCACTGCCCCCGGCCTCTGCGCTCCTGATCGTGCAGCGTGGCCCGAACATGGGTGCCAGGTTCCTCCTTGACGCCCCCCGGACGACGGCGGGCCGGCACCCGAGTTCCGACATCTTCCTGGATGACGTCACCGTCTCCCGCAAGCACGCCGAGTTCCTCGCCGAGGACGGCGGGTTCGTGGTCCGCGACGTCGGCTCGCTCAACGGCACCTACGTGAACCGGCAGCGCATCGAGTCCGTGGCGCTCAATGCGGGGGACGAGGTGCAGGTGGGCAAGTACCGTCTCACCTACCACCCCTCGCCGTCCCGGGTGCGGGAGACGGGCGAGCGTCCCCAGTGACCTCCCCACAGCCGGAGTTCCGCGAGCGGCCGCGCACCGGCTACTGGCCGTTCGACGCGTCCCAGAAGGGGACGATGACCATCGGTGCCGTGCTCGCCATCCTCCAGGCCGAGTTCCCCGCGGTGACGGTCTCCAAGCTGCGCTTCCTCGAGGACCAGGGACTGGTCGAACCCACCCGCACCGGCTCGGGCTACCGGAAGTACTCCCAGGCCGACGTCGCACGGCTGCGGTACACGCTGACGCAGCAGCGCGACCACTACCTCCCCTTGCGCGTCATCCGCGATCACCTCGCCGATCTCGATGCCGGTCGGGAGGTCGAGGAGCCGCGCACGGCACGGGTCGTCGCCCGCGAGGGCCGGTTGGTCGGTCCGATCTCCGGGTCGCGGGTCTCCGCCAGGGAACTGACCGAGCTGACGGGCGTTCCCGCCGCGGAGATCGAGGAGATGACGCGGGCCGGGCTGCTCGTGCCGGATGCGCGCGGGCGCTTCGCCTCCCAGAGCGTCGCCGTCGTGCAGGTCCTCGCCGACCTCGCGCGGCGGGGCATCGCCCCGCGCAACCTGCGCTCGATGCGGGCCAACGCCGACCACGTGGCCGGACTGGTCGACCAGGTGGTCGCCCCCACCAGGGCGCAGCGGACGTCGCTCGCCCGCGAGCGGTCCGCGGCCGAGGCGACCGAGCTGGCCGAGGCCATCGCCCGGCTCTACGCGAGCCTCATCCGGGTGGCCACCGACAACCTGGGCTGACCAACCCTCAACCTCAACATGACGGTTTGGTCTCGGTCGAACCTCTCGGCGTGTCCCACCGGCCCGGTGGCAGCGGAAGCCCTAGCGTGGCTTCTGGAGATGCCGGTATCCTGAGCTTCCGGCAACGAATGGAGTGACCGTGACACACACTGATGCGACTGCCGCCTCGTCGCGTAGTGGACAGGGAATGCTCTTTGGCGACACGCTTGCCGACATCGACGCCGCGACGGGCTACCGTGGGCCGACCGCCTGCAAGGCGGCGCAGATCACCTACCGCCAACTCGACTACTGGGCACGGACCGGCCTCGTCGAGCCGTCCGTGCGGGGTGCGAAGGGGTCCGGCTCGCAGCGTCTCTACTCGTTCCGGGACATCCTCGTTCTCAAGGTGGTGAAGCGGCTGCTCGACACCGGTGTCTCCCTGCAGCAGATCCGCCAGGCCATCACGCACCTGAAGGAGCGCGGTGTCGAGGACCTCGCCCAGATCACCCTCATGAGCGACGGCGCCTCGGTCTACGAGTGCACGAGCGCCGACGAGGTCATCGACCTCGTCCAGGGCGGGCAGGGCGTGTTCGGGATCGCCGTCGGACGGGTGTGGCGCGAGATCGAGGGCTCGCTCGCCACGCTCCCGTCCGAGCGCGCCGAGACCGAGTCCACCGTGGACGAGCTCGCCGAGCGGCGTGCCGCGAAGCGGGCCTCGAACGCCTGAGCGCCATGGCGCACGTCCACTCCCTCCTGCCCCTGTCACGATCCGACCTCGAGTTCATCTGGCTGCTGACGGCCGGCTGGGACGACGCGGATCTCCGCTCCACGCGATCCACGACGAAGCGGCTCTTCCTCCTCGACACGGTGGGGGACCCCCTCGACCGGCTCGCCCTCCAGCTGGGCGCCCAGGCGGCCGGCTTCCAGCTCCTCGACGTGCCCCGTGACCTCGACGCCGCCGGCGTCCTGGCCACCGTCGGTCCGCTGGCGGACGCGATCGCCGTCGTCGACGACTCCGGTCGGTACGACGCGCTGTACGAGCAGGGCGACGTCCCCGTGCTGACGGTGCGACGGAACGGGGGAGGGCCGCTCGAGGTGCTCGCCCACCTGTACCGCTGGTACATGGCGGGACAGCCGCTGCGGGGGCTGCGGGTCGTCTGGCGCGGCCGGTCCGAGGCCACCCTCACCGCCTGGTGCGAGGCCACCCGACAGGTGCCGTTGCAGGTCACACACGTGGGTGAGCGCGACCTCGTGTCTCCCGCACTGCTCGAGGAACTCCGCCGGGGTGCCCAGCAGGGTGAGTTCCGCCGGCTGCGCACCGCCCCGGACCACGACGTCGACGCCACCCCGCGGGCCGACGTGCGGACCCTCGCGTGCACGATCGCGGCGGTCCTGGAGTTCACGCAACCCTAGGAGGGCCCATGGCCGGTCTGCCCAACTTCTCCCTGCCCCACGGCGCCGCGCTCGTCACCGGCGCCTCGAGCGGCATCGGCCAGGCCATCGCGGTGGCGATCGCGGCGGCCGGCGCCCCCGTGGCCTGCGTCTCCCGAGGCCACGTGGACCAGCAGGAGACGCTGTCCCTCGTGGAGGCTGTCGGTGGCCGTGCGCTGGCGCTCACGGCCGACGTCACGGACCCCGACGGACTGGCCGATGCCGTCGCACGCACCGAGGCGGAACTCGGCCCGCTCGCCTACGCCGTCAACAACGCGGGCATCGGCGCCGGGGGAGGGGCCCTCGACCTGCCGCTGGAGGACTGGGAGAGGGTGTACGCCACGAACGTGACCGGGGTGTTCCTCGCCGCCCAGGCGGAGGCCCGCGCCATGGTGCCCCGCGGTGGTGGCGCCATCGTCACCATCGGGTCCATCTCGGGGCACATCGCGAACCGTGGGCTGCGCCAGGCGGTCTACAACTCCTCCAAGGCCGCCGTGTCCCACCTGACGCGCTCGCTGGCGGCGGAGTGGGCCCCGCAGGGGATCCGGGTCAACTGTGTGAGCCCGGGCTACACGCTCACGCCGATGAACGCCCGGCCGGAGGTGGCCGACGAGGTCGAGCGCTTCGCGGACGAGACCCCCATGGCCAGGCTCGCCGAGCCCATGGAGATCGCGGGGCCTGTGGTCTTCCTGCTGTCGGACGCGGCGTCGTTCTGCACGGGGGCCGATCTCGTGGTGGACGGCGGCTTCACCTGCTGGTGAGTTGCCCGCTGCCGTTGAGTTGCCCGTTGCCGTGCGTCAGTCCTCGTCGCCGGCTCGCAGGGCCTCGACGCGCGAGTAACCGGTCGAGAGGTCGGTGATCCGGACCGAGACGATCCCGTGGGGATCGATCGTGTACGTCTCCTCGACCAGCGGCCCGTCCTCCCTGCGCTCGACGGGGACCTCGCGGAGCTCGCGGCCGTCCTGGAGAGCGGGGTCGAAGGGGAAGACGACGTCCGCGAACGGCACGATGTCGCCCTGGGGCTCGCCGTGCTCGTCGACGGCGCTGTACTCCACGAAGCGGAACCACCCGACGTTGTGGGCGGCCCGGTAGCGCCGGGTCACGACGACGTCGCCGCGGGCGGAGACCTTCTCCTCGCGCGCGAGGAGGGCGTCGAAGCTGACGGTCGCGCCGCCGGACCGCTCCCGGAACACCCCGAACCCACGGGACAGTCGGTCGGTGAGCGAGAAGGCGGCGGCGTCGTCGGCGGCGATGGCGAGGCCGATGGCGGTGGAGGCGGCGGGGTAGGGGGAGCGGTGGACGCGGCGCCCGAACCGCTCGCGCAGCGCGCGGGGGACGAGGGGGAGCCCGCTCGCACCGCCCACGAGGTAGATGCCGGCGACATCCCCGAGCTCGCCGTCGCCGAGCCCGGTGACGAGCGGGCTCATCACGTCGATGGACGCCTCGACCAGGGGCGTGGCCTCGGTGTAGAACTCGGCCACGGGGACGACGACGGCGTCGCCCGCCACCTCGACGGCGATGCGGCGCGTCTGGGGCGCGAGGTGCTCCTTGGCCTCCCGGCACTCCTCGAGCAACCGCGCCCAGGCGCGCGCGCCCACCTCCGCGCGGGTGGTCTGGGCCTCGGCGAGGGCGCACTCGGCGAGCACCTCGTCGAAGTCGTCCCCACCGAGGTTGTTGACGCCCACCGAGCTGAGCACGTCGTGGCTCGTGCCGTCCACGTTCACGAGCGAGGCGTCGAAGGTGCCGCCGCCGAGGTCGTAGACGATCACGCGGGTGCGGCGCGAGTTCAGGGTGCGGCCCTGGCGGTGGGAGTACTCGAACCCCGCGGCGGACGGTTCGTTGACCATCCCCGTGACGGGGAAGCCGGCCCGGCGGAAGGCCTCGAGCGTCAGGAAGCGCTGCGGGCCGTGGGCGTGCGCGGGCACCGCGACCACCGTGGGGCCGGGCTCGAAGCCGGAGGCCACGCTCGACGTCGTCGCGAGGGCACGCAGCAGGGAGGACAGGAAGCCCGTGAGCACCTCGAGGACCGGGAAGGCGCGGCCGCCGACAAGCAGCGGTGTGATGGGTGTCACGTCCGCGGTGGCGAGGACGCGCTTGAACGACTTGAGGAGCGGGGCGCCGTCGCCCGCGGCCTCGAGGGCCTCGAAGCCGAAGAGGAGCTCGTCCCCGCGCCGGGCCACGACCGAGGGGAAGTACTCGTGCGCGTCGCCGTCGGCGTCCACGAAGCTGACGACGGGGTAGTTGCCGCGATCGACCCAGGCGACGATGGTCCGGGTGGTGCCGAAGTCAACTCCGAGATGCAT
>ERZ1645187.1148-NODE-1148-length-24746-cov-17.891134_pt1 | contig 24746 bp, 24 predicted proteins | sample MGYA00575352_ERZ1645187 | MGnify/ENA primary metagenome ERZ1645187 (study PRJEB40837, sample SAMN11349314) | freshwater sediment metagenome | isolation source: river sediment | host: Sediment | place: India: Wazaribad , New Delhi | collected 2017-02-21 ...
TCTGGGCGCGGCCGAGGATGAGGGCGTGGACGTCGTGGGTGCCCTCGTAGGTGTTGACCGTCTCGAGGTTCGCCGCGTGGCGCATCACGGCATATTCGATCTGAATGCCGTTGCCGCCGTGCATGTCGCGCGCCATCCGGGCGATGTCGAGCGCCTTGCCGCAGTTGTTGCGCTTGATGATCGAGATCATCTCCGGCGCCATCCGACCCTCGTCGAACAGACGCCCGACCCGGAGCGCCGCCTGCAGCCCCAGCGCGATCTCGGTCTGCATGTCGGCGAGCTTCTTCTGATAGAGCTGCGTCGCGGCGAGCGGCCGGCCGAACTGCTTGCGGTCGAGGCCGTATTGCCGCGCCCGCGTCCAGCAGTCCTCCGCCGCCCCCATCACGCCCCAGGCGATGCCGTAGCGGGCGCGGTTCAAGCAGCCGAACGGACCCTTGAGGCCGGAGACGTGCGGCAACAGCGCGCTCTCCGGCACCTCGACGCCGTCCATCACGATCTCGCCGGTGATCGAGGCGCGAAGCGAGAGCTTGCCGCCGATCTTCGGCGCCGAAAGCCCCTTCATGCCCTTCTCCAGCACGAAGCCGCGGATCTCGCCGCCGTGCGCCGCCGACTTGGCCCACACCACGAAGACGTCGGCGATCGGCGAATTGGAGATCCACATCTTGGTGCCCGTCAGGCGATAGCCGCCGTCGATCGCCTCGGCGCGGGTCTTCATACCGGCGGGGTCGGAGCCGGCGTCGGGTTCGGTCAGGCCGAAGCAGCCGACGAACTCGCCGGTGGCGAGCTTCGGCAGATATTTCATCTTCTGCTCTTCCGAGCCGTAGGCCTCGATCGGGAACATCACCAGCGAGGACTGCACGCTCATCATCGAGCGATAGCCACTGTCGACCCGCTCGACCTCGCGGGCGACCAGCCCGTAGGAGACGTAACCGGCGCCGGCACCGCCGTATTTTTCGTCGACGGTGACGCCGAGCAGGCCGAGAGCGCCCATTTCCTCGAAGATGGCGCGGTCGGTCTTCTCTTCGAGATAGGCCTCGACGATGCGCGGCGCCAACTTCTCCTGGGCATAGGCCCGGGCGGTGTCGGCGATCAGCCGCTCGTCCTCGCTCAGCTGATCGACGAGGTGGAACGGGTCTTCCCACTTGAACGGGGCGATGGCGGTCTTCGAGGCTGCGGACATGGGGCGTCTCCCGGTGATTGCGTCGGTTCTGGACGGGCCGTCGGTGCTCCGGGCAGGTCGCGTCGGAGCCGCGCTTGACAACGAGATACGAATGAATGACTGTTCAGTCAATAAAGAACGACGCCCTCGTCGCTCGTCCGTCGCCCCGGCTCGCCGCGCTCTCCGACCGCCTGTCCCACCCGGGGTGCGGCCTCGGACCCGCGGCCGATCCCGGCGGCCGGGCGCCGACGCGACGTCGCCCGAACCGGGAGGAACACCCCTTGTCCGCAGCCCACCTCCGGGCGGGACGCTCTTCGTTCGGTCGCGGACCGCGGTCTGCGGCGACAGGGAGGCGCCCGTGCTGATCAATGCTCTCAACGGCCTCGTCTGGGGCAGCCTGCTGTTCGTGCTGTCGACCGGTCTGGTGCTGGTCTACGGCCTGCGCCGGGTGGTCAACTTCGCCCATGGCGCGCTCTACATGCTCGGCGCCTACATCGGCTGGGCGGCGGCCACGCAATTCGGCTTTCTCGTCGGCGTCGCGGCCGCCGGTCTCGGACTGGCGATCGTCGGCATCGCGCTCGATCTGGCGATCTTCGGCCGGCTCGGCGGACGTCATCCGCTGATCACCGTCATCGTCACCTTCGGCGTGCTGCTGATCCTCGAGGACGTGGTGCGCTCGGTGTGGGGGACGCGGTCCTATGCCATCGATCCGCCCGAGGTTCTCGCCGGCGTCGTCGATCTCTTCGGCGCCCCCTTCCCGGTCTATCGCCTGTTCATCGTCGCCGCCTCGGCGGGAATGGCCGCCGCGCTCGCCGGCTGGCTGCGCTTCTCGCGCACCGGCCTCTTCGTCCGCGCCGCCAGCCACGACGCCTCGGTCGCCGCGATGTGCGGCGTGCGCACCGCGGCGATCGGACCGATGGTGGTCGGGCTCGGCGCCGCCTTCGCCGGCATGTCGGGCATCGTCGCCGCCCCCTTCCTGTCGATCAATCCGTCGATGGGCTCGGAGATCCTGGTGCTGTCCTTCGTCGTGTCGGTGATCGGCGGCCTCGGCAGCTTCTGGGGCGCCTTCGTCTCGGCGATGCTGCTCGGCCAGGTCCAGGCCTTCGGCACGGTGTGGCTGCCGGAACTGGCGGCGCTGCTCCCCTTCCTCCTGATGGCCTTCGTGCTGGTGTTCCGGCCGCAGGGCATCGCCGGAACCGAGGGGTGAGCCGATGACCGCGTCCCTGTCCCTTCGGCGCTTCCTCCCCGATCGCGCCACGCTGATCGCAACCGCTCTCGCCGCGACGGCGGTATGGACCACCGCCGGCTTCGCCCCGCGCGTCGTCGTCGCCCTGCTCACCCAGGCGCTGATCGTGTCCTTCCTCGCCCTCGGCGTCGGCGTGCTGATCCGCCTGTCCGGCCTCGTCACCTTCGGCCATGCCGCGCCCTTCGGCCTCGGCGCCTACGGGGCGGCCTGGGCGCTCGGCCCAGCGGCGCCTTTCGCGCCCGAGATCGGGCTCGTCGCGGTCGTCCTCGGCGTCGGCGTTCTCTTCTGGGCGATCGGTCTCGTCGTCGGCCGGGTCGAGGGCATCGCCTTCGGCATGCTGACGCTGGCGCTCGGTCAGGCGGTCCATGTCGCCGCCGGCAAGTTCCGCCATCTGACCGGCGGCTCCGACGGCCTCATCGTCGACCTGCCGCGCCACCTCTACGGCGCGCGCACCGATGCGTTGCAGACCCCCTTCGGCATGCTGGTGATCGCCGCCGTCGTCCTCGCCGTGGTGCTGTTCGGGCTGCGCAGCTTCGAGCGCACCCGCGCCGGCCGCCTCGCCGTCGCCATCCGCGAGAACGAGGAGCGCGTCCGCTTCCTCGGCTATCGCACCCGCGCCCTGAAGGCCCTGGTCTTCGCCCTGTCGGCGGCGATCCCGGCGCTCGGCGGCGTGCTGTTCACCCTGCATCAGGGCTTCGTCAGCCCGGAGGTCCTGACCTGGGGCTTCTCCGGCCATGCCCTGATCATGGCGATCCTCGGCGGCACCGTCGCGCTGTGGGGACCGATCGCCGGGGCGCTCGCCTTCTTCGTCCTGCGCGAGGAACTGGGCGGCATCACCACCCATTGGCTCGCCATCCTCGGCACGACGCTGATCGTCGTCACCGTGGTGTGGCCGTCCGGCCTCGCCGGCGCCGCCGCCGCCCTGGCGCGTCGTCTCGGCCGCCGGGTCGGAGAAGGGGGGACGGCATGAGCGCGATCTTCCGTTGCGAGGGGCTCGGCAAACAGTACGGCGGTGTCGTCGCGCTGCAGGGCGTCGACCTCGAACTCGAGCGTGGCCGCGTCCACGGCCTGATCGGCCCGAACGGTGCCGGCAAGTCGACCTTCATCGACGTCGCCTCGGGGCGTTCGCAGGGGCACGGCCGCGTCTTCTTCGACGGCCGCGACGTCACCGCGGTGGCGCCGGGCGAGCGGCGGCGCATGGGGATCTCGCGGTCGTTCCAGAAGACCTCGATCTTCCCGGCCCTGACCATCCGCGATCAGCTCGACCTCGCCGCCCACGGTGCCGGCGGCGGCGACGCCACCGAGATCGCCGGGATGCTCGGCCTCGCCGACGTGCTCGACCGCCGCGCCGAGGAGGTCAGCTACGGCCAGCAGCGCCTCGTCGATCTCGCCCTGGCGCTGGTCGGCGACCCCAAGGTGCTGCTGCTCGACGAACCGGCCGCCGGCCTGTCGGTCGCCGAGAGCCAGGCGCTGGCCGGCCATCTCGAGGAGATCGCGGCGCGGTGGAACGTCGCCGTCCTGCTGGTCGAACACGACATGGACGTCGTCTTCCGCATCTGCCACGTCCTCACCGTGCTCGCCTCGGGACGTTTCCTCGTCTCCGGCCCGCCGTCCGAGATCCGCAGCGATCCCGCCGTCGTTCGCGCCTATTTCGGGAGCACCGCATGACCGCCCTTCTCGAACTCGAGCGGGTCGAGGCGCGATACGGCGCGGCCCGCATCCTCAACGGCGTCGATCTCGCCATCGAACCGGGCGAGCGCGTCGCCCTGCTCGGCCGCAACGGGGTCGGCAAGACGACGGTCGTCAACACGCTGCTCGCCGCGGCGACGCTGTCGGGCGGCGAGATCCGGGTCAAGGGCGAGCGGCTGAGCCGGATCGCCGGCCACACCGCGGCGACCCACGGCATCGCCGTCGTCCCCCAGGGCCGCAAGATCCTGCCCAATCTCTCCATCGAGGAGAACCTGAAGCTCGGGGCGGCGCTGCGCCGGCCGGGGCCGTGGACCCTCGATGCCGTCTATCGCCTGTTCCCGATCCTCGCCGAGCGGCGCAGGACCTCGGGCACCGCGCTCTCCGGCGGTCAGCAGCAGATGCTGGCGATCGGGCGCGCCCTGATGCTCAACCCGGAGCTGGTCATCCTCGACGAGCCGAGCGAGGGCCTCGCCCCGGTCATCGTCGACGAGCTCGGCCGCATCCTCAAGGATCTCGCCGCCACCGGCGTCGCCATCCTGCTCATCGAACAGCACCTGCGCCTCGTCCGCGACATCGCGGAACGGTTCTGGGTGCTCTCCAAGGGCGCCGTCTCCGACCAGGGCCGCATGGCCGAGGTCGATCTCGAACGGCTCCAGGCCAGCATCATGCACTGAAAGAAAAAACAGGGAGGAACTCGCATGCCGCTGAACAAGTCCGCCGTCCTCGGCCTCGTCGCCGCGCTTCTCGCCTCGACCGCCGCATTCGCCGAGCCCGAGCCGCTGCGCATCGGCGTGCCGACGACCCGCTCCGGCGCCTATGCGCTGCTCGGCGATCAGGTGGTGCGCGCCGTCGAATTCGCCGTCGCCGAGGTCAATGCCAAGGGCGGCGTCGACGGCCGCAAGGTCGAATTCCGCGTCGCCGACGACGAGGCGAGCCCCGACGCCGGCCGCCGCGCCGGCGAGAAGCTGGCGAGCGAAGGCTATCGCATTCTCGCCGGCACCGTGTCCTCGGCGGTCGGCCTCGCCATGTCGACCCAGCTCGAGCGCTGGGACGCCATGTACGTCTCGACCATCAACAAGAGCCCGAAGATCACCGGCGACGCCTGCAAGCCGCGGATGTTCCGCACCAACCATTCCGACGACATGGACATCGCCATCGTCGGGCCGTGGCTGAAGGACCAGCCGCAGAAGACCTGGGGCATCATCGCCGCCGACTACCTGTGGGGGCGCGGCTCGGGCTCGGCCTTCAAGGCGACCGCCGAGGGCCTCGGCCGTTCGGTCAAGGTCGAGGTGTTCCCGCCGGTCGGTACCACCGACTACGCGCCCTACATCACGCAGCTGCGCGATTCGGGCGCCGAAGGCGTCTGGGTGGCGCTCGCCGGTGGCGACGCCATCAACTTCATCAAACAGGCCAAGCAGTTCGGCCTCACCGACAAGATGGTGATGTTCGGCCACAACGTCGTCTCGCCGTCGACGGCCAAGGCGGTCGCCAAGGAGATGGTCGGCATCTGGGGCAACATGGGCTATGCCGCGGCGATCGACACCGCCGAGAACAAGGCCTTCGTCGCCGCCTGGAAGGCCAAGTACGACGCCGAGCCGACCGACTACGAGGGCGAGACCTACGCCGGGATGCAGGTGATCTTCGCCGCCGTCACCAAGGCGAAGAGCGTGGCACCGGCCGACGTCTCCAAGGCGCTCGAGGGACTGACCACCACGACGCCCTTCGGGGCGGTGACCATGCGCGCCGCCGATCATCAGCTCGAGGTGCCGAACTACCTCGGCCGCGTCGTCGACAAGGCCGGCGCCTTCCCGATCGTCGTCGAACGCACCTTCGAGGCGAAGGCGGCGACGCCGGTCAATCCGGCCTGCAAGATGTGAGACCGCGTCGCGGGCCGCCGAGCGTTCGCGCGGTGGCGGCCCTCGACCCCGCAACCCCTTCCGTTGCATCCTGCCGCCGTCGTCTGCGAGGCCGCAGGCGACGGCGCCAGACCCGCCGACCCGACCGGGCCGGCCGCAACCCGACGGACCGCCTGCATGAAGCCCAACGTCACCTCCGTCGTCGAAGATCCCGACCTCGTCGAAAAGCGTCGCGCCCAGATCGTGACCGCCGCGACCGAGCTCTTCGCCGATCAGGGATTTCATCGCACCACGGTCAAGGACATCGCCAAGAAGGCCGGGGTCAGCCCGGGGCTCGTCTATCTCTACGTGCGCGAGAAGGAGGACGTGCTGCTCCTCGTGCTGCTCGAGGTGTTCCGCGTCCAGGCCGAAGACCTGCCGAAGGCGCTCGACGGCATCGACGATCCGCTGGCGCGGGTGGTGGCGGTGATCGAGGCCCTGGTGCGCGCCGTCGACCGCGCCCGGGCCGCCGTCGTCCTCGCCCAGCGCTCGACCGCGACGCTGACGCCGGAGCGCCGCCTCCTGGTTCGCGAACGCGAACGCGAGATCGCCGATCTCGTCGCCGCCGTCCTGGTCGATGCCATGAAGGCCCGGCTGGTCCGCCGCATCGACGTCGACGTCGCCACCCACCAGATCGTGACGATCGCGCAAGGCTGGGCACTGCGCAGCTGGCACTTCAAGGGCCGCATCGCCCTCGACGCCTGGCTCGCCTCGACCCTCGACATCCTGATCACCGGCCTCGCCACGCCCGAGGGCCTCGAGCGTTGGGCGGCACTGCGCGCCGACAACGAGGCGAAGCCGTGAACCGCACGATCGCCCCACCGCTCCGCTGATCGCCCATCGAACACGCCGCGCCGTTCGGCCGACGCCTCGCGAGGAGACCGCCATGCGCGACCCCGATACTCCCGATTTCGTTCTCGGCATCGTCGGTGCCGGCATCATGGGTCGCGGCATCGCCCAGATCGCCGCCGAAGCCGGGCTGCACGTCCTCTTCGCCGACGCCCGCCGCGAGGCCGTCGCCGAGGCGGTCGCCGCCACCGCGGCGATGATCCGCCGCGGCGCCGAGAAGGGCCGGCTGACCGCCGCCGCCGCCGAAGCCGCCGTCGCCCGCCTGATCGCCACCGACGCCGGCCCCGAGGCCGGTTGGGCCGCCTTCGCCGCCTGCGATCTGGTGATCGAGGCGGTGGTCGAGCGCATGGAGGTCAAGCACGCCGTGCTCGCCGGGCTCGAAGGCGTCGTCCGCGACGACTGCGTGATCGCCACCAACACCTCGTCCTTGTCGGTGACCGGCTTCGCCGGCGCCGCCCGCCGCCCCGAACGCGTCGCCGGCTTCCATTTCTTCAATCCGGTGCCGCTGATGAAGGTGGTCGAGGTGATCGGCGGCGTCCTGACCGATCCCGCCGTCGTCGACGGCCTCGCCCGCCTCGCCGCCCGCATGGGCCACCGCGCGGTGGTCGCCACCGACACGCCCGGCTTCCTGGTCAACCACGCCGGTCGCGGCTACGGCACCGAGGCGCTGCGCATCGTCCAGGAGGGCGTCGCCGATTTCGCCACCGTCGATCGGATCATGACCGAGGCGGCCGGCTTCCGCATGGGGCCGTTCGAACTGTTCGATCTGACCGGTCTCGATGTGTCGCAGACGGTGATGGAGTCGATCTATCACCAATATTACGAAGAGCCGCGCTATCGCCCGTCGCCGATCGGCGCCCAGCGCCGCACCGCCGGCCTCTGGGGCCGCAAGACCGGACGCGGCTTCTATTCCTATCCCGACGGACGCCAGCAGCGCCCGGCCGAGCCGCCGGTGCCGGCGGCCGACGTCACGGCGCGGCCGGTGTGGATCGCCGCCGACGAGCCGGAGACCGCCGCAGCCCTCGCGGCGATCGTCGGTGCCGCCGGCGCCGTGCTCGAAACCGGCGATCGCCCGTCGGCGACGGCGCTGATCCTCGTCGCCCCGCTCGGCGAGGACGCGACTGCGGCCGCGGTGCGCCTCGCCGTCGACGCCCGCCGCACCGTGGCGATCGACCCGGTGACGCCGCTCGACCGCCGCCGCACGCTGATGACCACGCCGCTGACCGATCCGGCCGTCCGCGACGCCGCCCATGCGCTTCTCGCCGCCGACGGAACCGCGGTGAGCGTGGTGCGCGACAGCGTCGGCCTCGTCGCCCAACGCATCCTGGCGGCGATCGTCAACATCGGCTGCGACATCGCCCAGCAGCGCGTCGCCTCGCCGGCCGACGTCGATGCCGCCGTCGAACTGGGCCTGGGTTATCCGCGCGGCCCCCTGACCCTCGGCGACCACCTCGGACCGCGGCGAGTGCTGCGCATTCTCGACGGCCTCCTCGCCCATACCGGCGATCCGCGTTGGCGTCCGAGCCCGTGGCTGAAGCGGCGGGCGTTGCTCGGCGTCTCCCTGACGACGCCCGATTGAGGTATGAAGCCGGCCCGTCGTGAAATGTCGAGATCTCCACCGATGACCGATCCCTCGCCGCCGCCGCTCCCCATCGTCGACACCCTGGTCGAGACGGCGGGCGGGCGCATCTTCACCCGCCGCTGGGGCGATCTCGCCGCGGCGCCGCCGGTGATCCTGTTCCACGATTCGCTCGGATCGGTCGATCTGTGGCGCGGCTTTCCGGCGGTGTTGGCCGCCCGTCTCGGCCGAGCCGTCGTCGCCTACGATCGGTTGGGGTTCGGCCGCTCCGATCGGCGCATCGCCCCTCCGGGACACGACTTCGTCGCCGATGAGGCTCGCGTGGCGATCCCGGCCCTGCGCAGCGCCCTCGGCATCGATCGGATGATCCTCCTCGGCCACAGCGTCGGCGGCGGCATGGCGACCATGACCGCGGCGGCGCATCCCGAGGCGACCCTCGGCCTCGTCACCATCGCCGCTCAGGCCTTCGTCGAAGACCGCACCCTGGCCGGTATTCGCGTCGCGAAGGCGAGCTTCGCCGAGCCGGACCAGTTCGCGCGCGTCGCCCGCCTGCACGGCGACAAGGCGCGCTGGGTGCTCGATGCCTGGATCGAGACCTGGCTCGACCCCGCCTTCGCCGGTTGGACCCTCGATGCGGCACTGCGCGGCCTGCGCTGTCCGGTGCTGGCGCTGCACGGCGATCGCGACGAATACGGCTCGAAGGCCCATCCCGAACGCATCGCCGCCCTCGCCCCGACCCCCGGTCGCGTCGTCCTCCTGACCGACTGCGGCCACGTCCCGCACCGCGAGCAGGAAGCGCGGGTGCTCGACGAGATCGCCCCCTTCGTCGCGACGCTCGCCTGAACCGCGACCGGCGCGCCGCCGGCGGCCTCGCGACCGAAGGTGCCATGGACGGCGCGGCCGGCCTCCCCTAGAGTTCGGCCCGTCCGCCGACCGAGGACGACGCCCGTGACCATCGATCCGCCCGCCGACCTGCCGCTCCTCGCCGCCGTCCTCTACGACGGCGACGTCGAGATCGAACCGGTCCTCGCCGCCGTCCGCGATCGCCTCGCCGCGAACGGCCGGCTGCGCCTGGGCGGCGTCCTGCCGCGCGACGGCGACCTCCTCGCCAACGGCCGCCGCGCCATGCTGCTCGAGGACATCGTCTCCGGCGACGCCATCGACATCTCGCAGGATCTCGGCGCCGGCGCCGACAGCTGCATCCTCGACGTCGACGGCCTCACCCGCGCCCGCATGGCCGTCGCCGCCGCGGTCGAGGCCGGCGTCGACCTCGTCTTCGTCGGCAAGTTCGCCAAACAGGAGATCGCCGGCCACGGCATCCGCGAGGAGATCGCTCAGGCGATGGCCGCCGGCATCGCCACCCTGGTCGTGCTGCGCGCCGAACGCCTCGTCGACTGGCGCACCTTCGCCGGCGACGACTTCTGCGCCCTGCCCGCCGATGTCGAAGCGATCGTCGCCTGGGCCGAGGCGGTCGCCGATCGCCGTCCCGACCCGACGCCCTGACCGCGCACCCCGACCCGATTCCTGCGCCGTTTTCCGCCCAAAGCACGAAACCACGTCGCCGCGACGGTGCTATGGTGCGAATGTCGTTGCGCTCGCCGCGACGCAACGTTCGCCGTGCGAGGTCGCCACCGGAGCCGACCCCGCCGACGAAGCGCCGACGGAGGCGGCCACGCCGAGGGAGAGCCGATGGAATTCGCCGCCGTCCTCACCGCCGGGTGGGATCTCGTCCGCGGAGCGACACCCGGCTTCTGGCCGATCGTCGCCCTGTCGCTGCGCGTCACCCTGACCGCCGTGGGTCTGGCCGCCCTCCTCGGCCTGCCGCTCGGGGCGCTCGTCGCCGTCGTCCGCTTTCCCGGCCGGGGCGCCGTCGTCGTCCTCGTCAACACCCTGATGGGCCTGCCGCCGGTCGTCGCCGGCCTCGTCGTCTATCTCGTCTTCTCCCGCTCCGGCCCGCTCGGCACCCTCGGCTGGCTGTTCACCCCGACGGTGATGATCGTCGCCCAGACCGTGCTGGTCCTGCCGATCGTCGTCGCACTGACCCGCCAGGTCGTCGAGGACCTGTGGCGCGAATATGCCGAGCACCTGCGCTCGCTCGATCTCGCCGGCATCGCCGCCGTGCCGACGCTCCTGTGGGATGCCCGCTTCTCGCTCGCCACCGTGCTGCTCGCCGGCTTCGGCCGTGCCTCGGCGGAAGTCGGGGCCGTGCTGATCGTCGGCGGCAACATCGCCGGCCACACCCGCACCATGACCACCGCCATCGCTCTCGAGACCTCCAAGGGCGACCTGCCGCTCGCCCTCGCCCTCGGCGGCGTGCTGATCCTGCTCACCTTCGCCGTCAACGCCGTCGCCTGGACGGCCGGTCGCTTCGGCGCCCGCTTCGCCGCCCACACCCCCGGATGACCCCGATGCGCGCCGCCGCCTCGATCCTGCCTCTCGCCTTCGACCGCGTCGACCTCGCCGTCGACGGACGCCGTCTGGTCGCCGACCTGTCCTTCGCCCTCGCCGCCCACGGCACCACCGTGCTGCTCGGCCCCAACGGCGCCGGCAAGTCGGTGCTGCTGCGCCTCGCCCACGGCCTGCTCGCCCCCACCGCCGGCGCCGTGCGCTGGGGCGGCGACGGCGGCCGCATCGCCGGCACCAAGCGCCACGCCATGGTCTTCCAGAAGCCGGTGATGCTCGCCCGCTCCGCCCGCGCCAACCTCACTCATGCGCTGGCCGCCGCCGGTCTCGGCTGGTCGGCCCGCCGCGCCCGCGCCGACGCCGCGCTGGCCCGCTTCGATCTCGGCGCCCTCGCCGAGCGCCCGGCCCGCCTCCTGTCCGGCGGCGAACAGCAGCGCCTCGCCATCGCCCGCGCCTGGGCCCTCGATCCCGAGGTCCTGTTCCTCGACGAACCGACCTCGCAGCTCGACCCCCACGTCACCCGCGTCATCGAGGAGATGCTGCGCGGCCTCGCCGCCGAAGGCCGCACCCTGGTGATGGCCACCCACGATCTCGGTCAGGCCCGCCGCCTCGCCGATCGCATCCTGTTCCTCGCCGCCGGCCGTCTCGTCGAAGACGCCCCGGCCGCCGCCTTCTTCCATGAACCGTCGTCGCGGGAGGCCGTCGCCTTTCTCGCCGGCGATCTCGTCGTCTGACCGCAGGAGTTGCCGATGATCCGCCTCGCCCGCCGCAGCCTTCTCGCCGCCGCCGTTCTCGGCGCCCTCGTCCCCGCCGCCCTCGCCCAGTCGGCGCCGGAGAAGACCACCATCGTCGTCGCCTCCACCACCTCGACCCAGGATTCCGGCCTCTTCGGCCACATCCTGCCGCTGTTCACCGCCGAGACCGGCATCGAGGTCAAGGTGATCGCCCAGGGCACCGGTCAGGCCCTCGACACCGGCCGCCGCGGCGATGCCGACGTCGTCTTCGTCCACGCCAAGGCGGCCGAGGAAAAGTTCGTCGCCGAAGGCTTCGCCGACAAGCGCCTGCCGGTGATGTACAACGACTTCGTGCTGATCGGCCCCAAGGCCGACCCGGCCGGCATCCGCGGCACGACCGACATCGCCGCCGCCCTGCGCGCCGTCCACGACAAGGCCGCCCCCTTCGTCTCGCGCGGCGACCGCTCCGGCACCCATCAGGCCGAACTCGCCCTGTGGAAGACCGCCGGCGTCGACCTCGACCGATCGAAGGGCGACTGGTATCGCGAGATCGGCCAGGGCATGGGCGCGGCGCTGAACACCGCCTCGGCGATGAACGCCTACGTGCTGGCCGACCGCGGCACCTGGATCGGCTTCAAGAACCGCGGCGATCTCGACGTCGTGGTGGCCGGCGACAAACGCCTGTTCAACCAATATGGCGTCATGCTGGTCTCCCCGACCAGGCACCCCCATGTGAAGGCCGCCGCCGGCCAGGCCTTCGTCGACTGGCTCGTCGGCCCGAAGGGCCAGGCCGCCATCGCCGGCTACAGGATCGGTGGCGAGCAGCTGTTCTTCCCCAATGCCGGCCAGCCCGGCGCCTGACCCGACCCCGACCCAGATCGAACGACGACGAGAGACGAGATCCATGGCGCAGTTGACCGACGACGTCTTCGCCTTTGCCGGCGGCCTGATGCCCATCGAACAGGCCCTCGCCCTGGTGGCGGCGCGCATTCCCCCGATCGACCGCATCGAGGCGGTCCCCCTGCGCGCCGCCGACGGCCGCGTCCTCGCCGCCGATCTCTTCGCCCCCGTCGATCTGCCGGCCTTCGACAATTCCGCCGTCGACGGCTGGGCCGTCGCCCATGCCGACCTCACCCCCGGTGCGGCGACGATCCTGCCCGTCGCCGGCCGCCTCGCCGCCGGTCACGGTGCCGGCCATGTCGCCGCCGCCGGCACCGTCACCCGCATCTTCACCGGCGCGCCGATGCCGGCCGGCTGCGACACCGTCTTCATGCAGGAGGATGTCGCCGTCCTCGACGACGGCCGCGTCTCGCTGCCGCCCGGCCTGAAGAAGGGCGCCAACGCCCGCCCGCGCGGCGAGGACATCGCCACCGGCACCCTGGCGCTTCCCGCCGGCCGCCGTCTCGACCCGCGCGACCTCGCCCTCGCCGCCGCCCTCGGCGTCGCCACCCTGGAGGTCCGGGCGCGGACGCGCGTCGCCGTCTTCTCCACCGGAGACGAGATCCTCGAGCCCGGGACCCCGCTCGCCCCCGCCTCGCTCTACGATTCCAACCGTTTCTCGCTGATGGCGCTGGTCGCCCGCGCCGGCTGCGCCGTCACCGATCTCGGCATCCTGAAGGACGACCCGACCGAGACCGCCGAGCGCCTGATCGCCGCCGCCGCCGATCACGACCTCGTCGTCACCTCCGGCGGGGTCTCGACCGGCGAGGAGGACCACGTCCGCGCCACCCTCGCCGGCCACGGCTCGCTGGTCTTCTGGCGCCTCGCCATCAAGCCCGGCCGCCCCGTCGCCATGGGTCTGATCGACGGCACCCCGCTGGTCGGTCTGCCCGGCAACCCGGTCGCCGTCTTCGTCACCTGGGCCCACGTCCTGCGCCCGCTGCTCGCCGCCCTCGCCGGCACCGCCGTCGCCCCGATCCGCACCCGCACCGTCACCGCCGCCTTCGCCTACGCCAAGAAGGCCGGCCGCCGCGAATACGTCCGCGTCTCCCTCGCCACCCGCGACGGCGTCACCGTCGCCGAGAAATACCCGATCGACGGTGCCGGCGTCGTCACCTCGCTGACCCGCACCGACGGCCTCGTCGAACTCGGCGAGGACGTCACCGCCGTCGCCCCCGGCGATCCGGTCACCTTCATGGACCACCGCGATCTGGTCTGACGGGCGCTGCGAGCCGCGGTTGCCACAGCCGCGGCTCGCAATTGGTCGAACTTCTGCCGCGCGCCGCGCCGTGCGATAAGGCCTCGACGACGTCACCGTCGTGAACGAGGCGGCCCGGAGCCATGTGCCACCGGGCCCGATCATCCCCTGGGGCCGCCCATGCCGCGCGCCGTCGACCTGTTCGAGGGACCGATCCCCGAACTCGATCGCTTTGCCGACCACCGCGACACCAAACGGTGCCTCGTGGAGCTGACCGAAGCCTTCGGCATCAAACACGCCACCTATCTGTCGGCCACCGGCGGCGCCGCGGTCGACGAAGGCATCCACCTGACCACCACCTACGGCCAGGACTGGATCGGCCGCTACATCGACTGCGGCTACGAGGCCATCGATCCGGTCATCGCTCTCGCCCGCAAGCGCCTGCTGCCGCTCGACTGGAGCAGCATCGACACCTCCGCCCGCACCGTCCGCAACTTCTTCGGCGAGGCGCACGAGCACGGCGTCGGCAACCACGGCCTGTCGATCCCGATCCGCGGTCCCGCCCGCGCCTCGGCGCTGTTTTCGATCACCACCGACTGCAACGACGACGATTGGGCCGAGTTCCGCCGCGAGATCCTGCCGCGCTTCCAGATCGTCGGCTACGAGTTCCACAAGGCGGTCGTGGAGATGGAGGCGGGGACCGCTCCTGCCGTAGCGGAATTGACCAATCGTGAAAGAGAAATCCTGCGCTGGGCAGCCGAAGGCAAGACCAGCTGGGAAACCGGTATGATCCTCGGCATCGCCGAACGTACCGTGACCTTCCACATGCTCGGAGCGATTGAACGCCTCGGTTGTGTCAACAAAACACATGCGGTTGCAAAAGCAATACGACTCGGTTTGATCTGATCGTCAACCTGCCAGTTCCGACAGGTGTCCATCCCACCGAAAACTCTACGGTGCCGTTCCGTGCTCTTCTCACGAGACATGGAGGCTGCCGTGATCCACATCGTCGATCCGACGGGCTATGCCGAACATCGCGACCTGCTCGATCAGATGTTCGTGCTGCGCGCCGCCCATTTCCACACCCGGCGCAACTGGCGCGTCATCGTCCGCGACGGCCGCGAGATGGACGTCTTCGACGACCTCGGGCCCGTCTACGTCGTCAACGCCGACGAGAACGGTCGGGTGCGCGGCTCGCTGCGCCTGCTGCCCACCACCGGTCCGCACATGCTCGCCGACGTCTTCCCCGACATCATGGACGGCGAGGCGATCGTTCGCCATCCGCTGATCTGGGAATCGTCGCGCTTCAACGTCGACACCAAGGCGGTCGACGGCTGGAGCCGCCAGTCGATCAACACCGCCACCGGCGAGCTGCTCGCCGGCCTCTTCGAGGCGGCCGAACTGATCGGTCTGCGCCAGATCGTCTCGGTCTACGACGTCGCCGTCGCCCGCATTCTCGCCCGCGCCGGCTGCGACATCACCCCGCTCGGCAAGAAGATCCACCCCGACGGTCTGGCGACCGTCGCCGGTCTCTTCGCCGTCGGCCCCGAGGTCACGGCGGAACTGCGCGCACGCGCCGGCCTGATGGGCTCGGTCCTGGCGAAGGAGTCCGCCCTGCGTCTCAGCGCCTGAGGCTGCGATGAGTGCCGTCGACGACATCCTCGACCTCGCCGGGCGGATCGAAGATCTCGCTCGCGCCGCCGGTCTCGACGACCTCGTCGCCCTCGCCGACGCGATGGTGACGGCGGCGGTCCGGCTGCGCGAGGAAGACCGCCCGCCCGCCGATCCGCCGCCGGCTCACCAGTCGACGACGTAGTCGGCGAGCGACAGGTCGACCGCACGCTTGACCCGCAGATACTCGGCGACTTCGCGTTGCCAGACGTAGTCCTGCGGGTCGACGTGTTTGAAGACACTGCGTCGCCGCGCCGTCTCCGCCGTCTCCTTCTTCTTCAGCGAAGCGGCGTCGTAGACCGCGCGATCGAGCGGCGGCGCCCCGGCCTCGCGCGCCTCGTCCCACAGGGCGATCGGGCTGGTGTGGCTCCATTCCACCGCGATCAGCCCGTCGATGCGCATGATCAGCGCCGCCTGCCCCGGCAACAGCGGGCTGCGTCCGTCGAACCGCGCGAAGGCGACGTCGCCGAACAGCCGCCGCGCCGTCTCCGCCCCGACCGGATCGAGCACCACCACCGCCTCCTCGATCAGGTCCTTGTCGAGCAGCGCCGTCCAGAACGCCCGGCGATAGCGCCAGTGCGGATCGGGCGCCACCGCATCGACCACGTCGAAGAACTGCCGCAGCGTGAAGCCGGTCAGCCAACGCCGCACCACCGCCTCCGCCGCGGCGCAGTCGTTCCACCGCATCGGCTCGACCCGCGGATCGCCGAGCAGCCGCAGCACCAGATCGAGATGCGCCTCGCGCACCGCCCGCGGCGGATCGACCGCCGCATGGGGCGCCAGCAGCGCCGTCACCGCCGCCGCGCGCAGCTCCTCGAACCGCGGCCGCCCGCCCTCGTCGAACGCCCAGCGCTCGAGGAGCGCCAGCCGCGCCCCCGCATCCTCCGGCGCCTCGGTCGCCGCATGCGCCGCAAACCCCGCCCGAAAGGCGGCCCGCCGCAGTCCGACCAGCGCCTCCGGCCGCTCGAACCCGGCCCGCCGCAGCACCTCGTCCGGCGTGTCGCCGGCCACCACCGCCTCGCCCGCGATCGCCGCCGGCCCCTTTGCCGGATCGAACAGCCCCAGCCGCGCCGCCGCACCCGCCCACGGCTCGCCGAGCCCGTCGCACCGCGCCGCGAGGAAATCGGCGACCGCCGCGATCCCCGGCCGCCCCGCCTCGAAGGCGCCGGCCCAGGCCTCGGCCAGGGCGGCGAGCGACCGCCGCCGTCCCGACGACGCCAGCACGCCGAGCGCCGCCTCGAGCCGCCCCGGCCGATCGGCGAGCGGCAGGGCTCCTTCCCACAGACACCACGGCAGCAGGCGCCGATCGCGCCGCCCGATCGCCGCCCCCTCGGCCAGCGCCGCATCGAGCCGCCGCGCCACCGCGTCGATCTCCTCGACCGGCGCCGCCTGGTCGGCCTTGCGGGTGCAGCTCTCCGCCAGCCGCCGCGCCAGCTCTTCGCCGGCGCTGACGCGGCCGATCTTCAGCGGCGCCACCCCCGATCGCACGAAGCCGTCGCAGCTCTCGCGCAGGCTCATGGCGTCGCCTTGGCCGCGGCCGCTCGCAGGCGATCGATCTCGCCGCGCATCCCGTCGGTGACCGACAGGATCTGCTCCAGCCCCTTGCGGCTCTCGGTCTCCATGACGAAGCGCAGATCGATGCGCCGATTGCGGTCGAAGGCCTCGCGCACCGGGCGCGCGTCGATCGGCCGCGTCGCCGCATAGCCCGAGACCGAGACGATCTCCTCGCGGTTCTGGTTGAGCAGACCGCGCAGCGCCGGCACCACCGTGATCAGCTCGCGATAGGTGGCGACCGCCCGCGCCGTGGAGAGCTGCCAGTTGTCGGCGTCTAGGCCGGTGGCGTCGGTGTGTCCTTCGATGAACACCGTCTCGATCGCCGCGCCTTCCGGCTTGCGGCACCCCGCCGGCTCGGCTCCCGCCGCCGCCCGGCACGGCACGTATTTCGGCAGGACCCGCGCCAGCACCCGGGCGATGCGGCCGACGTTCTCCTTGTTGCGGTCGACCAGCTCGGCCCGGCCGGTGGCGAAGCGCACCGCATCCTCGGTCAGGCGCAACACGCCGTTGGCCTCGTCGACCTGCACGTCGAGCCCTTCGTTGGCCAATTGGCCGCGGATGTCGACCAGCAGGCGCCGCCGCTCCTGCCCGGTGCGATCGAGCCGGGTGATCTGCGAGCGCACGTCGCGCTCGAGATCGTCGAGCCGCACCGCCACCTCCTGCGCCACCTTCAGCGCATCCTCCTGCACGTCGGTGGTGCGGCGGAAGTCGAGGGCGAAGGTCATCAGCATGATGATGAACACGAACAGCACGCCGACCATCATGTCGGTCATCGACACGAAATAGTTCTCGCCCTCCTCGGCCGGACGGCCGGTATCCTCATCGGCGAGCACGGCGGCGGCTCCTCGGATCGGTGGGGGACGGGGCGGGGCGGGCGGATGTCGTCATCGGATCCCTCACGCCGTCCGCGGCCGGCCGGCGAGCGTCGCCTTGAGCTCCTCCACCGCCTCGGCGAGATCGCCGGCGCCCTCGCCGAGATCGCGCACGAACGGCGCCAGCCGATCGAGCGCCCCGGCCAGCCCCTTGTCGATCCGCGCCGACTGCTCGGCCAAGAGCTGCGACTGCTTGAACGATTCGGTCGCCAGCTTGTCGAAGGCCCGGCCGAGATCGTCGTCGACCTTGCCGAACCGCGCCTCGTAGTCGGCCCACAGCCCGGTCAGACGATCCGCCTGCGTGGCGATCGACTGGGCGAGCCGGGTCGCCGCGCCGTGACTGTCGCCGATCGCCACGATCGAGCGGCCGATCGCCTCGCCGATGCTCTCCGTCGCCGCCACCATGCGTTCGCTCGACGCCGTCACCGGCTCGACCGCCGAGCGGATCGCCGCCGCCGACCGGTCGAACTGATCGGCGGTCTCGCGTGACGACACCGCGGCGCGGTCGATCGCCTGCGCCTGCACCCCGAGCGAGGTCGTCGCCGACCGCAGCGCGCCGACGAAACTCTCCATCTCGCCGCGGATCGATCCCAGCGACGACGCGAGCGCCCCGGTCTGATCCTCCATCCGCCCCAGCGACGCCCCGAACGACTGCTCGAGCCGGCCCGACACCTGATCGGCGGCGGCGTTCATCCGCCGCGAGAAGTCCTCGCCCGAGCCGGAGACCACCGCCCCCAGCTGCTCGAGCGTGCCCTGCATCGCCGCAAGCCCAGCCCCGAGGTCGCGCAGTTGCGTCGAGGCATTGCCCTGCAGCGACGCCGAGAAGCGATCGACCAGATCCTCGACGCCGCTGCGGTTGGCCTCGCTCAGCCGCCCGACCGCCTCGCCGATCCGCTCCGACAACGGCGCCATCGCCGCCTGCAGCGCCGGCGCCACCGCCTGCCCGAGCCCGCTGGCCAGCCCCTCGCCGGTCAGCCCCTGCAGCGCCTGATACTGCGCCCACACCCCGTCGCGGGTCTCCATCGCCAGCGACTGCGGCGTGACGTGGACGAGCCGCCGCTCCAGCGCCTCGCAGAAGGCGCCGAGCGCGCTCTCGATCGCCACCGTGCTCAGCCGATGGAAGAACGACAGCACGATCGAGGCGGCGAGACCGGCGATCGAGGTCGCGAACTTGAAGGTCGCCGCCTGGAGGAGTTCGCCCAGCGCCGCCTGCATCACCGCCGCCCCGGCTCCGCCGGCCGCCGCCTGCGCCGCCCGCGTGCCGGCCGCCGCCTTGGCCAGCGCGATCACCAGACCGACGAAGGTCAGCAACAGGCCGATGCCGACGAAATAGCCGGGAATCCCCGGCATGATCTTCAGCCCGGCCAGCTTCTCGCGCAGCGTCGCATAGGTGAAGAAGCTCTGCGGCCGCGCCGTGTTGCGCACCACGCCCTCGTCGTGCACCAGCGTCTCGGCGAAATTCGTCCAGGCATGGCCGAGCAGCGGATGCGCGGCGAGCCGCGCGTCGACCGCTCCCCACTGCGCCGCGAAGTCGCGCCCCGAAGCGGTCGCGGCGACCACGTCGCGCGCCGCCAGCACCGCCAGCGCCACCAGCGCCGCATGCATCACCAGATGCGCGACCAGGAGGCCCGCCGCCAGCGCCGCGAGACCGGCCGCCAGCGCAAAGGCGAACTCCTGCGACGCCACCCGGCCGATGTCGCCGCGCGCCGCCTCCCCGGCGATCGCCAGCGTCGTTCCGACGTCGAGCGGCGCCCAGGCCCGCCAGACGAGGACGAAGACGGCCAGAGTGAGCATCCAGAACCCGGCGGCCCGCACGACCGGCGACCACAGGCTCGAGGAGGTGAAGACACCGAACAAGGAAACTCTCCGCCGACAAGACCGAATCTCTCGACGGAGCATAGAGGGCGCGGCCGGGTCGCGACAGCCGACGTCTTTTCGAAATTCCGGCCGCCGCCGCGGCGATTGCCCCGCGCCCCGCCCGAAATCGTCGTCGCACCGCCGAAACGGTGCCCGATCACCGCCGATTCACTCGCTCGGCGCCAACATCGCCACCACCTTGACCAGCACCGGATCGAGCGCCGTCGGCGTCAGCCGCCCGTCGGTGGTCGTGGCCGACAGCATCAGGCGCCGCCCCGCCACCTCGAAGATCCGGCACACCGTGGTCTCGTCGGCCGAATCGTGCACCACCATCGCCCGCGGCTGCGGCCGCTCGCCGCTGCCCAGGCGGTCGGCGAGCAACAGCACCAGCGAGGCGTCGGCGGCCCGCCGGTCGACCTCGCTGCCCCGCCCGTTGGCGGCCAGCGGCAACCCCTCTTCGTCGGCCAGAACCACCGTGGAGAAGTTGCCGACCTCGGCGATCTTGTCGAGCAACAGCCCGAGATCGCGCCGCCGCCCGGCGTCGACGTCGAGCCGCGACAGATCGAGATCGAAGCGGTCGCGCCGCACCAACGGCGCCAGCGTCTCCTCGATCGTCGTCTTCAGCAGCCGTTCGCGCCGGCTCGCCTCGGCGGCGTGGCGCTCGCGCATCTCCTGCATCTCCCGCCCCTGCAGGAAGGTCAGGCCGCGCAGCTGCTCGCGCGCATCCGCACCGCGCTTGACCCCGGCCAGCCATCCGGCTGCGAGGAGGAGAACGGCGGCGACGAGCCCGAGGGGAAGGGAGAGAAGGGTCACGGCTGCCTCGTACGCTCGACGTCGCGACAGACGTCGACCCCGTCGACGCGCAGGACGACGAGGCGATTGGTGGTGATGCCGGCCGGGCCGTTGCGCGGCTGATCGGTCCCGGCGGCCCGCGCGATCATCCGATCCTCGCCCACCCCGAGCCGGGCGAGCCCGGCGACCGCGGCCCGGGCCCGGGCGAAGGACAGAACGAGATTGAAGTCTTCGGTGCCGGAGGTGTCGGCATGGCCCTCGACCGACAGCGTCGTGCCCGGATGCTCGGCCACCCACCGCCGCAGCGGCTCGCTCGCCGCCTCCCAAGGCCCGCTCTCCAGCCGCGAACTGCCGCGGGCAAAGGCGATGCCGACCACCGGCAGACAGGGCGGCACGGCCGCCACCGGCGGCACCGCCGCCAGAGCCGTCGCCGTCGCACCGAGGACCGGCGCCGTCGCCACACTCGCCGCCGCGACCGCGGCCGGCGGTGCCGAGGCCTCGGCGACCGGCGCGGCAGGCGTCACGGTGGGCTCCGGAGCCGGAACGGCAGGAGCGGCGACCGCTTCCGCGATCGCTGCCTCGCCGCGCGGCGCCTCGCCCGAGACCACCGCGGCCGGAGCCGCCGGGACCGCCACTTCCGGAGCGCTCGGCGCGACCATCGGCACTACCGGAGCGCTCGGCGCGACCGTCGGCACTACCGGAGCGCCCGGCGCGACCATCGGCGCCACAGGAGCGCTCGGCGCGACCGCCGGCAACGACGCCGGTGCGACCGCGACCGCCGGCTCCGTCACCGCGACCGGCTCGGTCGTCAACCACGGATCGATCGCCACCACCGCCAGCGCCGCTCCGACCAGACCGGCGAGCCCGATCGCCCAGCCGGGCATCGCCTCGCCGGGGATCCGCCACAGGTCGACCGCCCCCGTCGCCGGCTCTGCGGCGGCGGGACGATCGGCGACGGCGGCGAGAGGAGCATCGCTCATCGGGGTCTCGAACGAAGGGTCAGGCGGTCGGGATCTTGAACAGCGGCGTGATCAGATCGACGCCGCACTCGAGATCGCCGGCCCAGTCGATGAACCGCTGGACCATGTCGCGCCCTTTGAACAGGGCGCCGTGCTGCGGCGCGATCGTCTCGATGTCGAGATCGCGCACCATGTCGGCCCACGCCCGCATCACCCGACGCGACACCATGTAGCGACGATGGAAGCCTTCCATGTAGCGCAGATGCGCGTCGAAATCCGGCACCACCATGTAGGGCATGCCCAGCGACGCCCCGAGATCCCCGGTATAGAGGATCTTCGACGTCGGATCGTAGAGCTGGAAATTGCCTTCCGAGTGCAGGAAGTGCGCCGGCAGCGCCAGGAGCGGCTTGCCGCCGAGATCGAAGATCCGCCCCTCGTCCGGGATTGCCTTGAGCCGGTCCGAGACCAGCCGGTCGAGCCCGAAATGCGGCACGAACCGCACCCACAGCGCCGAGATGTGCGCCTCCGCGTCGGTGGTCATCAGCCAGCCGTTGACCGCCGCGACGATGTCGGGGTCCTGATGCGACAGGAAGATGTGCTCGAGCTTGGCCCTGCCCAGCGTCGAGAAGGTCTCGGCCAGAACGCGGCTGTAGATCTTGTGACCGCCGGGATCGAGCAGCATCGCCGCATCGCCGTGGACGATGATGTGCTGGTTCGACTGCACGGCGAGCCCGCCGGTGTCGAAGTCCTCGAGCAGGACGTTGCGGTGGGTTCCGTCGTTGTAGAGGTCGATCGTCGGCATGGGGCTCACTCGGGCGCGAGGGGCAGGCGAGAAGGATCGCGGGTGTGGATCACAGCACCTTCTTCAGACCGCGGATCGCCTCGTGCATGTCGAAGAAGATCAGGCCGAGCTTGGCGCTCTCGTTGGCCAGCGCCAGGAGCAGCGCGCCGCGACCGGCGTCGATCATCACCGCATAGCCGCGCTCGCCGCGAATGATCACTTCCTTGACCTCGCCGCGCGCCAGTTCCACCGCGGCGCGGGTGCCGAGGTTGAGCAGCGTCGCCGTCATGCCGGCGACCCGCGTCTCCTCGAGGTCGGGCGTCAGCGCCGAGGCGATCATCAACCCGTCCTCGGAGATGAGCGCCGAGGCTTCGACGCCCGGGCTGTCGGACTGGAGCTTGCGCAGGATCTTGTTGAGTTCGTCGAGGCGCGACATCGGTTTTTCCTCTCGGCAGGGCTGGGCGGGGGTGGGATCGACGGGAGCGGGGATCTCGTCGATCGGCGTCGACGACGCCTCGGCGAGAGGGGGGGCGACCGGCAGCGGGTCGTTGTCGAAGGCGGGTGGCGCGAAGACCGCGGCATCGGCGGCCTGACGCGACCGCATCTCCGCCTCGATACGGGCGACGGCTTCGTCGAATTCGTATTGTTCGGTGACGATCACCGAGGCGGCGAGCGGCGGCCGCGTGTTGCGCAGCGCATTGACCAGCGCCGACCGCGCGGTGCGATAGATCGCCTCGCGCACGGTGAAACTGGACTTCGGTCGTGCCGCCACGGCACGGGACAGGCGTTGGTAGTAATCGGTCATGCCGCCATCCGCGGACGAAACGGGCGTTCGTCTTCTGCTGGGTCTGAGCGATGTTGGATCGACGAAGGTGTTTCACCAAGAAATACGTTGGATTTGAAACAACAAATGCCGTCTTTACCTTAATGCCTGCCAGTTTGGCAGGAGAACTCTGCGTGATTCCCCGTATCCCTCCGTCGAAAGGCCGAGAGCGAGACGACCTGACGCGGTGACGCCGCCGCCGAACCGCATCGCCCGCCCCACCCTCGACGTCACCGTCCGCCCCACCCTTGACGCCACCCGGCCGCCGCCCCATCTGCCGAGAACCAATCGATCCGGGCCCCTCTGGCGTGTGCGAGCCGGCGCGCACGTGATGTCGGATCGCGACGATGCATTCCGCCGGCGGAGGCATCGTCGTGACCGTGATCGACGTCTTTTCTCTGATCTTCGCCGGCGCGCCGCTGTGGGCCTGGGCGATCTTCGCCGGGCTGGTCTTCGGCCTCGTCGCCTTCGACCTCGGCATTCTCCATCGCTCCGCCCGCGAGATCGGCGTCCGCGACAGCCTGATGCTGTCGGCAGTCTACGTCGCCCTCGCCCTTCTCTTCGGCGCCGCCGTGTGGTGGGGCAAGGGCGCGAGCGCCGGCACCGACTGGTTGACCGCCTATGCGGTCGAGAAGGCGCTGGCGATGGACAACGTCTTCGTCATCGCCATGATCTTCGCCGCCTTCGCCGTGCCGCGCCTCCACCAGCACCGGGTTCTGTTCTGGGGCATCCTCGGCGTCGTCGTGCTGCGCGCGATCCTGATCGCCCTCGGCACCACCATCGTCGCCGAATTCGCCTGGATGCTGCTGGTCTTCGCCGTGCTGCTCCTCGTCACCGGCATCAAGATGCTGCTGGTCGACGACGAAGGCGGCGGCTTCGTCGAGCGCCGCCTGCTCGGCCTGCTGCGCCGGGTGATCCCGGTCGCCGACGGCGACCACGGCCCCCGCTTCCTCGTCCGCAGCCCCGACCCGGCGAGCGGCCGCACCCGCCTGATGGCGACGCCGCTGCTCCTCGCCTTGGTGGCGATCGAACTCGCCGACGTGATCTTCGCCGTCGACTCGGTGCCGGCCGTCTTCGCCATCACCACCGACCCCTTCGTGGTCTACACCTCGAACATCTTCGCCGTGCTCGGCCTGCGCGCTCTCTACTTCGCCCTCGCCGCCATGCTCCATCGCTTCCGCCGGCTGAAGACGGCGCTGGCGCTGATCCTGGTGTTCATCGGCGCCAAGGTGATCGCCGCCGAGACCTTCGGCTTCCACGTCGTCCCGGCCCCCGCCTCGCTCGCCGTGACCCTGGGCCTCCTCGCCGGCGGCATCCTGTGGAGCCTGTGGACCACCCGCGCCGAGACGACGCCCCGACCCGACGCGCGCTGACCGCCGCGATGGCACCGGATGTCGAACGGAAAAGAAGCTTTCGGAGGGAAGAGTGGTGCCGCGGAAGGGATTCGAACCCCCGACCCCATCATTACGAATGACGTGCTCTACCGGCTGAGCTACCGCGGCCCTCTCGGGCGGTGTTCGCGTTCGGATCGGAGACGACGGGTCGGAGACGACGCGACGCCTCCGGCGGGCGAACACGCCGGACGGCCGGCTTGATACCGACAAACCGGCGCCTTGGCAAGCGTCGCTCTTTCCCTTCCGCGCGAGCTGTTCTAAATGAGCCCCCACGTTTTCTCGGCCGAAGAAGGACCGTTCCGATGGCTCCGCGCACGCTCTACGACAAGATCTGGGACGATCACGTCGTCGC